>Ga0181520_10012936_pt1 | contig 10629 bp, 5 predicted proteins | sample PEATcosm2014_Bin_29_FD_132451 | JGI IMG/M metagenome (GOLD analysis project Ga0181520, IMG submission 132451) | Peatland microbial communities from MTU Mesocosm Facility, Houghton, MI, USA - PEATcosm2014_Bin02_30_metaG | ecosystem: Environmental > Terrestrial > Soil > Wetlands > Peat | place...
CGGCGACGGCCGTCAGGAATTCGCGGCGGTTCATGACACGCCGCCCAATTGCGAATTGCGAATTGCGAATTCCGAATTGAACGAGCGCCAATGCGCGCCGCCCAATTGCGAATTGCGAATTGCGAATTGCGAATTGAACGAGCGCCAATGCGCGCCGCCAAATTGCGAATTGCGAATTGCGAATTGCGAATTTCGGGTCATTAGAAGCTCTCTACCCAGGTCACGTCGGGGTGCGCGGTTTGCGCCGCCGTCGTTTCCACAGTGAAATTCAAGGTCGCGAGCGGGCCGGAGGTCGTGAACGATTGGCCGGTGATTTGCCAGCCGGACGGGACCGTCACCTGCGAGTTGCTCGCCGTGTAGCCGCTGGGAACGTAGAACGTCAGTTGGTGTTCGAAGGGCGCGAGCGTCGTGCCGACGGAGCCTTCGGAAACGCCGGTCAGCGTCTTGGCGTTGCTGTCCCAGGTCATCGATTTGACGACCGTGACGCCGCCGAGGACGTGCCGGTTCTCGCCGACGAGCTGCGGCCGGCCAAGCTCTTCGCGCAACGCGACAACGCGCGACGTCTCCGCCGGAACCTGCATTTTGAACGAGCCTTGCACTTCGCCGAGGAATTGCTGCGTCCAGAATTCGAACGCCAGGTATTTCTTGGACGGATCGAGGCCGGCGTCGGCGAAGTCGGCGCCCAACTGGCGCGCCTCGTCGGCCATCATGGCGTAAGGCAGGACGGTCAGGTCGCGGTTGATGCCCCAATCGAGCAGGCCGAGCACGAAATACGGCTCGGGGAAATCGGCGATCGACAGCGCCCAGACCTCCGGAAATTCGCGCTGGAACATATCCAGCGGCCGCCCGGCCTTGCCGTAGACCGGCATAATGCTGCGGAGCACGCCGACCTGGGGGCCGGTGAGATCGACCAGCTTGTCGCCGAATTTCACGAGGCCGCCCTGCAGCGCGACCGAGGTGGCGAAGGTCGTCGATTCGTCCATCGTGATGGGCGGATAGCCCGGATCGGAGCGGAAGAAAATCAGGTCGGGGTGGTTGATCCACAGATGATTGTTGAGGTAGTAGCGGCGCGCGGCGTCGCGGTACATCGGCTTCATGCCCTGGTTGTTGAAATCGGCGAGGAGCCCGTAGGGATTGCTGACCTCGCCCTCCCAGACCGGCATGACGTCCATCGTCAGGCGCACGGCGTCGACCAGGTCGTAATTCCAGCCGACGATCGCGACGTTGGCGAAAAAGATGTCCGGGCCAAGCGCGGTGCGCAGCGTTTTCACGCCTTCGCGGTAGAATTCGCCGCGGGTGAGCGTCGGATCGTACCAGCCCGTGCTCAGCACCGCGTCGTACGCGAAATCGAGCTTGAACCACTGGATGCCCCAACTGACCAGCGTGTTCATCAGCCCGGTGAGATAGGTTTGCACGACCGGCTTCGACAAATCGAGAATGCTCTTGCCGGTGTTGACGAACGACGGCCACGGTTTCGCGAAGTACTCCGGATGCTGCTGCACGATCTGCGAGCTGGGGTCGGCGATGAACGCGGCCATCCACAACCCGGTGCGGAAGCCGAGCGCCTTCGCTTGCGACATCAGCCACGCGATGCCGTTCTGGCTGCCGTGATCGGGGAACTTCGTCGTGTCGACCTGCCAATCGCCCACGGCGACTTCCCAGCCGTCGTCGATCTGAAAATACGTCATGCCCCAGCGGCGCAATTCCTGGTCGGCGAAGTTCATGTTGTCGAGGATGATCTGTTCGTTGATGCTCTGCCCGTAGCCGCCCGAGCCGCCGCCGCCCGACCACGAATTCCAGCCGGCCGGCACGCCGAGATCGGGATGCCGCTCGACCCACGGCTTCACGTTGAGCCACAGGCGCACGCGGTCCGCGTAGGTCTCGAGCGCGGCGAACGGATTGTTGATGCCGAAATCGAGCGCCATCGTCTCGGTCGTGATCGTCCCGTTCGGCGCGAGGTTCTGGGTCGGGTCGTATTCGCAGTCGGCCTGCACGACGACGCCTTTGGTCGGGCCGAAAGTCGGCCCGGCGTAGACGATCGGCTGCGACACGATCGCGCCGAGGAAGCCGAGCGAGAAGCTGCGGCCGGTTTGCAGATTGTAAATCAAGCCGCTCCAGTCCGAGATGGTCGGACCCTCGGCTGGGTAAATCGGCACGGAAAAATCGAGGTAGTTGAGGAAACCGTTGCTGAGCACGCGCAAGTCGGAGGCCGCGCCGAGATAGACCGACGCGTCGGGCGGCACGACGTCGAGCGGGTAAATCGCGCCGATCGGCAGGTCGGCGGCCGAGGCGTTCCCGACGGTCACCGTCGCCAGCACGACGCTCAACCCCGACAGCACGGTGAACGACTGATTCATCGTCGGGGCGCCGCTGACGCCGCCGCGTTCGATCGTGATGGTCTTGCCGCTGCCGAGCGGGTTGTCGGCGTCGGCCTGCGTCCAACGCAACTCGGTCAGGTCGCCGCTGCGCCAGATTTTGTAAGGCAGCAGCACATTCGCGTAGATTTTCGCGCTGGCGTCCTCGACGATGATGGCGCCGTCCGCATCGTAAACGCTGTAACGGCCCTCCTGCAGGTAGTACAGCAATGCGACCTCATTGTTGCGAATGACCAGCGTGTCGCCGACCTGCGACACTTCGACCTCGTCGGTCGGCGAGGCGTCGTCGTCCGCGGGCGAGGCGTCGTCGTCGGCCGGCGAAGCGTCGTTGTCGTCATCCGCGGCCGCGTCGTCGTCGCCGGACTTGCCGCCGCACGAAGCGAGCGCGAGCATCAAACCAAACGCCAGGAAAACGAGGAAAAATCGACGCAGCATGATCACCGCCGTAGGTTGTTTCCAGGCGCGCACCTTAGCACTGCCGGGGGGCGAGGTAAAGAAAGAGAAGGGACACGGTGAACGCAGCTAAATTTTTCTTTTCGAACGCCCCCTTTCGGCGTTCGCCGCGACTTTTCTTTTGGTTCGTCGTTTTTTCGCGTTCTTGGCGCGAGAGCCGGATGATTTCGTCGGCATAATTTTGCACCAAGCGCATAAAGTGTCAGCAGCCGTCGATGGCGTGCTTCAACGCCAAGACGACGTTGCTTTTTTCATCCAATACAAGCTAATCTATAACTCATACTCGTAATCGGTCATGTTATCCAAAGCTGCCCAGACGGCGCTAGGCAAGGAGTCTGGCATGAATGCGGAGACACAAACCAACGCCCAACTGCTGCACGAAGTAGCCGAATTGCGGCGGCGCGTGGCCGAGTTGGAGGCTGCGGAGGCTCAACACGCGCAGTCTGCCGCGGCGTTGCACGAACCCGACCGCCGCACGGCGGACGTGATCGAGTTCCTGCCTTTGCCGACCATGGCGATCGATCGCAAGGGCGTCGTCACCGCGTGGAACCGGGCCATGCAGGAATACACCGGTTGGGCTTCCGTCGAGATGGTCGGCAAAGGCAACTACCAGCACGGACTGCCGTTCTCTGGGACGCGGCGGCCGATCCTGATCGATCTTGTGTTCGAGCCGGAAGAGGGTTTCGAAGCGAAATACAAACATGTCCGGCGGGAGGGCGGAATTCTCTCGGCCGAAATGTTTTGTCCAAAGATCGGGGAAAACGGCGTCACCCTGATCGGTTACGCGTCGGCATTGCGCAACCCGCAAGGAGAGGTCATCGGCGCGATCGAGTGCGTACGCGACATGACCGAAATTCGGAAGGCGGAAAAGGAGTTGCTCGAGGCCCAACGCCGCATGGCGGACATCATCGAATTCTTGCCGCTGCCGATGATGGCGATCGACCGCCAGGGAACCATCACGATCTGGAACCGGGCGATGCAGGATTACTCCGGTTGGGCCTCCGTCGAGATGATCGGGAAGAACAACCACGAACATGCGTTGCCGTTTTACGGCGAGCGGCGGCGAATACTGATCGACCTCGTGTTTGCGGATGAAGAGGAATTCGCCACCAAGTACCAGCATGTTCTTCGCGAAGACGGGATTCTTTCCGCGGAAGCTTTCTGTCCCAACGTCGGGGAAAACGGCGTCACCCTGATCGGCTACGCTTCGGAATTGCGCAATCCGCAAGGGGAGGTGATCGGCGCCATCGAGTGCGTGCGCGATATGACGGACATCCGGCGGACGGAAGCGGAACTGCGTGAAGCCCAACGCCGCATGGCGGACATCATCGATTTTCTGCCGTTGCCGACGTTCGTCATCGACCGCGAGGGAATCGTCACGGCTTGGAACCGGGCGATGGAAGAGGGCTCCGGCCTGAAGGCCGCCGACATGTTGGGCAAGGGCGACCACGAATACGCCCTGGCCTATTACGGCGAGCGGCGCCCGATCATGATCGATCTGGTGTTCGCCGCGGAAGAAGAACTGCGGACCAAGTATTCGCACGTGAAACGCGAGGGCGACGTCCTCGTGGCCGAGGCGTACTGCCCGAGCTGGGGAAAAGAAGGGGCCACGATGGTCGGCTTCGCGACCGCGTTGCGGGATGCGCAAGGGCAGGTCATCGCCGCCATCGAATCGTGCCGCGACGTCACGGAGATCCGGAAGACGGAAAAGGAGTTGAAAGAAGCGCAACGCCAGTTGGCGGACATCATCGATTTTCTGCCGTTGCCGACGTTTGTCATCGACCGCGACGGAAAGGTCACCGCCTGGAATAGAGCGATGCAGGAGTATACCGGCTGGGCGTCCGCCGACATGATCGGCAAGGGCGATTACGAATACGCCCTGCCGTTTTACGGCGAGCGCCGGCCGCTGCTCATCGATTTCGTGGCGGCGTCGAATGAGGAACTCGCGGCCAAATACAAGAACGTTCGCCGCGAAGGCGATATTGTCTCCGCCGAGGCGTTTGCTCCCAAACTCGGAAAAGAAGGCATGGTGTTGCTCAATTTTGCGATCGCGTTGCGAAATTCAGCAGGAGAGGTGGTCGGGGCGATCGAGTCGTTGCGCGACATCACGGACATCCGTCGGACCGAAGCCCAACTGGAAAAGGCGAGAGAGGCCGCGGTCGCCGCCAGCCGCGCGAAAAGCATCTTCCTCGCCAACATGTCGCACGAAATTCGCACGCCGATGAACGCGATTCTGGGCTTTTCGCAATTGATGCTCGGCGAGTCCGGAATATCCGAGCAACAACGGCAGCGGCTCGGCACGATCAACCGCAGCGGCGAGCACCTGCTGGCGCTGATCAACGACATCTTGGAAATGGCGAAGATCGAGGCCGGCCGCATCACGCTCAACCCGGTGACGTTCGATTTGCACGCCATCCTCGACGACATGGGAATGCTGTTCCGGCAGCGCACCGACGCCAAACGTCTGCAATTGTGGATCGAACGGCTTGGCGAAGTGCCGCGGTTCGTCCATTCGGACGAGGGCAAGATTCGCCAGGTGCTGATCAACCTGCTCGGGAACGCCGTCAAGTTCACCAAAGAAGGCGGCATCATGTTGCGGACAAAGGGGTTGAATTCCGGGCCGGCCGAGGCGCTGGTGACGTTCGAGGTGGAAGACACCGGCATGGGCATCGCGCCGGAGGAAATGGGCAAGTTGTTCAGCCAATTCGAACAGACCGAAACGGGCCGCAACACCGCGGGCGGCACCGGCCTGGGTTTGGCGATCAGCCGCGAATACGTGCGCTTGATGGGCGGCGACATGACCGTCACCAGCGAGGTCGGCAAGGGGAGCACGTTCTTCTTCACGCTGCCGTTGACGAAGGCGGACGAAACCCAGATGGTGAAAACAGGGGATGTGCGCCGCGTGATGCGGCTGCGGCCCGGCCGGCCGGAGGTCCGCGTGCTGGTCGTCGACGACATCGCCGAAAACCGCGAGCTGCTCAGCCAATTGCTCGAACCGTTGGGCTTCAAAGTCCGGTACGCGGTCAACGGTCTCGAAGGCGTCGCCGTCTTCGAAACGTACCGGCCGCATATCATCTTGATGGACCTGTACATGCCGAAGATGGACGGTTATGAGGCCACGAAGCGCATTCGGGGAACTGTCGGCGGCCAGGAGACAAAGGTCATCGCCGTGACCAGCAGCGCCTTCGTCGAAATCCAAAACGACGCGCGGGCCGCCGGCGCCGACGATTTCATTTCGAAGCCCTTTCGGCTCACCGAGTTGCTCGAAAAGATCCAGGCCCTGATCAATGCCGAATATGAATACGCCGATGACGCCCCCGCGGCGGCCACGCTGGCTGCGGCAGAGGCAAAAGGTATGACCGCGGAAACGGTCGCCGCGCTCCCGGCGGAGTTTCTTGCAAAGTTGCGCGCCGCCGCCACCGACGCGGATCCGGACCAGATCGTGGAGTTGCTCGGTCAGATCGCCGGCGCCCACGCGGACATTGCCAGCGGCCTGCGCGAGATGGCGGACCGGTTCGATTACGAACAGATTCTTGACCTACTGCCGAAGGGGGGGACTGTCTGATGACGCAAAGCACGGCAAACCAACCGGCATCTAGCGTTTTAGTCGTGGACGACACGCCTGCGAACCTCCAGTTGCTGGCCGGGATGTTGAAAGAACGGGGCTACAAGGTTCGGCCGGTCCGTAGCGGGGCCATGGCCCTGCAAGCCGCGGCCAGCAACCCGCCCGATTTGATTCTGCTCGACATCAACATGCCGGAGATGAACGGCTATGAAGTGTGCGAGCGTTTGAAAGCGGACGAGAAGCTGCGCGAAATTCCAGTCATCTTCATCAGCGCGCTCACCGAAACGATGGACAAGGTGAAGGCCTTCAACGTCGGCGGCATGGATTATGTCACGAAGCCGTTCCAATTCGAGGAGGTCCAGGCGCGGGTGCAAACGCATTTGAAGCTCGAACGCCAGCGGCGGGAGTTGCAGGAAAGCTATCGGCAACTCCGCGAACTCGAGAAACTACGGGACAATCTGGTGCACATGATCGTGCACGACATGCGATCGCCTTTGACGGGCATCTCCAGCACGTTGCGAGTCTTGGACGACGAGGTCCGGGGCAAGCTGGACGAATCGCAAAATGAATTTCTGCAAATCGCCCTCGCCTCGGCGGCAACGCTTATCGAAATGGTCTCGTCGCTCCTCGACGTCAGCCGCCTGGAATCGGGCCAGATGCCGCTGAAACCGCGGGCCTGCCATTTCGCGGAGATCGTCGACGCCGCCCTGAAATCGTTGGGCGGCGTGACGCGGATGCACCGCGTGCTGTTCGATCGCGAAACGGCGGCTGCGGACATTCACTGCGACCCGGATGTCACGAGCCGCATTGTCGCCAACTTGATCGGCAATGCCGTCAAGTTTACGCCCGAGGACGGAGAAATCCGGATCTCCGCGGCCCCGGCGGGCGACCGCGTGCGCATCATGGTCGCCGATTGCGGCCCCGGGATTCCCGAGGCATACCGCGAGAAGATTTTCGAGAAGTTCGGCCAGGTCGAGACGCGCAACGCCAAGGCCAAGTATTCGACCGGTCTCGGATTGACCTTCTGCAAACTCGCGTCCGAGGCCCAGGGCGGCTCCATCGGCGTAGACAGCGAGGTGGGCCAGGGCAGCACGTTCTGGTTTGAATTGCCGGCGGAGCGCGCGTAATTCCCACGCCCCCAAAATCCGCGATTGAGTGCTTTCAAATTGTGTTTTCGGGATCATGACCACTTGGCGCGCGCGATGGCGGCGCCGAAGCGGTCGGAGAGATCGCGCACGACCTCGTCGCGGTTTTCCAGGGTGGCCAGGACCATCTCGTGGTCGTCTTTCAACGAAAGCATCACGCTGACGCGCGGGACGAACTCGGGCCGAATCACGAGCAGCACGTGCTTGGCGCGCCGGAGCATGTGCAGGATCGGAAAGAAGCCTTGCACGTTCAATTCCAGGGCGCCGATCTCGTCGACAATGAGCAGGTCGGCGCTGGCGCCGCGGCCGATCGCCTTGATGCCCGCGTAAATGCCTTCCGGCGTGAACTGCAGGCCGCCCAGCCGCGGCCCTTGCGCGACGAGGCGCTCGCCGGCCAGCGTGACGATCGCGTCGTCGGCGACGTTGTGCAGCACCAAGGTACGGCCGCCGTCGCCGTCGAGCGCTTCGGTCCAGACGCCGCCGACGGAAAATCCCTCGCGCCGCAAGTTCTCCGCCAGCCGCCGGCAGACGGCGCTCTTCCCCGTGTGCTGTTCGCCAGTGAGAATCACGCGCATGAGCTTGCCCCGGAGCGGTTGATGACCGCAGCATACCGAATTTCGCGGCGGAAAATCCACCGGGCTGGAAGAAGACGAAAAGGCTGGGAAGCGGCGCCGCGGCGCGGCAAGGCTAGGAGGCCGGGAGGCCGGCGCTCCCAGGGACGATTCGCGCCACGTACGTCATCACTTATGTTCCATCACTGTCCACTGCTCATTGTTCATTGTTCATTGCTCATTGTTCACTGCCCGCCGGCGTTGCGACGCCGTAATGCAGGATCGCGCCGGAATCGGCGACGGCAAAGATATCGGTCGCCGAGGCTCCCCAGACGCCGCACAGAGACCCGGACTTCGGCATGCCGCTGACCATCGTGGACCACGAGGCGCCATCGTAATGCAAAATCAATCCGGAATGAGTGGGCGGCGTAATGATCACTCCCACGGCGAACACGTTCGATGACGAGCTTCCCCAGACGCCGTTCAGTCCCGCTAATGTCCAACTTGTCATTACCGACCACAAAGAACCGTCGTAGTGCAAGATATCAACATTATCCGGAGCATTTTGGTTTCCCACGACGAACACGTCCGTAGCGGAAGCACCCCAAATGCCGGTGAGGACGTCGGTCGTGCCGCTCGACATCGCCGACCACGAGGAACCATCATAATGCCGAATCGTGCCGGATGGGCCCACGGCAAACACGTCCGAGCCTGAGGTTCCCCAAACGCCAAGCAAGTATTCATCGGTCGGCCCAGTTGCCATAGTCGACCAAGACGAACCGTCGTAGCCGAAGATCAGACCACCCGAGTAGTTGCTCCCTACCGCGAATACGTCCGAGGATGAGATCCCCCAAACGCCGTTGAGATTCACACCTGTCGATCCGTTGGTCATCATCCCCGACCATGATAAGCCGTCATAATGCAAAAGCACCGTTTGGACTTCTTGAGGGTAACTTTCTCCCACGACGAACACGTCCGTGGGCGAACTGCCCCACACGCCAGACAAACCGGCGGTCGGCGGCCCAACCGTCATCTGCGACCACCTGGAACCGTCGTAATGAAAGATGACGCCCCCGCCGTTAATGCCCACTGCAAACACATCGGAGCCAGAGCTTCCCCAAACGCCCGTTAGATCTGCATCCGTTCCGCTCGCCATCGCCGACCACGCGTAACAAGCCTGACCGATGCATTGATCGGGGCGACAGCTGGCGCACGCCGCGCCGGCCGTGCCGCAGAAGGCGTCTGTATTGCCCGGCAGGCAGGTTCTGGTGTCGGTGCAGCAGCCGGTCGGGCAGGTGTTGGCGTCGCAAGGCTCGCAGCGCCCCGTGGTCGTGTTGCAGAGTTCGTTGCCGTTCGTGCAGTTTGCGCACGCCGCGCCAGCGGTCCCGCAGACGTTGCCTGCCGTTCCGGGCTGGCAAACGCCGTTGTCGTCGCAGCAGCCGGTCGGACAGGAAATCGCATCGCAGGCGCAGACGCCGTTCGATTTGCACCTCTGCCCACTCGGACACGCGATGCACGCCGTGCCGCCGAGACCGCAATCAGCGGCGGTGTTGCCGGGTTGGCAGGCGCCGTTCGCGTCGCAACAGCCGCTTGGGCAGGCATTGGCGTCGCAGACGCACTGCGCGCTCACGCATTCCTGGCCCGAGGGGCACGCCAGGCACGCGGCGCCGCCCGTGCCGCACGCCATGAACGACGTTCCGGTCTGGCAGACGCCGTTCTCATCGCAACAGCCGGTTGCGCAGGAATTTGCATCGCAGACGCACGCGCCGTCGACGCATTCCTGGCCCGTCAGGCACGCCCAGCAGGCCGCCGCGTTCGTGCCGCAGGCGGCATTTTCATTGCCCGGCTCGCAGGTCGTGCCGTTGCAGCAGCCGGTCGCGCAATCGGTCGGATCGCAATACGAGACGCAGACATGATTCGTGCATTTATTGCCGGCGTTGCACGCGGCGCAGGCGAGACCGTAGGCGCCGCAGAAATCGCTGGTGTTTCCCGGCTCGCACGTCGTGCCGTTGCAACAGCCGTTCGGACACAAACTCGCATCGCAGGCGTTGACGCATTGCTGGTTTTCGCAATGTTGCGTGCCCGCGCCGCAGGCGATGCAGGCCGCGCCATCGGAGCCGCACGCCGTGTCCGCGGTTCCCGCCAGGCACTGCGTGCCGTCGCAGCACCCGCCGGCGCAGAGGCCCGAATCGCAAGCCGCCGTGCATCGCTGGTTCTCGCAGTGATGTCCCGCGCCGCACGGGGCGCACGCCACGGCGTCCGACCCGCATTGGGCGTCGGTGTTTCCCGCTTCGCACGATTGGCCATTGCAGCAGCCGGCCAGGCAACTGTTCGCGTCGCAGACGCACGCGCCGTTGACGCACTCTTGTCCGGTCGCGCAGGCGACGCACGCCGCGCCGTTCGCGCCGCACTCGCCATTCGTGGCCGGATTTACGCAGGTCGCGCCGTCGCAGCAGCCGGTCGCGCAGTCGGTCGGATCGCAATACGCGACGCACGCCTGATTCGTGCATTCGTTGCCGGCGCTGCACGCGGCGCACGCC
>Ga0181520_10012937_pt1 | contig 10628 bp, 11 predicted proteins | sample PEATcosm2014_Bin_29_FD_132451 | JGI IMG/M metagenome (GOLD analysis project Ga0181520, IMG submission 132451) | Peatland microbial communities from MTU Mesocosm Facility, Houghton, MI, USA - PEATcosm2014_Bin02_30_metaG | ecosystem: Environmental > Terrestrial > Soil > Wetlands > Peat | place...
CTTTTTGGTGAGATTTATAAGAGAATACCTTCACCCTAGGGGATTGCTGGCAGGACTCGCAATTGGGGACGCATTGGGTGCGCCTTTAGAGGGATCTCCGCAATCTGAAGCCAGGGTAACAAATATGCGGCCCGGCGGGCGCCATTTCCGGAGGGCCGGTCAGTACACGGACGACACCCTCCAGGCACTTGCGGTCGCGGAATCGCTTATTGCATGCGAGAGATTCGACCCGTCAGACCTCGTACAACGTTTTCTTTCCGGATACCGCAAACGGCCGGAATGGTACGGCCCTACCTCATCTGCTTTTTTCGATCTGGTTGGTTCCGGTACCCCGCCTCACCATGCCGCATGGCTGGTCCACCGTCGCAATGGGGGGAGCCGGACAAACGGGAGCGTCATGAGAGGTTTTCCGCTTGGGATCTTTTACCCGGCTGACCATGCATATACCATCAGCATAGACTGCTCCCGGATCACGCACTACGACACGGTGGCCGCTCACTGCTCCGCATGGATGACCATGATGGCAGCAGACCTGTGCCGGGGCGCGACCCGGAGACGTGCTTTTATGCATGCACGCTCGCGGTGCCGGAATGCGGAAGTGCTTGCGGTCCTAGGCAGTTTCGAGCGGTACCCCCGGATCCCCTCGCTGGACGCCGTACAGTGTGCACACGCGGCGCTTTCGTGTTTCATGAACGCCAGGACATTTGAAAACGCACTCCTTGCTGCAGTCAATCTTGGCGGAGACGCGGATACCGTGGGGGCCTGCTGCGGGGCGCTTGCCGGGGCATACTGGGGTATGAACGCCGTACCGGAGCGGTGGAGCCGGATGATTGAGGGGTACGACGAGCTGATCCGTATTGCAGGGGCGTTGTGGGAGAGTCGGGAAGACCGGAAAGAACAGAGGTGGCGTGCGGATAACCGCGAGTTCTTACCATAATCTACTCTGGTGGGGGAGGTTTCAGACAACAAGTTGAAGCCCTGGGAACATCAGGGCAATCTCCAACAAGGATAAGCAGAGTATACCGGGCTGATCTGCACCGCCACATTTCACACACTTATGCCAAACGCAGGGGAAGAAAAAGGGGAATTTAAAGGATCACGCAGGCCTGATCTCGACCAGCTTGAGGGCCCGACCCTTGCCGCAGATATCGGACGCGTTGCCCAGAACATCGGCAACCACGTATTTTTCACCCTCAACCACACCATCAGGCCGGCAGAGGGGATAGCTCCGGCACTCAGTTTTGTTGCAGGAGAACTCCACCTTTATTTTAGAGTTGACCATTGCCATATCTGCAGAAATGAGCATGGTAACTGGCGCCTCCATTACTTCGACAGCGGTCGCACCGTTCAGATGGACAGCACAGTCATGATGAGTACTCCGCACCGTGATGATCCGGTACCGGTGTCCCCGGTTAAGATTGTTACACGCTTTTTTGACCTTGCAGGTTTCGCATTCCGGAGACTCGCCTTCGTACACAAACTCGGTGCCGGGTTTTGCAAGCACCGTCCCCACAAGCGTCACTTTGGTTTTTGTCTCAGCCATGACAAACCTCCTGCATTCTTCTTTACGGGGATATAATCAGTCCGCATAAAGCATCTGGATAAGCTTCTCCGCGGAGTCCCGGGTAATACCCATGTCAAAGATGGTAAAGCGCTCCGGGCGGATAGTCTTTGCCATAAGGAGCGCCTCAACCGCAATCTCATCCGCTATGCCAACGTCAGTCGGTGTTACCGGGGCACCGATCGTCCGGAGGGACTGACGGATTCCCCGCCAGTCGCCCCCGTGGAGATACATCGATATGATCGTCCCTATCCCACAGCTTTCACCGTGAAGAGCTTTATTGGGGGCAAGCCGGTCGAGCGCATGGGAGAATTTATGCTCGCCGCCGCTGGCCGGCCGGGACGATCCGGCAATGCTCATAGCCACCCCGCTCGATACAAGGGCCTTGGTGACAAACCATGCCGATTGTTCCTGGTTTGGCCGGATGAGATCGGCATTCTTCACCAGAATCTCTGCAGTCATTTTGGAAAGGGCCACTGCATATTCACTCATGGGTTCACCCTTGATCCGGTGCGCCATCTCCCAGTCAAGGATCGCTGTGTAATTGGAGATCACATCAGCGCACCCGGCCGCAAGGAGACGGTGAGGGGCAGATGCAATGATGCAGGTATCTGCAATGATCGCTATGGGGGGATGAGCTTCAAGGGAAACGTTACCTTCACCGGTAGGTACCGATGCCCGGGCTGATGCAATGCCATCGTGGGAGGCAGCGGTTGGTACCGACACGAACTGTCGATCAAGGTTGTACGATACGATCTTTGCCGTATCGATAACCCGGCCGCCTCCGACACCGATCACAAAGTCTACGTCCTTTGCCGCCTTCTCGGCATCCTTGATAACAGCCGGGCTGATCTCATCGGAGATATAGACCATTACATCACAGGTCTTCCCGATCACATCCTGCACCGTTTTTCCGGCCCGGTCCATCGTGTTTTTGCCGGAGATCAAAAGGGCGGACCTGCCCAGTTTGAGATCTTCGCACACAGGAGCGATCTGGCCGAGGACATCGTGACCGATCACCACGTCACGGGGTAACTGCATCCATTTGGACTTGTCAAAGACCTTCTCTTTGAGTAATTTTATAGCATCTGGGCTCATCCGGGTTATGAATGATTAGTGATTTCCTATACAAATATTACATCGATCCAGTAAAATACGGTGAACCCTACAATATTGTTGAAACACTGACTTACGCGATCATCCTTATCATAGGAGTATATTTACTGTACCGGTGGTTCTCTAACTCTGCATGGCTCTTGGATCACGGGATAAAGCTTGATTCCTCATTTATCCTTGCCACGCTGCCCTATGTTGTGCTTGGCGGCGTGCTCCGGGTGATCCAGGATACCGGGATGGTTGGGGGGGACTGGCAGTACCTGATCGTCACTCCCCCGATCTACTTTGTACTGTTCTTCTTTACCCTTGCAATGATTTTTATCGGAGGTACCCTGAAGAAAAACGGACTTATAAAAGATTTCCTGTCATTCTATGCATTCATTGGCTGCATGTCGGTTTTTGTCGTATCGCTTATCCTTCTTTCATGGGGTATGGCCCACGCTCATGTTGATCTCTTCATCCTTGCGATAATCCTGCTTATGGCCCTTGCGGCAACAGTGCTGGTGTGGGGCTTCATGAGATATATCCTCTCTTGGGAATATGTGCAGGATCCTCTCTATATTGCTCTTATTTTCGGGCAGATGCTGGACGCAAGTGCCACCAGTTACGGACTCACCTTCCACCCTGCCGTACATTATATAGAGCAGCACGTGGTCGGGTCTAACCTTATTGCAATGACAGGGACCGCGTTTGTCATGTATCCGCTCAAGCTTGTTATCCTCTTCCCGGCCATCTATATCATGCAACTCTACCGTAAGGAGGCAAATGCGACCTTCTGGCACCTAGTGCTCCTTGCAATGATCGTAGTCGGCCTTGCCCCGGGTATACGTGATATGATCCGGATGGTCCTGTATGTCTGATTCCGGTGTCCCGGCCATCCAGATGAGATTCCTTTTAAGGACAACCGCAACGGTCACCATTCTTATTTTTATCATCTCCCTGATTGCAGGATGGATCGGAACCATGCACAACCCCGCAATAGGTAACGAGCTCCTTGCCCTCTTCGAGAAAGAGATTGCAGGTCAGATTACGATCGATAACCCGGCTAACATGTGCATGATGATCTTTGCAAATAACCTCGAAGCCTGCATCCTGCTCTTTCTGGGGGGGGCCACATTCGGCATCCTGACGCTCATAATCCTGAGCCTGAACGGGATCGTAATCGGTGCAGTCACCGAGATCATCAGCAAAGGGCATTCCATACTCTTTATTGCCGCCGCCATCATCCCCCATGGAATCTTCGAGATCCCCGCATTCATTATCGCATCCACGCTTGGATTCTGTATGGCACAGTCGCTGATCGCAGAGTGGTACGGGGTTGCCGATACCGCGGCCGATGCCCAGCGGTTCGCCCGGCTGTTTCTCTTGTATGTATTGCCCCTTATCACCGTCGCAGCAATTGTCGAGGCTTTTATTACGCCGGCAGTCATACAAATGGTAGCATAACCGCAAAATATCCGAGGGTACAATTATCATGGAAACAGACACGGGCGCCCTGCCAAAAAAGCAGGATTTTTCTGAATGGTACAACGAGATTCTGTGGCGTGCGGAGATCATGGATGTCCGCTACCCGGTAAAAGGACTCTATGTCTGGTTTCCGTACGGATTTGCGATTCGCAAGTTCGTGTACCAGCACCTTCGCGAACTGCTTGACCGGGATCACAAAGAGACACTGTTTCCCCTGCTTATCCCGGAACAGGAGTTCATGAAAGAGGCCGAGCACATCAAGGGATTTGAGGATGAAGTCTACTGGGTCACCCACGGCGGCACTACACCCCTTGAAGTGAAACTGGCCCTCCGCCCCACAAGCGAAACTGCGATCTACCCGATGTTTGCTCTCTGGGTGCGCTCCCATGCCGACCTCCCTATAAAGATCTACCAGATTGTCAACACCTTCCGGTATGAGACCAAGCAAACACGGCCACTGATCCGGCTCCGCGAGATCACCTCGTTTATGGAATCTCATACGGTCCATGCAACCTGGGACGAGGCTGAAATCCAGGTAGAATCGGAGATCGCACTCACCCGTGAATTTTACCGGAACCTCTGTATCCCGATCATCATCTCAAAGCGTCCTGACTGGGACAAATTCCCCGGTGCGGATTACACGATTGCGGTAGATGCGATCATGCCTAATGGCAAGACGCTCCAGATCGGGACTGTCCACCATCTCGGCAATCATTTTTCCCGGACCTTCAATATCCGGTACGAGGACAAGAACGGGGAGCAGAAAGAGGCATATCAGACCTGCTACGGCATTTCGGAGCGCTGTATCGCAGCGCTGATCTCCCTCCATGGGGATGACAAGGGTCTGATTCTCCCACCGATGGTCGCGACGTTCCAGGTGGTGATCGTTCCGATCACTATAGGGAAGCGCCACGACGATGTGCTCGCAGCTGCAGGAAAACTCAAAAATGATCTCGAAAACGCCGGTCTCCGGGTCACACTCGATACGCGGGACCTGAGGCCCGGGGCGAAATATTACTGGTGGGAGATTCGGGGCGTTCCTCTCCGGCTCGAACTGGGGCCAAGGGATCTCGATTCCGGGAAAGCGATGGCAGTAACGCGGACGGGCGAGAAAACGACGATCTGCCTTGCGAATGCTGCGGAGGACACGACAAGCATTCTGACCGGGATCACGGATGCGATCCGGGCCAAATCCGGGGAGCACACCAAATCCCATCTCTGCACGACGCACACCATGGAAGGGCTGGACATCGCACTCAATGAAGGAAAGGTGGCAGTAGTGCACTGGTGCCGTGACCGGACCTGTGGGGACACTATTGAGGAAAAGGCCAACTCGAGCCTGCTCGGAACAGAGGTCAGGTCGGAATATATCGAAGCGACAGATGGGCCATGCATCATCTGCGGCAAACCAGGGAAAGCAACTCTCGTTGGCAGAACCTACTGATCCTATTTAACCGGTCAACTAACAGGCGAAACCATAGAGCGCGAGTCAGATTCCGGGCGTTAATGTTAAAAGAGAAAAAACCCCCTATTTACACAAGCTGTTGCACCGGGCGATTGTAAGCCACGATGTGATCCTTGAGGCCCGTATGAACTCGACAATTCTGGCAGTTATTCTTCTTATATTGATTGTACTGCCAGTATCTGCTGATCTTACCGTAATTAATACGAGCACCCCCCAGACTATTGTAAAGGCAGATACGGTAACTCTCTCGGGGTCCGGTGCCCAGAATGGTTCGATTACTCTCTGGATTTTCGGGAGCAATTATTTTGCCACCATGACAACGACACCGGATAAAAAAGGGAATTATACCTTTACGCTCAAGCCGGCAGATACAAACCGGTTCTCCCCGGGAAAATATGCTTTCCTGATTCAGGATCCCGGAGCTAACCAGGTGTTTGAGATCGGGCCGCTATCCTGGTCTGATGGCAGCATCCGCATTTCAGACCGCGGAAAGGTTGTAGAAAATATAGGTTCTCCGGCAACTTTTCCGGCTAATATTGTGCCGGTGGCCGAGACTGTTCTTAATGCTTCAGACAGACCCGATGTGGATGATATTTTTACCCCGTATTATTTTTACGTGGAGGAGCCTACTATCCACTTCAACCGGGAAAATAGTGCCGGAAGCCTGCCCGACCAGACCACTGGTGAAGCACTACTCATCACCGGAACCACAAACATTGGAACCGAAAACCAGCTCCAGGTCAGCGTCCGGAATGCAACATCGGGAGATCTGGTCACCTCACAAACTATCCCGGTGGTGGAAGGTGCCAATACCAACCAGTGGACCTATTCACTCAACGAACCGGGCCTTCCGCCCGGTTCATATACGGTGACTGTTGGAGAACAAAAGTACACAACCAAAGGCAGCGCATCAGCACAGCTCATGATCCGGGAATATCTGATTGCTGGCAACTCTTCCTTTATCCCTCAACCGGAACTTCCCCCGGGGACAACACCCTTTGATGTTCTTCTCCCCCTCCTGATCAGCGGTGCTGCTCTTGCCATTATCGGGATCATTATGCTCGTATCGCTGCGAAAGTAACAGCACTCCCTTTTTTGGCAACGGCATTATATATCAGGATCGCAGACTTTTTCGCCAGCTTTGACGAAATCAGAAAGCACTATCAGAAAAAAGGATCAGCACCGGTCACAAAAATACCGGGTATATACTTTTGTGGAGCGCATATCTCCGTGAATTTCCTTTTTTCCGCCACGGAAAAAGAGTCGGTTGCACTTGGCGCATTTCTTGGGACGAAGTGCATCCAACATACCCATAGGAAGCTCGAGGGAGAAATCCGATTTTGTCCATTCTTCGCGGGGCTTCTCAGCGTTTTGTTCATAGGTGCTGAGAAGATCCATGATCTGGGAAGGGGGAACCCCTAAGTCCGCAAATTTCTTAAATACAAAATAATTGAAGATTAGCCACGAAAGATCGGAACGATCAAGAATGCCGTCGTACTCGCCAATGGACTCTTCGAAGTCCTCCAGTGAACAGCCGCACAGCGGGCATTTGCCACCCACCAGCTCGTCGAGGAACACCTCTTCCTGACAACCCGGGCAAGTGGTATGAGGGGCATGCATGCGTGACGTCATAGGTAACCTTTTCGTTTGTATTCACTTTGCGGATGCAGAAAGATCGCATGAAGATTGTCTCAGATTGGATATATCTGCCTGATCATACATGATACGGACGGACACTTATAGATATCATCCGTGCATATCCTCCCCGATAAGAGGTTTGTGGCACCTGATATCGTTTCACGAGGTCTCAGGCTCCTGAGGCTCCATGACAAGGGTTCCAAAGATCACTTTTTCGAGAACCTGGGCAACGTAACGGATATACATAGCCTTCTCCAGATCCTCGTTTCTGTGGACATCTGCATAGATCTGGAGACGCAAGAGCGCAAAACGGAACTGGTCAAGGGTCTCGTCATCGAGCTTCATTGCCTGACGGTACACCGGTTCCAGCAGATCGGGAAATACCTGAGGACTCTCCAGACAGGCAATTACCGGTTCATAAATGGGAAGCGGGGCTGATTTCCCGGAAAGGATCCGAAGGAAGTCCATGCCGGCTTATCCCTCGACCACTTTGATAAGCGCTTCCATAACCTTGTCCACGCTCGCCCATGTTGTACTGTCGCCACGCCGGATAATGAACGGTCTGCCCTCATCACCTGCCTTACGCATGTCGATATCGATCGGAATTGCCCCAAGGAACGGAACCGAGAACTCATCGGCAATCTTTTTACCGCCGCCTTTGCCAAAAAGGTCGATCTCCTGACCGCAGTGGGGACAGACCATCCCGCTCATATTCTCAATAACGCCAAGCACAGGCAGGCCGAGTTTTTCCACGAACTTGATGGCTTTTTTTGAGTCCAGTGTGGCAACGTCCTGAGGAGTGGTCACGATCACGGCACCGCGCACGTTGGGTGCAAGCTGAGCAATCGTGAGAGCCTCATCCCCAGTGCCCGGGGGAAGGTCCACGACAAGGTAGTCCAGGTATCCCCAGTTTACATCAGTGAGGAACTGGTTGATTGCCGCCATCTTCATGGGCCCGCGCCAGATAATCGGTGTGCTTTTATCCGGCAGGAGAAATGCCATGGAAATAACCGAAAGGGCACCGGTTACCCGGACCGGTTCAATCTTGGTACCGATAGTCGAGAGCTTGTACTCTTCTATCCCGAGCATCTTTGGGATATTGGGGCCATGCATATCCAAGTCAAGGAGCCCGACTTTTTTACCGTGGCTGGAGAGCGCGTAGGCAAGATTTACCGATACTGTCGATTTTCCTACACCGCCTTTTCCCGAAAGCACCAGAATAACGTGCTTTACATCGATGTCCGCTTTGGGGGGCAGGCCTGGCTTTGCATCGGAGCAGGTTCCTGCCGTCGCGCAGCTGGAGCATTCGTGGGAGCAGGTATCCTTCGTGGGTTTTTCCGGCAGGGCGCCGGCAGATTTCTTTGCCATGGTTGCCTCTGAAGTACAGTAAGAGTACTTCTTTCCTGTTGTATTCACCTTGTGAGACAATAAACATGCGGAGAGGGCAACCGGCATGCATGAGGGGAGGTGAAGGAGTGCCCGTTCATAAGCGGGAAATGAACGAAAGATCGAGTAAATCGTGATGTATGACATCGTTGTGTATGATCAAAATTTTATGGACTGTGCCCTTGATGATGCAAGAAGAGGGGAAATGTAATTATGGAATCATTAAGTGTACGGATTTCCGTTAAAAGCCTCCCGAGCGCATACACATGCGCTGGAGCGAACAAATAACCTGAGATCGAAGTCGGGCGTGTAAACGTGCAACACGCAAAATGCCTTGCCCTCATCTGTACGGATCCTGATGCCCCGGGTGGCAGGGGATTCATTCACTGGATAGCCTGAAATATAGTACTGGCAAGACTCATACCGGAGAAAATCCTTCAGGACCCCGAGGTGACCTTCCCGATCCGGGCAGTCCGGGGAACCAACAGTTTTTGGGACAATCGGGTACTTCGGCCCCTGCCCGCCCCATGGGAAGACCCCCGGAACTTCTTCAAGGTTTACGGGCTCGATACAGAACTTGATCTCGCACCCGGTGCCGCCAAAGACCAGTTGGTTGAAGCGATGAATGGGCAGGTCATCCTGTACTGGGAGACCTTTGTCACGTAGTGACGGTAACGGCACGACAGTCGTCAGCCTTAATGCCCCCCGCCCCCTAAATTGACACTACGCATGGTAAAGCAGAGAGATCAGGATCCGGATCGCAACGCAGCAATTTTCCGGTACACACGCGAACGCGAGGCTCTTCTCTCTCCTCGTGCCTCGCGCAGCGACCAGGCGCTGAGACGCAAGAGCCGCAAGCCGGAAGATATACGCACCCCGTACTCCCGGGACGCGGACCGAATCCTTCATACCCGGGCGTACACGAGGTACATTGACAAGACTCAGGTTTTTTACCTTGTTGAAAACGACCACATCACCCACCGGGTTATCCATGTCCAGCTCGTTTCGAAGATCGCCCGCACGATCGGCCGGTGCCTGCGCCTCAACGAAGACTTGATCGAGGCGATCGCGCTCGGACACGATATCGGTCACATACCTTATGGGCATTTCGGCGAGGCCTGCCTTTCGGACCTCTGCCTGGAGCACGGGATCGGGAAATTTGCCCATAACGTTCAGAGCGTAAGATCCCTGGACAGGATCGAGGATCAGGATCTGACCATGCAGGTACTGGACGGGATCCTCTGCCATAACGGGGAAGCCGAGGATTTGCGTATGTCACCGGAATCCTGCCCGGACTGGGCAACTTTTGATCGGAAAGTCTGCGCAAACGAGACAGGTGGGCGGCCTGGATCTCCGATGACTCTTGAGGGATGTGTGGTAAAATTTGCCGATACGATTGCATATATTGGCCGCGATCTCCAAGATGCACAAGAAGTCGGGCTTATTAAAAATCCCGGTGAGATTCCGCAGGAATGCCAAGAGGTATTTGGATCAGATAACCGCGCTATAATCGATACCCTGATTCGTGATCTACTGGAGAACAGCGATGCGGATGATAAATGTTTTATCTCCTATAGCAGGGAGGTAGAACATGCACTCGCTACACTCCGGGCATTCTCCCGGCACACCATTTATAATAACCCGAAACTGACCGCGGAGCGGGAAAAGATCCGAACGATGTACCGGGTTCTGTTCTTAACCTATCTTTCCGATATAGAATCCGATCGGCGCAGCTCAAAAATATTCTCTGATTTTATTAATGCACCATGGGTTAATCGGGAGTACCTTCACACGACCCTGCCTGCCGGGCTCACCCGTGATTTTATTTCCGGGATGACCGATCGCTATTTCCTGAAACGATTCGAGGATTGTGTAATTCCCCACAGAATCGAAGGGGCATTTCGGTGAGGGGTCATTAGTCGTACTTTCCTTTAGGATGAAACCATCCAGTAAAACCACAATAAAGGCAACCCACTCCTTCGCACTCGGGACAGA
>Ga0181520_10012942_pt1 | contig 10626 bp, 4 predicted proteins | sample PEATcosm2014_Bin_29_FD_132451 | JGI IMG/M metagenome (GOLD analysis project Ga0181520, IMG submission 132451) | Peatland microbial communities from MTU Mesocosm Facility, Houghton, MI, USA - PEATcosm2014_Bin02_30_metaG | ecosystem: Environmental > Terrestrial > Soil > Wetlands > Peat | place...
ACCGATCTTCGCGCAGTTGTTACCTCCGCCCGCCCCGCTAGGATCCATTCCTGGCGGGGTTTTCCTTAGTGAGAATCTGCGCTCGCCTAATGTCCCCTGCTACTCCAATAGATATCCCACCACTCCAAACAAGGACCGTCTATGCCAACCGCATTCCCTTCCAGTCTGGAATCAAATCTCCGCCTAATCTTTGGCTTTATATTATGGGCAGTTTCAGCAACCCTGACCCTCGTTTTGCTCATTGCCCTGGGGGACGGGACCATCTCTAGCAAGGTCCTTCTCGGAGTCATTGCTGTTGCCCTAGAAGGCGCCAAGATCCTCTCCTGGCGGAAGGGCAGCGCAACCCGCATCTACGCGGTGACCCTCATCATCCTTTCCGGAATCGCAAGTCTCGGAGCCAGCCTTCAAGTTGTCGAGAAGTCGAAGGGCTCGCTCCTCTCGATCTCACATGAAGAGTTACGCTCTTCCCCGGCCTATCTCGCCAAGGTAGGGGAACTCGCCTCCCTAGACACCGAAATCGCTGCCCAGGTATCCCGCCTCAAAGCCCTCCCGCCAGACTACACGACCGCGACGGCGCAAACGGAATCCAGCCTCGTTGCTTTGCGCGATAGGAAACAAGGCATTCTCGATTCCATTGCAACAGGAGACGTAGATTCGGTAGGAGCCTCCCACGGTGATGGGGCGATGATCGCCCTGCTTGGAAGGACGATAGGACTCCGACCTGAAGTCCTCCTACTCGTCCTATTGATTTTCGTCTCGGCATCCATCGAGGTAGGAGCCCTCCTATTGACCGTCCCTGAGCATGAGGAAGGGAGCATCGCAAGGAAGGCTATAAAGCCGTTCACCGAGTCTGCCATGGTAGGGGACACGTCCTTTGAATCAAGTCCTCTCCTATCCCCGTCCTATGCCCATCCTATTACCCCCGATGATTTCCTTGAGGCCGCAAAGGATGGCTCAGACCTCCCGTTCCTTCGTGGACGCGACGCGACGGCAGAAAAGCTCGAGATAAGCTACGCTGAAGCGAAGCGCCTCGTTGGAAAGCTCATCGAAGATGGAAGGGTGGTTGTTGAAGGCAAGCGATTACGGCTCGCCCAGGTCAAAGACTCAACGGTTCCTACCCATACGACATTGTAGGGCGAATTAGTTTACCGCTTCTTTAGTACGTCTTCTCCCAACGTTGACATTACACCACTCTGGACAGATAATGCTTGAGCTTGCATCCTGCGAGTCAATATCGATGTTGTGATTGAGGATAAAGGCATATGATATATGTATTTATAAAGTCAGCGATCCCATGACAGGCTTTGTGGAAATCCTTCAACGCAATAAACTCTACTGGATCAAGAACCAGGACCTAGAAGCTCTTAATGGGAGTAGGCACTATCCTCTCTTGGACATAGGCAAGCTAGTCGCCGAGGAGCTCACCAGAAACCCACCAGGAAGGCATGTAAGCCTGGATATCGATGACTTTCTTAAGACCTACCTCAGGAAGCTCTTGGCGGAGGAGGAAGGCCCCTCCAAGGGCCTTATCCTCGACAACCTGGGCGTTCTTCTCGAACCCGACCTCGACCTCAATCCCGTGAAGTTTTTCCTCGAGCTGTCCCTCGATGCTGTTGTGGTCCTGGTCTGGGACCATGCGATAATCGACGGGACGCGCTTTATCTGGGATGAGACTGAGCCGGGATATGGCTTCCAATTCCCCTCGCATACGATCACAAACATGGAGTTGCCCGATGAAGTACCGTGAACTGATCAGCTTCGAACCCATCACCTCCGTCGTGAAGCTCGTCGAGAGCGGCAGTGACAGTGCGGCCGAGAATATCGTGAAGACCTACGTCTTCTCCCGGAAGATCAAGGAAGACCTCCATGAGGCCGTCCTCAAGAACCTCAATCCGGAGCCAAGTGCCGAGACGAGGGGTGTGCAGATTGTCGGTAGTTACGGTACGGGAAAGTCGCACCTTATGGCTTTGGTAGCTGCCATTGCGGAGGATGAAAAACGAGTCCACTTCCTCTCCGACCCAGATATGAAGGCGGCCTTCGCCGATATCGCGGGGCATTACAAGGTCCTGCGCTTCGAGATCGGCGTGGACAAGTCCCTGAAGGATATACTTTTTGCCCAGATCGAGCGGTTCCTCGAGAAAGAGAAGGTAGCCTACCGCTTTGATGAGCACTCGAACTTCTCCTGGAAGGAGCAGATCGGGGACATGATGGCGGCCTTCGAGGCGGCTTTCCCCGACAAACATTTTCTTATCGTCATCGATGAGATGCTCGAGTACCTCAAGGGGCGCGATCCCACAGCCCTCAACAATGACCTCATGCTCCTCCGCCAGGTTGGCGAGGCCTGCGATGGCAGCCGCTTCAAGATCATGTTTGGCGTCCAGGAGCTGCTCTACCGCGCGCCTGAATTCCAATTCGCTGCCGAAATGCTTAACAAGGTCGAGGATCGTTTCGCCGACCTCATCATCACCAAGGACGATGTCGCCTATGTCGTCAAGGAAAGGCTGCTCAAGAAGAACGAGCACCAAAAGAAGATGATCCGGGAGCATCTTCTGGCCTTCGCTCCGCTCTTCGATGGCATCAATACGAGCTTAAACGAGTACGTTGACCTCTTTCCCGTCCATCCGAGCTATGTCGGCCACTTTGAGCGCATCAAGCAGGGGAAGAGCCAACGCGAGATCCTCAAGGTCCTCTCGTCGCGCTTCTCTGCTCTCATGGATTCCGATGTACCCACGGACAGGCCTGGCCTCATCACCTACGATACCTATTGGGAAGACCTCTCCTCGACGCCCTCGATGATCACTATTCCCGATATCCGGGCGGTGAAGGACAAGATCGATATCGTCTATGACCGTATCGATGGCCACTTTGTGCAGGGGAGGGCACCCCGAAAGAGCCTGGCACGACAAATCGCGAATGCGCTCGCTGTCAGGATTCTGTCGGATGACCTCGATAAGCGAAATGGCGCCAGTGCTGTCAACCTCAAAGAGGATCTCTGCCAGACCATTGCCAGTGCGGCCGATCCCGAGCTCCTGGTGCAGGCCATTGAGAGTGTCGCCAATCAGCTGAAAACCGCCACCGCTGGCCAATACGTCGACCAGGACACGGTATCGGGACAGTTCTACCTGCGTACCGAGGGCGGCATCAATATCCAGCAGATCATCCGTGACTATGCCGACACGGTACTGAAGCGGAACGAGGAACAGGCCGACCAGTATTGGTTTGAGTTCCTCCAGTACGTCATCGGCCTTCAGCAGAACACCTATCGTACGGGCTTCAAGATCTGGCAGCACAGCCTCGAGTGGATCGACAAGAAGAGCTTCAGGCTCGGCTACATATTCTTTGGCAATCCCAACGAGCGCAGCACAACGGAGCCAATCCAACAGTACTATCTCTTCTTTTGTCCCCTATTTCACGCCATCTCCCGCAATGACGAGGCCGATGAAGTCTATTTCGAGATGAAGGGCTTCAGCAAGGATTTCAAGGACCGTATCCTGCTCTATGGAGCCTCCAAGGCCCTTGAGGCCAATGCGTCGAGTGACCAGAAGGCGCTTTTCCGCAGCCAGATCGACGAGCACCGGAAAAAGGCCATCGAGCTTTTCGAACGCGAGTATGTCGAACGGACTTCGGTCATCTACAAAGGTACCGAGACCCTCCTCAAGGCCTACCAGCTGCCTGGCGACGGGGCCGGAAAGGACGCTATTTTCTCGGCGGTCTCAGCCAAGGTGCTCAACAAGCAGTTCAGCGACAAGTTCGCGGACTATCCCGCCTTCACCGATCTCCTGAGCCCACTCAGCAAGGACAACTTCGATCTACGGATCAAGAGCGCCCTCAAGAAGATTGTCACCTTCTCTCAAGCCAATCGCGATGGTGAAGCCATTCTCGCGGGGCTGGGTTTAATCAACGGCGCAACCATCGACACCCGCAATTCCCGGTACGCTGACAGCATCCGCAAGTTCCTCCAGGTGAAGGGTCCGGGGAAGGTGCTGAATCGTGACGAGATCCTCTATCCGCATTATATCGCCCAGAACCTCTGGTATTCAAAGGACTTTAAGCTCGATCACCAGCTCGAGTTTGTTGTGCTGGCTGCTATGGTCTTCAAGGGCGATATCGAGATCGCCTGGTCGGGCTCGAAGTCCCTCATTGCGACGAACATAGATCAGGAGCTCCTGAAGTTGGGCGATGAGGACTACTCAAGTTACCAGAGCATTCGTGAACCGGTGGGCTTACCGATCAAGGAGATCAAGGCTCTCTTCGGCCATCTGGGCCTGCCCGATCTTTCTGCCGAGCTTGAGAAGGCCGATACCTTGGCTCGTATCCTCACGGAAGCGAAGAAGAGGGCGGAACGAGTGGCGCGGATCAAAAGTGCTCTCGCGAAGGGGCTCCGTTGCCGGAATGTGGATCTCCTCGATCCTGCGGAGGCAGCGCGTATTTCCGATACCCTGGACAAGCTCGGCTCCACCCTCGACGGCATCCAGGCATACGACACCTTTGGAAAGCTCAAGAGTTTCCGGTACAAGGTGGCTGAGCTCGATACCGCTTTCACGGGCTGGAAGGATTGTGATCACATAGAAAAGCTGAGTGAACGTGGTGGCCGATTCGAGGCTCTCGTCGGTTATCTCTCTACGGCTTTGTCGTATGTCGTCGCGAGCGAATCGCCACTCTACGAGGATATGGAAAAGGCTATCGCTTCTCTGCCGAGTGTCCTCCAAACCGCAAAGGATACCGAATACACAAAGTACGAGTCTCTCCTCAAATCGCTTGTCGACCGCTACGCCGAATACTATATGGCCCAGTATCTCAAGTGCCGCCTGTCCCATGCGGATTCCCTCCAGAAAGACGCCTTGCTGGCCTCTAAGACGAAGCAGGTCTGTGACGTTATCAAGGATGTGGAGTTCATCTCCCGCACCGAGTATGAAAACTGGGTGAACCGCATCGGTTCGCTCAAGGAAGCTGACCATTCCCTCACCAAGACCCGCGTGATCGAAGAACCATATCATGGTTTCAATCCTCGCGAGTTCTACGACAAACCGACCTATGCCATTCGGGACCTGAAGGAGCAACTCGATGCGATCCTGGAGAAATGGGTTGGGGCTATGCGCGCGATCTTCAAAGACCCAAGCATAAAAGCCAATCTCGAGGTTCTGGACTTGGGTTCTCGCAAGCTTGTAGAAGGCTTCCGCGATAGCAAGGTTGAGCTCGAGCCCGATAACGCTGCAAAGCTAAGGAAACTCTTGAGCGAACTTTCCAAGGGTTTCGAAAAGGTGGAACTGGGAGTTCAGGATTTGGCGAAGATTTTCCATAAACCGATGACGATTGAAGAGGCTCGGGAAGCCTTTGATCGGTTCCTTAACGAGGCTAGTACCGGAAAGGAAAGGGCGAAGGTCAGGATTGTTTTCACTGAAGGAAGCCCTAATGCCTAATAACAACCTCTTTGATTCTGATACACTCTACTCCGCTACTCCGCTAGGGGCAAAGGCGTCTACTCCGGTACGCTGTCTTGGCAAAGATTTCAAGAATGACGAGGAACGTCTAGCTTTCTTCCGGGAAGAGCTACGTACGCAGCTGCCTGAACTTCGCAAGCTCGAAGGATTCCCAATTGGCGAGGACGAGGATATCATTGCTCTATCCGATCCACCTTACTATACCTCATGCCCCAACCCCTGGCTCAATGACTTTATTGCCGAGTGGGAGGAGGACAAGAAGGTTCTGGTAGCCAAAAAGAAGCGAAAGGAAGGACACGAGGTTCATGAGCCTTATGCTTCGGATGTTAGCGAAGGGAAAAACAACCCGATTTACAATGCGCATAGCTATCACACCAAGGTTCCACATCCTGCCATCATGCGCTATATCCTCCATTACACACAGCCCGGCGACATTGTCTATGACGGTTTTGCTGGGACGGGAATGACAGGCGTAGCTGCCCAGCTTTGCGAGAACCCCAATCCTGAACTCCGGAATCGTATCGAATCTGAGTTTTCTACATTGGGACTAATAAAACCAATTTGGGGTATCCGCAGATCGATATGTAGTGATCTTTCGCCAATAGCAAGCTTCATTGCATTTAATTACAATACTCCAGTCGATGCATCGGTATTCGAAAATTGCGCGGAGAGTATTTTAACCGAAGCAGAAAAAGAATTTGGTTGGATGTATGCGACGAACCATTCAAAGGGGATAATGGGGCGCATTAACTATACGGTATGGAGCGATGTGTTCATCTGCCCTGATTGCGGAGGCGAGATAATATTCTGGGATGTTGCAGTTGATCTTCAAAGCGGTGAAATACGTGACGAATTTGCTTGTCCTCATTGTGATAAGACGCAGAGCAAGAGAAGTTTGAGTAAGGCGATAATTACAATTTATGACCATGCCTTAAAAACCAGTATTCATCAAGCTAAGACTGTACCAGTATTTATAAACTACAATGTTAATGGAAAGCGGTATGAAAAAAAACCAGATGATCATGATATTGAAGTATTGAAAAAAATAGAAAATATGGAAATTCCGTATTGGATTCCAATTGACCTTATGATGGGCAAAGGCAGGGAATGGGGAGACACTTGGCGTTCTGGATATCATGAAGGAATTACCCATGTGCATCATTTCTATCAAAAAAGAGAATTAATATGGCTCGCTCGTATTTTTAATAGCGCTTCAAAAAACCCTAAGGCACATTGGCTTGCGATTTCTATAATAAATACTGTTTCGAAACTATACCGTTATGTTCCTCAGAAACCTGATTATAATGGACAAGGAGGAGGAATCCTAAATGGTACTTTATATGTTCCAAGCCTAATACGATCACTTTCTGTATGGTCCTGTCTGGATCGTTCATTGCCAAGACTCGTTAGGGCATTTTTCTGTAAATCAGAAAGCCCTACTCTGCTACAAGTAAGTGATGCATCAAAATGTACATTAAGTGATTCCTCCGTTGATTACATTTTTACTGATCCACCATTTGGATCCAATATTATGTACTCAGAGCTCAGCTACCTTTGGGAGAGCTGGCTGAAAGTTAAAACCAATAATATAACAGAAGCGATAGAAAGTAATTCCCAAGGAAAGACACTTCTTGACTATCAAAAAATTATGGAGCGTTGCTTTAAAGACTATTACCGGGTCTTGAAGCCAAGCTGTTGGATGACTGTTGAATTTTCCAATACGTCAGCTGCTGTTTGGAATGGAATTCAAGCAGCGATACAGCGCGCTGGATTCGTTATTGCGAATGTTGCCGCCCTGGATAAGCAACAAGGAAGTTTTAAGGCCGTTACAACCCCCACCGCTGTTAAGCAAGATCTCGTCATTTCCTGCTATAAGCCATCAAATGATTTCGATACGAAATTTCGTACATCATCGAGTGATGTCTCCATTTGGGCCTTCATTGAAGAACACCTGAGGCACCTGCCTATTTATGTGATAAAAGAGAAAAAGACAACAGCTGTTATAGAACGTAGCCCTAAGATTCTATATGATCGCGTTATTAGCTTTTTCCTTATGAGAGGATTGCCTATACCGATCGATGCTGCTGACTTTCAGATATCATTAAAAGCTAAATTCATAGAGCGTGATGGGATGATTTTTCTTGCGGACCAAGCAGCCGAATACGAGGAACAAAAGCGCAAGCTCGGCATCACCAAGCAGATCGACTTTATCTTTGATGTTATCTATTCAGAATCCGATGCATTGGCCTGGCTAAAGGATAGGCTCGCTCTAAAACAGCAGAAATACCAAGACATCCAGCCGGAATTCCTCAAGGCCAATACGGCAACTCGCAAGGGTGAAAAAGAAATAGAGCTCAAGACACTCCTCGACGAAAACTTTATCGAACTTGCAGATAGCCGCTATCGTTGTCCTGACCCTTCCGAAGAGAAGGACAGGGAAACCCTTCGCACAAAGGCTCTACTCAAAGAGTTCAACCACTACCTTGAATCGGCAAACGACCCCAAGACAAAGAAGCTCAAGGAGCTTCGTGTCGAAGCCCTACGGGCTGGCTTCAAGGTGTGCTGGGAAAAGAAGGACTTCGCGAGCATTGTCGTCCTTGGTGAGAAGATGCCTCAGAACCTCCTCCTGGAGGATGAGCAGCTTCTCATGTTCTACGATATCGCTAAGGATAGGGTCTAGAACCTAACCATGACCTATCAAGGCAAACAGGTTGAGCTGCTTTCAACGCGGATCACCTTTGGGAAGAGCGTTTCTCGTATCCGAGTCTTGGTCGATTCCCAGGTGCTCGATGTCCCAACCGAGGAGCTCAAGGAGGATGACACATCCGTATCCCTCCAGGAGCTCGCCTTCAAGGCTATGGTGGCGCGGATCCGGAACGATGTAGCGGCTCGTGGTTCCTTGGCACCTCTTGAAAGCAACATCATCCCCTTGCCGCATCAGATCCTTGCTCTCGAGAAAGTCATGTCCGGGAGCTTTCTTCGTTACCTTCTAGCGGACGAAGTCGGCATGGGCAAGACTATCGAGGCCGGCCTCGTCCTCAAGGAGCTTAAACTCCGAGGCATCGTCAAGCGTACCCTCATCATTGTCCCCGTCTCGGCCATGCAACAGTGGCGCTCCGAACTAAAGGCTCACTTCAACGAGTCCTTCCACATCTACGACTCGGAGTACATCGGCGCCCTCGCCAGGACCTTTTCCAAGCTTGAGGCCGAGAACGAGATCAATATTTGGAAGACCCATAACCAGCTCATTGTCTCGATGGATGCCCTCAAGCCCCTCGAGTCGCGGCAAAACTGGAGCAAGGAACAGGTCGAGGAGTACAACCGCTACCGCATTCGTAGCGTCATAGAGGCAGACTTCGACCTCGTCATCATCGACGAATGCCATAAGGTCGGTGGCGGTTCCAACCTGGTTGGGCGCTTCCAGATGGCCCAGATACTCTGCAATGCCATCCCCAATGTCCTCCTCCTCTCCGCCACGCCGCACCGCGGGAAGAGCGACCATTTCAGGCGGATCCTTGGCCTTCTTGATGCGGATGCCTTCGCAGGGGAGGGGATGCCCTCGATTCCCGAGCTCGAGCCCTATGTCGTGCGGACTGACAAGCGCCAGTCGATAGATTTTGAGGGGAAGGCCCTTTTCAACACGCGGGTAACTGAGCGAGTCATCGTCCAATACGATCCGCAACGCAATGCCCGCCAGGAGGCCCTCTACGAAGACCTGACCGAGTATGTAGTCAACGGTTTCAACCTGGCATCGACGACCAAGAACACGTCATATGGCTTTGTGATGATCCTCTTCCAGCGCATGCTCTCGAGCTCAACCCAGGCCATCCTTGACGCCATGGAGAAGCGCGCCGGACGCCTAGCCAACGAGCGGGAGGAAGCAAACCGTGAGTCTGTAGCAGCCGAACTCCTTGAGCTGGGTTACTCCGGTCAGTTTGAGCTCGATTTCGAGTCTAAGGTGACCGCAGCCCTCCAGAACACCAAGGCTGCCTATGCCACGGAACTCGAACTCCTGAATGGATTGATCCGCCAGGCACGGGAAGTCATCGATTGCGAACTCGACGCGAAACTTGAATATCTCCTGGGACGCATGGCCGACATCAAAGCCCGCGAGGACAACCCCGACACTAAGTTCATCATATTCACCGAATTCACTGCGACCCAACGCATGCTCGTGCGTGAGTTATCCGAGCGTGGTGGATATGTTTGCGAGGCCATCAATGGTTCCATGGACTTCGAGAAGCGGGTCGAAGCGCTGAAGGCCTTCAAGTCCAAGGCCCAGGTCCTTGTTTCGACCGATGCGGCAGGCGAGTCCCTCAATATGCAGTTTGCCCATGTGGTATTCAACTATGACATGCCCTGGAACCCCATGGTGATCGAGCAGCGCATCGGGCGAGTCGATCGTATCGGACAAACCCATGAAGTCCTGGCAGTCAATATCATGCAGGGCAACTCTGTCGACGAACGGGTCTATGATGTCATAGAGACCAAGCTTGGCCAGATCATGGCCGAACTCGGAATCGACAAGACCAGCGACGTTCTGGACAGCACACTCGAGCGCGAGAGCGTGAACAACCTCTTTCTGGCATCACTCCTCGATCCCAATCGCTTCAAGGCCGAGAGCGATGAATGGCTTTCCGACATCAAGAAGAAGCTCAATGCCTACCGGAGCACGGAAGGCTCTCTCCCGACGATAGCTTCGGGCCTCATCAAGACCGATAAGTCCGACGAATACAGGCATAGTCCAGTACCGATCTGGCTCGAGAACGCGACAATCTCCTGGCTTGCGTGGAAGGGCTTACGCTGGTCGCGGAGCAGCGACGGGATCATTGCACCGCTGCCTGGATCGGCTGAGAAGGCCTATACCTTTGATACTCGCAGAGGCCTCGAGAACCCGATCCCGGAACCACTCACGCTCCAGCATGAGGTCATCCAGCGCATGTTTGCCGAGGCCGTTCCCTTGGCGGACAACGCGCGGATACCGATCTTGATTCCGGATTCGAAGGATGCCCCTTCAGGATACTGGACACTTTGGGCCCTTCTAGCCTCGAACCAATTTTCCTCTCATGAATCGATATATCCCCTATTCATTTCGGATGAGGGTGACCTCTTCCCAGCTTTTGCCAATGATCTACTGGTTAAGATCTCGCAGGCTTCCTTCCCTGGAAAGATCATAGGATACTCC
>Ga0181520_10012943_pt1 | contig 10625 bp, 3 predicted proteins | sample PEATcosm2014_Bin_29_FD_132451 | JGI IMG/M metagenome (GOLD analysis project Ga0181520, IMG submission 132451) | Peatland microbial communities from MTU Mesocosm Facility, Houghton, MI, USA - PEATcosm2014_Bin02_30_metaG | ecosystem: Environmental > Terrestrial > Soil > Wetlands > Peat | place...
GCCCCACGGATTGAATTCACCAAGGTTGACACGCCCGCCTCAAACTCAGGGAACAGCCGTGAAACGCCTTCCAGGTCAGAATTCCGCCCCTTCTGCTCAATGTCACAGGCAACTTGCGAGAGCCCGGGGATGCATAGGTAACCCAATTCCCCCTTCAAGCTATGTGCAGCTCGCTCGGCGCTTTCAGCATCTCCTGAAGTCATTGCTTGCTTTAACGCCGCGACATGCCTGGGTGCCTCATCCAGAAAAATCGTGATCACTTCCTGAAGCAGATTCTCGTCTCCGCCAAGTTTTTCAAGCGTCTCCGCCGGATTCCAATTCACTGCGATTTCCGGAGCTGCATCTACTCTTGGGCTGCACGAATCGCTCTCGCTCAACTTTGCACCTTGTAGCGCACTCATCATGGCGGCCTCAAGCTTCTCAGGGTTGATGGGCTTCGAGACATACTCATCCATTCCCGCAGCAATGCAGCGCTCGCGGTCTCCCTTCATCGCATAAGCCGTCATGGCAACAATCGGCAAATGAGCCCTCGAGACTTTTTCCTTTTCCCGGATCTGCTTCGCAGCCGTAAAGCCGTCCATCTCCGGCATCTGCACATCCATCAGCGCAATGTCGAAGGTTTGCTGTGCAAGCAGCAGGAGCGCCTCGATGCCGTTATTTGCAACAACAACTGCGTGCTTCTTCTTTTCCAGGATTGCAATCGCGACGGCCTGGTTCACGCGGTTATCTTCGGCCAACAGAATCTTGAGCTGTCTGCCTTTCAACTGCACCTCTCGCGTTGAGTCTTTCGCCGGCGCGCTCGCAGCAGTCTTGTGTTCCGTAGCCGTCACAATGGTTGCCAGCAGCTCTCTTCTCCTGACAGGTTTCGACAGGCAGAACTGTATGCCCGCCTCACGCCAGGTCTGAGCGTCTCCACGGCCTGCGCCTGATGTCAGCAGAACAATCGGGATCGATGCAGTAGCAGGGCTGCGACGGATACCTTTTGTCAATCCGAATCCATCCATCTCCGGCATGTGCATGTCCGTCAGCACCAACTGGTACGGCTTTCCACGCCTGGCCGCCAGCTCTAACTCCTTAAGAGCATCCGCCCCACCTTCGGCACATGTAACTTCCGCATTCCATCTCAGCAACACACCGTTCAAGATTCGCCGATTTGTCGGGTTGTCATCCACAACCAGAATCTTCAAGCCACGAAGCTCTTCAGTTGCTGTTCGTGGTTCCGACTCCGGCTTCTTTTCAATCGCCTCAAGCCGCGCCGTAAAGCTAAAGCGCGCGCCTCGTCCAACTTCACTTTCAGCCCAGATCCTTCCCCCCATCATGTCAGCGAGCCGTGAAGAGATGGTCAGGCCCAGCCCTGTCCCACCATACTTGCGTGTCGTTGAGCTGTCGGCTTGTGTAAATGGCGAGAAGATAGATTCAAGCTTCTCCGCAGCAATTCCAATGCCCGTGTCCGTAACCGAGAAACGCAACACTCGCGTTTCGCGGTCTTCACTCTCCAGCTCCACTCTTAAAGCGACTTCGCCGCTGCTGGTGAACTTGATTGCATTGCTGACAAGATTCAACAGCACCTGGCGAAGGCGTCCCGGATCTCCCATCACCATTTCGGGGACTTCCGGAGTAATCTCGCAAAGCAATTCCAACCCTTTGCTGTCGGCACTAGCCGCAAATGTCTTCAGCGCCTCTTCAACGCAATCACGCAGGTTGAAGTCGATCACATCGAGATCAATTTTTCCCGCCTCAATTTTTGAAAAGTCGAGAATGTCGTTGATCACCGTAAGCAATGAATCTGCAGACAGCTTCACAGTTTCAAGGCAATCCCGCTGTTCGGCGGTCAAAGTAGTATCCAGCACCAGGTCGGTCATACCGATAACGCCATTCAACGGCGTCCGGATTTCATGACTCATGTTGGCAAGGAACTCGCTCTTTGACCGATTCGCAATCTCTGCAACCTCTTCAGCACGCTTCCGCTCAATAATCTCCGCTTGCAGATTTCTGGTTCGTTCATTCACCAGCCTGCTTAGTTCCTCGGCATGGTTGCGCATACGCCGGGTATTCCATCGGTGACCGGCAAAGGCCAGCAAGAGCACAACCAGACCACATAATGAGTAAAACCATCCGGTCTCATAAAAGTGGGGCTTGAGCAGGAATTCAATGGTTGCCGGGTTTTGGTTCCAAACCCCGCTGTCGTTCGCAGCCATCACGCGAAAAAGATACTTCCCCGGAGAAAGATTGGTGTAGTAAGCCACGCGGCGAGAACCTGCGTCAATCCAGTCGCGGTCATAACCTGCCAGTTGATACTTGAAACGCACTCTCGAAGGGATCTGGAGACTGAGAGCGGTGTAATGAATATCGACCTTGTCATTGCCCGGAGCAATTTCCAGGCTGTGCGCGCCGGGCCATGAATGATTTCCGGCTACGACGTCTTCAATCACGACGGGAGGAACCTTGTCATTCACCACCAGGTGACCCGGGTCGATCATGACAAGCCCTTTGGTCGTCGTGAACCAGAGCTTTCCGTCGCTGGTCGCCCATCCGCCTGGCCCCGCGCCTTGTCCCGACGCTTCGCGAGTCACCATCCCGTCATCGATTCCGTAGAGCATCGATCGAACTTGCGACACGCGCCCTTCGGCAAACTCGTCGAGATCTTTTCCGTTTGCTGCATAAATCCCATTCGAGGTGCTGATCCAAAGATTGCCGGCACGGTCAGGAAGCGCTCGCGTCGGGTACTCGTCAAAGAGGCCATTCTGGCGTGTATAGTGAGTGACCTTCCCATCGCGAATGCGGAACCGCGTAATTCCCGGCGTTCTTCCGCCGAGCCAGAGATTTCCCTGATTGTCAGGTGAGATCGATGTTACTGAAAAGTCGACATTCGCCTGTCGCGCTTGAGATGGGGCCAGCCCATTGCCGAACTTGAACAGCCCCAACACCGTTCCAAACCACAAGACGCCCTTGGGATCCCGATAGATCGAGAACGTATAGTTGCCCGCCTTAGACAAAGGCGTCGGTTGCCCTCGAATCGTAAAGGGCTGGACTTCGCCATCTTTGTAACGCAACGCCAGCGTCTCAGATGTCGTGATAATCATTCCTTCATCGTCTTCGGTAATCGCTGAAATGAAGCGATTGACCAGCCGGCGTGAAGGTGGGTGTAGCGTCCTCGTGCCGTCCTTATACTGTTCCAGCCCTGCGGAGGTCCCAACCCAGATGCTGCCGTCTTTGCTCTCAAACATCACATGGCCAGAGTAGTTCCCGGCATCCTGCTTCCTGCTGACCATGGTAATCACGCCATTCTTGATTCGGGCCAATCCACCATCCTGGCAAAAAACATAGAGGCTTCCGTCAGCGGCGCCAATGATTGACCGGGTCTCGTTTGAGGGCAGTCCCTCTTTTGAACTGATCGACGTAATGCTCGCGTCGCGAAACCGGTCGAGACCATTCGAGGTACCAACCCAGATGCTTCCTTCTCGATCTTCAAAAAGTGAGAGAACGTTGTTATCGTTCAGCCCGTCCACCGCGGTAAAAGTCGATACCTTGTCACCTGCCAGACGAATGAGCCCTGAATCGCCGGTCGCCACCCAAGCATTTCCTTGCTTGTCTTCGAGCACAGCGTTGACTTGCCCGTGAATTGCGGCAGGCGCAACCGGTTCCATCGCAAGGCCATCATGCCCGAGACGGTACAGGCCATTATGCGTTCCCAGGAGAATGTTGTTCTGGCGATCCTCCGATAGCGCGATTGCCCCCATCTTGCTCAGGTCAAGATTGGTTGTAGCCAATGACCCGCCTCTATACATATAGAGGGCACGCGCGCCGCCAATCCAGACACGGCCCTGGGCATCTTTCAAGAATGAGTTAATCCACCCTGTGCTTCGCAGCAGCATTCGAACGTCGTTACCGCGCAATGCATAAATGAAGTCGTCTGACCCTACAAGCACCTCGTGGTTACCGGCATCAAAAACAGTCCGGGTATCTCCGTCCGGCAGCGGCTTTGGGGGGAGATAATCCGAAAACACTCCGTCCGCGTAGATCACGGTCCTGGACGTGGTCCGAATGAGCAGGCTGCCGTCCGCGCTCATAGCGATCGCCTTGACCGGTTCGTTCCCAACAATCGTGTCCATCTGCACAAAGCGGACTCCGTCAAATCGGATCAGGCCGGCGGCTGTCCTCAACCAGAGATAGCCGTCCTTGGATTGCAGGATCTGATAGACCGCTTCGCCGGGAAGCTCATGTCTGGAGTTCCACGAATCGTGAGCATACTGATCAATTTGCTTGTGGGGATCGAGCCCTTGCGCTAGCTTCGGTAAAACCAGGAGAGATATGAGCAGAAGGATGTAAATACACGCGCAAAGCCTGACCGAGGCCATCTGACCTGGCACTTGCTTCACCAATTCGCGAGTGAACTGGGTAGTGCTCATGCCGAGGCTCTGCATCGAACCACGGACGGTGGCCATTCGATGGGTCGCATGACAGCCTTCGTTCATTCGGTTTTCTCTTTCGAGCCGGGTTTCATCCAGCCAGGAATGTCCGCGCACAATGATTCGAAATAGGCTATCGGCATATTTCCAGTGTTTGTTCGCTTTTCATTCGAGACTGGTTCAATCCGGAAGAAGGCGATGCCCTCGCGGCATCGGCATCTTCGCCCGCGGCGTGAAGCGAATGGTGTTAAAAGCGCCGAACATCACTCACTTTGAGGACTTTGTCAGCACCCAATCCACCAAATGATGACTTTTGGGCGCCCATCAGTATCAGAGAGAGGCCAACAATTTCCGCGGCAAATGAGAATGCACGGGCACTTACTGCCGATAGTGCAATTGCAACGCTTTTGAGTCAAGGAGGGGACCATGACCGACGATCGACTTGGAGATCATTCACCTGAATTACGGAAGACAATTGTCAGACCCGAGCCAGATGCCGTTCAGCCTGCCCCGGCCCAGTCTCACAGCTCAATCGAATGGACGGTCGCGCCTGTCCCTTCTGGCTACATCGCTCGAATTCAGGTGACCATCCTTCTCACCGGCGATAACCAATGACATCACTGGTTCCCGCACAGCATGGCCGCAATCGGAGGCAGTTTCGATATGTCGACTACGATTCAGGTTCCCAGCTTCGTTGGCGATGGAGATCTTTCTATAGCTGTAATTGGCCCGGATGAGCAACGGCGGAGCTCAACCAGCATTGCTCTCGCCGGTTTTCAGCCGGGAAACATTCAGGAATTTAACTCGTATCCTTCCGGCCGCGATGATTTGCCGGAATTGGCAAGAGCGTGCTTTGACGTCGTCATTGTTGACCTGGATAGCGACCCCGATCTGGCCTTGGACCTCATCGAGAATCTGGGCACCAGTTGCGCCGCCACGATCATGGTGTATTCGGCGCAAAACAATCCCGACCTGATGGTCCGCTGCATGCGCGCAGGCGCGCGCGAATTTCTTACATTGCCGCTTGATCACAACACCATGGCTGAAGCTCTTGTCCGGGCTTTGGCTCATCGTCCCGCAGCCGCAGCAACCAGAAAGACTGACGGCCGTGTCTTTGTTTTTTTCGGCGCCAAGGGCGGCTCCGGCGTAACCACCGTTGCGTGTAACTATGCTGTATCACTTGCCCAGGAATCCGGCAAGAGAACCCTCTTGATCGATTTGAACCTGGCGCTTGGCGATGCAGCCATCAACCTTGGAGTCGAGACAAAGTACTCAACCGCGGACGCGCTTCAGAGCTCGGACAGACTTGATTCACGCGTACTCTCAACGCTAGTCGCTCGACATAGCTCCGGGTTATACATACTCGCCGCACCCCATGCCTTTATCTCGGGTCAAGTTTCCGACGCCGCTTTTGACCGGCTGTTGGGAGCCGCACGGCAGGCATTCGACTTTGTTGTGATCGACGCCGGCTCGCGATTCGACATGGAACGAAAGAACGTCTTTGATTCTTCTGCCGTTCTCTATCTGGTCACCCAGGTAAGTGTTCCTGAATTGCGCAATTCGAATCGTCTGATCACACAACTTGGCGCCAGCGGCGCACCTTGTCTTGAGATTGTGATCAACCGCTATCAATCTCGCTCTTTGGGAATCTCAGATGAGCAGATTACGAAAGCACTTACCAGGGCCCCGCAGTGGAGAGTTCCCAACGATTATGGCGCGGTTCTGAAAATGCAGAAGACCTCAACTCCGCTGGCGCTTGAGGACTCGCCAATCTCCAGAACCATCAGGCAAATGGCCAAAACCGCCTTCGCTCCAGCTGAAATTCCTGAAAAGAAGAAGAAGCTCGGCTTTGGCTGGTAATCAGCATCAGAGTTTTATGCAGGCCCAGAACGCGTTGCATAACACGCACTGGCACCGATCATGGTAGACCCAATGCCGCGCGTCCTGCGGTTGCCTGCCTTTCATGCTCGCCACATTTAGCCTCTCAAGTGACCGCGCCGTTCTCGAGGCTGTCTCATAACTCAGTTTGGAAGGGGCACGGCTTTAGTCCGCAGGCGAGCCCTCCTCGAACCTGGCGCTGATTCTGTTTTCAGACCCGCCATCATCATTTCAGATTGAGAATCCAGTTCGAAAAAAGCTCACATTGCTTGCGCAGCTGCGAGTATATTGTTCGTATTACTCGGGACAAAGTACACGATTCGGAAAAAGGGCTTGGCTAACTTCTAGAAGAGATTTGGAAGCGGTGAAGCGCATGAAGCCGAAGTTACTGAAGATATTTTACGTGCTGCGCGGGGGCGACCGGCCTCTCGGCATGGAAGACGAAAACACCTTTCGAGCCTTCCACTTTATGTTGGTTACCCTCTTGTCGTGGCTGGTGCTGCAACTTGCGCTGATCATCCCATTATTTGCGCTCAGGAAAACCGCCGCTTCGGCAATCATTCTTATTCTCGTCGGATCAACCATCTTTTCGCTCTATCTGCTTCGCAGGCATCGCAGGCGGGCCGCGGCAGCGCTGTTTCTTACAATTACATGGTGCGTGAGCTCAGTCTTTTCACTTTTCAGCAATGGGATTCACAGCGCGGCCACGGGATGGAGCTTTGTTCTGATTATCCTGGCTGGCTGGTTGCTGGGCCGCTACCCCGCCATCAGCCTTGCTGCCGCCTCCACGGCACTCCTGCTTGTTGAGGCTGTTATGGAGGTTAAAGGTCACCCTCTGCCCACTTACTTCCCCAGCGGGCCAATTGAGTTTTGGACGGTCTATGTATTGTTTGTGCTGCTCGCGATTATTCCCATCCTTTATTTTCTCGAGGAGTTGAAAAGGCAGCTCATCTTTCTTCGGGAAAGCGAAGAAAGGTTCAGCAGCCTTTCAAACGCAGCGCAGGAGGGCATCATGATTCATAAGGATGGATCGATTCTCGATGCCAACATCGCCTTTGCGCGGCTATTCGGATACGAGCATGCGAATGACTTGATTGGCCAATTTGGCCCTGGACTTCTTCTGGCTCCTGATTCCCGCGACATAATCTTGCGGCGAATGGCGAATCGGGAAACCGGGGTTATGGAGTTGACGGGACTTCGAAAGGATGGCACCACATTCCTGGGTGAAACCGAATCCAGCCCCATTCGATATCGCGGCCAGGATGCATCCCTGGTTTCTATGCGCGACATCACTGAAAAGAAGCGCGCCGAACAGGAGCGCGATCACTTTCAAGCACAGCTCACCCAGGCCCACAAGATGGAATCAATAGGTCGCTTGGCCGGAAACATTGCGCATGATTTCAATAACCTGCTGACCGTGATCATTGGCTCTGCCGAGATGCTGCTTGACCGATCGGATGTTCCGGATTCGATCAGAGAAAACCTTGATGAGATCCGTGGAAGCGGTGTTCGGGCCGCCGGGCTTACACAGCAACTTCTGACCTTCAGCCGCAAACTCGTGCTCGAACCGCGCGTGCTTGATTTGAACCACCTGCTCAGTGACATGAAACCGATACTTTCCAGCGTAGTAGGCGATGATATCGAGTTGAGAGTCGCTGATGCCGGCGAGCCTATGACGATTGAAGTCGATCCGCTGAAACTGGACAGCGTAATTCTTAATCTTGTTGTGAACGCGCGAGATGCTATGCCTGGAGGTGGATCAATTGAGATTGAAACCACAACCATTGAACGCGGCAGCGCAGGCATCCATGCATGGTCAAGCGGGCAAGTAGGAGATTGGGTAGCCCTTGCAGTCCGCGACACCGGAGTGGGAATGAGCAAAGAAACTCAGAACCACATCTTCGAGCCCTTCTTCACTACAAAAGATCCTGGCAAGGGAACCGGGCTGGGGCTCGCTGTAGCTCAAAGTATCGTGGAGCAAAGCGGCGGAAGCCTCGAAGTCCAAAGCGAACCGGGACACGGATCGACGTTTACTGTGTACCTGCCGTGGATCAAAGACGGACAGGTGGATGCCATCAAGCGCAAGGGCCTACCGGTTGCCAGGGGAGTAGCAACCGTCCTTGTAACTGAAGACAGTCTGGATGTCCGCAAGCTCGCGATTGCCGCACTCATGTCCTATGGCTACAGCGTGATCGAAGCAGAAACCCCTGACCAGGTGCTTCCGCTGTGCAACCGCGAGCGCGGCCAGGTCGACTTGATCCTGGCCGATGTGGTGATGCCAAAGATGAGCGGCAAGGAGATGGCAAACCTGGTGCGAAGCCGCTGGCCCCATATCAAAGTCCTTTTTATGTCCGGCTACGGCGAGGGTCATCCCTTGCTTGAAGATATATTGGACTCAGGTTCAGGCTATATTCAAAAGCCGTTCAGCCCGAGTCAACTGGCAGCCAAGGTGCAACAGTCACTGGCCACAAAAAGCGCATCTTAATCGGGTGTCGCCCTTCTCCAATCGGGTAGGAGGCAGGGTCGCCCCTGCCGTCCTCCCACACCACCGGACGTGCCGTTCGGCATCCGGCGGTTCATGAAGCAGACGAGAAGCGCTGCTGCGTTTCCAGCAACGAAACCAGCCCCATTTGGTCGAACCGAGACTTCGGATAGGCTGCGTTCATGTGCGAGGCGCTGCTGTTCCACCAAGGGCCGTGCCCGTTGGTGGCCGATTGCCACGCCCGCACTTTTCCCAACCCCGCCCGCATCAGGTTCTTTGCCCGTGTGTACACGTGCTTCCATTGCCGCCAAAGCAGAGCCCGTAGTTTGCGCCTGATCCAACCATCAAGGGCTTCCAGCACACCTTTGACCTCTGTGAGCCGGAAGTATGCAACCCAACCCCGAAGCATGGGATTGAGCCGTTCGATGGCGTGTTTCAGGCTGCCACCACGCGCTTCCCGCAGCGTCTTGCGGATTTTCTCCGCCAGCCGCTCACGGCTAGGTTGCGCGATCTTCAGCTTCGGTTTCTTGTGCCACGTCATGCTATAGCCAAGGAACTTCCGCTGCCACGGTCGCGCCACCGCGCTCTTGGACGCATTGACCTTCAACTTCAGTCTCCGATCCAGAAACGCCGTGACCGCTTGCATCACCCGCTCTGCTGCCCGCTCGCTGCCGACGTAGATGTTGCAGTCGTCCGCGTAGCGGCAGAAGCTAAGCCCGCGCCGCTCCAGTTCACGGTCCAGATCGTCCAGCATGATATTCGACAACAGCGGAGACAGCGGTCCACCTTGCGGCGTGCCCTCCGTCCGCATGCTCGTTATCCCGCCTTCCATCAGTCCCGCTTCAAGGTAGCGCCGAATCAGCTTCAACACCCGTTCGTCCCTCACCTTGCGCGCCACTCGCGCCATCAGCACGTCGTGGTTCACCCGGTCGAAGAACTTTTCCAAGTCAAGGTCCACGACCCATCGCTTGCCTTCCGCAACGTAACCTCGTGCCGCTTGCACGGCCTGGTGAGCGTTGCGTCCGGGGCGAAAGCCGTAGCTCGACGAAGAAAATTCCGGATCGAACAGCGGTTGCAGTACCTGATTGAGCGACTGTTGAATCAGACCGTCCAACACCGTCGGGATGCCCAAGGTGCGTACCCCGCCTTGCGGCTTCGGTATCTCCACCTTGCGCACCGCCGCCGGCATGTAATCGCCCGCCAACAGTGCCTGTCGTACGCTCGGCCAGTGCGCCTGGAGCCAGGGCTTGAACTCGCTCACCGTCAGTCCATCGACTCCCGGTGCTCCTTTGTTCTTCACCACTCGCTCGTAAGCGCACAGCATGTTGCTGCGCTCCGCCGCGGCTTCCATCAGCCGCAACGCCTCCGGTTTCGTTCCCCCAACAGCCGCCGTGCCAGTCTCAGCACCAGAACCGGCCTCGGACAGGTTCCGCCTGCCCTTCTCCGCTCCGGCCATACTCGCGTATGCTTCTGCTTCTTCGGCTCGCATCGAGGTCTGCTGTCCTACTCCCGTGTTTCATCTTCGGCCCTTCGCCCCGTTCCCGCAGCTACTATGGCCTCGGCTGACTTCTGGCGATTCTTCCCAACGCCTTTCGACGCCGGTAGCCCAAGGGCAAACCGCCAGATCTCCCCGGGTATTGCGCACTCACCTTCACGCTTATGCCTGTCGGATCTACGTCACGGCCTTCCGTGCAAGTACTGGGCTTTGCGTCTATGCGCCCGCTCACCCCACCGTGCCGCCTCTATCCGCTTCCTGTTCCTCAGGCCAGCGCTTTGCCTGCGGCTTCCTCCAGATTCCGCCTCGCGACGGACACCCTTGCCGTTCAGCTAACACTTCCCCTTGCCGGGTGTGTAGA
>Ga0181520_10012946_pt1 | contig 10625 bp, 7 predicted proteins | sample PEATcosm2014_Bin_29_FD_132451 | JGI IMG/M metagenome (GOLD analysis project Ga0181520, IMG submission 132451) | Peatland microbial communities from MTU Mesocosm Facility, Houghton, MI, USA - PEATcosm2014_Bin02_30_metaG | ecosystem: Environmental > Terrestrial > Soil > Wetlands > Peat | place...
AACACGCGGAGCATTGTGATTTACATGGAATCCATCGGGGATGCGCGGGCGTTTTTGTCCGCCGCCCGCGAGGTGGCGCTGACCAAGCCCATTATCGTCATCAAACCCGGCCGCACCGCCGCCGCCGCGAAGGCCGCCGCGTCGCACACGGGTTCCCTGACGGGCAGCGACGAAGTGTTGCAGGCCGCCTTCCAACGGGTGGGGGTGCTGCGCGTGGACACCATTTCAGAACTGTTCGACATGGCGGAAGTGCTGTCGAAGCAGCCGCGGCCGAAGGGTCCGAACCTGACGATTGTCACCAACGCGGGCGGACCGAGCGTGATCGCGACGGACATGCTGATCACGAGCGGCGCGCAACTGGCGGAGTTGTCCGCCGAGACGATGGATTCGCTCAACAAGCTCCTGCCGCCGACGTGGAGTCACAACAACCCGGTGGACATCATCGGGGACGCGAAGCCGGAGTTGTACGCCAAGACGGTGGACATCGTGTCCAAGGATCCGAACACGGATGGTTTGCTGGTCATCCTTACGCCGCAGGCGATGACGGATCCGCTGGCGACGGCGGAGTGCCTGAAGGCGTACGCGCAAGTGACGGGCAAGCCGATCATCGCCAGTTGGATGGGGGCGGGCCAGGTGGAGCGCGGGGAGGACATTCTCAACGCCGCGAACATTCCCACGTTTAAATATCCGGACCGGGCGGCCCGGGCGTTCTATTACATGTGGCGTTACAGCGACAATTTGCGGGCGCTCTACGAAACCCCGCCGACGCATCCGGAATCCGAACGCGGCATTGACCGCGAGAAGGCGGCGCAGTTGATCGAGACCGCGCGCAAAGCCGGGCGGACGATTTTGACGGAGTTTGAATCCAAGGAACTGCTGGCGGCCTACGGCATTCCCACGGTGGAAACGCACATTGCCCGGAGCGAGTCGGATGCCGTGAAAATGGCCTCCAAACTCGGTTTCCCGGTGGTGCTGAAGCTGTTCTCCGAAACGATCACGCACAAGACGGACGTGGGCGGGGTGCAATTGAATTTGCGGACGGCCTCCGCCGTGCGGCAGGCGTGGAAGGCGATCGAGAGTTCGGTGGCCAAAAAGGCGGGGGCAGAACATTTCCTCGGGGTGACGGTGCAGCCGATGATCAAACTCGTAGGTTACGAGCTGATCGTGGGCAGCAGTGTGGACTCGCAATTCTGGCCGGTGCTGCTGTTCGGCACGGGCGGCCAGTTGGTGGAGGTGTTCAAGGACCGGGCGCTGGCGCTGCCGCCGCTCAATCCCACGCTCGCGCGCCGCATGATGGAACGCACGAAGATTTTCACGGCGCTCAAGGGCGTTCGCGGCCGCAAGTCCGCGAACATCGCGGAGCTCGAACAACTGCTGGTGCGGTTCAGCCAGTTGGTGGTGGAGCAGCCCTGGATCGCGGAAATTGACATCAATCCGCTGCTCGTGTCCTCGGAACGCATTTATGCGCTGGATGCCCGGGTGGTGCTGCATGATTTGGAGACGCCGGAGGCCGAGTTGCCGCGGCCGGCCATCCGTCCGTACCCGGTGCAATACGTGAGCTCCTGGAAATTGAAGAACAAGGCGCCGGTCACCTTCCGCCCGATTCGTCCGGAAGACGAGCCGCTGATGGTGAAATTCCACGAAACGCTGTCGGAGGAAAGCGTTTATCACCGCTATTTTGAGGCGCTGAAGCTTTCGCAACGCGTGGCGCACGAACGGCTGACCCGGATTTGTTTCAATGATTATGACCGCGAAATCGCGCTGGTGGCCGAGCACACGGCGCTCAAGAGCGAAGAGCGGCAGATCCTGGGCGTGGGCCGCCTGAGCAAAATGCACGGGCTCAATGAAGCGGAATTCGCGCTGCTGGTCAGCGACAGTTGGCACAGTCTGGGACTGGGCGGCGAATTGCTGGCCCGGCTGGTCCAGATTGGCCGTGATGAGAAGCTGGACCGGATCACCGGCCAGATCCTGCCGGAAAACCAGGCCATGCAGCACATTTGCAAGAAAATCGGCTTCTCGGTCGAGTTTAACAAGGATAACAAAGGTTTCACCGCCGAATACATTTACAAGAAATTATGAGCTCTCTGAAAAAGAAATTTAAAACAATTGACGGCTGCGAAGCCGCCGCGTATGTGGCTTACCGGCTCAATGAGTCGATGGCCATCTACCCCATCACCCCTTCCTCGCCGATTGCCGAGTGGTGCGATCAATGGTCCTCGGAGGGCAAAAAAAACCTCTGGGGCACGTCTCCCGCCATCATCGAAATGCAAAGCGAAGGCGGGGCGGTCGGGGCGGTGCACGGCATGCTCCAAACCGGCTCGATCAGCACGACGTTCACGGCGTCGCAGGGTTTGCTGCTGATGGTTCCGAACATGTTCAAAATCGCGGGCGAACTGCTGCCCACGGTTTTCCACGTCACCGCCCGTTCGGTGGCGACGCATGCGCTCTCGATTTTCGGGGATCACGGCGACATCATGGCGTGCCGCTCGACCGGCTGGGCCATGCTGGGCGCGGCCTCGGTGCAGGAGACGATGGACTTTGCGCTGATTTCGCAAATCGCCGCGTGGCGGTCGCAACTGCCGTTCATCCATTTCTTTGACGGCTTCCGGACGTCGCACGAAGTCTCGAAAATCGAATTGATTGATGAGTCGGTCATGCGCGCCATGATTGATGAAAAACTGCTGGCCACGCTGCGCGCGCGCGGCATGTCGCCGGACCGGCCGACCCTGCGCGGCACGGCGCAAAACCCGGACGTCTTTTTCCAGGGGCGCGAGGGGACGAACCATTATTATGACTTGTGTCCGGACATCGTGCAAAAGGCGATGGACGAGTTCGCCGTGCTGACGGGGCGCAAGTATAATCTGTTTGATTATGCGGGCGCGCCGGATGCCGAGCGCGTGATCGTGCTGATGGGCTCGGGCTGTGAAGCCGTTCACGAAACGGTGGATCATCTGCTGGCGGCCGGCGAGAAGGTGGGCGTGCTCAAGGTGCGCCTGTACCGGCCGTTTGACGGCCGGCGGTTTGTGGCGGCGCTGCCCGCCTCGGTCCGGAGCCTCGCGGTGCTGGACCGCACCAAGGAGCCGGGCGCCACGGGCGAGCCGTTGTATCAGGACTGCCTGACGGCCATCCTTGAAGAGTCGGCCCTGGGCCGCTCGCATTTGAAAGCGCAGCCGAAAATCGCGGCGGGGCGCTATGGGCTCTCGTCCAAGGAATTCACGCCGGCGATGGTCAAGGCGGTGTACGACAATCTGTCCGCCGCCACGCCGAAGAACCACTTCACGGTGGGCATCAACGACGACGTTTCCCACATGAGCCTGCCGGTGGACGCGAATTTTTCCACCGAATCCAAACAGGTGGTGCGCGCGCTCTTCTTCGGTCTGGGCGCGGACGGCACGGTGGGGGCGAACAAAAACTCCATCAAGATCATCGGGGAGGAGACGAACAATTACGCCCAGGGTTATTTCGTCTACGATTCGAAGAAATCCGGTTCGATGACGGTGTCGCACCTGCGATTCGGCCCGCAGCCGATTCGCTCGTCGTATTTGATCACCAGCGCGAATTTTGTGGCGTGCCATCTGCCGGGCTTTTTGGAACGTTACGACATGCTGAGCAGCCTGGTTTCCAACGGGACGTTTTTGCTGAACACGCCGCACTCGAAGGACGAAATCTGGTCCGCGCTGCCAACGCCGGTGCAGGAGAGTTTGCTGGCCAAGAAGGCGAAGTTCTTCGTCATTGACGCCACGAAGGTGGCGCACGACAGCGGCATGGGCGGGCGCATCAACACCGTCATGCAGGTTTGCTTTTTTGCGCTGTCGGGCGTGCTGCCCAAGGATGAGGCGATTGAAGCGATCAAGAATTCCATCAAAAAGACCTACGGCAAGAAGGGCGAGGAGGTCGTCAAGATGAACTTGCAGGCGGTGGACAACACCCTGGCGCATTTGCACGAGGTGCCGCTGAACGGGGTCAAGCGCAACGGGACGGGTCCGCTGCTGCCGCCCATTTCGCCGGAGGCGCCGAAGTTTGTCCGCGAGGTGCTTGGGAGGATCGCCGCCGGCTACGGGGACGATCTGCCGGTGAGCGCGTTTCCGAAGGACGGAACGTTCCCGACGGCGACGACGCAGTTTGAAAAGCGCAACCTGGCGCTGCAAATACCGGTCTGGGACGAGAAGACCTGCATCCAATGTCTGAAGTGCGTGGCGATCTGCCCGCATGCCACCATTCGCGCCAAGGTGTATACGCCGGACAAATTGAGCGGCGCCCCGGCGACGTTCAAATCGGTTCCCTCCCGCCTGCCGGAATGGAAAGGCATGAGCTTTACGCTGCAAGTGGCGGCGGAAGACTGCACCGGCTGCACCCTGTGCGTGGATGTGTGCCCGGCCAAGAATAAAACCGAAACCAAACTGCGGGCGATCAACATGCGCGCCCAGCCGCCCCTGCGGGCGGCGGAGCACGTTAACTGGGACTTCTTCCTGGGGCTGCCCGAAGTGGACCGCCGCAAGGTGAAGACGACCCAGCTCCGGCAGCAGCAGTTGCTGCGTCCGCTGTTTGAATTCAGCGGCGCGTGCTCGGGTTGCGGTGAGACGCCCTACGTCAAAATGCTCACGCAGCTTTTCGGCGACCGGGCGGTCATCGCCAATGCGACGGGTTGCTCCTCCATTTACGGCGGCAACCTGCCCACGACTCCCTATTGCAAAAATGCCGAGGGGCGCGGGCCGACCTGGTGCAATTCCCTGTTCGAGGACAACGCGGAGTTCGGCCTGGGCTTCCGGGTCTCGCTGGACAAACAAAAGGAATTCGCCGCTGAACTCCTGAAGAAACTCGCGCCGCAGCTCGGCGACAGTTTTGCGGATGCCATTCTGCTGGCCAATCAAAGCGATGAGGCCGGCATTTATGAGCAGCGCGAACGCGTCGCGGCCCTGAAGGCCAAGCTGGCCGGACTGGATTTGCCGGAAGCCAAACTGCTCCTGTCACTGGCCGATCAGCTCGTGAAAAAGAGCGTGTGGATTCTCGGCGGCGACGGCTGGGCTTAAGACATCGGTTACGGCGGTCTGGATCACGTGCTCGCCAGCGGGCGCGACGTGAATGTGCTGGTGATGGACACCGAGGTGTATTCGAACAACGGCGGACAAATGTCCAAATCCACCCCGCGCGGGGCGGTGGCCAAGTTCGCGGCCGGCGGCAAGCCGGCCGGGAAAAAGGACCTGGGCCTGATCGCCATGGCGTACGGCAACATTTATGTCGCCAGCGTCGCACTCGGAGCGAAGGATGAGCAGACGCTCAAGGCGTTTGTGGAGGCCGAATCGTATCCCGGACCCTCCCTGATCATCGCCTACAGCCATTGCATTGCGCACGGGATCGCCGTGGACATGGGCGTGGGCGCCCGCCAGCAAAAGCTCGCGGTGGATTCAGGCCAATGGCTGTTGTACCGCTACGACCCACGCCGGGCGCAACGCGGCGAAAATCCGCTGCAATTGGATTCAACGGCGGCGCGGTTGAAGGTGCAGGATTTTCTGTCCACCGAAAACCGGTTCAAAATGCTCACCAAGAGCAAACCTGAGGATGCCAAGAGATTGTTCGCCGAAGTGCAGGTGGATTCCGAGAAGCGCTGGGAGTTTTACCAGTTTCTCGCCGGTCGCGGCGCCAAACCGGCCGCGCCGTCAACCCCGGCGGCCGCTTGACCCAACGGAAACCAAAACTTATTTGAATTATGGATCTAACAACCAAATATCTCGGTTTCAAACTCCGCACGCCGCTGGTGGCCGCCGCTTCCCCCTTGTCGGAGGATACCGATGGCATCCGGCGGATGGAGGACGCGGGGGCCAGCGCGATCGTGCTGTATTCGCTGTTTGAAGAACAGTTGCGCCAGGAACGCCTGGAATTGAATCAAAAGCTGGAGCAGGGCACGGAGAGCACCCCCGAGGCCTTGTCGTATTTCCCCGAGCCGGACGAATTCAAACTCGGTCCGGAGGATTACCTCAAGCATGTTGCCGACGCGAAGAAGGCGGTGAAGATTCCGGTCATTGCCAGTTTGAATGCCTCGTCGCCGGGCGGCTGGACGAAATACGCCAAACAGATCCAGCAGGCCGGTGCCGACGCGCTGGAGTTGAACATCTATCACATTCCCACGAGCCTGACGCAGTCGGGCGCGGAGGTGGAACAAAATTACCTGGACATCCTCAGGGCGGTGAAGTCCGAGGTCAGCATTCCGGTGGCCGTGAAAGTCAGCCCCTTCTTCTCCAACTTCGCCAACATGGCCTCGCGGCTGGATGCGGCGGGGGCGGACGGGCTGGTGCTGTTCAACCGCTTTTACCAGCCGGACATTGATTTGGAAGCGCTGGAAGTGCGTCCGAACATCCTGTTGAGCACGCCCATGGCCATGCGCCTGCCATTGCGCTGGATTGCGCTGCTGGCGGGGAAACTGGACCTGAGCCTGGCGGCCACCAGTGGCATTCATCGCGGTTCTGACGCCCTGAAAATGCTCATGGTCGGTTCGGATGCGGTGATGCTGTGTTCCACGTTGATCCGCCACGGCGTGCAACAATTCAGCGTGATCGAGCGCGAATTGACGGCGTGGATGGAGGAGCACGAATATGAATCCGTGAAGCAGCTCAAGGGCAGTTTGAGTCAGAAAAACTGTGCGGATCCGGAATCCTTCGAGCGGGCGCAGTACATGCGCGCCATCTCCAGTTATCATGTGCCGACGGCCTGAAAACCGGCGGATATGGAAAAACTTACAACACCCGTTCCCGTTACTCCGTAACGGGGACGGGTTTTTATTTTACTTGACCTGGTTGGCAAGTTGTTCGGTGGGCCTGGGTTGTGGATTGGGTGCGCAATTCCCCCGATCAGGTCGTTTTTCGTCACCCGTTAGCGGGGCGGGGGGAAGCCGGTTGGGGGACCCGGAAATGGCCGGTGGATTCAGAGGGACAGCCGGACTTCCAAGGATTAAAACACTTCCGCCTTCAGGCCGGCGATGTTGCGCACGGTTTGCGAGATGAAGGAAAGCGTCTTGAGCGGCAGATGCACGCAGTCGGAATGCGACGAGGGGCGCGTGGCGGAATAAATTTGCACCATGGAGATCTGTGCGCCGTCGCGCTTCAATTCCTTGAGGCGTTCGGCGTACTGGCGGATTTCCGTATAAGAGGGCTCCTCGCCGTTGCAGATGGCAAACAGGCTCTGGATCACCACCGGCCGCTTGCGGGCCAGGGTCAGAATGTTCGTCAATGTCTTTTCCAAGGTGACTTTGGGTTGGTTCACCTTGTCCAGGAATTCCTGGGTGCCGCCGTCGAGTTTGACCCAGATTTCGTCCGAATGGGTGAAATGTTCCAAGCCCTGCTGCACGGCGGACTGGTCAAAACCGGAGCCGTTGGTGATGAGCACGACTTTGAAAAAGGGGAATCCGCCGAGCGCGCGCACGCCGATGGCGGCCTCCACGGCTTCGGCAAAACTGGGCGCGAGCGTCGGTTCGCCGTCGCCGCTCAGGGACACATGGCGCAATTGCAGCAGTTCATTGGGCAGGGTGCGGAACGCCGGCAATTCGCGGAGGCGGCCCTGTTGGATGAAGGCAATCGTCCGGCGCAACTCGATGGCCATGACTTCCACGTCGAGCTTCAGGGAAGCCGCGGGCAGCCGCCGGTCCACTTCGCAATAGACGCAGTCGAAGTTGCAGTGTTTGTCAGGATTGACGTTAATGCCAATGGACAAACCCCGGGCGCGCGACGAAATGACGAGATAGACGAAATGGTTGTTGAGAAAGTCGCGGGGCCGGCCAAAGGCCGTGGCGCGCGCGGGCAGCACGATGGGACGCCGCTTGGTTTCAGGGCGTTCGCAGGGCTCGGACGGTTTTTCGTCAATTACTTCCACAACTTTCACTTGGTACAATAATGGCGCCGCCAATTTTGCTCTACACCGTCATTGTCAAACAAAAGCCCGATTTTGTTCGGTGTTTTAAGGCCGGAACCGCCTCGCGCCGGATGGCGCGGACTGGCGGAATCAATAATTGGCAAAACCGGCACATTTATTGTCAAAATCGCCTCCCGCCCTTGTGCGCCGGCCCCGCCCGACTTAGTTTGCTGATATTATGGGAAATCGTTTTTTTCCGACGGCAGACGGCGTTGGTTTGGTGCCCAAGCCGGATCGAACCGCCTGGCTCAAGGGCGGGGAGGCACAATGCCTGCGACCGCCGCGCCAGCCGCTGGGCCGGGCCTGGCACCTCATCCTGTTGGGGCCGCCCGGGGTGGGCAAGGGCACGCAGGCCGCCCTGCTGTCCGAGCGACTGGCCTGCTGCCATCTTTCCACCGGGGATCTCTTTCGCACCGCCAAATGTCTTGCGGAGCAGGACCAGTCGCCCGCCATCCGCAGCGCGCTGGGTTACATGACGCGCGGCGAATTGGTGCCGGACGAAACAGTACTTGGCCTGGTGGGCGAACGCCGGCGCTGTCTGCGTTGTTCCGGCGGATTCCTGCTGGACGGTTTCCCCCGGACCGTCGCGCAGGCTCGGGCGCTGGATGAATTGCTGAAGAAGGATGAGGTCCGCCTGACCGCCGTGCTCAATTACGAGTTGCCGGTCGAAAAAATAGTGGCGCGTCTGGCGGGACGGCGGCTCTGCTCCCAATGCAAGACGGTGTTTCATGTGGAAACGCGCCCGACCCGGGTGGCCGGCGTGTGCGATCACTGCGGGGGAAAGCTGGTGCAACGCGAGGACGATCGCGCGGCCTCCGTGGTGGAGGCGCGGATGCAGGCCTACGAGCAAAGCACCCGGCCGCTGGTGGAGTATTACCAAAAGCGCCGGTTGCTCATCCCAATTGATGCCGGAGGGACGCCCGAGGAGATTTACCGGCGGACCCGGTTGCTCGCGCTGGGGCGTTGACAGGGATGGCGTCGGCCGGTTGGTTGACCTTTTTGTTTCTCCGGGCGCGCCCGGTGCGCTATGTTTGACCGGGTGAATGTTCTCAATCCAGCCCTGCGCCGGGCGGTCTTTTTGGACCGGGATGGCGTGATCAACCGCTCGGTGGAGCGCGGGGGGTTGCCCTATCCACCGGCCAGTCTTGCCGAATTCGAGATTCTGCCGGGCGTTTCCGGCGCGTGCCTTAAACTGAAGCAAGCCGGTTTCCTGCTCGTCGTGGCCACCAACCAGCCGGATGTGGGCCGGGGCACGACCCCCCAATCGGCCGTTGATGCAATTCACGCCCATCTGCTCACGCAACTGCCCATTGACCGGGTGGAGGTCTGTTTTCATCCCGGCCGGGGCGCGTCCGATTGCGACTGTCGCAAACCCAAACCGGGCATGCTCTTGCGCGCCGCCCGCGAACTGGGGATTGATCTGGCCCAAAGCTGGATGGTGGGCGACCGCTGGCGCGACATTGAATGCGGCCATGCCGCCGGGTGCCGGACGATTTTTATTGATTATGGCTATGCCGAGGCTCTGCGCCAAAAACCCGATTTTTCGGCTGGCCATCTGGCCGCCGCTGCGGACATCATCTGTAGTGAAACTAACAACGAATCTTAGACATGCGAACGCTTAACGATTTAAGAGTAAAAATATTCGCCGATGGGGCCGACAAAGCCGGCATGCTCCAGCTCAACGCCAATCCGCTGATTCAGGGGCTCACCACCAATCCCACCCTCATGCGGAAGGCCGGCCTGACCGATTTTGAAGCCTTCGCCCGGGATGTGCTGCAAAGCATCACGGTCAAACCGCTGTCGCTCGAGGTCTTTTCCGATGAATTCCCGGAGATGAAACGCCAGGCCCTCAAAATCAATTCCTGGGGCAAAAACGTTTACGTCAAAATCCCCATCACCAACACCCGGGGCGAATCGTCCCTCGCGCTGGTGCGCGAACTTGCCGGAGAGGGCGTCAAACTCAACGTCACCGCCATCCTGACCCTGACGCAGGTTGAGGGGGTGGCCGCCGCGCTGAGGGCGCAGGTTCCCGCCGTCGTCTCCGTTTTTGCCGGGCGCATCGCCGATACCGGCGTGGACCCGGTGCAGATCATGCAGCAGAGCAAAAAAATCCTCGCAGGCCTGCCGCAGGCCGAACTGCTCTGGGCCAGCGTCCGGGAAATCCTGAATATTTTCCAGGCCGACGACAGCGGCTGCGACATCGTCACCGTCCAGCACGACATCCTTGCCAAGGCCCTGAAAATGGCCGGCATGGATTTGGCCGCCCTGTCGCTGGACACTGTGAAGATGTTCGCCAACGACGCCAAGGCGGCGGGCTTTACGCTGTGAGCAACGCAAAGATCGCAGAGAAAATGGGGGATTTACAACCACGAATTATACGGATTACACAATAAAATATAACGGAAACAAGACGGGGATTTGAACCGCGAAATAGCCGGCCACGCGAATGGGGAACCGAGGACAGCCCACGAATGAATAAAGTTTTTGAACCATAATAACGAAAGCAGAAACGCTGAAATGCTAAAATTTTCGTGACTGTTCACGACCCCAATTTATCAGAAGTTACTTTTGGCGCACGACGGTTTAAAACTGCCAGTAAAGACCGTTTGGGTTTCAAGGACCGGCGGCGGGGGTCATGGGCATGAACGGCTGGCCGATTGCCAGTTGGTGGCAGGCTTCCCAGAGGTTGCGGCCCTGTTTGCGGCAGGTGGAGAGGTAGCTGC
>Ga0181520_10012947_pt1 | contig 10624 bp, 9 predicted proteins | sample PEATcosm2014_Bin_29_FD_132451 | JGI IMG/M metagenome (GOLD analysis project Ga0181520, IMG submission 132451) | Peatland microbial communities from MTU Mesocosm Facility, Houghton, MI, USA - PEATcosm2014_Bin02_30_metaG | ecosystem: Environmental > Terrestrial > Soil > Wetlands > Peat | place...
ACTCCAGGTGGCCGTAAAAGCCGCATCAACACAGCACAAACCTGCATTTCAAACCGATTTTCACTCAACAATCGCTTGAAACGAAAATGAATGACTGTGCATCAGGTGAATTTCAACAAGTTCTTAGAAGGCTGCGGATGCGTTTTCGTAAGTATACTCACAAAACCTTCCTTCACGTCCAATCCATCGGCAGCCACATCGCAGAAGGATGAAAGCCCAGATACCTCAATCCGCGCCCATCCGTCCTTTCAGGCCTATGGCCCTTCTCTGTCTTCGCTCCTCACAGCGGATAACGCTCCACCTGAATGCAATGCCGAGCCACGATGCGGCTCAGTCCAACCACATCCGCGGGAGTGAACCGCGCCAGCCTCCGCAGAATCGCCAACTGCGTCCGCAGCAGATCGCCCTCGCCGCAAGCCGCAAGAATCCGTCGTGCCGCTTGCTCCGCCAGCGCAATCGTTTCGTCAGCCAGCAATCCCGTCATCGCAACAGCAACTGTTCCCTGATCTCGGTTCTCTGCTCTCTGCATTGCCAGCTTCCGCGCCCTGAGCAGCGCCGACTCCAGCGCGTAGACCTGCATGATGATCACTGCCAGATCAGCCATCACCTCTTGCTGCTCTTGCAGCGCCGTCATGAAGCGCTGGCTGGCAACGCCCGCGCAGAAGAGCGCGATCTTCTTCGTCGAAGCCAGCGCCTCATCCTCTCGCGCCAGCAGCTCGCCCGCAACCGAGCCGCTCTCGAAGGACGGCGGCTGCGTCACTTCGTCCATGAGTTTCTTGATCGCCGGCAGCAGCGGAAGCTCTCCGCTCAGAGCGCGCTTCATCAGCCAGCCAGTAATAATCAGCAGGTTGATCTCATTGGTCCCTTCGAAGATTCTGTTGATGCGCGCGTCGCGGTAAGTCCGCTCCGCCGGATAATCCTCGACGTAGCCGTAGCCGCCCATCGTGGCCACCAGCTCGTCGGCCACCAGCGTCATCATCTCCGAGCCATAAACCTTCAGAATCGAACACTCGACGGCGTATTCCTCAATACGCCGCTGCGTCTCCCGCGGCGACCGGACCTGCTCCGCGGAGAGCTGCGCCAGTCCCGCGTCGATCATCCCAGCCGTCCGGTAGGCCATGCTCTCAGCAGCGTAAAGCTGCGCAGCCGAAGAGGATATCTTCCGCTGAATCAGCCCGAACTCCGCAATCGATTTGCCGAAGGCCTTGCGCTCCTTGGCATAGCGGATCATCTGGCCCAGCGCGTGTCGAGCGCCGCCGATGCAGGCCACGCCCAGCTTGAAGCGGCCCACATTCAGAACATTGAAGGCGATGTGGTGGCCCTTGCCCGCCTCGCCCAGCAGATTCGTAGAGGGAATCCTGCACTCCTCCATCAGCAGCGGACACGTCGAAGAACCGCGAATCCCCAGCTTGTGTTCTTCTGCGCCCACGGTCAGCCCCGGCGTATCGCGCTCCACCAGAAATGCCGAGAACCTCTCGCCATCTATCTTGGCGAAGACCGTATAGAGACTGGCAATTCCGCAGTTCGTGATCCACATCTTTTCGCCGTTGAGTGTGTAGTGCGCTCCGTCGGGCGAGAGCGTGGCGCGGGTGCGAATATTCATCGCATCGGAGCCGGAGGTCGCCTCGGAAAGCCCGTACCCGCCGATCCACTCGCCCGAGGCAAGCCGAGGCAGGTAACGCTGCTTCTGCTCTTCGCTACCGTACCAAACCAGCGGCAGCGTGCTGATACCAACGTGGGAGCCAAAGGCCGTCGAGAAGCTGGCCAGCACGGAAAGATGGTCGGTGATCAGCGTCGAGGTAATCTTGTCCATGCCCATCCCGCCGTACTCCTCGGGAATATCGACCGACGCAAAGCCCAGCTCCCCGGCCTTGCGTATCAGCTTCGCCATCACGCCCGGCTCTTTAGCCTCGATGGCGGCAGCGTTGGGCAGAACTTCCTCGCGAGCAAACTGCGCCGCCGTTACGGCAATCTGGCGCTGCTCTTCGTTGAGGTCCTCGGGCGTGAAGACCTCCGATGGCGCTCGGGATTCCAGCAGAAAGCTGCCGCCGGGGGCAGCGACGATGGGGAAAGCGGAAAGCGTAGGCATAAAAGAACTTGCCTCCTCGGGTACTGCCCACTTTATCCCAAAGCCTTGATTGGCGGCAAGAGCGGAAGATCGGAACGTAGACTCGCCCGCCCATGCGGACGCCAGCGGAAATGGCCACCCAATTTCATTTCTTTCAGATTCGATTCAGCCGCGTCCCGCTCGGCTCTCAGGGCGTCGGCACTACTGGCGCAACGCCTGCCGGCAACACAGTACTGCCCTGGCCCTGGAGTTGTTCTTTCTGCAGGTCACCCAGGAAGTTCAGAACGAGTTGTTCGACAACCTTGCTGAAGGCTTCATCAACGGTCATCGAAGGCAGGTCCTTCGGCCCTCGGGCAAGACCGACCGTCGTATGAATTGCGTGTTTGTAACCCGTCTTCGTTATGGTTTGCCCGGCAATCTTCGCCGTGGCGCTCATCTCGTAGTAGTCGGTCACCGTCGATCCCTTCAAAAAGAAGGTAGCCCCGGTTTCAAATCCCTTCCTGCGCGCCTCGCCGAGGTCGGCAACATTATTGACGGTGATATCAAGTTCATCCATTGAGGTATCGCCGCCGGAAACTTGAATCGCGAATCCGGATGCCTGGATGACGCGGTTCACCTGCTTCATCAGCTCTCCATCCACTGCGGGAAGGTGCTGCCCATTCCTTTGGAACTCGACGACGAGCCTCACCCTGTAAGGCTGCGCGGGTTTCACGATGTCGCTGTATTGAACCTTGCCATAGCTCGGATCAACATAGGATTTCGAAGCTACCGCATAGCCTGATCCGCCAACCAAAAGCGCAAGTATGATGACAATTCTCTTCATGGACGCTATCTCCTTCCCCAGCACATAACATAGCCGGTGGTGCGTAGACCTTCGGGTTCTTACAGGATATTCTTCAACGATTCCGCCGCGCCCCGCTCGGCACTTAGTGCGTGGGTACTACCGGACTGCCCTGCCCCTGAAGTTGTTCTGTCTTGATCTTCTTCAACGATTCCTCTGCCTGCTGCCGGACGCGATCATCCGAATCCTGCAAGGCGGCGGTGAGGGCATCAATCGCGCGCTGGTCTTTGTAGTTGCCCAGCGCAAGGGCCGACAAAAGCCTGAGGTTGGCGAACTTGTCCTTCACTGAGACTACCAGCGGATCAATCGCGCGCGCGTCCTTGTCGGTGCACAGCGCCAGCGCTGCCAGCACTCGGACGTTATCCGATGTATCGTTCTTCAGAACAGCAATCAGAGGTTCGGTTGTGCGCGGATCCACGATCTCTCCCAGCGACTGAACAGACACAGTTCGGATGGCTGCATTCCCATCCCTCAGTTGAGCAATCAGGGGATCAACTATGCGGGGATCCTTGGTTTTGCCCAGTTCCTGAATGACCCGCATCTTGGCGATAACAGATTCATTCCCGTTCAGCTCTCTGATTAACTGATCGACGCGATCGTTTTGCCCGGCTACGGATGGAACAAGCCCGGCGAGGCAGAATATCACCACCATGCAGGCCGTAGGCCACTGCTTCATTTGCCCGAATGAACATATGCTCTTTAGCATCACATATCCTCCCATAAATTTACAGCGATTGATTATTACCATAATCCTCCACACTCCGGCAATCGCAGTCTCTCGCCTCTACCGGCTGTTCAGACAGGCAAGCCCGTGAGTACGAATAGCCCCACCGCTTGGATTTGCAGTTTTTCCCTCCTGCGCGCAAAAAGCCATGAACTGAAAAACAAGTTTTGCAGCGTCAATGCGGGTATATTTTCCGTTTGCCGACAAGTCTAAACGATTTTCTGCTATTCTGAATATCGGAGAATCTGAAATGCAGACAATCGTGATCGGCAAACGGGGAACTGTAGTGATTCCCGCTAAACTCCGCAAGCGTTACCGGATGGACGAGGGCAGCCCTATGCTCATCGAAGAGCGCGAAGATGGCATATTGATGCGTCCGGCTGTGACCACCCCAGTCGAAGTGGAAATCTACACTCCCGAGCGTCTGGCTGAGTTCTTCCTGAACAATGTTTTGACGAAGGATGGCTATCTCGAAGCGCGCAGGGACGTGGAGCAGATGGGTATCGATCCTGATTTGATCGACCATATTCGGTGGCCTGCATGACCTCCGATCATGGACCGTTGACAGTGCTGTTTTTGGATGCCAACGTGTTGATCTCCGCAGCTTGGAAAGATGGCTGCGAGGTAGCGCAAATCTGGCAGATGGAGGGTCTTCGGCTCGTTACATCCAATTATGCGATGGGTGAGGTGCAGCGCAATTTGCATCTGGTAAGCCAGGTAGAACGGTTGCGAGTGTTAATGAGGGCTGTCGAGATCGTCTCCTTTGAGACTCTGCCAGAGATACCCGAAGCGATTATGCTGCCCGAGAAAGACCGTCCGATTCTCGCTGGAGCGGTTCTCGCAGGTGCGGATCATTTGATTTCCGGGGACAAAAAGCATTTTGGTTCTCTGTACGGAACGATCATACGCGGCGTGCGGATCACATCACCAACTGAATTACTTACGGTGCTTCGACTGCGCCTTTCGTAGCCCGGAACGGCTACAATTGCAGGTAGCCGCATCACGGAGGCTCGCCTTGTTTTCCGCGTTCGTCAACTGCTGGAATCCCACCTGCATTGCGCATGGACTGCCCATGCGAATGGCTGCTCATCTGATCTTTGCTCCTCAGCATGGACTGTGGCACTCCGTCAAAAAACTATTTGCCGATCCGCTGTCCAGCGTGCCATACCGCTTGAACTGGTTTGACGAAGCCGTACTATTTCCTTACTTCGCGGTCATGATTATCCTGGCGCTTTATGGCGTTCATCGCTACACCATGTGCTACCTCTATTTCAAATACAAGAAGAATTACAATCCCAATCCGCCCATGCACTTTGATGAGTTGCCCCGCGTCACCGTGCAGTTGCCCATCTTCAACGAGCAGTTCGTCATCGACCGGCTGATCGAAGCGGTCTGCGCAATGCAATATCCGAAAGACAAGCTGGAGATTCAGGTCTTGGACGACTCGACCGACGAAACCCAGCAGGTGGCAGCCGACATTGTGGCGCGCTATGCCGCGTTGGGCCATCCAATCGCTTACATTCACCGCGCCAATCGCTACGGCTACAAGGCCGGCGCGCTGGATGCGGGGCTCAAGGTGGCCACTGGCGAATTCGTGGCGATCTTCGATGCGGATTTTGTGCCGCCCACGGACTGGCTGATGAAGGTCATTCACCACTTTGCCGAGCCGGAGATCGGCATGGTGCAGACGCGTTGGTCGCACATGAATCGCAACTACAGTATGTTGACCCAGATCGAGGCCATTCTCCTCGACGGCCACTTCATCATCGAGCACGGCGCCCGCGTCCGCACCGGCGACTACTTCAACTTCAACGGCACCGCCGGAATGTGGCGCATCAAAGCTATCGCCGACGGCGGCGGCTGGCAGCATGACACTCTCACCGAAGATACCGACCTGAGTTATCGCTCGCAGTTGGCCGGCTGGAAGTTCAAGTACCTGCCCGAGGTCGAGTGCGCCTCCGAGCTGCCCATCGAGATGACCGCCTTCAAGACGCAGCAGGCGCGCTGGGCCAAAGGGCTTATCCAGACCAGCATTAAAGTGCTGCCCTTGATCTTCAAATCGGATGTGCCGCGGCGCATCAAGGTCGAAGCCGTTTACCACCTGACAGCAAATTTGAGTTACCCGCTGATGATCGTCATGTCTGCGCTATTGATTCCCGCCATGATTTGCCGCTCCTATCAGGGCTGGTTCCAGATGCTGATCTTTGACGTGCCGCTCTTCACCGCCTCCACAGCCTCGATTGCCGTTTTTTATCTGATGGCCGAGCGCGAACTCTTCCCAAAAACATGGTGGAGGACCATTCTCTATCTGCCATTTTTAATGGCGATTGGCATCGGACTCACAGTCACCAACACCAAGGCGGTGATGGAGGCCCTCTTCGGCATTAAAAGCGCTTTCGTGCGCACACCAAAGTATCGCGTGGCCAAAAAGGGCGAAAAATCGCAGGCGGCCAAGTATCGAAAACGGCTGGTGCTGGCCCCGTGGATTGAACTGCTGATCGGAGGATTATTCTGCTGGGCTATCGTTTATATCATCTTGCGGCATAACTACCTCACAGTGCCCTTTCTGATTCTCTTTGTCCTCGGTTACTGGTACACCGGCCTGATGAGCCTGCTGCAAGGCCGCTTCGAGCGCTGGCGCACCGGTACAGGAGCCAACACAGACGAATCGAGTCCCAAGCCGTTTCCCGTGGGCGTGTGAGGATGACGGCAAAGAAGAGTGTATCCACAAAGTTCAAAGACACCATCCGGCAGGAATACGATATGGCCGGCGGGGTTCGCGGCAAATATGCGAGCCGCTTCAAAGGCGATGTTGTGATGGTGCCTATTGCTCCTGATGTTGCCGCCGCCTTCCCCGATGCGGACGCAGTGAACGATGCTTTGCGCGTACTGCTCAAAGCCGCAAAGAAAGTCTCCCAGGCCGCCTGATTAAGGATTTCGATGATGGACGTGATGCAAACCAGTTCGAATCAACTGTCAACCATGCTGGAAGTTCAGGACATACGCATGATGCTGTTTTGCAGATAATTACCCTCCCGCGGCGCACAATCAAAGCATGAACAACAACCACAGCAGTGGGCTGTTCCTAACCCCTAGCCCTAAAGCCTAGCCCTAACCCCTGCTGCACCCCCCACCCCCCCTTTTACTGTGTAGCTGTGAAACGGTGAAGGAATCGCCAACCCTTCATCCGATTGCCCTGGCCGAAAGTACTGTTCGGAGACGCGCCGAGGCCCGCCTCCGTTACAATGAGATGAAGCGCTTGCCGCGCCGGGGAGTGGAATCCCGGCCCGCCAAGCGTATCAGACCTTATGCTAACCAAAAACTTACCCGAAGCCTTTACCTTTGACGACGTGTTGCTGGTGCCCGCCTACAGCGACGTTGTCCCCGTCCAGGTCAGCACGCAAACCCAATTGACCCGCGAAATTTCGCTAAATACTCCTCTGCTCTCCTCGGCCATGGATACAGTGACCGAGTCGCGCATGGCCATCGCCATGGCGCAGCAGGGCGGCATCGGCATTGTGCATCGCAATCTGACCATCAGTGATCAGGCCGGCGAGATCGACAAGGTGAAGCGGTCGGAGAGCGGAATGATCGTGGACCCGGTGACCATCGGCCCGGATCAGTTGATCGGCGATGCCCTCGATGTGATGCGGCGCTACAAAATCTCTGGAGTGCCAGTGACGCAGGGCAAGCGGCTGGTGGGAATTTTGACCAACCGTGATCTGCGCTTCGAGACCCGCACTGACATTCCCGTGGGCGAAGTGATGACCAAAAAGGACCTGATCACCGTCCCTGTCGGCACCACTCTGGAAGAGGCCGAGCTGATTCTGCACGAGCATCGCGTGGAGAAGCTGCTTGTGGTTGACGATCAGTACAACTTGAAGGGTCTTATTACAGTCAAAGACATTCAGAAAAAACTGAAATACCCCAGCGCCAGCAAGGACGAAAAGGGCCGGCTTCGCGTAGGCGGAGCCATTGGAGCAACAGGTGATTTTCTGGAGCGGGCAGCCGAGCTGGTGCGCGCGCGCGTTGACGTGCTGGCCATCGACTCGGCGCACGGCCACTCGTCGCGGGTGCTGGAGGCGATACGCGCGGTGAAGAAGGCCTTTCCGAATGTGGGCTTGCTGGCCGGCAACGTGGCCACCTACGAGGGCGCTCTGGCCTTGATTGAAGCCGGCGCAGACGCGATCAAGGTGGGCATTGGGCCGGGTTCGATTTGCACCACGCGCATGGTCACTGGCGCGGGAATGCCGCAGATTACCGCCATCTCCGAGGCTGCGCGCGCTGCCCGCGAGCACGGAATTCCGGTCATTGCCGACGGCGGCATCAAGTACTCGGGAGAGATCACCAAGGCCATCGCCGCCGGTGCCAGCTCGGTGATGATCGGCTCGCTCTTTGCCGGCGTGGATGAGAGTCCCGGCGAGACCATTCTCTACCAAGGGCGCAGCTTCAAGAGTTATCGCGGAATGGGCTCGCTGACTGCGATGAACCAGGGCTCGGGAGAGCGCTACTTCCAAAGCACCGCCGATCTGGCCAGCGCTGAGTTAGGCAGCGAAGGCGTGGTACAGCGTGAACGCGCCAGTCAGAACCGGCTGGCCAAGTTTGTTCCCGAAGGCATCGAGGGGCGCGTACCGTATCGTGGGCCGCTCGAGTCGATGGTCTTCCAGTTAGTCGGCGGGTTGCGCTCTGGAATGGGCTACCTGGGTTGCACTTCGATCCGCGATTTGCAGGAGCAAGCGCAGTTTGTGCGCATCAGCGGCGCAGGCCTTCGCGAGAGCCATGTACATGATGTGATCATCACACGCGAGGCGCCCAACTATCATGTCGAGTAATAGTTTCGCACGACGTTGTGACCAGTTCTGTGACCGTGATTCCACTATCTTCTTGAATCCCAAGATTGTCAACTGTGACCAGCTTGTGACCAAAACTCTCAAATTGCCCGGTCACAGGTTTGTCACAGTGATCAGTGGTCAGTGATCAGTGGTCAGCTCAGCTCAGCTCAGCCGCTGAACCCTCCAGCCGTTAGCGCGTCACCAGCTTGCGCCCGCTCGATGGCTTGCCGCGGGCGGCGGACGCCGCGAAGCGACGCCCGCAGACCACCCGGCGAGGCAGCGCATGCCGCAGAAGCGACGCCGACGCCCACCGCCAACGACCGCGACAACAAGGTGAGAGCTACCGACCGGCTGACCGCACCGGACACAGGACGAAGTGGCGAAGAGGTTCACACGCTGCGTTTTCATGCTGCCCTTCCGCACGTCTGTCAAGGCCGCGCCCCTGGCGCGCCGCGTCAGCGGGCGAGGGCGCGGTCTGGACTCTTCCCTTCGCCACAACCGCGCCCGCAGCGCCTTTACTGACGTGCGACACCATGAAAAGAAAACCAGCGTTCCACACACTCACGGCGGGCTTTGTTGCGCGTGAGCGCACCCCGGCCATGATGAAGGCGCGCATGCTATCCCCCACGCCGGTGCGCCGCGCGTATCCGAGCGATGGACGCTATCGCTTGGCGCGGCGCATCGTCATGGCCGGGGCGGGTTTTGCCCGCGCCTAGGAATGCGCGGCGGGCTTTGTTGCGCCGCTGCGCACCTTGTGCGGGGACCCGGACGGTTGCGCTTAGGGCCGCCAGTGGCGGCCCTGCAACCGGCGGGGCGCACAAGGCGCCTTTCTGACGCGCGAACATGGTACCCTTCTGCGCAGTAATTTTGGGCGGGAAAAGGCCCCGGGGCCGGGCGGGGGTGGTGGTGGTCAAATGTTGTTTATCGGTGCGGGTTCCGGCCCGGTTTTATCGGGCCGGGTTCCGCGCCGATTCGCAGAGAGAGCGTCAGCGCTGCTCTTTCGCGTAGCGCCGCAAACCTAGAGCGCGCGTTCTCCGGCGCGCGTGTTTGCGGGTTTTGTTTATTTATGGTTTGTCGGGATCTGTCGGCCCGCAGGCCGCGCGACGCCGACCCGCCGGGTAACGCGGCGTGCGAGGACGGGCGGCCCTTGTTTTTGCAGCGCATCGCGCTGCCGCCCGCCCGGAGCCGTCCGCGTGTAACACGGCAGAGGCGAGCGTATAGTTTTTTTTGGTTTATCTATAGTCTTTTATGGCTTTCTCTGTCCCAACCCAAAGCCGCGCCCAGGTGCGGCGCTCTTTACTCGCCTGTCCGCTCGATGCGCCGCAGCTCCACCAGCTTGTCTAGTATGGGCTGCGTCTCTTTGCCGTTCCGCGCCGCGTCGCCGACTTGCCTAGCCAGCCCTGCAAAGCGTGTCGCCTTGTCCGCCGAGTCCTGTTCGATGCGCCGCAGGATCACGGCTTGCGCAATCAGCGCATCGGCATTCTCACCCTCTGCCACTCTGTCAGCGAGCGCACGGCCCAGCACGGTGAACTTTACATCCCGTGCAATCTTTGTCGCTTCTTCCGCATGGTTCATGGCTTCCTCGCTTGCATGGGAGGGCCGGGGTGGGGGGGTGGTCCTTCCCTTTGCCCATCCGCTTCCAGCACGAATACGGCTCTTATGGTTTGTACTCCAAGATGCTCGCCGACGCGGCGAGCGGCTTCCAGCACTGCCCGTTCCCGGTCGTATACGGCCACTGGATGCTTTCCGGCTCCCGCATACTGGCAGAACATTCCATCCTGCTCATAGACGAGCATCGTGGGCAAGCTAGCGCCCTTCGGTTTGAGATTGGCTCCGCTCATAAAAAGAGGGCGACAGCGCCGCTGTCGCCCCTCCAGAAATCTACTCCACGGCTCACTTGCTCACTTGCCGACAGCATACTACCAGTTGCGGTGCGGCGCAAGCCGCACCACAAGGGGTGGTATTAATCTCTTGGGCAAGCCGCTAATATCCGACTCGCAATTGCCCGCGCGTCTTCGTACATCTGCGCCGAATCAGTCATCGTGCAGGTATCCCACAACTCAGTCGCCGCGTGATTCAGCACTCGTGCCAGCCGTGCGGCAGCTGGAGGCTGCCGGACGAGCGGTCCCTGTTCAGTGGGTGGGGGGGGTGGGGGGGGG
>Ga0181520_10012948_pt1 | contig 10623 bp, 6 predicted proteins | sample PEATcosm2014_Bin_29_FD_132451 | JGI IMG/M metagenome (GOLD analysis project Ga0181520, IMG submission 132451) | Peatland microbial communities from MTU Mesocosm Facility, Houghton, MI, USA - PEATcosm2014_Bin02_30_metaG | ecosystem: Environmental > Terrestrial > Soil > Wetlands > Peat | place...
AGGACGAAGCGGGACGCGGGGCGGAGCCAGGAGCGGCCTCCGATGGCGGCGAAGACGAGGACGATGAAGAGGAGGGCTTTGGACTCGCGGACAGTACGGTCGGCGAAGTAGCCGAAGATGTCGGAGAGATGGGCCTGGAAGGCGGGCGGGAAGGAACAGGCAGCGTGGGAGCGGAAGATGGGGATGTAGAACCAGGTTGCGGCCAGGGGAAGCAAGAGCGCGACGAGGCGGGCGGGCGCGAGGCGGCGATGCTGGATGGAGTGGGCGGCTTCGGCGGCGGCGACCGCTCCCCAGAGGAAGATGCCGAAGACGTGGGTGAGGAGGAGCGCGGTCGCGGCGAAGGCGATGAGGAGATTGGCGGCGAGGGCGCGGGAGTTGCGGGGTGGGTCTGATGCGTCTTCGGCGAGGGTGGAGGATTGCCAGGCGAGGAGCAGGAGGGCTCCGAAGCCGAACATGAGGCCGTAGGGACGGCCGTCGATGGCGGGCTCGGTGGTTTTGCTGGCGAAGAGGATGACGCCGGCGAGGATGGCGAAGGCGTTGCCGGCGCGGCGGCGGATGAAGAGTGAGATGGAGACGATGGCGAGCCAGAAGCCGAGCATCTCCGGCAGGCGGGTTTGGAGCGTGCCGACGCCGAAGAGATGGAAGGACAGGCGGGTGAGGAGATAGGAGAGCGGGGGGTTAAGGTCGATGGTGCGGGTGAGATGGAGGAGCGCGGGGAGAGTGGGCGCCTGAGCGATGTAGAAGGTGTAGATCTCGTCGTGCCAGAGCGGGATGCGGAGGGAGTAGCCGAGGTGCGCGCAGACGTAGATGGCGAAGAGGATGGAGAGCGAGACGAAGTAGTGCGATTCGAACCAGGCGCCGGCGCGGGAGAAGGGACCGGGGGTCTCCTTTGCGGGCGGCGAGACAGGCGCGAGGGTGGCGGTGGCGGACACGGCGATATGCGCAAAGTATAGAGATTGCGCGGGTGGGAGCCGATAGCACGTTCGGGGCAGGCACAGATATCAGGACATTGTCCTGCCGGACGGGCGCCCCCGCCGTGATGGGATCGCGGCGAGGGCGGAAGCGGTCGGAGTCAGGAGGCGACGGAGGCGGCGACGTCGAAGGCGGGAGCGGGTGGGGCGGCGAGGGACATTTTGCGGGGGCCGCGCTTGCGGGCGACGAGGATGCGGATGCGTTCGAGCATCTCGGCGGGCGAGCAGGCACCTTTGGGGAGGAAGACGTCGGCGCGGCCGGCGCGGTCGTATGCGGTGACGGTGCCGGAGACGATCATGGCGGGCAGGACGGGGTGAAGCTGCTTGGCGCGGCGGACGAGCTCGTTGCCGTCGATCTGGGGCATGAGCAGGTCGATGGAGCCGGGCAGGGAGTGGGCGATGGTTTCGAGTGCGTCGTGGGGGCTGGTCAGCGCGATGACGCGATAGCCGCGGGTTTCGAGGAGGAAGGTTCGGACGGAGAGGATCTGCTCATTGTCGTCGACGCAGAGGATGACTTTCTTGGGACGCATGGCTACTCGGTTCTGCCGGCTGGCACCGCGGCCCGGCTTCAGAACCGGGACGGGCGGTGGGCTGGCGGATTGGGCCTGATCCGGCGCGTTGGCTGGTTGGCTGGCGCGACGGCGGGCGGCGTTATGTGTTCGCCCGCGGTCCGGGCCGGGCAGACGGGCTGGAGCGGACCTGGGGCGGCATTCCGCGGAGACCGGCAGGATGGTTCCTCCCTGAAGCCACACCTTCAAGGGCGAAGTTTCCTGTCTGCTCCGTAAGGAGACAGCCCCTGGCCGCCGAGGGAGCCTATGTCCGGACGACGAACCGCGGGTGCGAGAGAGAGCCGAAGGCGACGCAGGTTGCCTCGCGGGTCCGGGGACGCAACGTTGCCCGATTCTGGAAGGGGAGCGAGCCGGCTGGACCTTAAGCGATGGGCCGAAGGATCGGACCCGAGGGCTGCATCAGGGAACCAAGACGGGCAAGCGGAAGCCTTGCAGGGAGGAACGGTACGAGGGGAAGCCGCGACTGCGCGCCGGGAGCTTCTCTCAAATCAAATTGCGTGAAAAACAGAAACGGTGACCTTGGGTGAAATTGAAATTCTGTGTGTTTTGCTGCTGCCTGAGATTTTGAAATTGACCGAAGTTGCATGGTGCGGTCGGGGTTGTTGTCCCGCAACGCTTCCCAACAGTAAGGACGGTTACCCAACTTGGCAACGGCGAACACAGTACGAAAGCGAGGCGATATTGTGATTGCGCATTCACCGAATTTTCAAAGAGTGCTTGGATGCTGGGGTTTGGCGATGCGGGTCTGTTGAAATCGCGTGCATCACGGCAGGAAAAGGCGTCCAGATGCAATGAGAATGGTGCGGCCCCCGACGAGCACGCGGGTGACACGATCGTTTTCGAGGGAGGCCTGAACGCAGATGCGGCTGGGGCGGAGCATCTCGATGCCCTGTTCGAGCACGATGGGCTGGCCGCTGGCGGCGAGGGAATGACGGACGAGGTAGGAGACGGTGCAGCCGGAGGCCGAGCCGGTGGCGGGATCTTCTCCGTTGTAGAACTGCATGCGCGCGTGCCAGTCGGCGGCGGAGGAGGAAGCGGCGCGAGTGATGCAGTGGAAGAATTTTGCGTCGGTTTGGGCGAGGTAGGCCTGGGCGAGCGGCTGCGGGATGGCGAGGCGCGCGGCCACCGTGAGCGAGCGCAAGGGCACGATGCAGAAGGCCATGCCGGTGGAGACGGTTTGAATGGGGAGATCGGGGTCGAGGTCGGCGGGAGTGAGACCCAGCGCCGCAGCGACGGCAGCGGGCGAGTGGATGGAACCGAAGACGGGATCGTTCTGGCGCATGGTACCGAAGACACCGGGGCCATCCGACTGCGCGGCGAAGGTGACGGGGATGGGGCCGACGCGGAGCTCGAGAGTGACGGTTGCGGCGCCGCGCAAGACGGGGTGGTTGAGATGGAGCCAACTGGCGGTGCCGAGGGTGGGATGGCCGGCGAACTCGAGTTCCTCGCGCACGGTGAAGATGCGGACGTGGACGCCGCGCTCGCGTTCGATCTCGGGGGAACGGGGCAGGATGAAGGTGGTCTCGCAGAGGTTGGTTTCGCGGGCGATGGCCTGCATCTGTTCGGAGGTGAGGCCGCGGGCGTCGGTGACGACGGCGAGGGCGTTTCCGGCGAGGGGCTGCTCGGCGAAGACATCTACGAGGGCGTAGTCGTAACCGGGGGAAGCGCTGCTTTGCGGCGGATTGTGCTTTGCTGTGGGGTCTTGAGTGACTGGTTGTGCTCCGTGCATTCTACCCCTCCGTCTTAACAGCCCCCTGTTCTTGCAGACTATCTTAGAAGCCGACTCTTACCATTTCGGTGGTGAGTGTGCCATTCGATCCAAAGTGAAACAACAGTTTCATGTCAAAGACTTCTAGGTCATCCGTCGTGTTTTGCAGCGATACCTGAAATCGTCCGGACCGTGTTGACAGAATTTCGAGAGGAGGGACGGCCGCAGTTGATTTCGTAAATGGTTGGCCGTCTTCAGGTGAGGAGTCGGAGTTCGTCAATTTTATGTTGTATCTGTGCATAGCGGGGAGCACGCCCCCAGAAGGGGGAGGCGCGCTATCCCCCTGCCCCATGAGCCTTTCCCGATAAAGAACAACATCGATCGAGGTGAGAACCACTGACTGGGACAATCCGTTGCTTAGGACAACATCGAAAACTGGCCCATGATTTATATGGTTCTTGTCCCAATATTGTTCGGTAGGCTCCCAATGAGCCATCTTGTCAGTTGGATATCTCCTGCACAGATCATCGACGGGAGTGCAGAGTGAAAATGGCGAATCCGCTGTGTTCAACGTGAATTGTTGCAAAGACAACAGATTGGCCGCGGGCGGAGGAGCTGGGCCATTCTGTATGTTGCTCACGTTGGTAACCGCGATTTGGGCTTGAGGTGAGGCAGGTTGCTTTGCAGATTGATGCTCTTTCACCGCTTCAGTTGCGATGGCAGTGATCAGCCCAAACAGACCCGCCACAATCGCGACTTGAATCTCAGTCCGCTTCAAAAAGGGCACATCGGACATTGCTCTTTGAGTCCGGGGCACAGGTCATCTCCACAAGTGTGATTGAAAGTCCAGGCCGACTATGAGAATCTGACGCTGGACCAGGCCCCAACGCCCACGGAACATCTACGCAATCTCCAAGACATAAAAGAGAATATACAACTCACCCACCCGGTTGAATGGGATCGCGACCACGCATCCAGAATGGTTGGGCCAGGAGAGTATGGCGGCAAGCCTACCTTAGCAGAGCATACATGGGGCACAAGTTGTAGCGGGTTCATTTGACATCGAGGCTCCTCAGACGTATGTTTCAAGTAGACCGCAATGGGGCAAACTGCTCCAAGCCAGCCGAGCTGGCCGCGGCCAAAAAGATTAGCCATGACGATGACGCCGAATTCGAACCCTATGTCGCGCTGCTGTTGCTGTCGCGCGGCGTGGGTGTGCGTATAAGCGAATCGTAGCAAGTAACCTTTCGATTCGAGTAACGTGGAACCCACCAAGAGCCAACGAGCCGGGTGGGTTTTATAGTGCGCCCTAGCAGGGACTCCCCCCAAATTTTGATCACAAAGAAGAGAGGATGAAGAAATGTCGCTCCGGATAAACGATGTAGCGCCCGACTTTACGGCTGAGACGACCCAGGGAACGATCCACTTCCACGAGTGGATTGGGGACAACTGGGCGGTGCTGTTCTCGCACCCGAAGGATTTTACGCCGGTCTGTACGACGGAGCTGGGCGCGGTGGGCGCGCTGGAGAAGCAGTTTGCCGCGCGCGGCGCCAAGGTGATTGGGCTGAGCGTGGACCCGGTGGAGAACCACAGCAAGTGGGCGAAGGACATTGAAGAAGTGACGGGTTCGGCGGTGAACTTTCCGGTGATTGGCGATCCGGAGCTGAAGGTTGCGAAGCTGTACGACATGCTGCCGGGAGATGCGGGCGACAGCTGCGAGGGCCGCACGCCGGCGGACAACGCGACGGTGCGGATGGTGTTCGTGATTGGGCCGGACAAGAAGATCAAGCTGACGCTGGCGTACCCGATGACGACGGGACGGAACTTCGACGAGATCATTCGCGTGCTGGACTCGATGCAGTTGACGGCGAAGCACAAGGTGGCGACGCCGGCGAACTGGCAGCCGGGCGAGGATGTGATCATTACCGGCGCGGTTTCGAACGACGATGCGGCGAAGATCTTCCCCGGCTACAAGACGGTGAAGCCGTATCTGCGGACGACGCCGCAGCCGCGGTAGGGCGACAGAAGTTTGCACCGCCGCGGGCGTTGAGGTTCGATGCGCGCGGCGGCGGGAAGCACCGATGGCGAAGTGGCTAACGCGCTGGTCTGCAAAACCAGTATTCGCGGGTTCAATTCCCGCTCGGTGCTCCAATTCAAATGAAATGGGCCGGGTGATTTTGGGGAATCATTTTTCCGGCTATCGCGATGGGGAGAGCGTTGCGCGAACCAGGCTGGAGCAGACTGGCCACGCGCGGGTGCGGGCCTGCGGCGAGGCGCGCGGACAGCGTCTTACTGAGCGGCGGTGGGCGCGAGTTACGGCGGAAGGTTGGGCGCGAGCAGGCAACTGGCATGGCGGCCGACGAAACGGCATGAGCCGAGCATTTCGTCGTCGATGGAGAAGGCAGTTCCGATCCAGCCATCCCTGGTGCGGTCCATCATGAAGTAGCCGTAGCGCTGCAGCTGGAAGACGCTGGCGGCCGGGTTGCTGGTGAAGTTGCTGGCGGCAACGAAGGTACCGGTCTTGCTGCATCAGGATTGAGTTGGGAGGGGTGGTGCGCGGGGCGTCCAGCGTTGACCACAACGCACAGGCTGACGCAGAGCGACGATCTGGGTGCGCGGGATCAGCGGGGACCGGGCGCGGCGCGGACGTTTACTTCGTCTTCGGGAAGGACCTCGATGGCGTTGACGACGGCGTAGTTGACCACGGGCATGAAGGAGAGTTCGATCCTGCCGTCGGCACTGGCCTGGATGTTGTCGAAGGTTTTGACGACTGGCTCGGCTCCGCTGGTGGCGAGTATGTCAAAGTCCTTCAACAGCAGCTCGCCATTGCAAGCGACATCGAAGACGCGGCTACCGGGACCGCCGGTGCCGCCGTTCTCCTTGCCGAACCAGGGTTCGCGGAAGTAGAGCCGGACGCGGTAATGAGCCAGGGGGACTGCGGGAATGTTGTAGCGGAAGCGGCCGATGCGATCCGATTCGTAGAGGCCCAGGTTCCCTTGTTTGGCGGATTCAGGCGGGAGGCCGTGGCGTCCTCCGCTGAAGTAGCGATCGGACGCCCAGAACTGATGGGCGCTGTCGACGTAGGGCTTGGAGCCGACCACGATTCGCACGGGCAACTGACTTGCCGAGGGCGCGGGAAGCATCTCGACCGCGTTGAGGAGAGAGACGTCGCTGGTGAAGTCGACGTGGATGGAGCCGTCGTTCTCCGGGGCCACGTTGGTGACGATCGTAGAGGTAGCGATGCCGTCGCCGCCGGCATCGTCGACGACATCCACTTCAATGGCTGGCCCTGCATTGATGGAGAGGGAGGCGCGTCGCGTGACTGCCGGGAGATCCGAGGTTTCGGCAAAGTAGAAGTGCAGCTCGTAGAGTTTTTGCGTGACCGGAAAGACACAGTGGGCGATGCCGCGCACCCCGCCGAGGTACAGCGGAGCGTCTTCCGTGCCTTCAATTTTTTGAGGCGGGATGTCGATGTTCGTGCCTCCCTGGCAGTAGTTGCCGGTGGTCCATGCGACTCCCGAATGGTCGACATAGGGGCGGCGGCCGGTGCCCATGAGCGCGCGGATGGCGGCTTGCGGCGGAGGGGGCGGGAGAGTCGCGGAGGAATCCGAGGGACGCCACCCGAGGGCTTGCTGGTGGTGCAAAACCCAGACGGCCGAAGCGGCGATGAGCAGGGCGGAGGCGATGAGGGCGATCGACCAAAGCCAGATTCGTGCGGCGGAGGGATGGCGGCGCGCGGACGTTTCGGGCTGGAGGAGCGACGGGTTGGGCGCAGCGGGGCCATCGTGGTTTGGCGGCACGGCCGCCGGCTCGGGCGCGGGAGGGCGGGGCGGCGCGGAGACGAAGCGCGGGTCGTAATGGCCGGGAGGGATGACCAGGCGCATGGGGCGGTTCGCACCCTCGAGCTGGTAGACCTCGAGCAGGCGCTTGCGCAGCGAGTGGACGGTGACGCGAACGATGGTATCGGAGTTGGGGTCGAAATCGGGGCGCCGGCCGAGGGCCTCGGTGGCGATGGTGTACTCCTTAATAAGGTGGGCGCGGCCGGCGAAGCGTTCTTCGCAGATGTATTTAAGGACGCGCGCGAGGTTGCCGGACCGGCCGAGGACGCCGGAGGTGAGGAGCCAATCGAGTTCCCGCCGTTCGGCTTCGACCTCAGCTTCTTCGGGCGCAGCGTACTCGGTTGATCCTATAGCTCCCACGGACGGGGATTCTATACCGCTGGAGCAACCGACTTCAACGCTGAAATTCGGGCAGGTTTGACACGTAGGTTTGGCACGTGTGCCGGTCGCGATTTTCACGGCAAAGTGCCGCTAACTTACTGATCTGGTAACGGCTAGCGAATTAGTAACAAACGCTAACAGGGAAAAGCGGCGATTTCCAACTGCAACATATCCCTGATAAAGCGCCGCGGCGATTGGCAACGCGCGGGCCGAATTTGCCGCTAACATTTGCTCACTACAAATTCACAAGACAGGATCAAGACCGGTTGCTAGTGTGTGTCAGCAATCGATGAACAGCTATGCGGTTACGGAGTGGCGTGCCAGTTAAGTGGCAAACGTATCCGGCGTGGCTTTCCGATGCCGGTTAGGAAATGCAATCAGCGACGGAGAAGGCAATCTATGACGAACCCGATGAAGAAGGACAGCCGGAATGAGATGGTCCACACTGCAAAGCGCATCCTCGCCCGAGGCTCGTGGCTGCTGGTTGTATTGATGGTTGCGGGCCTCGCGTCGATGCAGGCGCAGCAGACGACTGGATCGATGGTGGGTACGGTGAAGGACCAAAGCGGCGCGGTCGTCAACGCGGCCACGGTGAAGGCAATCAACGTGGACACAGGATTCAGCCGGTCGGCGCCGACCAACGGTTACGGCGAGTACCGCATCGATTATCTTCCCGTGGGCAAGTACACGGTCGAGGTGGAGTCGAAGGGCTTCGAGCGCTTTATCCAGGAGAACCTGAGCCTGGACGTCGATCAGAAGCTGACGCTCGACGTCGCGCTGACCGTGGGCATTCAGTCGCAGACGGTCACGGTGACCAGCGCTCCTCCGTCGGTGAATACGTCCGACGCGGAGTTGGGCCGGACCATCGAGCCGGAGGAGATTGAAGGCCTGCCCCTGGTGAACCGCAACATCTACTCGGAAGTCTCGCTGACGCCCGGAGTGATGGCCAATGGCAACAGCCCCTCCGCGAATCCCACCGGCACGCCCACGACCGCGACCGGGCTCTACATCGAGGATGTGCAGGTCAACGGCTCGATTGACGGCGGCAGCGCGGCGGTCGCCTTCTATCTGGATGGCGGCAACAACATCACCGGCATGCGCAACTACGGCAACCCCTCGCCCAACCCCGATGCCGTGGAGGAGTTTCGCGTGGAGACCAGCGCCTTCGGGGCGCAATACGGCCAATTCTCGGCCGCGGTGGTCTCGGTGATCACGAAGTCGGGAACCAACCAGTGGCATGGCGGCTTGTTCGAATTCAACCGCAACACGGACTTTAATGCGTATCAGTGGATCTCGCCGGTGGGCGCTCCCTCGACCATTCCGGCGAAGTCGCCGTATCACCGCAATCAGTTCGGCGGCAACTTTGGCGGACCGGTTAAGAAGGACAAGGCGTTCTTCTTCTTCAGCTATGCGGGATTGCGCCAGATCACGTCGGCAAACTTTACCGGCGCGGTGACGCCCACGGCCAACGAGCGGCTGGGCGACTTTACGGGAGACACCTTCACGGTGTACACCCCGGGCACAACCCATATCGCGGCCAACCAGGTGGATGGCACGAACACCAGCGCCAACTGCCAGGTGGCGACGCTCAATTGCATTCCGCAAGCGCTGCTGGACACGACCATTGCCAACCTCGACAACGTGAAGAACACGATCGGCTCTTCGATCCCGCTGCCCAACGGCGCGCTGAATGCGGCGAAGGGGGGCGGGGCATACACGGCGCTGTTCCCCATCCCGGTTACGGAGAACGAATATCTGGGCAAGTTTGACGACGAAGTCACCGGCAAAGACCACGTGGCGGTGACCTACTTCTTTTCGAGGAACGTGCTGGGCAACTCCCCGGGCGGCAACATTCCGTGGACGATCAACCAGGTCGCGACCAACGGCACGAACGTGAACCTGAGCGACGTTCATACCTTCAGCCCAACCACGGCCAACCAGACCTGGCTCACGTTCACCCGGGCGGTGGGCGGACGGGTCAACCTGCCGTTCACCGGACCGGCGTCGCAGACCCTGACCTCGTACGGCTCGAATTTTCTCATCCAGGGCCCACCCTCGTTGCCCAGCATCTCCGAAACCAATTTCTCGGCGACCGCGACCAATGCCGGTCCGGTCACGGGTTCCGACAACTATGAACTGCGCGACATGGTCACCCTCGCGAAGGGCAAACACAACCTCTCGATTGGCGGCGAGTTCGCACTCGACAAGACCATGTTCTTTGCCAACCTGCTGAACTTCAGCAGCATCAGCTTTGCCACCTCGGCGCCTACGTCTACCGGCAATGTGACGTCGGATTGGGTTACCGGGCAGGCATCTTCGATGGAGCAGGACTCGCCCTACACGACCCACCTGAGCACCTGGCACGTCGCGGGATTTGTGCAGGACGACTACCGGGTCACGCCGCAGCTTACGCTCAACCTCGGAATCCGGTGGGATATCGATACACCTCCGGTCGATAGCCATAACCGGACGGAATCCTTCATCCCCGGCCAGCAATCCACGGTGGCTCCGCTTGCGCCAAGGGGATTGGTCTTCCCGGGCGACACGGGCGTCGGCCGCGGCATCATTTCCACCAAGCCCTTCCACGTTTCGCCGCGCTTCGGATTCGCATGGGACCCGTTCAAGGACGGCAAGACCTCAGTCCGCGGGGCGGCCGGCATGTTTTTCGGCACGGTGGCCGGCAATGAGTGGAACCAGCCAGGCAATGCAATTCCGTTCGCGCTGCGGCCGCAGACCGGCGAAGGTCCTCTCAGCTCGATCACCAATTTCTACTCGACGCCGGGAGATTTCCCCTCGACGGCGCCGGGCGGCGGGCTGATTCCCTATATCTACAAGTCGAGCAGTCCCGTATTCATTACCGGGCCCGGCGGCGGCACCGAAGCCATCTCCCCGAACTTCAACTATCCGTATACCTACCAGGTCAACCTGTCGGTGCAGCGGCAGCTACCCGGGCGCGTGACCCTGACGACTGCGTATGTCGCTGCGCTTTCGCACCAACTGCCCAACTTTATTGACGCCAACTACGCGCCGTATTCCACCGCTTTCGGTGCGCCAAGCACTTCGGCAACCAGCATCGCCGACCGGCGTCAGTTCGATCCCTGCGTCGGAGCTTGTCCTACAGGCGCGGCTGCCATCAACAACGGCACCGGCATCCT
>Ga0181520_10012949_pt1 | contig 10622 bp, 11 predicted proteins | sample PEATcosm2014_Bin_29_FD_132451 | JGI IMG/M metagenome (GOLD analysis project Ga0181520, IMG submission 132451) | Peatland microbial communities from MTU Mesocosm Facility, Houghton, MI, USA - PEATcosm2014_Bin02_30_metaG | ecosystem: Environmental > Terrestrial > Soil > Wetlands > Peat | place...
AATGTGAAGATAGATAAGGCCACTGAGAATCTGGCCCAGGCGCAGCACGTTGAGGTGATCACCTCCGACGTAATTTATCGCCTTAACGAGGCTATAGATAAGCGTCTTAAGTCCATGGAGATGAGCAAGCCAGTAGCGGAATTGAATATCCTTAAAGTCTTTAGTACAAGCGGCCGTAGGCAGACTATTGGTGGCAAGGTCACGCTCGGCGCATTAAAAGGGGGTATGACTGTAAAGATCAGTCGCACAGATAACGTCTTAGGTGAGGGTAGAATTCTCAACGTCCAAGTGGGACGGAAAGACGTTACGGAAGTGACCGAGGGTACGGAGTGCGGAATCCTCTTTGATAGTGATATATCTGTAAGAACGGGGGATAATATACAGCTTTTCTAAATGAGACCTTATCGTCACGAAAAGATAGAAAGTCTGATCCAGCAGGAGCTGAGCAAGATCGTAGCGCGTGAGATCGAGCCTCCGACCGGGACGCTGGTGACCATAAGTCACGTTGAGGTTAACCCCGATAATACAGAGGCTAAAATCGGAGTAAGTGTAATTCCTACGGAGAGTACTGAAGATGTGGTGTCTAACCTGAAAAAGCGACAAGGATGGCTTCAGAGGCTGCTTAATCACAAAATGAACATCAAACCCATGCCGCGCATAAATTTCGAGGCTGACTATGGCCTAGATAAGGCGGCAAAGATAGATAAGTTGCTCCGAGAGGTATAGTAGATCGAGTAGCTTTTATGGTCTGAGTTGATGTATTGATTAGCAAACTTTTGCTTATAAGTTCCCTGATATCCCACCAAGATTCCTAGGTGATTTTGTAAGAGGGTATTTTGATGGCGATGGGTGTGTATACACATATAAAATCCAGGGTAAAAAGATAAAGATTGTTGTTAAGAAGTTGAGCATTATTTTTTTACCAGTGGTAGTTGAAAATTCTTATCTAGGCTTGGAGCTATATTAAAAAATAGGCTTAGTCTAAAAACGATCTTATATACAACAGCCAAAGAGCTTACCAATTAAGATACAGTACGGCAGATAGTATAAAGATATTTAAGTGGTTGTATAAAAATGTTCCTAAAGACGTTTTCCTAAAAAGGAAATTTAATATTTTCTATAACTACTTTAAGCTCCGCCCATTAAAGATTGATAAAGACGTTAAGAATATAATAGACTTAAAACGGGTGGCCTAGTGGCGAAGTGGAAACGCGACTGTCTGCAAAACAGTTATGCGCCGGTTCGATTCCGACCTAGGCCTCAAAATGCATTAATCTGGAAAGTAGTATCCAGACGGTATATAAATATACGGTATACGCCCGGGTGGCGGAATGGCATACGCGCGACACTTAAAATGTCGTGACCGCAAGGTCATGTGGGTTCGACCCCCACCCCGGGCACACAGTGAGAAAGGGCAAGTTCACATAGTGGGGGACAAATCCCTTCCAGAAAATTTACGAGCATCTGTCTATATTATAAAATTAAATTATGGTAACAATTAATTATTGGGCAGTTTTGGTCGCTGCTTTCGTACAAATAGCCCTAGGGATTTGGTGGTACGGGCCGTTCCTTGGTAGGGTTCGTGACCGACTACAGGGATTGCCCGGAGACACAGGAAACGGACCAAGCATGTACGTTATGTCGGTTATAAATAACCTGCTTATAAGTTTTGTTATGGCTATTTTTATTAACTCTGCCGAAGTGCATTATCAAGTATGGACCGCCTTTTATGGCATGTGGATTGCCTTCCTATTGTGGATCGGTTTCATTGTAACCCGTGAGGCAACTATGTCTATTTGGGAGGGGCGACCGTGGAAGGTTTGGCTTATTAACGTCTCTTATTATCTAATAGGCTTCCTGCTTATGGGCGCAATCCTTGGCGTTTGGCATTAGTTAATTGCAATCGGCGATATTATCGTCGCGTAACAATAATCGCTTCAAATAATGGATATACTGCTTCTTCAAGGAGGTGTACAAGCCAATGTATTTTGGCGTGTCTTATTTGTTCGCTGTTGTTGATCAGTGCGTTGAAGTTGGTTTGAAGCTCTTGTAGTACCTCACCTCCCGGGCCGCACAGATTAAGTTCGTAATCCCTATTCATGCTAACCATGTCGAAGTTGGCGCTTCCTAGGCACCAATCACTATCAATTATGAAGTATTTTTGGTGGAAGTATTCCTGAGTTCCGTGCCATACAATATCCCGCTTAAGCAGTCTCGGCATTACTGCGCCACGGAAGTCATCATACCAACGCTTGTCGGTGTGAGATGGTGTGACGATGGCAACGTCGACACCGCGCCCCTTGGCGTCGCATAGCGCTTTAACAAGCTCTATGGTCGGAAGGAACCACGCCGATACGATTATGATTCGTTCCTTGGCGGATCGTATCTGCTCTATAGTCCACCTGTATATCATTTGCCCCTCTTCGGCTGGAGTAGAAATAAGCGCTTGTATACCTTGTGCTATTGGTATCGGTCTGCTGTAATCCAGAGACGATACGTGATTGCAATCTCCTTTGCCGGACAATTCCCATAGATCGTTGAAATAAGAAGCTATGGGATTGGCATCGGCAATCGGGACGAATGCTACGAGGTCCTGCCGCTCGTTATATATCTCCCCGATGCCCATCCCGCCCACGCCCAAAATTTTACGGTCTATTAAGAATATCCTCGCATGATTGCGTTGGAAGTACTTAACGGGATGCTGCTTCAGATATCTGTCCTTTGGTCGGAACACGCGGACGATATCGTTATTTTCTCCGAATGCGCGCGATATTTCCTCGCTGGTATGATGAGTGCCTAGGGCGTCGATGATTATCTTTACCGCTACGCCCTCGCTTAGTTTCCTTTTTAAAATATGGACGAACTTTTTGCCGACAGCGTCATTTTGGAAAGAATACACGTTTATGAGTATCTCCTTTTTAGCCAGGGATATTTCGTCCTCCAGGCTGCGGTAGAAGTCCTTGCCTCGGCAAAAAATATTAATACCTTGCATCTGTTTTATCTCGATGAGCTGATTCCACCAGAAGAACGCTCAAGAGCACTAATAGAGTTCTACCAGAGTTAGAAAAATATTGAAACTATGGCTGCGATTCCGGACACGGCCATAAGGCCGATCGTTACCCATCCAATGGTTGAGGTTATCGGCCCGTTGGAATGCTCCCGCATTATCGTCTTATTGCTACTGATTTTCACAATCATAATCAGGACTATAGGCGCCACTATGCCGTTCGCTACCGCTGAATATATCAGGGCCTTAACTGGGTCCAGACCTACGAAATTCAGCCCTAACCCTATCAGCATCGCCAGTATTATCACGCCGTAGAACGTGTATGCCTGCTCGAACTTAAGATACAGGCCCTGGTCCCATCCGAAGCTTTCCGAGATAGCATAGGAGACTGATCCGGCAAGTATGGGTACTGTGAGCATCCCAGTACCTATGACCCCGATTGTGAATAGGAGAAAGGCAAAATTGCCGACGAGCGGCCGCAATGCCAGCGCCGCCTGGTCTATCGTGCTTATGTTCGTTATCCCATGGACGTAAAGCGTTGCTGCGCACGCCACAATTATGAAGAACATCACCAGGTTGGATATAAACATCCCCGTCCATACATCAGTCCTCATTTCCCGTATGTCGGCCTTGCTCGTGATCTGACGCTCTTCAATGGTCATCTTTCCTTTCAATATGTCCTCTTCGACCTCCTGGGAGGTTTGCCAGAAGAAAAGGTAAGGCGAAATGGTGGTCCCAAGAATTCCGCATATCAGAAAGATCTCCGATTTGGAAAATGCTATCGACGGTATGACGGCATGTATCAATATTTCGTGCCAGTTTAGATTGACCACCAACGCGGATAGGACGTATGAGAATAAAACCAATGCCAGATACTTAAGGTATCTGGCGTAGTTCCCGTAGGTGGTGAATATCTGCAGAACCAGGCTGATCAGGGCAAACCCTATCACAAGCAGGGGAAAACCGAGCTGCGGCTCCAATAACTGGCTTACTTTGGCCATTGCGCCCAAGTCTGCCCCAAGATTGAAGATATTGGCGACGAATAGAAGGAGGGCTGAAGTGTATAGTATCCGTTTGCCGTAATGTCGCTTTATATTGCCGGCCAGTCCCTCTCCGGTCACCAATCCAATACGGGCGCACATCTCCTGCACTACCGCCATCAGCGGGAAAGTGAAAAGGGCCAGCCACAACAGCTGGAAGCCGTATTGGGCCCCGGTCTGCGAATATGTGGCTATGCCGGACGGGTCGTCGTCAGCCGCCCCAGTGGTCAATCCCGGTCCAAGCGTGTTCCAGTACTTACTGGCCAGCTTGAGAGGGATTATCCTGTTTAAGAATTTATTTTTAGGCTTAACAAAACTGTCGACCAACGTCTCTTCGATAGGCTTCTTCAATTCGGTTTGATTCCCCTCCATTGGGATGATCGTCCGTGTCTTTCATAACGCTTTGATTTTAACAGAGAATATTTGTTATTTGAATAGTCTAGGCAATAAAAATACCGCATATGCGGTATTTTTATAAGAGTTTCTATTTCATGTCTCCCTTGCAGCACTTGCAGCCCCTCTTCATAAGCATTGCCCATCCGGCGAGTATCACCAGGATTGGCCAGACCCACGAGACTACGGTCCAAGATATGCCCAGGTTGCCGAGGAGAAACAGTACGCCGAATAGTATAACTATCCAAGCTAATGCCGTGTGGTGAGGGCAATGACATGTCTTGCCCTCCATATCCATAGGTTTATTATCCATCTAATTAGATGATTATTATTTTCCGACCTTTATTTCAAACCTCCTTAGTCTTCTTTGACCTGCAGCTTTCGCGCAGTGCCGCGGTTGATTTTAGGCAAACGTACGGTCAGAACCCCGTTCTTTAGAGATACCTTGGCGCTATCCGGATCCACCTCTTGGGGTAGGATTATGGATCTTGAGAACTTACCCCAAAAACATTCCTGATACAGATAGTCGGTATCATCCACATCCTCGTTTCTTTTGCGCTCTCCGCGAATGGTTACCGACTCGCTTGTGGCTTCTACGTCCAGATCCTCACGCGATACGCCGGCAATCGGCGCCTGCACAACTATCTCGTCGCCGTTCTGATACACGTCGACGGTCAACTGGCCTTCACCTTCATCCATTTGGCTATTCTGCTTGTTTTGTGATTCCGACATTTTTCTCACCCTTAAGTATATCAAAGTCATGGAAAATGAAGAAGGAGCACAACAGGACGAACGCGATTGAGTATACCTGCTGGGGTAGGAAGAACGACATACAATCGAAGGCGAAGTGTATCAGGGTGGCTATTATGATGCCCTTCCACAGTTTTCCTTCAGCCCAGTAGAATCCTATGAATCCGGAAGCTACCGCATGCAACAACGTTGCCCCAACCGAGCGGATCAGCGCCGTCTGTAGGGCGACGGTCGGGCCGACGGATATAAGATAGGAAACGTTCTCCAAGGCCGCGAATCCCAAGGCTGCGGTTATCATGTAAATCATGGCGGCGACATGTTGGTCGCGGAGTCTCTTTTTGGAGACCATCATATAAACGGCCAAGAATATTACTACCTCCTCAATCAATGCGAATAACAGGAACTCGCCTGCGGCATTCATCCCAAACCAATTACTTAGGGTCAGATAGCGTATCGCTAGTTCTTCCAGTATCGCCGCCACGACTCCGGCAATGACCCCTGCAGAGAATACCTCAGCGATCATAGCCACTGGTTCGGGCTTCTTACTGTCCTCTATCAAAAATAAAAGCAGCCAGAACAGGGATGGGGCCAACCCGAGGAAGAATAAAAATATCAGTGAGCTTACCATTTTTCAACCATTAATAGACCGCGTCGGTCTGGCAGACGTTCCCAGACCGCTTCTGTTACGAATGGCATGAATGGATGCAATAGTTTCAACGATTCAGAGAGAAGGGTTTCAAGTAATTCGTAGCTTTCTGATTTCTGCGCGTCTGTTCCGTTGTGGAGGTTCTCTTTCTCCGCCTCGATGATCTTATCGGCCAGGGTGTGCCATATGTAGTGATATAGCTGTTCCGCCGCTATATGGAATTCGAAGTTATCGATGCGGTTCGACACCTCTGTCCTGATGCCTTCCAACTCTTTTATTTCGGCGCGCCTTGAGATGTCTGTCTTCTCCGGTTGCGAGGGCTTGTTCGTCTGTATGAATCGGGCGATGTTCCATATCTTGGTCGAGAAGTTCCTATAACCTTTTACGCGCTGTTCGTCGAATTTGACGTCGTTCCCCGGGGCTGCGCCTACGATAAGCGCCATGCGCAGCGCATCGGCGCCGTAGGTATCAGCAAGGACTAGGGGATCTATGCCGTTCCCGAGGGATTTGCTGAACTTCTGGCCTTTTGAATCCCGCACTATGCCGTGGATTAGGACCGTCTTGAATGGGATGCTTTCCAGAAGAACGCCGCTCATGAGGATCATTCTTGCGACCCAAAGCGGGAGGATCTCGTAGCCCGGCGCCATGAGCGAATTGGGGAAATAAGTTTCCAGGTCTCTCGTCTTATCCGGCCAGCCTAGCGTTGAGAATGGCCATAGCCCAGATGAGAACCAGGTGTCCAAGGTATCCGGATCCTGTTCCCATCCCTCACCCTTCGGGTCTTCGATGCCGGCGTATATCTCGTCGCCGCGATACCATACCGGAACGCGGTGCCCGAACCAGATTTGGCGCGAGATGCACCAGTCGCGCAGATTGTCGATCCAATGGAAGTACACCTTCTCGAACTGCTCCGGCGTTATGCGGATCCCGCCGCTTGCAACGGCGTCGCGCATCATCTGTTTTAGGGTGATTTCTTTTCCCGAACTGTTTTTGAAAGGCTTGTTGACCGCTACGAACCACTGCAATTTGGGCAACGGTTCGATTATGCCTCCGGTGCGTTCGGCCGTAGATACGTTCTGCACTATATCCTCCTCTTTTTCTATCAGCCCAAGCTTACGCAGCTCTTCGGCGACCAATTCGCGGGCCTCTTCGGATTTCTTGCCGTTCACGGGGCCGGGTACGGTCATCTTTCCATATTCGTTGATTATTTGTTTGAGTGGAAGGTTGTGACGTTGGGCGATCTCCCAGTCGATCATGCTGTGTGCCGGAGTGACTCCCAGAGCTCCTGTACCGAAGTCTTTTTCGACGGACTCGTCCGCGATGATCTTCACATGGATGGGCACGCCGCAATAATTTGCATCGTATTCCTTTCCGACGAATTGCTTGTAGCGCTCGTCGGAAGGATGCACTGCGACCGCGGTGTCGCCGAACTTGGTCTCAAGTCTCGTCGTCGCGATGGCGATGGGGAAGTCCTTGTCGTAGCGGAAAGTGTAAAGTTTGGCCTTCCGTTCCTGGTAGATTATTTCGTCGTCCGATATGACGGTCTGTCCTTTCGGATCCCAGTTCACGACGCGGCTGCCGCGGTAGATGAGGCCGAGGTCATACATCTTTTTGAATGCTGTGCGGATTCCCAGGTTCCTGCGGGCGTCGAGCGTATATGCCTCGCGAGTCCAGTCGAGCGATGCGCCCATGCGCCGGACCTGGCGGACTATCGTATCGTGGCTTGCCTGGGCGAACTCGTTCACGCGGCGCAGGAATTCCTCGCGGCCGAGGTCGTGCCGGGATTTGCCCTCGGCCTTAAGAATATCCTTCTCAACCTTGGACTGGGTGGCGATCGCGGCGTGGTCCGTGCCCGGGATCCATAGCGTCCGCTTTCCCCTCATCCGTGCGTAGCGCACGGCTACGTCTTGTAGGGTATCTTCGAATGCATGCCCTATATGGAGCCTGCCGGTGACGTTAGGCGGCGGCAGTACGATGCAGAAAGGCTCGGCATCGGGTTTGGTTACACCCTTCTCTATGCATATATCGGGGTTGAAAAAGCCCGACTTTTCCCAGGTTTCATATATCTTTTCCTCGACCTCTTTTGGGTCGTATTTCGACGGGAACTCTTCCTCCATTCGTAATTAGATTATAACCCGCAGACCCAGAATAACTACATGTTCAGGTTGGCTTGCGCAACCGTGCGGTATTTCTTGCCCTGCATGAATTTTATGTAGGCTGCCGCGCCTATCATCACCGCATTGTCGTTGCAAAGTTCGCGGTGGGGGAAATAGACCGCGACTTCGTCGCCAAAATCCTTTTTGAATCGCTCCCTCAGAGTTTTATTTATCGACACGCCGCCGGAGATGAACAGTGCTTTCGCGTTCACCTCTTTTATCGCCTTGCCTGTTTTGCGGGACAGCACATCGAGCGCTGCTTCCTGGAACGATGCCGCTATGTCGGCTTTGGTTTTAGGGTCTTTTTCTGCGCCGGGGTGGGTGACTATATAGTAGCGGACGGACGTCTTTAGCCCCGAGAAGCTGAAGTCATAGTTCTTGTGATAGATCATAGGACGCGGGAAATCGATCGCTTTCGGATTGCCGACCTTGGCCAGTTTCTCGATCTCCGGCCCGCCGGTATATTGCAATCCTGACAGCCTGGCGACTTTGTCATAGGCTTCGCCTACGGCATCATCCCTCGTCTCGCCGATCTTCTTCCATTCATACAGGTTGTCCATTTCGAGGAGGATAGTATGACCTCCACTTATGATGAGCGCTATCGCCGGGAAAAGGTCGGATGCTTTGTCCTTAACTGATCCCGCAGGCCTCTTCAATAGGAAGCTGTACAGATGGCCTTCCAGGTGATTGGCCCCCACTAAGGGCTTATCGTTCTTCTTGGCCAGCTCCTCGGCGAAGGTGATTCCGGCCCAAAGCGCCGGTTCAAGTCCCGGACCTACGGTCACCGCTATTAAGTCTATCTTGTCCCAGAGCTTTTTCTCCTTCTGTCCCGTTCCGAAGATCTGTTTGTAGAGTATGGGCAGATTCTTGAGATGCTCGCGTTTCGCCAGGCTAGGCACTACGCCGCCGAAGGGACGGTGGATTTCTATCTGCGAGGCTATCAAGCTCTTTTCTATCTTGAAACGGGGTATGTCGGCGCTGGTCTTGCCTCCTTTGGCTTCGATTATCGCCAGGCTCGTCTCGTCGCAGCTTGTTTCTATGGATAATATCTTCACGGGTTTTATTCTATTGATCGGATTACAGGGATCAATCAGAATCCATTTTACGCAAGATTTTCGATTTTTGACACCCCGCTCCGGTTCAACCTCAGTTCCAGGTGAAATCTCTGCCAAAGTGGCCCCATTCCGCCGTCTCGGCCCAGCGAACCTTGTCGAGTTCCAGGAACTTGCGGATTCCCGCAGGCGTCAGGTCGTAGTCTTTAATGTCGGTCTGTTTCCCGTCGAGTTCGGCGACAGCCATGACGGGATCGCTCTTTCCGATCGCATAAGCGAGCTTTACGCGTACGACGTTCACGCCAGAATTCTTCCTAAGATGGTCCACGGCGATGCGCCTTGCTATATACGCTCCCGACCGGTCAACTTTGGTGTAGTCCTTGCCGGAGAAAGACCCACCGCCAACTCCGACCTCGGGTCCGTAATTGTCTATCACAATCTTGCGGCCGGATAGACCCGAATCTGCGTCGAATCCGCCGGTGGTCCATTCTCCGGCGGGATTAATGAGGTATTCGTCCGCAACGATCAACCCGCGCACCAGTTTTTCGAGGTCGGTCGTCTTCGTGTTCTGGAAGCTCGCTACGACCGTGCGCACTTTGTCGCCTTCGACGGTCACCTGGGTTTTCCCGTCATATGGGTATTTCTCATATACCCCGCGGCATAGTTTGCGCGCCAGCTCGTATTCGAGCGGCATGAAGTTGTTCGTTTCCCTGGTCGCGTAGCCGATCATTATTCCCTGGTCGCCCGCGCCACCGGTATCAACGCCCTGCGCTATGAATCTGCTCTGCTTGGTCAGATAGGCATGGACTTGGAAATCTTCCCCTACGATTCCATGCACGATCTTTTGGATGTCCACTTCTGCATTGCTTGTCACCTCTCCCGAGACCGAAATGTGGCCGTGGCCGCCCATGATCTCCACGGCAACCCGGCTTTTAGGGTCGCCCGCTAGATATGCGTCGAGGAGTGTGTCCGCAATGCGGTCGCAGGCCTTGTCCGGATGCTTCGGCGAGACGAATTCCGCTGTTCTTATAGGTGTATTCATTGTTTTTTGTGATTTATTTATCTGCAACCGAATAAAATAAAAACGCCTATCCCGAAAGAAAAGCGTCTCGACCTTTATCTTTCCCTTACGGGCTGGATTTGGCACCTTTCCTAGTTGAGGGTTGCCGGGCGGATCGACGAGCCAGAGCTCTCCACGCCACTCAGGATAATTTATTCAGTTGTATTTACAGTATAGCAATCAGTTATAATAAAAGAAAAGCATGTTAATAGATTTTTACGGCAGAGAATGCCCTCATTGTCATAATATGGAACCTCTCGTAAAACAGTTGGAGAAAGAGGCCAACGTTAAGGTCGAGAGGATTGAGGTCTGGCACAGCGACGAAAACGCCAAGAAGATGGAGGGCTATGACAAGGGTCGCTGCGGCGGCGTCCCATTCTTCATCAATACGGACACCGATGCCATGATATGCGGCGAAGTCCCTTATGAGGATCTTAAGTCGTGGGCCGGCGTTAAGTAACATAACCTATTGCGCTCGGGATCTAAGTTTGAATCTGGTAGTCCTGACGGGAATCGAA
>Ga0181520_10012950_pt1 | contig 10621 bp, 11 predicted proteins | sample PEATcosm2014_Bin_29_FD_132451 | JGI IMG/M metagenome (GOLD analysis project Ga0181520, IMG submission 132451) | Peatland microbial communities from MTU Mesocosm Facility, Houghton, MI, USA - PEATcosm2014_Bin02_30_metaG | ecosystem: Environmental > Terrestrial > Soil > Wetlands > Peat | place...
GCCGTCAAAAATCATCTGCGTCGGTTCGAATTACGCCGATCACGCGCGCGAAACCGGCAACCCGCTGCCCAAGGAGCCGTTGATCTGGTTCAAGGCGACGACATCGCTGCTGCCCGAAGGCGGGAAAATTGAAATTCCGTTTCCGGAACATCGCACGGATTACGAGGCGGAACTGTGCATCGTCATCGGGCGCAAGATCCGCAACGTCTCGCCCACGCAGGCGAACCGCTACATTTTCGGCTACACCGCGTCGCAGGACATCAGCGACCGGACGATCCAGAAAGCCGACGGCCAATGGGCGCGGGCGAAGTCATTCGACACGTTCACGCCGCTGGGGCCGCTGGTGGAAACGACGATTGATCCGAACGCGTTGAACATCCAGCTTTTCCAAAACGGCCAGTTGCGCCAGAACTCGAACACGAGCCAGCTGATCTTCAAGCCCGCCGTGCTCGTCAGCTTTATTTCAACAAACCTCACACTGCTGCCCGGCGACGTCATTCTCACCGGCACGCCCAGCGGCATCGGCCCGATCCAGAGCGGCGACAAGTTGGAAGTGAGGATTCAGGGACTCGCGCCTCTGGTCAACACAGTGAAGTGAGCAGGGCGGACATTCCGGCAAATCAGAATGTTTGCCATTTTTCAGAATTCCGCTAATAAATCCGCGGATGAAGTGTCATATCGTTATGAAAGAAACTTTTGACACCCAAACCAAACAACCATGAAGTTCAATTCATTCTTCAACCGGTTCTGCGATGCATCAACTCTCCGCCTCGCCGTCGTCACGCTGACCGCGCTGGCTTGGAGCAGCCCCGTCTTTGCCCAGCCTGATTACGTTTTCCACGTGGCAGCGCCGGCTGGACGCCTTTGCATGAGGCGGCGTTGAATGACCGCATGGCTATGGCGGAATCGCTCCTGGCCAGCAATGCCGAGGTCAATGCCAAAGAAGAGATGGGCGCGACGCCGTTGCATGTGGCGGCGTGGCGTGGCTCAACGGACATGGTGGAGTTGTTGCTGACCAACAAAGCCGATGTCAATGCCAAGGCCAAGGATGGCAGAACGCCTTTGTTCATAGCGGTGGAATATGACCACGGGGAGGTGGCGGAATTGGTGTTGAGCAACAAAGCCGCCGTCAATGCCAGGCGGATGGGTGGCGATACGCCTTTGCACATCGCGGCGATTTTGGGTTACGAGGACGTGGCGGCATTACTGCTGACCAACAAGGCCGATATCAATGCCACAAATTACGAGGGAGCGACGCCTTTGCACTATGCGGCGTCTAACGGCCACAGAGAAGTGGTGGAATTGCTGCTCGCTGCCAAGGCCGATGTCAACGCCAGGGACAATCGCGGCAATACACCGTTGCGATATGCGGTCAATAATGGACACAACGTGGTGGGTTTGTTGCGCCAGCATGGAGGACAGGAATAATTGGATGACCTCAAGCTGCGCATGAAAAAAATCATCACGATTATGTTTGTCGGGATATTGTGTTCGTCTTCTGTTTCCGCGCAGACCAATCCGCTGGATTTGCCGCCTTCCCCATTTTCGCTGCCCGCCTCGACCGAGCCGCAATCGGCCTGGTATTTGCGCGATGCCGCGCGGGCGCTGGAACTGCGCGCGGCCAGCACCAACGCGGCGGTCATGCAATGGCTGGGCGAAATCCGCGACATGAAACAAAAGCTGGCCGGTCTGGAGGCGGAGGCCTGGCGGAAAGACCCGATGCTCCTGGCGTGCGACCAGTTCATCGAGAAGGCTCATGATTGGGTCATGGCAAAACACCAGGCCGAGATGGACGCGGAAGCCGGATTTTTCTTAGCTGTCACCAACCAGCCCGAAGCCGGGGAACGCCGGAAATTGGAGAACGATTTGTCGCAAATCATGAACTTGATTTTGTTGAAGGAACTCGGCGGCAACACCAACTTCGCGCCATTGATGAAATCCACGTTCGACAATCTGGAAATGATTCGCATGATGGACACCAATTCCACGGCCCATCCTGAACGCGGCTACTTTCCCTACTGGCAGCAGGACCGCTTGATCGGCTATCGCCAGACCAGTTCGGCGGTGCTGACCAATTCCTTCGCGGAAATCATGAAAGAGGTCGGGAAACGTTACGATTTGGCGCTGGCGCGGGTGGCGCAAATCCAGCGAACGAACAACATCCCGCCGGCGGCGCTGGCGGGCGTCAAATACGGCTGCCTCTACCGGATGCTCGATGGCGCGGCCCAGACGTATTTGGATTGCCGCACGCCGCCGGAAATTCAGAAGTTGCGGGAAGATTTGCGCGGCAAGCTCGTTGGCCTTCCCCGGCCGGACAAGTGACGGGGTGCGGATTCAAGGCCTCGCGCCGCTCGTGAATGCGGTGAAGTCATTATTTCTCGCGCAAAGCCGCAAAGTCGCCAGGGAATTTGCTTTGCGTCTTTGCGTCTTTGCGTGAGACTTTCTGTTTATGCGTTGGACACAAACCTTGATACCGACCCTCCGCGAAGCCCCGGCTGACGCGGAAATTGTCTCACACAAACTTTTGCTGCGCGCCGGGCTGATTCGCAAGCTCGCGGGCGGCATTTATACTTTTCTGCCGCTGGGCCTGCGCGCGTTGCGCAAGGTGGAGCAGATCGTCCGCGAGGAAATGGACCGGGCCGGGGCGATTGAAGTTCTCATGCCCGCGCTCCAGCCGCCGGAAATCTGGCAGCAGAGCGGCCGCTACGAAACCGCCAGCAATGTTCTGTTCAAATTGAAGGACAGCGGCAACCGCGAATGGCTTTTAAGCCCGACCGCCGAGGAAGTCATCACCACGCTCGCGGCGAACGAAATCAATTCCTACCGCCAGTTGCCCAAGAACTTTTACCAGATCAGCCTGAAATTCCGCGATGAAATCCGCCCGCGCTTCGGTCTGATGCGCGCAAAGGAATTCATCATGAAGGACGCTTATTCGTTCGACACCACGGACGAAGGCGCGATGGCGGCTTACAAAAAAATGTATGACGCCTACACGCGCATCTTCGCGCGGTGCGGGCTGAAGGCGTTTCCGGTCGAGGCCGATACCGGCGTCATCGGCGGGAATTATTCGCACGAATTCATGGTGCCCGCCGAGACGGGCGAGAACGAAGTGGCGTTCTGCGAGGCGTGCGGTTACGCCGCGAACATCGAGAAGGCGACCAGCGGCATCCCCAAAACCGCCGCGCGCGAAGTCGGCGCGGCCATCGAGAAATTTGCCACGCCCGGGGTGGTGACCATCGAAGCGTTGAGCAAGGAACCTTACAAAGTTCCCGCCAACCGCCAGATCAAGACGCTGGTTTACATCGCCGACAGCAAGCCAATCATTATTTTAATCCGCGGCGACGACCAGTTGAACGAAACGAAATTGCTGGCGAAGACCGGAGCTGTGGCGGTCCGCCCGGCGACGCCGGAAGAAATCTTGCCGTTGCTTGGCGCGAAGCCAGGTTCGCTCGGCGCGGTGGCGAGCACATTGGAACGCCGGCCTCCGGCACGGCTCGAAGGGGAAACGCAACGGTGTGCCGTGCCGGAGGCCGGCGTTCCACAGATTTTCGCCGACGAGCGACTGCAAGGCGCGAACGGCATGACGACCGGCGCGAACGAGGACGGTTTTCATTTGAAAAATGTTTCCATCGAGCGCGACATCAAGGTGACGGCATGGTTTGATTTGCGAACCGTCGGCGCGGGCGAGCCGTGCGTGAAGTGTGGCAAGGCGTTGAAAATCCGCCGGGCGATTGAAGTCGGCCACGTTTTCAAGCTCGGCACGAAATACAGCGAGAAGCTCAACGCGACATTTCTCGACGTGGATGGTTCGCGCAAGCCGTCGGTGATGGGCTGCTACGGCATCGGCGTGACGCGCACGTTGCAGGCGATCATCGAGCAGGGCAACGACAAGGATGGCGTCATCTGGCCGTTGAGCGTCGCGCCTTACACCATTTGCATCACGCCATTGAGCGTCGCACCGGAAAGCGAGCCGATGAAGCTCGCGGAAAAAATCTACTCCGAGCTTGCCGCAAAAGGCGTGGACGTGATTCTGGACGACCGCGACGAGCGGCCCGGCGTGAAATTCAAGGATTCGGAGCTGGTCGGTTTTCCCATTCGCATCGGCATCGGCGAAAAATCGCTGGCAAAGGGCGAGGTGGAGATCAAGCCGCGCGGCGGCGCGTTGCAGCCGGTCAAAATCGCTGCGGCGGTGGAAGCCGTGATGAAATTGATGGAGGAAGGCAGCGCTGGTTTGCGGGGCGAATGAAATTCAGCGGGGCAGCGGATGAAAGTTGAACCGGGCGGGATGGCTTGCCGACGGGTCAATCTGCACGGTGTAATAGCCGCCGTCGTTCAGCAGTTCGATGCCGGACAACGCCGGGCAGAGCCGCACGTGGAACGGCCACCAATGATGGGCCTCATGCAGCGCCGAGGTGAACCGGCTGACGTTCCGGCCTAAAAATCGGATTTGCGGAATTCCCGACAACACCCGGCTTTTCCATAAAATGAGGCGCGTGTGCAGATGTCCAAGAATTGTTTGTTCCACCTGGGGCAGCCGGCGGCGCACGGATTCTTCGCGCCACAGAAATGGCAGCGCTGTCGGGTCGTGGCAGAAGAGCAACACACGCTGTTCCGGCTGCAAGCCGTCAAACGCGGCGCAAATTTCGGCGAGATGCGGCTCGCGCAGCCGTTCCCATTCCGGCCATTCCTCCGGCAACACATCCGGCTGGCAGGCGGGCAGGGCGAGGAGCGGCGACGCCACGCCCATCAGCAGATAATTTCCAACGGAAAATTTCCAGAACGGTTGCAGGCCGAGCTGCCGCGTGGCGCAATGCCAGCTCGCCAGCCGCATTCCGCCTTTCCCGCCGAACAACGTCAATTTTCCCAATTCGTGGTCGCCGAAAGTGAACTGTGCCCGGTCGCCGAATTTCGCGCGGAGCCTTCCGAGACATTCCCGCGCGCTTTGGAATGCCGCCGGGTCGCTCACGCCCACAAAGGCGCTGTCGCAGGAATAATCTCCATTCGCCACGAGATAATCCACCGGCCCGATTTCGGCCAGAAAACGATCCAATTGCCGTCCTTGTTCCAGCGGATGGCGCATCCAGATCAAATGCCGGTAGGCGCGCGCGACGGCGCGGAGCAGGGGATTGGCGATGATGCGAAGTTCGTAATTCTCACCGCGGGCGCATTCGCCGGGGCCGGCGAAATGGATGTCACTCAAAATGGCGATGGTCTTGTCGCCGGGCGCGCGGGTTTCCATGCGGCGTCAATGATTCACGCCGGTTCGATCCAGGCATTCGCGGACGACGCGGGCGAGCGTGGTGTGCGAAAAAGGTTTTTGGAGAAAGCGCGCCTGCGACCGCGAGAGCAGTTCGGCGTTGATTTCGGTGGAGGAGTAGCCGCTGGTGAAGAGGATTCTCAAATCCGGCCGGTCGGCCAGCAGTCGTTCGGCCAAGTCCACGCCGGAAATGCCTTCCGGCATCACCATGTCGGTGAGAAGCATATCAATGTCACTGGCGCGTTTGCGCCACAATTCGAGCGCCTCCTTGCCGCTGGCCGCTTCCAGCAGGCGGTAACCGCAACTCTTGAGAATGTCGCAGGCCATTTCGCGCAGGATCGCCTCGTCTTCGACAATGAGAATGGTCTCGGAGCCGCCCGTGATGGATGTATCCGCGGAGCTTTCCTTTGTTTCGGGCGCAATTGACTGCTCGTTGGCTGGAAAAAAAACATCGAATGTGGCGCCTTTTCCCGGCTCGCTGTTGACTTCGATCCAGCCCTCATGCTGCTTGACGATGCCATAAACGGTGGCGAGTCCGAGGCCGGTGCCTTTGCCGACCTCCTTGGTGGTAAAAAATGGCTCGAAGATGTGGCCCTGCGTCGCGGAGTCCATGCCGGTGCCGGTGTCGGCGACGCGCAACCGGAGAAAATATCCGGTTCGCGCGTCCGGCCGTTTTTCGACGTAGGCGGCATCAACCGTTACCGGCTCGATGTTGATGGTGAGGGTTCCGCCTCGCGGCATGGCGTCGCGGGCGTTGACGGCAAGATTCAACACCACCTGTTCGATCATGCCGGGGTCGCCTTGAACGGACGGCAATTCCGGCAGTGATTGGAATTTGAGCGCGACGGTTTCGCCGAGCAGCCGGCCGAGCAGCTTGGTCATGTTGCTTACAGTTTCGCGCAAATCCAGCGGCTTGGGCTGCATGATGTTTTTGCGGCTGAACATGAGCAGTTGCCGCGTGAGGGTGGCGGCGCGTTCGGCGGCAAAAAAAACCGCCTGCACCGGGTCAACCAGACCGGCCGGCAGGGATGGCCGGGCCAGCAGCGCGCTGGAATGCCCCTGGATGATCGTCAGCATGTTGTTGAAATCGTGCGCGACGCCGGCGGCGAGCTGGCCGATGGATTCCATTTTTTGCGACTGCCGGAGTTGTTCCTCCAAGTTCAGATGGTTTGCCGCCATGCCTATGCAGCCGGCCACCGCCATCAAAAACTGGGTCTCATCCGCGGTGAATTCGCGCCGGCGCGCGGTGTGGACGCCCAGCACGCCGAAAGGCTCTCCGCGCGAGGGAACCGGAACAGTTACGCCGCTGATGATGCCATAACCGGCCAAAAATGGCGACGCGGTGAAGCGGGTTTCAATTTTGGAATCCTTCGTGACCACCGGCTCGCCGGAATTGAGCGTGAAACCGATTTGGGTCGCGTTGTCGCCGGGCAGCTTGATCCGTCCGATGTCTTTCGAATTCCAGCCCGTGCCCGCCTGCAAAAGCAGTTGACCGTCCGGCAGCCGCTTCCAAATCGCCGCAAATTCCGCGTCGAGCGTCTGGGAAACCAGCAGCGCGGCCTGATTGTGCAACGCTTCCAGATCGTTGCTCGTCAGGGCAAACTGTCCGAGCGCCGCGACGACCGTTTGTTCCAGCGCGCGGTTGAGCAGAATTCTTTCCGTCCGCTCGCGTTCGGCGTTTCGCTGCTGCAACGATTCCGCCATGCTGTCGAAAATTTTCGCCAACTGGCCCAGTTCATCCTCGGAGGCCGGCAACCCCGTGCGCGCTTCCAGATTGCCATCCGCGATTTTTTTGGCCGTTCGCGCCATGGCCTGCACCTGCCGGCGGACGAACAATTCACCCCCGATCCACGCCGCCACCAGCGCCAAAAATCCCACCACAAACTGGCTCGATGGCAGATCGTAAATATACATCACGATAAACGCCGGCACGATGAACAGCAGCACGCTGCCCGCCAGCTTCATCCGCACCGTGGAGAATCTGAAAAATCTTATTTTCATTCAGCCATTCTGAAATTCACCTGCACTGTAGCCCAAAATACGCGCTGCGGAAAGCGATTTCAGGCTTCGCCTCCCAGCGCCGCGCTCCGGCCTTTGGGCAGCCGGCCCAGGTGAAAAATCAGGAAGCCATGCAGGAACTGCCGCAATTCGACCGTTTGCGCGCCCGCCAGTTTCAATTGCAGACACGCCTGCCAGCCGTTTTTCAAGAATGCGCGGACGATCTGCTTTGCGCCCGCCGTAAGGTTCGATTTTTCCAGGTCAGGATTCAGGCCAAGCTCCTGAAGCAGTTTGAGCTCAAACGCAAAAACCAGTTGCGCCGCCGGTTTCTGCCGGCAGAGACAGCCGAGAAATCCGCACAGCAATTCAAACACGGCGGGCAGCGGCGTTTCCGTTTCCGTCGCCTGCTCGACGAGCGCGGCGGCGTAGGCGGCCTGGCTCAATTTGAAAACGTCTTCGCGGATTGCGCCGTGCATTTCGCGCGGAACGGCTTCGCGCAGGATGTGCAAATCGGAATGGCGGCTCCGGCTGAACGAAAAATCCGCCTCGTAAAACAAATCCAGCCTGCCGAGGAATGGCGATTTGGGCCGGCGCGCGCCCTTCGCCACGGTGGCGATGCGCCCGAAATCCGGCGTGAGCCAGTGGACAATCAGGCTGGTCTCCGTGAGCGGTCGCGTCCGCAAAATCAGGCCGGTGGCGGATTCGATCATTGAATCTTCGGCGGCGGCGCGGCTTCATTTGAAAGCGCGCCGAGGCTGATGATGTATTTGAAGCCGTCGGCCACGCTCATGTCGAGCTTGATGACTTCTTCTTCCGGCACGATGATCAGGAAACCGCCGGTGGGAATCGGCGTCGTTGGAATGAAGACGCAGACGCATTTTTTATTCGTCTTTTTTTGGACTTCGTCCGCCTGCTCGCTCGTAATGAAGCCGACGGAATAAATTCCCTCGCGCGGATATTCGACGAGCACGACGGTTTGGAAGGAGCTTGTTTTTCCGGATTTGAAGGCCGCGTCCACCTGCTTGATCGTGCCGTAAATTTTGTTGAGCACCGGCACGCGCAGCATCAGTGAATCCGCCCAGGCGATCATCCGCTTGCCCATGTAATAACGGGTCAAGAGTCCGATCATGCTCACAAGCCCCACCGCCAGCGCCAGCGCCAGCAGGCTCCAATACCAGAACATCGTGCCGGCTCCTTTGTTTTCGTGCGTCAAATCGCGCGGCAAAAAAAACAACAGCAGATCCGTCAGGCTCGAAACCGTGCCGAAGAACCATTTGACGACGGCTAGCGTGATGACGCCGGGCAGGACTACTGCCAGGCCGGTAAAAAAACTGGCGCGCCAGCGCGCAAAAAACGATTTCTTCACGCGCGCAGTTTAGAAGCGCCGCCGATTTGCGCGAGGTTAAACTTTTTGGAAAGCCCCGCCAGCCGGCGGTTTTCCTCGCGCTTCATCCTCCGGCGCGCGGCGGGATGGCGGTCATCGTGGCCGAGCAAATGCAAAATGCCGTGGACAAGGTAACGGACAATTTCCGACTGCCACGTCATCTTGAATTGGCGCGCCTGCAAAACCGCCTCGTCCACGCAAATGAAAAGTTCGCCGTGCAGGTTCAATTCCGCACTCCGCACTCCGCATTCCGCATTCGAATAGTCAAAGGTGATCACATCCGTCGAGCCTTCATGCCGGAGGAAGGTCTCATTGATCAAGGTCATTTCGGGCGCGGCGACAAGATTGACGCCCAGTTCAGCTTCTCCGATTTCCAAATCCGCCAGCAACGCCTCCGCAATTTCTTTGAGTAGCCGGGAATTGATGTTCCGCGCCCGCTGGCGATTGGTTATGACAATGTTCATTCAGGCTTCGTCCGGCCGCGATGTTCCTCGTAGGCCGTGATGATGCGCTGCACGAGCGGATGGCGGACTACATCGCGTTTGGAAAATTCTACAATGGCGACGCCTTCGGTGTTTTTCAGCGCGTGATGCGCTTCGAGCAGACCGGAGCTTTTGTGCGGCGGCAAGTCAATCTGCGTCTCGTCGCCGGTGATGACCGCCTTGGAACCGTGGCCGAGCCGCGTCAGGAACATCAGCATCTGCTCCGTCGTGGAATTTTGCGCCTCGTCCAAAATGATGAACGCGCCGTTTAGCGTCCGCCCGCGCATGTATGCCAGCGGCGCGATTTCAATCGTCCCGCGCTCCATGTGTTTGGTGATTTCCTCGGCGGGAAGCATGTCGTGCAGCGCGTCGTGAAGCGGACGCAAATACGGCGTGATTTTTTCAAACAAATCGCCCGGCAAAAATCCCAGCGCCTCGCCGGCCTCCACCGCCGGGCGCGTGAGAATGATGCGTGACACCTTGCCATCGCGCAAAGCCGCGAGCGCGAGCGCAACGGCCAGATAGGTTTTGCCGGTGCCCGCCGGGCCGACGCCGAAGGTGATGTCGTGTTTGCGGATCGCGTCGAGATATTTTTTCTGGCCGACGGTTTTGGCGGTGACGCCTGGCTTTTTTTCGTGCGTGGTTACGCGGTCATTCACCAGATTTTTCAACGTCTCCGCGCCTTCGTGCTTCACGACGTTCAGCGCGTGCGTGAATTCCCGGTTGCGGATTTGCGAACCCGCCTTCGTCAGCGTTTCCAGCGACCCGAACAAATGTTTGGCGCGCTCAATCGCGTCCGCCTCGCCTTCCAGCTTGATCCAGCCTTCGCGGGCCGTGGCCTTGACGCCGAGTTCGGTTTCCAGCGACTGCAAATTGCGCGGCTCGTGGTTGAAAAGCTGCTGCGCGGCTCGCGCGTTTTCGAAATGAAGTGTTTCAGTTGCCACAAATTAAAATGAATTTAGCCACAGATTTTCACAGATGAAACACAGATTTGAATCAAAAGACCATCCGTTTGTATTCCACCTTTTCGCGGCCAAAATTAATCAAGTAACCCAGCTTTATGCCAGTGCTGCGGAGTTCATTAAGCAATTGAGCCTCGTGGAGGGATTGATAGGTTGCATCAGTCTTCAATTCCACAATGATTTTTCCTTCAACCAGCAAATCGGCGGCATAGTCACCCACGATGACGCCTTTGAACTGAACCTGAATTTTCGGCTCCAACTCAACCTTAACGCCGCGCAGTTGAAGCTCAACCTGCATGGCGCGCTGATAAACCTTCTCCAGAAACCCGAAACCAAGCAGGTTGTGAACTTCAAACGCCGCGCCGATGAGCTGTTGCGTCAACGGCTGGAGTGAAAAATCTTTCTCCCCGGTCCTTATCTGTGTTTCATCTGTGTCCATCTGTGGCAAAACCTATTTCGCAAGTTCCGCCCGCAGCTTTGCCGCCAGTTCGCTCAACGCCTGCGGCAGAACCCTTGTGCTTGCCAGCACCGGCATGAA
>Ga0181520_10012953_pt1 | contig 10620 bp, 7 predicted proteins | sample PEATcosm2014_Bin_29_FD_132451 | JGI IMG/M metagenome (GOLD analysis project Ga0181520, IMG submission 132451) | Peatland microbial communities from MTU Mesocosm Facility, Houghton, MI, USA - PEATcosm2014_Bin02_30_metaG | ecosystem: Environmental > Terrestrial > Soil > Wetlands > Peat | place...
CAGGTAGTCCCATGCCTTGTTATCCTCGGGCGCGCCAATCCAGACATTGAAATTCGCATTGATCCAGGAGCCGGGAACAAGTCCACGGAGTTTTCCAAAACTCGCTGGCCGCTGCCGGGCAATCGCCTCGGAGATCGTAACCGGCTCGATCTGCGGTTCCCGCTGTAACTGGTCGTAGAAGTTCCGCAGGAACTCGCGCCCGTTGCCTTCGTAGCTCTCCCAGGCGTTTTCACCATCCAGAATGACCGAGAGCACCGCATCGTGTCCCGTATCGAGCACCGGAGCAGCCGCCCGTTTGATGTTGTTCAGCAGGTGTGCCGCAGCATCCGAGGCGCGCATCCCCGCGTAGACAAAACCCAGCAAGTCGCTGATCCGGTGGTCGCGGAAGACCATGTTCATCGCCTGGCCGTCGCGCTCCCAGCGGTAGATGTTGTAGAGCTTCTCGGCGCTGGTGCGGTCCAGATAGCCGTCACTGTCATGGCTCATCTCGTGGCCCAGGCTGCGTCCCAGCACGCCCTCATCGCTCGCCATCCACTGCACACCCAACTGCGCAGCAATGCTCACCGCCTCATTGGAGACCGAACCTTCACTCGGCCACATGCCCACCGGACGTATCCCAAAGGCGCGCTGATGCAAATCGAGAGCACGGCGAATCTGCTCCTCCGCGTCGTCCGGACGGCGGAAGCGCTCGGCCGGAAGCGGCAGGCCCGGAGCCGACTCGCGTCCCGTATCGGTGTCACAAACCAAAGGCAGAATCGGATGATAGTACGGAGTTGCCGAGAGCTCGACCGAACCGCGCAAGGCCGCATCGCGGTAGGCCGGCAGCACGCTCTTCAGAATCTCGTGCTGCTTGCTCATGATGAAGCGCTGATCTTCTTCGCTATACCCCTGCCCCTTTTGGATCAGATCCTTGATCGCGGGGTCTTCCAGGTAGAACTCGTCAAACCACGCAATTTGTGAGAGCACCTGCAGGTCGCGGTAATCGCGCTCCGTAAAGGTAATTTCCGCATTCGTGGGGTCGGGTCCGGCCGAGCGCACCTGCTCCCACAAGCGCCGGTAGCGCGGGTAGCGCCCAATCATCCGCTCCCCATGCGCCTGAAACAGGTAGGTCAGCGCAAAGTGGCGCTCATCCAGACTGAGTTCCGATGCCGGCTTGGCCGCCACATCCCAGAACGGGTCCTTGAAAATTCCGGAATTGTAGTCCTCAATTTGCGCAATCAGCGAGGGCACAATGTTGAAGTTCTGGTGGACCTGCGGGAATTCCTCCAGCAGTTTCACCATGCCGTAGTAGTCCTTGAGAGCGTGCAGCCGCACCCAGGGCAAACGGAATTCGCCGCTGACCAGATCCTTGTAAAACGGCTGGTGCATATGCCAGAGAAAGAGAAGTCTAAGTTTGCCTTGGGCCATGGAAAGTGAGAATCCGGAGTGCTTACCAAAACTTAACAGAATCGCAGTATTAGGATAGCAGCCCGAAGCCTTGGCGGCCATGCTAGACTCTCGAAAGAACTAGAGTCTCGATGAAGGTGTCTGGCCCGGGTTGCGTCGTGAAGATTTTTTCGCGCTACATTCTTAACGAGGTTGTGCAGCACGCCGCCATCGGCGTCTCCCTGTTCACGTTCGTCATCTTTATGCGGGATTTGGGGCGGCTGCTTGAAATTGTCGTCCGCGATAGCGCCCCCCTGCCCAGCGTCGCCCAGCTTTTCCTGCTGACTCTGCCCGTCGCCTGCACCATCACCATTCCCATGGGCCTGCTGGTCGGAATTCTAATCGGCCTTAGCCGCCTGGCGGCCGACAGTGAAGTGACCGCCATGCGCGCCAGCGGGCTTGGCGCCTGGATGTTTGTCCGCGTCATTGCCATCTTCGCGGTCTCCACGTGGTTACTGGCAATGGTGAACAGTATCTGGCTGGCACCCATGTCTTCGGCCGCGCTTACCCGGTTGGAGAGCAAGCTCAAAAGCTCGCAGGCTTCCTTTGAGATTCAGCCGCGGGTCTTCTACGAGGATTTCAAAGACATGGTGCTGTATGTCGAGGACGTGCGCTCCGGCTCCAATGCCTCGCAGTGGCGCGGCGTCTTCCTCGCCGATGTCACCGACCCCTCCGCACCCAAGATCACCGTGGCACGCAGCGGCATCGTAGTTTCGGACGATCCGAACACCATCCACCTGCACCTGAACCACGGCTCGCAGCAAGTAGTGCAACCCCATAACGCCCAGCAGTACGAGATCTCCACCTTCGCCCAAACCGACTTGCCCATCGCCCTTCCTGCGCCGGAAGATGCCAAACAAGAGCTCGTCCCAGTCAGCGAAATGAGCACGGCCGAGCTCTGGTTTCGCGGTCGTCATCCCGAGGTGGACACCGGCAAGCAGCGTAATCCGCAAGACACGCCGGCCGTCCGTGCCCGCTGGTATCTGGTCGAATTCCACCGCCGTCTCGCCCTGCCCACCTCCTGCCTGGTTCTGGCCCTGGTCGGAATCCCTCTGGGCCTGTCGTCGAAAAAAGGCGGCAAGAGCATGGGCTTCGTACTCACCATCACCCTGGTCTTTGTCTACTACTTCGTTTCGTTGACTGGAATCTCGCTTGGGCGCAGTGGAAAGATCCCGCCGGGCGCCGGTGTTTGGGCGGCCAATTTCATTTTCCTTCTCGCCGGACTGTTTCTCCTGCACCGCGTAGAGCGCTCCGTGATCGATCTGGGATCGCTGGCTGGTGCATGGGACAAGATTCGCGCACGTTTTACTCCCGATGAGCGCCCAGAGCTCGCGCGGCCATCCTCGGCCACCCGCCTGCCCGTGGATACGCCCTCCTGCCAGCGCCGCCTCAGTCTGCGTTATCCGCTGCTGCTCGACGAATTGATTCTGCGCGACTTTGCCATGTATCTCGGCATGATCTTGCTCTCGTTCATCCTGCTGACCTTGGTATTCACCTTCTTTGAATTGCTCGGCGACATTGTGCGCAACCGCATTCCGCTGATGACCGTGGGCCAATACCTGCTCAACGTCACGCCATCGATGATCTACATCATGACCCCGCTCAGCGTACTGCTGGCGGTGCTCACCACCATCGGGCTGTTGCAGAAATCCAATGAGATCACGGCAATGAAGGCGACTGGAACCAGTATCTATCGCGTGATCTTTCCAGTCTTCGTCATTGCCGCCGCCATCAGCACGGGCCTGTTTTTCTTCGACCAGTTCTACATTCCCGCCGCCAATCAGCGGCAGGAAACCCTGCGCAACCAAATCAAGGGTAAGCCCGCGCAAACCTACCTCCGCCCTGACCGTAAGTGGATCTTTGGCGAACACAACACCATCTACTATTACGAGTTTTTTGATCCCGACCAGAATACCTTCGCCAACATCACGGCTTTTCAGTTCGATCCAGCGACCTTCGAATTGACCGGCCGCGTCCATGCTTCCCGCGCGCACTGGTCGGCAGAGTTGCACAAGTGGATCTTCGAGCAGGGCTGGGCACGCACCTTCCGCGGTTCGGCCATCCAGAGCTTCCAGGAGTTCGACGCCGACACGTTTCCTACGCTGATCGAGCCGCCCGGCTACTTCAAGAAGGAAGTACGCCAGAGTTCGGAGATGAACTACCACGAACTGCGCACCTACATCGCGGACCTCCAGCAGAGCGGCTTTGACGTGGTGCGCCTGCGGGTACAGTTGCAGAAGAAGTTCGCCTATCCGCTAATCACACTCGTCATGGCCGTCCTCGCCGTCCCCTTCTCACTCTCCGCGGGACGCAAGGGCGCACTCACTGGCATTGCCGTGGCTCTCAGTGTGGCAATTGTCTACTTTGTTGCCGCCGGACTCTTCGAGGCGATGGGCAACGCCAGCCAGTTGCCTGCCTCCATGGCCGCCTGGGCACCCGACCTCATGTTCGCCTTCCTCGGCGGATATCTCCTGCTCAAGGTTCCAACCTAAATCGCCCGCGCCTTCGGGACGAAGGATGTATCTTTCGGTCAATCCTTGTTCCGCCTTGGGGTGACGCTCTGGTGAATCCTTTGGCCGGGCGCGCAACGATTACCTCTTCGGTACAATTCCATTTTCCAACGACTGCCTTCGATGCACATAGATTGACCGGATGAGCACGTTTCGTTCCTCTGTGGCGACGTCCCGGCTGCGACCACCGCTGCTACAATCTCATCTATAACGTATTTCGGCTTCACAGGTGACTACCCTTGCAATTCTCCAAGTTCCGGCCCTTGTTCCCCTACATGAAAAAGTACTGGAAGGGCTTCCTGGCCGGGACCATCGCCGTCTTCTGCAACAACGGAATCTGGGTGCTCAGCCCGCTGCTCATTCAACGCATTATCGACGACCTAAACCACAGTGTGACGCATGAGAAGCTGTTTACCTGGTGCTGGCTCCTCATCGCCGTGGCTGCCGGCAAAGGAGTCTTTCAGTTCCTCACGCGCTGGATCGTCATCGGCATCTCACGCGAGATCGAATTCGACCTGCGCAACGATCTCTTCCGCCACCTGGAAGCCCTCGACTTCGGCTTCTACCAGCGCACCCGCACCGGCGACATTATGTCCCGCGCCACCAACGACCTGAACGCCGTGCGCATGTTGCTCGGTCCGGCCATTATGTACTCGGCCAACACCCTGGTCTTCACCACCGGCGCGCTGATCTTCATGACCCGCATCAGTCCCAAGCTCACACTGTGGGCCTTCCTGCCGCTGCCGATTGCCAGCGTGATCGTGCAGTACTTTGGCACCTTGATTCATGAGCGCTTCGAGCGCATCCAGGCCAAGTTCAGCGACATCAGCGCCCGCGCCCAGGAAAATTTTTCCGGAGCGCGCCTCATCCGTGCCTACGCCCAGGAAGAGTCCGAGATCGCGATCTTCGAGGCCGAGAACACCGATTACATCAACCGTTCCATGCCTCTGGCAAGACTGATGGGCATGCTCTGGCCTACCCTGGAACTGATGCTTGGTTTCGCACTGGTGATTGTCCTCTGGGTCGGCGGAAAGGAAGCGCTTAACCACCGCATCTCGGTTGGCAACTTCGTGGCCTTCACGACTTACATGATCCAGCTCACCTGGCCGGTCATCGCTCTTGGCTGGGTCATCAACATATTCCAGCGCGGCACCGCCTCCATGGGACGCATCGATGAGATCCTGCGCCAGAGGCCGACCATTGCTGATGTTCCGGCGCACATCACCGTGCCCGCTACGGCAGAGATTCGCGGCGAAATCGAGTTTCGCAATCTCACCTTTGCCTACGACCATCAGTCGAAGCTCACGGAGTCCACGACCGGCGTCACCGCACTCTCCTCCGCTGTGGAAGCGGGCGCGACCATCCTGCACCACTTGAGCCTAAGGGTTCCCGCTGGCAGCAGTCTCGCGATTGTTGGCCCCACCGGCTCCGGGAAGTCCACCCTGGTCTCGTTAATTCCGCGCATTGCCGATGCGGCACCCGGATCGGTGCTCATCGACGGGCGTCCAATCCGCGAGTATTCGCTGGAAACCCTGCGCCGCCAGATCGGCTATGTGCCACAGGAGACTTTCCTCTTCAGCACCTCGATCCGCGAAAACATCGCCTTTGGCGTGGAAGACGCAACCGAGGAGCAGGTCCATCGGGCGGCGGAGATCTCGCGCATTGCGCAGGACGTTGAGGGATTTCCCGAGAGGTATGAAACCATGGTCGGCGAGCGCGGACTTACGCTCTCCGGCGGCCAGAAGCAGCGCGCAGCTATTGCCCGCGCCGTGATTCGCGAGCCGCGCATTCTGATTCTCGATGACGCCCTGGCCAGCGTCGATACCCACACCGAGGATCAGATACTCAACGGCCTGCGTGAGGTGATGAAGGGACGCACCACCATCTTCATCTCTCACCGCGTTTCCACCGTGCGCAATGCCGACCGCATCGCCGTCCTGCATCACGGAGAAATTGTGGAATACGGCACCCACGACGAACTGCTCGCGCTCAACGGCTATTACACCGACCTGCACGACAAGCAACTATTGGAAGAGGAGTTGGAAACCGCTTAGCGCACCAGCAGCACTTCGCGAATATTTTCTTTCCCCAGGAAGAATTTGATCGAGTTGTAGTCGTGGAAGAGGTTTTCCACGTGCCGGTTCTGGAAGACGCGCTGCAGTTGGAAGTGCGGCCCCTGCTGCAATTCCAGCGTGTCCTCGGTCTTGATGTGGTAGCGGTAGTAGGGTGCTTCCGCACCCGCATCGCGCGTATGGAAGAAAGCCAGCAGCGCCGCGCGCGGCTTTGAAATCCGGTAGATGCGATCCACCACCGGCTTCACCAGCGGCTCCGGCAGGTAGTCGCAAACATCCCACAGCAGCACGGCGTCAAACGACTCCGCCTCATACTGCAGGTCTTCGGCCAGGAAGCGCTCCACGTCGATGGTCTTGCTACCCTCTTCCGGTCCGGGAATCACCAACTTGCCCGCATTGGCCTCCATCAGCACATCTTCGTTATAAGCCTTATGGCCGAGTCCGGTGATGTAATGAATGTTGCTGCTGGAGGTCGAGCCAAGGTCGAGAATCTTCTGGCCGTCCGGGCGCAGAATGGTGCGCGTGAACTGGTTGAATCCCGTCGACCGCCGTGGAATGCGCGGCGTGCGTGCGCCCGAGGCGGACGAAGCCTCTGTGCTGCCGCCGAATATATTGCGGAGAAAACTCAATGCGGACCTGGCCAAGGATGGAGAGATGTGGACCGGCGTACCTTCCCCGCCGATCCCTAGCTTCTCATTCTACAGCTTTTCCGCCGCCGCCGGGACGGCCGGAGTGGGCGCGCTGAAAACCGGCGTTGCAGCAGCGGCATGCACCGCGGGACGAGCGCCCTCAACCTTGGCCTCAGCCTTGTGAATATCGATGGCGCCCTTGAAGAATGCTCCATCCTCGATCACGATGCGCTGCGTGTTGATGTCGCCATTCAGCAGCGCGGACTTCTTCAACTCGACCTTTTCAGATCCGGTGACATTGCCATCCACCTTGCCATGGATCACCACATCCTTGGCATGCACGTTGGCGCGAACGCGTCCATTCGGGCCAATCACCAGGTTGTGATTCCGCAGGTCGATGTTGCCCTCAACCTCACCGTCAAGATACAGGTCTTCACTTCCAGACAGTTCGCCTTTTATGATGACGGATTTTCCGATGTGGGCCACATCGGAGCGATAGTTATCCATTCTTGGGGTCTCCACGGTGCGAGGTTGAAGAGAGGAAGATGCCGGAAATACGGGCGCCGGCGGCTGCGGGTGCGGGGAAGCTAACGGTTTCTCATCTTCTCTGCGCGATTTCCACATGGGAACACTCCCGTTCGTTGATCAGCCCTTTCGCCATTCTTCGGGCGACGACTGACTCAGTTGACTATAGCGAACCGCCAAGCCAGCTTGCAATGCTCGAAGGTCCGCTGGTATCTGATTTTACGCCACTCCCCGGCGTACATATTTACCCTTGCCATGTCTTCTGAGTAGCCGGCCGTACGCAAACTTGCGGATTGCCGGAAACGCCTGCAACAACATGAGCCCGAACTGCTTCTAATGTTGTCAGTCTGCAAATGTTCCGGACGTGCTATGAGCAACTCTCAACCCTTGTACCATAGATCCCGAATGCGCGGGGTGGCGATGGCCTGTGCTCTAGTTGGCTTGCTCGCCCTGCCTGTCACAGCCCAGCAAACCCCGGCAGGGGACCTCGTCCGTTCGGCCATTCAATCCGAGCTCGAAGATAATTCCCACACCCGTCTTTTCACCTGGAAGCAACGCAAGTATCGCGGACACGACTCCCTGATCGAGCACATCGTAGACACCCCCAGCGGTATTGTGAGCCGCGTCGTACTCATCGACGACAAGCCCCTCAACGACTCCCAGCGCCGCGAGGAGGATGAGCGTATTCGCAAGATGCTCGACCCTGCGCAGATGCGCCGCAGACAGAAGGACCACCAGGAGGACGACGAACGTACCCGCAAAATGCTTTCGGTCATCCCTGACGCTTTCGACTTCCGTTACCTCGGCAGCAGCCAGGCGCCGAATGGCCACAAACTCACCCGCATTCAGTTCGTTGCTCGTCCCGGCTTCAATCCGCCTACACGCGAGTCCCTGGTTTTCACCGGGATGCAGGGGGAAATGCTGGTTGACGAAACCGCCCGCCGCGTTGCAAAGATTGATGGCACGCTCTTCAAGGATGTGAATTTTGGCTGGGGAGTTTTGGGCAAACTCTACAAGGGCGGCCGCTTTATCGTCGAGCAGAGCGAGGTCACGCCCTCCCATTGGGACACCACGAAGATGATTCTGCACTTCGACGGCAAAGTGCTCTTCCTGAAGTCCATTCACATCGACGACAATGAAACTGCATGGGACTTTCAGCCCGTGCCGCCCATGTCGGTTGCGCAGGCTCTGGACTTTCTGACTCGCGGCCAGCCGGCACAAAATGCACTGCTGGGCCGCTAAGAAATCGTCACCTGGCGCACCGTGAGCCGCTCGATCAACTGCGGTTTGATTGCGTAGCCACGCCCCACGGCCTCGCCGGCCGCAATGGTCCCCTGCGGCGACACTACGACCTCCGGCTCGATGATGTCCTCCTGCCAGTAGCGCGCCGAGGCTGAGACGTCGCCGGGCAATGAGAAGCCGATCAGCGACGAGAGCGCCAAGTTGTGCGCGCGCCCAATTCCGCTCTCCAACATTCCCCCGCACCACACCGGAATCTCCGCAGCCAGCGCCACGTCGTGAACCCGAATGGCCTCGGTAAATCCGCCCACCCGTCCCAGCTTTACGTTGAGGATGCGGCAGGCCTTGCACTCAATTGCCGCCAGCGCGTGCCGCGCGTTCAGGATCGATTCGTCCAGACAGAGGCTGGTCGCCAGCTCATGCTGCAGCAGGGCGTGCAGGTAAATCTCATCGCTCCATAGCGGCTGCTCAATCATCAGCAACCGGAACTGATCGAATTGCTTCAGATGCGCCGCATCGTCCAGCGTGTACGCGCTGTTGGCATCGCAGGAGAGCAGAATATTTGGCCATCGCGCGCGGATTTTCGCCAGCACCTCCAGGTCCCACCCCGGCTTCACCTTGACCTTGATGCGCTGGTATCCAGCCGCCACCTCCACGGCAATCTTATCCAGCAGTTGCTCGTGCGACTCCTGAATCCCGATCGATACTCCCGCCGCCAGTTCCTTGCGCGTGCCTCCCACCAGTTTCCACAGAGGAAGCTGCTTCGCCTGGGCCTCGGCGTCCCACACCGCATTCTCCAGCGCTGCTTTGGCCATGCGATGTCCACGCACGGCTGGCATGCGAAACGCCGCCTCGCGCCCGCTCTCCAGCTCTTTTCCCGCCAACGCCGGGGCCAAATATTCGTGTAGCACGTACCACGCGGTCTCGGTTGATTCCTCGGAATAAAAGGGATGTTCGCCTGCCGTACACTCTCCCCACCCATCCACGCCTTCACAATGCACGGTGACCAGCAGGATGCGGCGCCCGGTGGTGCGTCCAAAGCTGGTCTCAACGAAATGAACCAGCGGCATGCGGATTTCGCGCAGGGTGATCGCTTCGATTCTCATTCTGCGTGCACCGTATCAGAGCTCCGGCGGCCGCGCAACTCGCAATGACCGTCAGGCTGCCGTGGAACCTTTTTCCAGCTCTTCCCGATTCCATTGCGCCAGCGACGCCGCAGCTTCATAGGTACTCTGCAGGAAATCGAGCAGCATTTGCTGGGGTGCTTCTGTGCCGCGCACCTGGTCATACATCAGGATGAACTCCTTCAGCTCAGGGTGATAGAACGCGGCTTCGGGACGCACCGGTTGCAGTTCGAGACCTTCAGGAGCCGGCGCAGCGTAGCAATAGAATGCCGGGCCATCAACGCCTGTGCCCCCGGGCCACCAGCCGGCGCTGATGACTTCATGCGAGTAGGCTTCGCGGGTAATCAGATCTGCGCCGGGCCGCTCCGGAGCGCGCCGTCCGGAGAATCTTGTGACAGCCAGGTCAAAGCTGCCCCAGAAAAACTGCACCGGGCTGTTCTTGCCCAGAAATCGCGCGCGAAACTGCTTGAACACGCCATCGCAGGAGACCAGAATGCGCCAGAAGCGCTGCGCCGCATCCCGGTCATAGGCACGGTATAAGCGGTCTTCGGCAAACGGAATGGGATTGGCGACTTCGACGGGCTTGGCAAAAATCGTCACTTCAATTCCAAGCGAAAGCAGCGCGGAGAGGAACTCCGCGTAAAACCCGGAAACCGTCCGCGGCACCAATGCAAGCTCCCTGCGCTCGCCGTCAGAGCGGTCGATCAGCAGTTTGTGATCGATGAAGTCAAACTGAATCTCGAAGACAAATCTTCCGTATGGAATCGGAGAGGTGGTCAAGCCGCGAGCATTGACGTACAGCGGGACGTTCCACCAATGGTTCGTCCGATCCGTCAGCGCGAGGCGTACCTTGCCCGCCATCTGCGTCCACATGTGCAGGTTGTGATACGTTTCCTGCCACTCCTGTAACGGCAGTGCAGGCCAGGCCTCCGGACGAGCGAGAGACAGGGATGGCGGAGTACGCCTTTGCATATCCATAGTGAAACTCCTGTTGGCGAGTTCCGGGCACCCCGCGCCGCAACGGACGGGCTGCTCCTGCCATATATCAGATGCTCTTTCGCAGCACCATCAATGTCTGATCGTCGAACAGGGGCGC
>Ga0181520_10012955_pt1 | contig 10618 bp, 5 predicted proteins | sample PEATcosm2014_Bin_29_FD_132451 | JGI IMG/M metagenome (GOLD analysis project Ga0181520, IMG submission 132451) | Peatland microbial communities from MTU Mesocosm Facility, Houghton, MI, USA - PEATcosm2014_Bin02_30_metaG | ecosystem: Environmental > Terrestrial > Soil > Wetlands > Peat | place...
GCCACGACGACGAATCACAACTCCAGACTCCTCTGTCATAGACACAGTCCATCACAGAATGGATACTGCGAACAGGTGCGTTGGTCAGACGCATACGATCCAATACAATGGAACCAGGAGCTTCCATCATGGCACACATGGTATTTTGCACACGCAACAAGAAGGAGATGGAGGGCCTGGACGAGCCGCCCTTCGACTCGGAATTTGGACAGAAGATCTTCAAGAACGTGTCCCAGGCAGCCTGGAACGAGTGGGTGGAGCGGCAGAAGATGCTGCTGAACGAATACCGCCTGCAGCCCTGGACGCCGCAGGCACAGCAGTTCCTCTGCGAGCAGATGGAAGAGTTCTTCTTCGCCGACTCCACAGCCCTGCCTTCGGAATTCGTTCCTCCCACGCACTAGCTCTGGCCGCATGGATTTGAACCATGCTGGGTGGCCCAGGTCCCGACTTTGGTACCTGGGAAAGCACGAAAAAGCACGAACTTAGAGCAGAAAATCAAACCGTCGGAAAATCCGGAATTGTCCGGGGGCCGAAAGCCAGTTCGTCCGGCGCGGCCACGGCTGTTCTCTCGGAGGCCTGTTCCTGCAAGGGAATAGCTTCGGAATCCGGTTGCCCTCCGCTGCGCCTCGATCCGGCTGGCCAACGCCCGCGCGCAGGCCGCTTTCCTGACCGGCCCAAAACCTCCCAGCAAACACTGCTGATAGAATGGAAGTTGCCGCACTGCGTGGCAACTCGCCCTCCTGGCGCCCCCCAATCACACTGCCTCATTGGCCGAACAAGAGAAGGAAAAGCCCCCCTGTGACCCAAACGATTCGAAATATTGCCATCATTGCCCACGTTGACCACGGAAAGACCACGCTGGTGGACGCCATGCTCCGTCAGTCGGGAACCTTCCGCGCCAACGAACAGGTCGCCGATCGGGTGATGGACTCGAACGAACTGGAGCGGGAGCGCGGCATCACCATTCTGGCCAAAAACACCGCCATCGTCTTCGAGGGCGGCAAAATCAACATCGTCGACACCCCGGGCCACGCCGACTTCGGCGGCGAAGTGGAACGCGCCCTCAAGATGGTCGACGGCGTCATGCTGCTGGTGGACGCGGCCGAAGGCCCCCTGCCCCAGACCCGCTATGTGCTGGCCAAGGCCCTGGAAGCGAAGCTCAAGCCCATCGTGGTGATCAACAAGATCGATCGCCCCGACGCCCGCCCCCAGGAAGTCCTGAACGAAATTTACGACCTTTTCATCGATCTCGATGCAGACGAGTCGCAACTGGATTTCCCGGTTCTCTATGCCGTGGCCAAGGCAGGTCAGGCAACGCTCGATCCGGCCATTCCCGGCACCGATTTGCAGCCTCTGTTTGAGAGCATCGTCAAAACCATTCCCCCGGCCACCGGCGACGCCGAAGGCTCCATGCAGATCCTGGTCACCAATCTCGATTACTCGGATTACTTCGGCCGCATCGCCATCTGCCGCGTCTTCCAGGGCACCCTGCACGCCGGCGACGACGTCGTCATCTCCAAGCGCGATCACTCGCTGATGAAGACCAAAATTACCAAGCTCTTCACCTTCAGCGGCCTCAAGCGCACCGAGACCACCGAAACCACCATGGGCGACATTATCGCCGTTGCCGGCGTCGAGGGCATCACCATCGGCGAGACCATCACCAGCGTCGAGAACCCCTCGCCGCTGCCGTTGATCGTCATCGACGAGCCCACCATCGCCATCCAGTTCAGCGTCAACAACTCGCCGTTCGCGGGTCGCGAAGGCCAGTACGTCACCAGCCGCAACCTGCGCGAGCGCCTTGAAAAAGAACTGCTCACCAACGTCAGCATCCGCGTGGAAGACACCGGCTCGCCGGACACCTTCAAGGTGCTGGGCCGCGGCGAATTGCAGCTTGCCATTTTGATTGAGATGATGCGCCGCGAAGGCTTTGAGCTTTCCGCCGGCCGCCCGGAGATCGTCACCAAGATGGTGGACGGACAGCGCATGGAGCCGGTCGAGCACCTCACCATCGACGTCCCTGAGCAGCACACCGGCGTGGTGATTGAGAAGCTTGGACCGCGCAAGGGCGAGATGACCAAGATGCACAATCACGGCTCAGGCCGCGTGCGCATGGAATTCCGCGTCCCCAGCCGCGGCCTCATCGGCCTGCGCAGCGAAATGCTCACCGAAACGCGCGGAACCATCGTGATGAACGCGCTGTTCGACGGCTACATGCCTTACCAGGGCGATATTCCGCAGCGTCCCACAGGCGCCTTGATCGCCGATCGCCAGGGCGTCACCACCACCTATTCGCTCAACGGATTGCAGGAACGCGGCATTCTGTTTACGGGTGCGGGGGTTGAAGTCTACGAGGGCATGATCGTCGGCGAGCACTCGCGCGACAACGATCTCGACGTGAACGTGGTCCGCGAAAAGAAGATGACCAACATGCGCGCCTCGAGTGCGGATGAGGCCATCCGCCTGGTGCCCGTGAAGGCTCTGAACCTGGAGCAGGCCATCGAGTTCATCGCCGAAGACGAAATGGTCGAAGTCACTCCCAAATCGCTGCGCCTGCGCAAGAAGGTTCTGCAGCAGAACCAGAGACCCAAGCGCTGGCAAAAGGGCGATCAGTAAGCAACAAATAGGCCGGCCATTTGATAAGCTCTTTATCGAATGGCCGGTTTCGTTGTTGATATCTATATCGAGTTTTTCTTCCGGACGATTACAAATCTCATCCGACGAATCGGAGCCGGCAACTGGCCCGTTGTCACGTCGATCATCTCCAAATCGGAACGGCGCGAGAGCGGCATGGGATGTGCCGTCATCGTGATTCACTACAAATATCGCAACGCGGATCTGCGCGGCGAAGGAATACACAAAGAGCCGTTTCTCTTTGATAACTGTGCGGATGCTTACCTGCGCCGCTTTCCCGGCGGGTCCGAGTTTTCCGTGCGCGTAAATCCCAAAAATATCTCTTGTTCCATCCCTGCGGATCGAAAAATCGTTTTCACCCGCGCAGATTAGCACCGTGCGCCTCCAGATCGCCGGGCGCCAACGGGGGTTTCCCAATTCGATTGCAAAGGCCTGCATTCGCCCCGAGCAAACTCAGGGCAATCGCATGAAGCAGTTTTGAAAGGGCACGGCTTTAGCCGTGCCGCAGAGTTGCCAAAAACGCCGGGCTTCAGCCCCTGGGGGAAGGTTCGAGGTCGTCCAAGAGAGTCCCTCAGTGGCTAAAGCCGGAACTTTTGGGACCACGCTTGCGGCACGGCTAAAGCCGTGCCCTTTCAAACCAACCATTTTGTGACCTCAGGATTTTCATGCGATTGCCAAGCGAGCAAGACCCACGAACCAGCGGCAACGCAGCCCCAGCAATTATCCTGAAGAGTGACTACAACGGCGTACATCCCCCTCAAGACCCCGGTTCGGAAGATCTCCTTCAAATCCATTCTTAGATGGTTTGCTATTTCCGTCGTGTGTCTCTGGCTGCTTGCCGCGTTGTTGCTTGTGGCCGCCCGCTGGGTCGACCCGCCGACGACCGCTGTGCACATTCAGCGCCAATTGCAGGCCTGGATTCACCAGGAGCCCTACCAGGAGCACTACAAGTTCATTCCGCTGAGCCAGATCTCGCCCGATTTCCAGCACGCCGTGGTGGCTGCCGAAGACGCGCGCTTCTACCAGCACCATGGCTTCGATTGGCACGCCATCCACCTCGCTGCCGAAGAGGACTTGGAGGGCGGTCGCACCCGCGGTGGCTCCACCATCTCCCAGCAGTTGGTGAAGAACCTGTTCTTCGGCACGGGCCGCTCCTTTATCCGCAAAGGCGTGGAGACGACGCTGGTGCCCGTGGCCGAGTTCGTCCTCGGCAAGCAGCGCATTCTGGAGATCTATCTCAACGTGGTCGAATGGGGCCCCGGAATTTATGGCGCGGACGCCGCGTCTCACTTCTACGACAGAACCTCGGCGCGGAACATGGGCCGGCAACAGTCGGCGCGGCTCGCCGCGATTCTGCCGGCGCCCTTGAAGCGCCATCCCGAGCGCATGAACAACTACAGCGCCGTGATCCTCAAGCGGATGCGCCAAATGGGTTGGTAATCGTGCCGGCATCCCCAGGCAAGAACATAGATCTACCCCTCGTGGAATCAATAGGATAAGGTTCCGAATCGGCCGGCTCTTCATCTTCGCTGCGCATTCTCGTGCAATAATTGGTTCGAAAAATCAAGGGGCATCTTTCCCGCACCCGGCATTGCTGCTGGTCTAGGGGCCTATATTCTGTCGCGTTCATGCAACGGGTAACTCTAAAAGGGCGCGCCAAATCGATAGTCTGATTTCGGAATGGAGCCTCCATGATTTCGCTCCAATGCCCTTGCCGAGAAAGTGGTCTGGCTTATGGATCGCGACGCAATTGGGGAACAGGTCAGCAGAATTCTGCGCAGCCAGTGCTTCGCAGACAAGATCCAGCTCGCAAAGCTGCTAAGACTGCTCTTCGAAAACATGGACTTTCAAGCCGCCCTGAGGCCAAATCGGGTCATTAAGGAACTGTGGCCAGAGGAGGCCAGGACCAAGGGATCCGCCGACGTCGCAACCGAGATGAATCGCCTGCGCAGGGCAGTGGAGCGCTATTACCGGGAGGAAGGACAGGCTGACCCTATCGCAATCAGCTTTCCACGTCGGTCGGCGCCCGGCCAGGATTCCCTCAAAGAGAGACGATGGATCGCCGCCGAGCCGCGCGGCACTCCGGAAATCTCTGCGCCGCTTCCGGCGCCTCCGTTGGCTGCGATTCCATCCGATCCGCCAATTCCGTTCCCCATTCCAGCTCCGCAGCCTACCCCTGTCCCGCGCGTGAAGATCCGCAAGAGGCTATTGATCCTTGCTGCGACGGTGGCCGTCGGTGTCTTGGCCTATATCGGAGCCCGGGTTTTCCCGGTAGACGATCAGCCGCAGGCAGGGCGCATCGACAATTCCGCGCTTGTGATCGTGAATGCAAAGGGAGTGGAACTCTGGCGCAAGAGCTTTCCCGATGGATTGCGGGGCGACTACTACAATCCCGAACAGGCAGCCGAAGAGGCGAATAACGTCCCGGAAGTGCCGGTGAACCGCAACTATCTATGGATCGTGGATCTGGAGGGAAATGGGCACAAGAGCGTTCTGTTTCTCTACCAGCCTGCAACAGATCCGAAGCTGCACTCGACGACGCTGATCTGCTATTCCGACCGCGGAAATGAGAAGTGGCGCTGGAGCCCGGGAAGGAATCTTCCCGAACTCGATAGCGTTCCGGCGATCTACATCACCATGAATATGGAAGTCTTGAAGGCTCCGCCCGGCCAGCCTCGGCGCATCGTTGTGATGAGCCGGCACTTCATGTACTACCCCACCCAGATTGCCATCGTCAGCGCGGCCGGCAAGACGCTTTCCGAATACTGGCATTCCGGACATCTTTGGCAATTGGTTCTGGGCACCCTTGGCGACGACCGGCGTGAGTCGATTTTCGCCTTTGGAATCAGCAATGGATATCGCCAGGCGACCTTGCTCGTGCTTGACCCCGACCAGCTTGGTGGCGCGTCAAGCGAGCCGGCCCGGCCGGATCTTCAAATCCACGGAATGGGCGAGGCGCACGAACGATTTCGCCTTTTGTTTCCTCGCAGCGACCTGAATCAAGCTCTCTACCTCTATAACACCGGTATCGATGTCATCGTGGACGCCAGAAGGGTCCAATTCGGCGTGAAGGAGTGCTGGCTCACAAAGCCCAGGGGCTGCACCATTGTTTACGACTTCGACCAGAACTTCCAATTGCTTTCAGCCAGTGCAGAGGATACATTCCTGGACGCGCATCGAGAATTCTATTCAAAAAGAAAAGATAACCATCCATACAGCGCGCAAGAGGAAGCGCAATTCCAAAAAGTCCGATGCTTGGTTGGCTGCAAGTCGGAGTACGCTCCTGTGCAGATTAACTGATACCGTGCAGGGCACCATCGCGTTTGGAGCTTCGCCGACCCGCGCCAATGCGCTGAAACCTGCCTGCCTCCAAGGGACAATGGCCCCGCAGGCGCTTCAAGAATGCGCATAGCTTTACGAAACGGTGAAAGGCAGGCGACCCCTCCGCTGTTTTCGCCGCAGATAGGTCGGTTTCGCTCTCAACTTCATATGAAATCCGTGTCAACTGGACTGAATTCACTCAAATTCCGCCGAGCAAATGGCAGAATGATCCTTCGCGCAAAGTAGATGCTTGCAAAGCAAGAGAAAGTGTCCTCTCGGCGCGATGAAGAGCCTTCGTGTCTCTCCGCTCTTGTCAAGAGGTGAGGATCATGCTCAAGGACCCGCAAAAGCTTTCTCTTCGGACTGTGCTCGTGGCTGGACCTTTCGTTAACGCGCTGTTCATCGTTGCCTCATTCTCGGCATTGGCGCAAAACAGCCCATCCCCCTTCACCACCATCGATGTGGCAGGTGCGGGTACAGGGCCGCAGCAAGGTACATCCGTCACCGCCATCGACGCGTCGGGAGATGTGGCGGGCGTCTACGTCGATGCGCAGAATGCGATGCATTGCTTTGTACGCCCTGCCGGAGGAGCGATTTCACAATGCGACGTCACAGGCGCGGGATCCGGTTTGGGGCAGGGAACGATTCCCAGCGGCATCAATTCCTCCGGCGTTGTCGTGGGCGCCTACATCGACGCGAACCAGGCATCTCACGGCTTCGTGCGCGCTGCCAATGGCGCGATCGCAACCTTCGACGCTCCGGGCGCAAGCACATCCAAGAACCGCGGAACAACCCCGCTGAGCATCAATGACTCGGGCGTAATCGTCGGTACCTACACGACGGGAAACTACTCAACGACTTCCGTTTACCACGGCTTCATGCGCGCCGCCAATGGAACAATTACCAACATCGATGCCCCGAATGCGGGAACGGGCGAGGGCCCGAATAGCCAGAAACAGGGCACAACCGCTTACGGCGTGAATGCGTCTGGAGAGATTGCCGGATACTATATCGATTCCAATACCGTGCAGCACGGCTTCGTTCGCTCGACAAGCGGCACATTTACTGCGATTGACCCTCCGGGCGTGGGGACCTCCTGTGTGGACCAGCACGGAGGAAACTTCGGCGGCACCTCTGCGTCGAGCATCGACGCGGCGGGCGATGTCGTTGGAACCTACAGGGATACAAGCTGCGCACAGCACGGCTATATCCGCGCCGCCAACGGAACCATAACTCCGTTCGACGCCCCCGGTGCAGATAAAAGTCCATGCTCAGCGTCGGGCTTCGGTAAGAATCTTTGTGGCACATTCTTCGCCGCTTCCGACGCGGCCGGAGACCTCGTGGGAGGCTTCGCGGATGCAAACGGAATCATTCACGGTTTTTTGCGCCCCGCCGCTACAGGAATCTTCACAACCTTCGACGACCCGAATGCGGGCAGCTCAGGCTCGTTACAAGGAACCCTTGGCATTTCGATCAATGCCAATGCCACTGGAATCGACATCGGCGGTGGCTACGGCGACACCAACTCTGTGTTTCACGGCTTTACCTACACGCCGTCGCTCACGACGACAACAACCACGCTCACTCCTGTTCCAACGCCCAATCCTTCCGCTTTCGGAGAGCCTGTCACTTTGACTGCTACGGTCTCTTCCAGCGGCGGCGCGCCTCCGAACGGCGAAAATGTCACCTTCCTGAGCGGCACAACCTCTCTGGGAACGGCGTCCATAACCAGCGGCGTCGCCAGCTTCACCACGACGGCCCTCCCCGTGGGCACAGACCCGATCACCGCGGTCTACGGCGGCGACTCGGACTTCTCCGGCAGCACCTCAACGGCGGTCAACGAGAAGGTGGCCAAAGCCGGTTCCACCACGACCTTGACTTCCTCCACAAATCCCTCGAGCTTCGGTCAATCCGTCACACTCACTTCAATCCTCTCCGGGCAGTTTGGCGGCGTAGTCACGGGTACTGTGACATTCAACAACGGGAGCACGAGTTTGGGGAGTGTTTCCGTGAGCAGCAACTCGGCCAGTTTGACGCTTACGGCGCTACCGCAGGGTTCGGATTCGATCACCGCAGTCTACAGCGGCGACTCGAACTTTACCGGCAGCACGTCGAGCGCGGTGAGCCAGGTTGTGACCGCTTCGACAGGCGCAGACGAATGGACCTGGATGGGCGGAAACAGCACAACAGCCGTTTACGGCACATTGGGGACGCCTGCCACCGGGAGTATCCCCGGAGGGCGTGATTTTGCATCGAGTTGGACCGACAAAAGCGGCAATCTGTGGCTCTTTGGTGGCTTTGGCTACGATGCCAGCGGTGACCTGGAAGCTCTGAACGACCTTTGGGAGTTCAATACCTCTTCGGCCCTATGGGTGTGGATGGGCGGAAGCAAGAAAATCGACCAGGCGGGAGTGTACGGCACAATAGGCGTACCTGCTGCCGCAAACATTCCCGGAAGTCGCTATTACGCTGCCAGGTGGACCGATAGCGGCGGTCGTTTCTGGCTCTTTGGCGGCGCCGGACGCGACGGTAACGGCATCGGCGGAGGACTTAACGACCTATGGGAGTTCAAACCATCCACGGGCCAATGGGTATGGATGGGTGGGAGTAGCACGATTCCAAGCAATGGTGTGCTGCCAGGTGTGTATGGCACGCCGGGAACGCCCGCCGCAGGAAACGCTCCCGGATCCCGCAACAACGCTGCAACCTGGACCGACGCAGGGGGGAATCTCTGGCTCTATGGAGGTCTGGGCTTCGATGCCAACGGCGTCTACGGAGATCTGAACGACCTCTGGGAGTTCCGTCCTTCCTCGAACCAATGGGCATGGATGGGCGGAAGCAGCACAGAGGGCAACCCTGGGGTATATGGGACCCTCACAATACCAGCAGCCGGGAACATTCCGGGCTCCCGCGCGTTCGCCACGACTTGGACCGATGCAGGCGGGAATCTCTGGCTCTTTGGCGGTCAAGGCCAGGACGCCAAAGGTTCGAACGGTTTTCTCAACGACCTGTGGGAGTTCAATCCGTCAACGAATGAATGGACTTGGATGGGCGGAAGTAGCACGATCGGCCCGAACAACGGCCAGGCCGGAGCCTACGGTACGATGGGGGTCCCGGCATCGGGAAATACCCCAGGTTCACGTCTGGGCGCGACGGGCTGGCTAGATGGCAGTGGCAATCTTTGGCTCTTTGGAGGCGAAGGACTGGACGTCTACGGGACCTGTTGCTTCCTGAACGACCTTTGGGAGTTCAATCCTTCCATAAACCAATGGGCGTGGATGGACGGAAGCAAGGTACAAGGTCAGTTGTCTGTTTACGGCTCGCAGAACATGCCCGCTGCTGGAAACATTCCTGGAGGTCGATATGGCGCAAATGGCTGGGTCGCAGGGAACGGCAACCTCTGGCTCTTTGGGGGCTTGGAATTGCAAGCAAATAACTTTGTATACGGCTTCAACGACCTGTGGATGTTCCAGCTACCTTCAAACTCCTCATCGGTGACTGCTACTCCGGCGTTCTCGCCCGGGACGGGGACATACACCTCGATGCAAACAGTTACCATCTCCGATACAACGGCAGGCGCAACGATCTATTACACCACCAACGGGACCGCGCCAACGACAAACTCCACCGTCTATAGCGGCCCAATCACCGTCCCGTCGACCGAAACGCTTGAGGCCATCGCAACGGCCAGTGGCTACTCCACCAGCGCCGTAGCCACCGCAGCCTACACCATTAATCTGCCGCCCGCCGCCACGCCGACTTTCAGCGTGGCGCCCGGAACCTACACCTCAGCGCAGACAGTCTCCATCTCCGATACCACACCTGCGGCAGTCATCTACTACACCACCAACGGAACCACGCCGACCACAAGCTCGACCGTATATAGCGGCTCAATTACCGTTTCGTCGACCGAAACGCTTGAGGCCATCGCAACGGCCAGCGGCTACTCCACCAGCGCTGTGGCCACCGCCGCCTACACCATCGCGACAGCAGCGCCGACGTTGCAATCCATTGCGATTTCTCCCGCAAACTCAACCATCCAGGTTGGACAGACCCAGCAATACGCGGCCACAGGCACGTACAGCGACAACAGCACACAAAACCTGACGGCCTCGGCCGCCTGGGCGTCGTCGAATTTGTCGGCTGTGACCATCGGCAATTCCGGCCTGGCCTCCGCCATTGGTGCTGGCGCCGCAACCATCACTGCAAGCCTCAGTGGCGTCACCAGCAACTCGGCAACGCTTACCGTGACGCAGGCATCCTCCACGGGCACCACCGAGCCTGTCGGGACGACAAGCCCCACGCAGACTGCGACCATCCATCTTCCCAATAGCTTTACTCTTGGCTCCATCGCTGTGGTGACGCAGGGGGCGGCCAGTCTCGACTTCAACTTTGTATCCGGCGGAACCTGCACGGTTGGTTCCGCTTACTCGGCTGGTCTCAACTGCTCGGTCAACTATACCTTTAAGCCTGTTGCGCCGGGATTGCGAATGGGGGCAATCAACCTCTATGACAACACATCCCCAACCCCTGTGTTGGAAGCGACATTCGCGCTCAGCGGCACTGGCGTCGGACCGCTCATAACCTTTGGCCCCGGAGTACAAACCCAGGTGACCAGTGCACTCAACGGTCCATATGGCGTCGCAGTCGATGGCAATGGGAA
>Ga0181520_10012957_pt1 | contig 10617 bp, 7 predicted proteins | sample PEATcosm2014_Bin_29_FD_132451 | JGI IMG/M metagenome (GOLD analysis project Ga0181520, IMG submission 132451) | Peatland microbial communities from MTU Mesocosm Facility, Houghton, MI, USA - PEATcosm2014_Bin02_30_metaG | ecosystem: Environmental > Terrestrial > Soil > Wetlands > Peat | place...
CTATCGTGGGGCAGGCCGGCCGTTTCCCAGCCGTTCTCTGTGCCCTCTGTGTCTCTGTGGTTCAACGCCGTTCGCCTTTCATCGTGACGGTCAGCCTCTGACAAGATCCCGAGCGCTTCGTCTGCCGGTTGTCAAAGCGGCGCAGTACTGATACGTGATCGGCGGTAGTTGGGCCGTATTCAACGGCCAGAGGACAGGCCGTCGGGGCTATGCTGCTACGGAGCGATCCGTCATGCCGCAATCCTCCAAATCCTATCAATCCTGTTCTCTTGCCGTTCCCTGACGCCACGCTTGCGGCAGTCCTACCTACAATCAGCGGGCGGACCCTAGGCGTATGGCAGGAGCGTCGTCCGCCGCAAACAGCATCCGCACGAGACGAACTCTCCCATGCGATTCCGTGAACCCGGCAGGTGCCCGCGCGACGGCGACGAATGTAGCCGCCGCAGCTTGACGTGCGGGGCTGTCGGCGTGAACGTCGGACACCAGGTTCGGCAGGCCTACCCCATGACCCGTAATGAATTCCTCAAGTCACTGGCGCTCGGCACTGTTGCTCTCGCGGGCGGCTCGGGCGCGGGCGTTTGGGCGAGGCCGGCCACGGCTGGCATGCCGACGACATCCACAAGACCGGGAGGCAGACCGTTGAAAGGCCCTATCTTCAATCAGGATGACAGCGAGTTTTTCTTCGTCCGTCCGCCGGAAGAGGTCAGCGGCGAGGCTGTGGACGCGTGGGTCGACAGCATCGCGGCCGCCGGCGTGGGCACGATCTTGTCATGCGTTTGCGCGATGCGCACCAATTACGCCAGCCGGGCCTGGGAGCCGCGCTGGACGGGCTACGATCCCCACGGGCCGGACGACCAGCCGGTCCTCGCCCACCTGCCAAAGGACAACATCCCCGCAGTGCGCAAGTGGGTCGAGTCGGAGAAGCGGCTTGCCGACCTCGGCATCAACTTCCACGAGCGCGCCTTCGCCCGCTGCAAGACACACGGCATCGGCGCATGGGCCAGCATCCGCATGAACGACCTGCATGATTGCGATTTGCCCGACAGCCCGCTGCTCAGCGGATTCTACAAGGACCAACGCGACCGGGGCTTCCTGCGGGTGCCGTATCGAGCGGGCGGATGGCCGGAGCGCGCCCTGGACTGGGGCCGCAAGGACGTGCGGGATCACTACATGGGCCTGGTGCGTGAGGTGCTGGCCTTCCGCGGGATCGAGGGCCTCGAACTGGACTGGATGCGCTTCGGCTGGCACTTCCAGATGGGCCGCGAGTTGGAGGGCGGAGCGATCCTGACGGACTGGATCGGCGAGGTGCGCCAGTTGTGCGAGCACGCCGCCGCCCGCGAGGGGCACCCGGTGCGCCTCGGCTGCCGCGTACCCTCCGACCCCGAGACCGCGCGCCTGCTGGGAATGGACGGCGTCACGTGGGCCCGCAAGGGCCTGGTGGACCTCCTCGTGCCGACACCGTTCTGGGCCACGTGCGAGTTCGATATGCCGATGCAGGAGTGGAAGCGACTGCTGGAGGGCACGAACTGCACGCTGGCAGGGGGGCTGGAGATCCGCTACCAGCCGTTCCCCGCCGCGCCCGCGACGACGATGACCCCCGAACTGGCAGCCGGGGCGGCGATGGCAGTGCTGGATGGCGAGGCCGACCTCGTGTATCTCTTCAACTACTTCGCGAAGGGCCACCTCGACAACCTGTGGTCCCACGAGTCGTTCAACCGCACGCTCAGTGCGATGCGAGACCTGAAGGCTCTAACCCCTCTCCCCCGCCGACACGCGGTCACCTACCGAGACATCATCGCACCAGGGCATCCGAGCGGCTACCTGCTCCCCGCGGGGGGCGGCCTGGGCATCTTCCGCCTCCAGACAGGCCCGAAGCCGACCGGGCGCAAGGTGCAGGTACTGCTGGAACTCGAAGCCGAGGGAAACACCGAGCCGGCGGCGCCCAAGGTGCGGGTCAACGCCATCGAATGCGGCAACCCGGAGCGTCAGGGTAAGGGTGTGCTCCTCTACACCGTACCCGCCGAGGCTCTCGCCGACCACGAGACGGTCATCGAGGCGATGGGTTCGAGCGGGAGGATAGACAAGGTGGAGGTGGTCATTGCGGGCGTGTAAGGCGGGGCGGACGAGGCCCGGGCGCGGGGTGTGCGCATGACGCCGCTTCCGCGCGGCGCAGGCGTCTCACCCGCGAGCCCGGGCTGCCTGCGCCGCCTACTTCACATGGACCACCGTCTCCGTCTCCAGCGACTCGATCGCCGCTTGCAAGACCTTCTGCGCCGCGAGGCCGTCCGCTCCCGATCCGTCGATGTCCTCCGGCGCAACCCCCTCATCGACCTGCTCCACGAAGCGCCCGATGCGCGCGCGGAACGTGTCGTTGAAGTCCCTCATGCCGCCGAAGAGGTTGGCGTTCGTGTAGACGGTCTTCTCCAGGCTGTCGGCGGGGTAGAGAGTCACCTGGCTGAAAACGTCCTCGATGACGAAGCGCCCGCCGGTTCCGGCGACCTCGCACCGCTCCATTGGATGCCCTCGGGCGATGTCGTAGCTGCCCGTCAGCGAGCCGACGACCCCGTTCTTGAAGCGCATGTTGAACTGCGCGGTGGACCAGATCTTCCGTCCGGGAGCCTTCACCGCGAAGCACTGCACGGCTTCGATGTCGCCGCAGAAGTAGCGCATGATGTCCACCGTGTGCGGGTGTAAGGCCTTAAGCTGGAAGTACGGCGAACTCTCGCGTGGGTTCATGATCCACATGCCCATGTTGACGAAGAGAAGCGTCCCCAGCCGCCCCTCCTCGACCCACTTCTTCGCGAGCCGGTGCGCAGGGTTGAAGCGGTGATTGAAGTCCACGCCGAAGCAGCGGTTCTTCTCCTTCGCCTTGGCCACCATCGCCTCGGCGTCGGCGATCACGTTCGAGATCGGCTTCTCGCACAGCACGTGGCAGCCGCCCTCGAGTGCCTGAATTGTCGGCAGGCAGTGCTCGCTCCCGTACTCCTCGCCGCCGGTGGCGACGCTGCAGATGTCGGGGTGCAGGGCATCGAGCATACTCTCGACGCTGTAAAATGCCGGTACGCCGAGGCGCTGTGCGGTGGCATCGGCGCGCTCGTGGATGAGGTCACAGACTCCGACCAGATCGGATAGTGGGTTGTCCTTGTGGATGTCGGCATGGAGGTTCCCGATAGGCCCCAGGCCGATGACGCATACTCGTTGCATGAGACAGTCTCCTCCGGAACGGCAAACGCTGAACTCGGAACGCTGAACGCAGAATCAACGGCAATTACGGCAATAACGGCAAAGACGGCAAAGACGGCAAGAACGGCAGGGACGGATAGTAGTGCAACCGTCGGTGGGGTGACTGTCCGATCCAGCCGTCTGGCCGTCTGCGGTTGCACTACTGGGCGACTACTGTCCTCGATAACTCGTAGGCGGTGTCGAAGGCTAAGGTCAGCTCCTCCATCGAGCAGTGATCCTGGACGAAGTGTGTGGTACAGAACAAGAGGCCGCCATCGGCGAACATCCGCATCACGCGCTCGATCTCGGATCGCAGGAAGTCCAGCTTCCCGAACCCGATCGTGGTCTGGACATCGAGGCCGCCCATCACCGTGAACTTGCGGATGTAGTTATCCTTGAAGTCCTTCAGGCTCATGCCGGCGGATTCCTGCCACGGGTGGAAGACATCATAGCCCAGGTCGATGATCCCGTCGATGACCTGGTTCACGTTCCCGTCGCTGTGCAGGCTCAGATAAGCGCCGGCGGCCTTCACCGCGTCACAGGTGATCTTGTGGGCTGGGTAGATCAACTCCCACCACGTTTTCGGGCTGAACATCAGGCCGACTTGCGCGCCCCAGTCGTCGGAGATGTGCACCATGTCCACGCCGATCTCCACGCAGTTGAGGGCGAAGGCGCGGTTCCACTCCGCCTGCCTGCGGTAGACCTCCCGCAGGTCGTCGGGGTACAGCGCGAGATACGTGAGGTGGTTCTCTATCCCGAACACGCCGTTGAGGCACTCGAAGATACCGGGGGTCTGGACGTAGACGAAGCGACCACGCTGCTCCTTGTGATGCTGCACCTGGGCCACGATGTCCGCGTAGGTGGCGCTGTCGTTGGGATCGAAGAGTTCGATGCCCAGGAGCGCGTGGGGCTCAATGGGCCAGCCGGTCGCGCGGCCCAACTCCTCCAGCGCCTCTTGCGGGTAGGGTGCAGGCCCGCCGAACAGGTGCGCGAAGTCGAACTCGTAGTGGTCCTCGAAGGCGGCGACCGAGCCGAAACGCTCGGTGATAGGCTCGGACAGGTTGGCGCTCACCCATCCGTAGATGGGGATGCGGTCGGGTTTGCGGTGTTCGATGACAGCGATGACGCGATCTCTCGACAACATGGACAACTCCATAGCGGTGGTTTGTGGGGGCAGACGTACACGGAAGGGCTACGGTTCGCTCAAGATCGAAGAATGTCCTTCCGCCGCCGGCGGATTCCCCTGCCAAATCGGGAGGACAATGGCCGCCCGCTCCCGAACGCTCCCGCCGCACCCATCTCACGTTCCACTCCGGTGACACGATGACCCCACTCAGAGCCGCTCTCACTGCCGCAATCCTCTGCATCGCCGCCGCGTTCGCCGCCGCTGACGGGTATGCGCTTCACCCGTACTCCTATCACGAGGGTTTCGAGGGCGCGGCTCCCCAGGTCGGGCTATGGGCCAGTAACGGCGACAGCACGGTCAACTTCCTCGGCCCCACGGAGGAGCAGGCCTTCGAGGGTAAGCGCTCGCTGAAGCTCGACGTGACGCTCAAGAGCGGATCGTACCACTACTGGGGCGTGCCGGTGCGGGTGCCTTGCGCGGGGCATCTGAAGCTGTCGGCGGAGGTGCTCGTGGCCGAGGGCACCACGGCCCGGGTCGGCTTCGGCACCAACATGGTCTACCCGCCGACCCAGCATTCCGGCTGCAGCGCCGACGCGACTTTCGACAAGCCGACGAAAGGCTGGCAGCGCGTCGAGATCGACCTCGTGGCACGCGGTCGCCAGGGGGCAGCCGAGGTCATGGGCGGCTACACGGCTACGGTGACCGGAGACGACGTGGGGGCCTTCCTGGACCGATGGTCGATCTTCATCTATGGGGAAGCCGGGCAGCGCGCGGTGGTTTACCTCGACGACGTGCGTATCGAGGGCGAGGCCCCGTCCGAGGAGGACTACACGAAGGACATCAACGCCCGGTGGGCGGCCAATCAGCAGCGCCTGCAGAAGCGCATCGACGGCTGGCAGACGCAGCTTGCCGAGGCGAGGCAGGCCTTCACGAAAATGCCGCCGGTGCCTGACGCTTACAGCCAGGATGTCGACTCCGCAAAGGCCAGCGTCGAGCGGGCCGACAAGCTGATCCAGGCCATCGCCAAGCAAGGGTACGGCTCGCGCAACGACATCAGCGACATCGAGGCTGCGCTGTTTGTGGCGCAGTATGCCCCGGAAACGCTGAACGCGATCGTCGCGGGCAAGGCGGCGGGGCAACCGTACCTGGTCTATGCGCCGCGCGCCATCACCAATGCCCGCCTCCTGCCGCAAAGCTTCCCCATTCCCGCTCGGATCGCCCGCGAGGTTCGCTGTTCAGGCTGCCGGGGGGAGTACGAAGCGACATCGGCGGCGGTGTATGCCCTCGACGAAGTGAAGGGGCTGCGCGTAACAGCCGGCGACCTCAAAGGCCCCGGCGGCACGATTCCGGCGAGCGCGGTGGACATCTTCGCCGTCAAGTGCTGGTATCAGGCCGGCCAGGAGGTCTGGGACGTGACCCACAAGGCGCTCGTCCCGGAGTTGCTGCTGAAGGACGACGGCCTGGTGCGAGTCGACTTGGAGAAGCAGGAGAACTACCTGCGCAGCACCGCCCCCGACGGCGCCGAGACGTACCTATGGTGCAGCGGGCCGACCAGCGAAAATCTGCGCGACGTCCGTCCGCTGGACAGTGTGAGCCTCCAGCCGGTCGACATCTCCGCCGGCTCGCTGAAGCAATTCTGGCTGCGCATCCACATCCCCGACCGCGCCCGCGCGGGGCTTTACGAGGGCAAGCTGTCGTTCGCGACGGCCGCCGGCGCCCGCGACCTTCCCCTGCGCGTGCTCGTGCACCCCTTCGACCTCGCCCCGCCGCGCCTGACCTACTCGATCTACTACCGCGGCGTTCTCACGCCCTCCGGGGAAGGCACGATCGGCTCCGAGGGCAAATCCGAGCAGCAGTATCGGGCCGAGCTGGAGGACATGAAGGCTCATGGGGTCCTGTACCCCACGAACTACCACGGCTGGGACGACAACCTGCGGCGGGTCTTGCAGATTCGCAAGGAAGTCGGCCTGCCGACCGATCGCTTCTACAACCTCGGCTGCGGCGTAGGGGTCGTCACGAGCCCGGCGGACACCGACAGGCTGAAGGCTGATGTGCGCAAGTGGACCGATGTCTGCAGGCCCTACGGCTACAAGGACCTGTACTTCTACGGGATGGACGAGGCCACCGGCGATGCGCTCAAATCGCAGCGCACGGCATGGAAGACGGTGCAGGAGGCGGGGGGCAAGACATTCGTCGCGTGCTATGCAGGCACGTTCGAGGCGATGGGGGGCCTGCTGAACTGCGCGGTCCTCGCGGGCAAGCCCGACCCCGCGCAGGCCAGGAAGTGGCACAGCGTCGGCTCGGAGGCCTTCTGCTACGCCTACCCGCAGGTCGGCAACGAGGAGCCGGAGACGTACCGGCGCAACTTCGGGCTGGTGCTATGGAAAGCCGGCTTCGATGGCGCGATGGACTACGCCTACCAGCACGGCTTCGGGCACATCTGGAACGACTTCGATGACAAGACCTACCGCGACCATGTCTTCGCATACCCCACCGTCAACGGAGTGGTGGACACGGTCGAGTGGGAGGGCTTCCGCGAGGCCGTCGAGGATGTGCGCTACGCGGCGACCCTCGAGCAGGCGATCAGGGCCGCGCCGCCCGGCAAAGCGGGAATCGCGAAGCAAGCGCGCGAGTGGTTGGACACCGTAGACCCCGCCTCCGCAGACTTGTACACCGTCCGCGAGAAGATGGTGGCGTGGATTGGCAGACTGAAGGCGTAGAGGGGAGACAGGCACGCCTGCCAGGCTACCTCGCGGCCTTTGCCGGCTTCCAGTCGAGGAAATACACCGCCCCATGTACGTCGGTCAGCTTCGTCGGCGTGCCGCCCGCTGCCGAAACGACGAAGAGCTGCGTGTAGTTGCCCTCCCACGAGACGAACGCGAGGCGCTTCCCGTCAGGGCTCCAGGCAACGCGGGCGCACGGGGTCTTGCGGAAGGTGATCTGTCTCTGGTCGCTGCCGTCGAGGTTCATCGTGTGCACCTGCGGCACGCCGTCCTTCACCGCGATATAGGCGATCTTAGCGCCGTCAGGCGAAAGCGCGGGGCCATCGCTGGAGCCGTGAGCGTCTTTCGGCGACAGGCGGAACTCCACATAGGCATTGCCGGTCGTCAGCCGCCTGAGGTCGTGCCCATCCACGCCAACGCGATACACGTCCCCATCCCGGCGGAAGAACACGATGGTCTTGCCGTCAGGGGTGAACTGCGGGCAGTAGGACTCTGGCAGGTCAGGCGTCAGCGTGGTGAACTCACCGTTGTCCAGCCGTTTGAGCGCCAGCACATAGCCCCGAGCCGTATGCGCGAACACCACGGAGCGGTTGTCGGGGCTGATGTCGGCCATGTAGTGATAGCCTATGTCGGGGGCGATCAGCCTGGGCTCCGAGCCATCCGGGTTCATAATGCCCACCCGGCCGATCTGGCCGTCGTGGAACGTGAACAGCACTTTCGTGCCGTCGCGCGAGATCCTGTAGCCATATCGGTCCCCGGGAGGAGTGTGCTTCGCGGTCAGGTTCTGGATCTGCAGGCCGTCTTCGTGGCACCGGAAAATGGCGGCGTGGCCGCCCGTGCGCGCCTGGAAGTAGACCCACCGACCGTCGGGGCTGTAATGCGGGAAGTCGCCCTTGCCGTCCACACTTACCACAACTCTCGGCTTCCCGCTGCCGTCGACTGGGACGAGGTAGATGGCGCTGGTGAACGGGGGCGTCGCCACCCCGCCCGGAACGTCGCTCGTGGCGTACTCCCCTTCCCACTGCCTGACGGAGTACACGATCAGGTCCTGCGAGGCATTTGCCACTGAGACACCTCCGATCGCCAGAAGCACGAACATTACCAAAGCAACTGCCATCATTGGGCGCACACTCGCCCCACGCTGCCATCGTGTCATGGCGCGTGGTTTCCCTTGCGGCCTTTGTGAGACCTGCCAGCCGACGAGGTGCGGGAGGTACTGGCCCCGATGACGGCGCATTGCCTCATCGCCGGCGCGCCTTTGCGAGTCGCCAACGCGCTATGGCTTCACTTGCCTGCAATGTGTACGCGGACGCCACGAGGATGACGGCGATGCCGACTACGAAGACTCGGAAGCACGAGATGGTGATGGGGGCACCGACATGAAGACGTAGTCGTCTGGTGCCTTCGTGACTTCGTGGTCTATCCTCTCCTCAATTCCGGCTGCCAGGGAGGACCCGCGATGAAGCTCAAGGATGTCGGTTGGGTATGGGAGGGGCAGGGCCTCGACCCCGGGGTCGATCCCTCGATTCTGGGGGTGGGCGATGGTTGCCGGTATTTCGGCCTCACCCGCGCCAACTACATGTTCCATCCGAACACCGAGTTCGCGATGAGCCACATGTCGTGGCTGGACGAGGTGACCTGCGACATCGCCAAGTGGCGCTACAAGGATACACCCGCCGGCGGCGCCGATCACTGGGTCGATGCCGCGCCCGAGACCGTGAAGAGCGAGGCGGCGCTGGTCAGCCGGCTGTCTCTGGCTTACCCCAATGTCACCGGCGCTTTCCACGACGACATGCTGGGGTTGATCCGGCGCGAGGGCGTCACTCCGGAGCAATACGCCGACATCTATGCCGCTGCCAAGAGCGCCAACCCGAGGCTGAAGCTGTGGGTCGTGGTCTACACGCACGAGCTTGAGGCTCTCGAGTGGGCGGACTTCGAGCCTTTCATGGACATCGTAAACCTGTGGGTTTGGCGGTCGGAGGAGCTGGTCGATCAGGACGCGGCCATTGCGAAGTGCCGCGAGCGTTTCCCTGGCAAGCCGCTGGTCATGGGCTGCTATCTGCGCGATTACCCCCACGCCGCGCCGGTGGCGATGGATTCGCTAAGGGCGCAGTGGGATTCGGCGCTGCGCGGCCTCGAGGCCGGCGCGCTCGACGGCTTCTCGATCCTGTCCGCAAACCTCATCGACGGCCAACTGGAGCAGGCGAACTGGATCCGCGACCTGATCGCGGCGAACTCGTGATGGGGACGGGCAGAGACTGACTTCATCAGGGATACCTGGACCGGAGGCAATGACGATGGCTGACACCGTAACCGTCAAGGTCGTGCCCGACGGCGAATCCGCGACCTCATCCGCCGACTGCCGGCGTATGCTCATCGGCCCAGGGGTGAACCAGCCCGACCCGCACCCGGGGTACGCCGGGTTCGTCGGCTGGCAGTGCCCGATACGGCTGCGCAACGGCGTCTGGCTCGTCAGCTTCTCCAGCGGCTACTGGCATGCCTCACCCCCGACACCCCTGCGGGTCGATGCCGAAACGCTGGAGGAATGGGTCCGTCTCGGCTTCCCCACTAACGTGGATGCACCGACCGGCGGGCGTGCGATGCTCATACGCTCGGGCGACGAGGGCGTCACCTGGAGCAAGCCACGCACGATCATCGACACTCCCTGGGACGACCGATCTCCGGCGCTTTTGCAGCTTCCCGACGGCGTGATCCTGTGCTCGTTTTTCACCTACAGTGGCGCAGACGCTCGGAAGCACCCGAAGCTGGCTCACCGCACCAACATCGTCCGCTCCTTCGACGGCGGACGCACCTGGGAGCAGACTCCCCGCCTCCTGCCCTCTCCCTTCATCGCCGACGCCACCGATGGGCCGCCGATCCTCCTCCAGGATGGCTCCGCCCTCCTCGCCGTCTACGGCGCGCCGAAGGAGGGCGGCCCTGAGCAGCAGGCCATTTTCCGCACTGCAGATTCCGGGGAGACGTGGGAACTCCTGTCGGTGGTGAAGGCGGACCACGAGTTGAGTGAGGAGGGGATTGCCCAGTTGCCGGACGGGCGGCTGGTGATGATCTGCCGGCCCGAGGGAGACATCACCTGGTCGGACGACGGCGGGCGGACTTGGACGCCGCCGGTCACTTTCGGCATGAGGATGTACGAACCCGGCCTGCTGGTCCTCCAGGACGGCACGCTGCTGTGCCTGCACGGATCGTACGGAGCCGGCGGCTTCCGCGCGATCTTCAGCACCGATGGAGGCCGGACGTGGATCGCGCCCGCCGCCGACCACGGATTCGCCGTGGACCCGACGGTGTATGGGTATGGCCGGGGGATCGTGCTCCCGGACGGCTCGGTGTTCGCCGCCTGCATCCACACCGGCGGTCATACCACCGAAGACGCGCAGACCGAGGCACTGTGGGGCATACGGCTGCGTGTCCGCGCCGACCATTCCGGCATCGACGTGTTGCCCGCGCCGCGCTGAGCGAATCAAGGCTCGGGGTGTCGGTCGGGGCTCCTGAGGCAATGCTCGCATCGTCTCAGGAATACCGAGCCGA
>Ga0181520_10012958_pt1 | contig 10617 bp, 11 predicted proteins | sample PEATcosm2014_Bin_29_FD_132451 | JGI IMG/M metagenome (GOLD analysis project Ga0181520, IMG submission 132451) | Peatland microbial communities from MTU Mesocosm Facility, Houghton, MI, USA - PEATcosm2014_Bin02_30_metaG | ecosystem: Environmental > Terrestrial > Soil > Wetlands > Peat | place...
GGCCGCAGGCCCTGGCGAATGGCTGGTTGACGGCGAGGAATTGACTGTCCCTGCCCTTGAGCCAGACAAGAAAGGGAAAATTGTCGAGCAAGGCGCGTTGATATTGCTCCCGCCGATCCTGGTTCCGCCAGGCGTTGCTGATCGTCCGCAGGAACGCCACCGCCGCCGCGACGAAAGCGGCAGCCAAGACTCCCGTCATCAACGCCAGTTGGCGCCAACCGGCGAAGGCGGCCTTGCGGGCGATCCCGACATTGACGGTGAAGCCATAGCGATCGTCGCGGTGATAGGAAATGATGCGGGTGACTCCGTCGACACTGCCGGCGCCACTGACGAAGGTTCCTTCCTCGGGGTTCGCCTTCAGGGCCGCGGCGTAAGCGCTCGACAAATGCCGGTCGCCGACGGCGATGGCATTCGGGCCGTCGCTGCGATACACCGCGATCAGCCCCATATCGGCGCCGCGAACGCCGATGGATGCCGCCGGACCGACATTGCACTGGGCGAGAATCGCGTCGATCTCGTCGATATGAAGGATCGCCACGACGACGCCACCGAACAGACCGTCGGGCCTGATGACGCGCCGCGCCAGAGGCCAGACCCACTTCTGGTCGAAGCGGCCGACGACAGGATTCGCCAACACCAGATTGTTTTTGGGTTCGTCGCGCAATTGCATGAAATAGTCGCGGTCGGCAATGCTGACCGTTTGCCCCGGGGAATCAGGGCCATAAAGGAAATATCCGTCCTCGTTGGTTCCCCTCAGCGTCGCCGTGATGTGGAGCCGATTCTGTTGACGCATCAGGAAACGACTGATCGACGGTCCATCCGGCTTCCCGTCGAAATACTGTCGCCGGACCTCGTCGACACTGTTCATCAACGCGAAATCGATTTCATCGAGTCGGTTGCCGAGGGTTTGATCGATCGCCTTGGCCAAATCCCGCGTCGTGGTGATGGTCTGCCGCTCGGCATCCCAATAAAGGTGCCACATGGCGACAAACGCCGTTCCCAGAACGATCAGGATCGAGGCGACCACCCCGCCGTAGAAGACCGTTCGCCTGTCTCGCGCAAACAAGGAGAAGGGTCGAGTAGAAAGCGCCTGCAACGGAGTTGTCCCCCAGCCGGTCTGCAACGGGCGGCGGCGTCGATCCACGGCTACAGCATTGCTCTACCAGAGAAAGCACGCCGACCGGACAGGACCAGTCGCCGAACTGAGGATACACCGTAACGCCCGTGCGTCACATTTTATCACGGCGACATGATGCCGACGGGTCGGTCGGCACGCCCTGACCTCGGGTCCTTCATTGCGGCGAGGTCAGCTCCCGGTTCAGCACGGACGCCAGACGAATGCCGGCCAGGATCAGTTGCCGGTTTACCACCGGCCACGCACGGGAATCATAGCGTTCCCCCACCTCGACCGGGTCGGCGGAAGTGGCGATGTCCTGGTAGGCGATCGCGCCGGCGACGGCGTGCGTCTCATTCGCCCAGGATGCCGGATCCTCGGCGGCGCCATCGTCGGCGTCGATTGTCTGGTCGTCCCAGGTCTCGGCAACCTGCGCCGCCGCCCGCCGCATCTCCTCCACCCGGCCGTGCGGCGGGCCGGCGATGCCGAGATGGCGCTCGATCATGGCGAAATCCCACACGCCATGCAGATTGAGCGGGCCGCCGCGGTCATTGACGGTTTGGCCGAAATACGACACCGGGACTCGATTGCCGCCCTGATCGTTATTGTTGGCGCAATGCAAGGGCTGGTGAATATCGCCAACCAGATGGACGACGAATTTGAGGGCTTCCAGACGTTGCTCGGCCGGCAGGCTGGAATCGGCGAGGACCGCCGAATAGCGGGTCAGCGCCGCGACGACGCACTCGCCTTGCGGGCAGTCGCGCGCCGCGTCGTAGGTTGCGGCCGTCAACGGGATGTCGACATAGTGCCAGCGCCCGGTTTCAGGGTGCAGCACGACCCACTCGTCGGCCCACGAGGCAATCTGGTCAAGACGGTCATGCCCCTCCACGGCGAGCAGGGAGCGCACGGCCGCCGCGGCCTCGGGGACCAGATGCCGCTCCGCGATATCGGCGACGATGGCATGACCGACCACGCCCCAGGCGCCGGCCGGCCCACAGGGCAGGATCGTCAGCACGGCCGCGACCAATCCAAAACGACGCCACCCCTTCATTGTAAGCCTCCGGTGAGGGCTGTCTTCAACGCCGATTGACCGTCAGGACCATGATTCCGAGAATTTGCCCTGCGTGTGCGGATCGGCAAGGGCGAGATAGCGGATGGCGGGCGTGTGCTTCTTGAATGGCTTGCGGGTTTCGGGCGCAAGTTTGCGGAAGACCTCCGGCGTCATGGCCAGCCCGGGATCCGGCAGTTCTGGCCACTTTAAGGCGATGCGCCGAGGGAGGCAACGCCATGATGCTTGCCCGAGGGCCTGTGGACTTCGCTATCTCCTCGCCCGCCTTAGGCGGGAGAGGTTAGGGTGAGGGTGGCCGCGCGTCTGCGCGGCATATGACTCGACAAATGCTTAATGTGCGGTAGCTGTTTTGGTTCAAGGATTCACCTTGTGTGGAGCTTTGAACGCAGAGACATCGTCTGGCGGATGGGCAATGGATCCGGATTGAACCACGGGTTCCTGGCAACGACGGCGATCCTGGCAGGCATGGAAGGAACAACCGGGTCGCACCGATACAGCGTAACCAGGCGATCGACAAAGAACGCCATCTGGTGGAGTGTTTATTCGGCAGGCTCGAACAATTTCGCCGGATCGCCACCCGTTACGACAGAACGGCCGTGGCATTTTTCGCGTTCGTCAGGTTTGCCTGTCTCATGGTTTGGCCGCGATGACAGGTCGTGGAGAAATCACCTCGCCACCGAAGCCTCTCAGCGCTTGCAGGATCACCTCCAACACACCCTCGGTACCGGTCAGAACATCGTTGTTCCAGAACCGGATGACCCGCCAGCCGTGATCCTCGAGCCAAGCCGTTCGCCGCGCATCGTCAGCGCTGTCGGCATGTTGGCCGCCGTCGAGTTCAATGATCAAGCGTCGCTCGATGCAAACGAAATCGGCGACAAAGACACCGATCGGATGCTGGCGACGGAATTTGTGGCCGTCCAATTGCCGATTGCGCACCAACCACCAAAGGCGCTTCTCGGCATCGGTCATGTTGGTGCGTAATTCACGGGAAAAAGCATCTGGCATGCCGGGGAACATAACAGAAACATGCCGGAATCAGAAGAGCCTCCCCACATGCATCCCCGCCACAACAAGCAAGTCATTTGCCGCGCAGACGCGCGCCACCCTCACCCTAACCTCTCCCGCCAAGGGCGGGCGAGGAGCTCATCTGAATGTCCACAGGTCCTAATATCGTCCGGGGCATTGCGGCCGCTTCTTGATGCCGGCGTCGGCCGACTGCAAATCGAGCCTGACCCGGCCGGACGCGGCGTTGAAGGTCACCGTCAGCATGGTGGTGGCCGAGCAGGACGATTGATAAGTCAGATAGCCGCCGCTTCCCTCGGTTGGCGGGCCGTATTTCTCAATGACGGATTTCCTGAAGGCGGCGAGATCGTCATCCGTCATCTTGTCGATGGCGAGATCGATTCGAAAAACATAGCCGTTCCGGCAATTGAAACTGACGGTCTTGTTGGCGCCGGCGGCAAAGCGGTAGGCGAGCGACGGGCCCTGCGTCACCTCGTCGGCCTGGCTGCGGATGACGGCGTTGCTGCAATCCTCCCAGACCCGGATCCCGGCGATGTCGAAATCGATCACGTCGGCGCGGGCGCCGATGCTCGCCGACAGCACCAACAGGATCGCCAGCCCCCACTTCACCATGTCGTCCGCTCCCTGTTCGCGGCCGGAGCTTAAACGAACTCGGAGCGATTGGCGTCAAGGATTCACCACCACCTTGCCGGTCATGAAGGGATGAAGCTGGCAGAAATAAGTGTAGCTGCCGGCGTTTTCAAAGGTGAAGGAAAAGCTGTCCTTGGTGTCGAGCGCCGCCGAGCGGAACAGACTGCCGGCGCCGACGATGTTGTGGGGAATGTCATCCTCGTTGGTCCAGGTGACTTTGGTACCCTTGGCGACGACCAGAACATTCGGTTTGAAGCCGTATTCCTTGATGGTGATGGCGGCCTCCGCCGCCCACGACGGTCCGCCGGCGGCGAGCGTCAGGGCGACGGCAAGCGCCGGAAGAACTCGCTTTTTCATTTTCATCTCCCGGTCTCAGGCGTCGGCCAGCGTGGTGTCGACGACCGCCAAGGCGGTCTTCCCCGGCACCACATCGATGCTCCGCACCCCGAGAAGTCGGCGCAGTTGGTCGGCAGGCACCTTGAGCGGGCCGGGCGACGGCGCCTCGCCGGGGCGCGGTTGCGGATAGGCGGTCGACATCGCGGTGTGAAAGGCGACATTGCCTTCGACCTTCTGCAACACCTGGTGGATGTGGCCATTCAGCACGGTCACCGAACCGAAGCGTTTGAGCTCGGCCAGCGCCAGCTCGGAATCGACGGTGTTCCACCCCCAGTCGGGGTAGATCGGCCATAACGGGATGTGAGCGAAGACGACGATGGGCGTGCTGGCGCTTCGGGATTTCAGGTCGGCCGCAAGCCAGTCAAGTTGATCCGCGCCGATCTTGGCATTGCCGGCGGCGAAACTCATCACATTGACCAGCGCCACGAAATGGACGCCGCCCTGGTCGAAACTGTACCAGCCGTCGCCTTTGCTTCCCTTGGCGAAGCGTTCGCGATAGAGGCTGCCAGGATCCTGGTCGAGCACGTCGTGTTCGCCCGGGGTGAAAAAAATGTCTTTGGTGCGCAACTCGCCCAGCGTCTGTTGGGCGATGTCGAATTCCACCGGTTTCGACAAGTGCGTGATGTCGCCGGTGTGGAGAATCAGGCTGGGCGGCGTCGGCATGGCGTTGATCTTGGCGATGGCCTCCTTCGCCGTTCCCAGCGCGTCCGGGTTGGCTTCCTTGCCGAATCCGAAATGGTTGTCGCTGATCTGAACGAAATGAAAGGCGCCGGCCGTCATCTCCGCGGCTTTGGCCGAACCGACGAGCACCGAGCGCGGCACGCCGCCGACAACGGCCCAGGCGACGCCGGCGCCGGCCCACGCCATGCATTTCAGCGCCTGACGCCGGGCGATCGGTCTGGTTTCGTTTCGCATGAAGGTCTCCCCGGGAAAAATGATCGATGCTGTTGTTTACCGAGGCGGCGTCCATTTTATTCCCGAACCCCGGCGTGACAGTCGGAGTTTGTTTGGTTATCGTTGGGCGGAATAGTTTCGCGTCGCCGCCGGTAAGCATAACCAGGGGCGGATCGACGCGCCGACCATCCACCCGCGAGGGGCCGTTGGCCGACGACAGCAAAGCAAGGCGCTTCGAACGGTTGGTCATGCCGCACCTTGACGCGGCCTACAACCTGGCGCGCTGGCTGGTCCGCAACCCCGACGACGCGGAGGATCTGGTGCAGGACGGCCTGGTGCGCGCCTTACGCTATGTGGAATCGTGCCGCGAGGAAACGGCGCGGGCCTGGGTTTTGCGCATCGTCCGCAACACCTGTTTCGACTGGCTGCAGGCGACCGCCGCCAATCCGTTGACCGCCTTCGCCGACCTCGATGCCGACGACGACGAGGGAACGCGGTTCACCGCCGATGCCTTCACCGAACCGGCCGCCGACCCCGAAGCGCAATTGCTGACGGCCCGCCAGTCGGCGCAGGTCAATGCGATCATCGCCGAGCTGGCGCCGGAATTCCGCGAGATTCTTGTGCTGCGCGAAATCGAGGGGCTGGCCTATGCCGAGATCGCCGAGATCATCGGCGTCCCGATGGGAACGGTGATGTCGCGTCTGTCGCGGGCGCGCGGACAGTTTCTGAAAGAATGGACGAAGCGCGATGGCTGACCCCGATTCTCCCCATCTCGACGCCTGGTCGGCCCGCCAAATCGACGCCTTTATCGACGGGGAACTCGACGGGCCGGCGCGGGCCGGCATCGGCGAACACCTGGTCGATTGCCAAGCCTGCCGTGAGGCGCTGGCGCGGCGACGGGCGGCCTTGCGGACGATCAAGGCCGGCGCCCAGCGTTTTGCCGCGCCGCGCCAATTGCGGCGACGCCTGCAGGCGGAAATGGGGGCGCGTTCCCCGGTCCGTCGCCTGCCCCTCTGGCAGGGCGCGGCGGCGGCCGGCCTGCTGTCGGCGGCGGCGGCGGCACTCGCCACATTTCTGATCGTTCTGCCGGCGCCCTCCCCGTTGGACGGCGAATTGGTGGCGGCGCATGCCCGCTCGCTGATGGCCAATCATCTCACCGACGTCGCCTCGTCCGACCACCACACGGTCAAGCCGTGGTTCAACGGCCGCCTCGACATGTCGCCGCCGGTGCCGGATTTGGCCGATGACGGGTTTCCGCTGATCGGCGGCCGGGCCGATTACATCGCCGGACGGCCGGCGGCGGCGTTGGTCTATGGCCGGCGCGCCCATATCATCAACCTGTTCACCTGGCCGGCGGCCGGCGCCGATCGCGAGGCGTCGGGCGGCACGGAGCGCAACGGCTACAATATCGTCGAGTGGCGGGAAAGAGGCATGGCGTTCGCCGCGATTTCCGACCTCAACGCCAAGGAACTCCATGAGTTCCAGCATTTGTGGAGGTCGCGCGCCGCGCAATCACCGTGATTTTGCTTCCGCTTTTTTCCAAATCCAGGCGTCGACCGGGAGATTCCGCCCGCCAACCGCTCCGCCCTTCCCGATCACCCGGAAATGTGGTTATGCTGGCGCACGTTTTCGCATCCAACGGGGGCTGGAGCGCCTGATGATACACCTGGCTAACATCTTGATCGCCACTGACGATTCCGCGTTAGGCCAGGAGCTGCTCGACAAGATCAGACGGCATGGCTATGACGGGCGCGTCGTCGCCAGCCAACAGGACGTTCTGGCGGCCGCCCGCGAGGATCGGCCCGACGTCATCCTGATCGGCAGCACGATCGCCGATGGCGACCCGATCGTCCTCGGCAAGGCCCTCAAGAACATGCCGGAAACGGTGGAAGCGCCGCTGGCGCTGATCGCCTCGGTTCGCTCGCCTGAGCTCAAAGCCAAGGCCTTCGCCGCCGGTATTGACGACGTCCTGTCGCCGCCGCTCGACGACGTCAAGCTGCAGGCCCGGTTGCGGCCGCTGGTGCGCCTGTCCACCATCCAGGGAGAGTTGCATCTGCGGGCCAAGACGGCGCGCCGGTTCGGCATCGAATTGACCGAGAACCTGCCGCGCCCATCGGTCGACGACCGCTATCCGCTGTTGCTGGTCGGGCCCGGTGGTCCGGACATCGCGCCGATGTTCGCCGGCGCCAAAACCAGCTTCGCCGCCGACCCCTTCATCGCCGACGATCTGTTGGGCAGCCATCATTTCGATGCGGCGGTGCTGCTGCCCGACAGCAACCCGTCGCCCTATCTCGATCTGTGCGCGCAGACCCGCAACAATCCGCGTCTGTTCAACCTGCCGGTTCTGGTGGTGACCAAACCCGATCATGTGGCCGAAGATATCGCCTACCATCATGGCGCCAGCGGCTTTTTCACCATGCCGGCCGATCCCCATGAACTGGAAACCGCCGTCCTGTCGCTGGTCCGCCGCCAACGTCTGCGCTGGTCGATCCGCGACGCGATCGGCAAGGCCATGCAACCGGCCACCCGCGATACCGCCACCGGCATGTTCAACCGGGCCTTCCTCGACAGCTATCTGGAAGACCGGGTGGGGTTCGCCACCCGGCACGGACGGCATCTCTCCATCAGTTTTTTCCGCGTCCCCGACATCGAGAACATCCGAACCCATTTCGGCGAGGAACAGGCCGACCATCTGCGGCTGCAGGTCGGGCAATGGATCAGCGGCCTGCTGCGCGGCGAGGATCTGACGGCGCGGTTCGATGAGAACGAATTCTGCGTCGTGCTGCCGGATACGCCGAAGGAGGAAGCGGATATCGTCGTTCACCGCATCGCCGGCGTGCTCGCCTACACCGATTTCGCCGTCGTTGAGGTCTATCAGCCGATCAAGGTTTGGGTACGGGTCGGCGCCGCCGAGCTGGTCGCCGACGACACGGCGGCCAGTCTGGTCGAGCGGGCGCGGCGCGACATCGCGTCCTGACCGGCGGCCGCCCATTAAGACTTTTTTGTCCGCGTCGCTGTAAGGTAAGGCACTATGCGGATTGACTTTGTCTTCGATACGGTTTGCCCCTGGTGCTTTATCGGCAAGCACCGGCTGGAGCGCGCCCTCGCCATGCGGCCCGACGTGGTGCCGGAACTGCGCTGGCGCCCGTTTCTGCTCAATCCCGAACTGCCGGCCTCCGGCCTCGACCGCCAGATTTATCTCGAACGAAAGTTCGGTAGCGCCTATCGCATCCAGCGCATCCACGGCGCGGCGGCGCAGGCCGGTCAGGCCGAGAATATCCGGTTCAATTTCAACGCCATCGAACGCACCCCGTCATCGATCAATTCGCATCGCCTGATCCAATATGTCGCCCCGTCGGGCCGCCAGAAGGAAGTGGTGGAAGCCGTGTTCAAGGCGTTTTTCGTCGATGGTCTCGACATCGGCGACATCGACGTGCTGGGCCACATCGCCGAGCAGTGCGGCGTGCCGCGGCGCCCGGTGGAGAGCTATCTGTGGAGCGGCAACGGCATTTCCTCGGTCGAGGCGGAGAATGCGCGCATGCATCGCCTGGGCGTTTCCGGCGTGCCCTGCTACGTCTTCGACGAGTGCTACGCCGTCGCCGGCGCCCAGGAGCCGGACATGCTTGCCCGGCTTCTCGACATCGCCCACGAAGCCGAACTGGAAAAGGCCCTCGGATGACCGAAGTCTACAGCGCCAAGGACGGCCAGCCTTTGAAGCAGGGCAAGCTCGATTACTCCAGCATCGAGGACAAGGGCGAAGCCGAGGCGGACGCCAAGCGCCGCTGCCAGCGCGATCCGACGATCAAGAAGGTCGCCTATTACACGACGTCGGCGGACGGCAGCTTCCGCATCCTCTATTCCTACACCAACCCCAACTGCAAACCGGCCGGACAAGCGAAACCAGCCGCTGCCGCCGCGCCAAAGAAAAGAACCCCCAAACCGCCGCCGAAACTGGGATTCTTTGCCAAACTGGCGAAGGCGCTCGGCCTCGGCTGACCGGTTTACCGCCCATTATCACCGGACATCGATACCGCATGTTGAGCGCCTCCCGTCGCGGGATTTTCAAATCACTGATCGCCGGCGCCGCGTGCGCGCCCTTCCTCACCCGTCCGGTCGCGGCCGCGGTCACGACCGGCAAAGAGAAACCGCCTTTGTGGGGAACGGCAACCGAAGGCCAGCGAAAGGCCGATCTGGGCAACGGGACCTATCTCAACCCGATTATTTCGGGGGATCATCCCGATCCGACGATCCTCAAGGACGGCGCCGATTATTATTTGACCTATTCGTCCTTCTATTCCTATCCCGGTGCGGTGATCTGGCACTCCACCGATCTGGTGAACTGGGCTCCGGTGGGACCGGCCCTGAGCAAACCGCTTGGCGCCGTTTGGGCGATGGATTTGTGCAAGCACAAGGACCGATTCTTCATTTACCTACCGGCCAACCCGGGCGGGAACGGATGGTCGATCTTTGTCGTTTGGGCCGACAAGATCGACGGACCGTGGAGCGAGCCGATCGACCTGAAGATCAATGGCTGCATCGACCCGGGCCATATCGTTGGCGAAGACGGCAAGCGTTACCTGTTCGTCAACGGCATTCGCAAGGTGCGCCTGTCCGACGACGGCCTGGCCGCCGACGGTCCGGTGGAACCGGCCTACAGTCCGTGGAAATATCCCGACGATTGGATCGTCGAGAATTTCGCGCCGGAAGGCCCGAAGCTCCTGCGCCACGGCGACTGGTTCTATCTGATCACGGCGGTCGGCGGCACCTCGGGCCCTCCCACCGGCCACATGGTGATCGCCGCCCGGTCGAAATCCATTCATGGCCCGTGGGAACACTGCCCGCATAATCCGCTTGTGCGGACGACGAGCGCCGCCGAACCCTGGTGGTCGAGGGGCCACGCATCGCTTGTCGAGGGACCCGCCGGCGACTGGTGGATGGTCTATCACGGCTACGAAAACGGCTTCCGAACGCTTGGTCGCCAAACGCTTCTCGAACCGATCGAATGGACCGCCGACGGCTGGTTCCGTGCCAAAGGCGGTGATTTGTCGAAGCCACTGCGGAAACCAAAGAATGGCGCCGGTGGCCATTCGGGCTTCCCGTTGTCGGATGACTTCACCACCGACAAATTCGGCATCCAGTGGTGTTTCCACGATCCCGCGCCCGACGAGCTGCAACGCGCCCGCTTCGAGGCGCAGGGCCTGCGCATCGCCGCTACCGGAACCTCGCCCTCGGACAGCGCCCCGTTGACCTGTTCGGTCGGCGATCGCGCCTACGAAGTCGAGGTCACCATCGACCTCGTCGGCAAAGCCGAGGGAGGGCTGCTGCTCTTTTACAATCACAAGGCCTTCGTCGGGATCGGGTTCACCCCTGACGCCGTCAAGACCTTCGAATTCGCCGAAGAACAGCCCTGGATGCGGGTGGCGGTCGCCACCTCGAGCGTGCGGGTAAGAATGACCAACGACAACAACGTCGTCACCTATCGGTATTCGCA
>Ga0181520_10012961_pt1 | contig 10615 bp, 8 predicted proteins | sample PEATcosm2014_Bin_29_FD_132451 | JGI IMG/M metagenome (GOLD analysis project Ga0181520, IMG submission 132451) | Peatland microbial communities from MTU Mesocosm Facility, Houghton, MI, USA - PEATcosm2014_Bin02_30_metaG | ecosystem: Environmental > Terrestrial > Soil > Wetlands > Peat | place...
AAGTTTATTGCCTGCCGTCCCCCCTTTGTTTTGCTTTTTGAATCAGACTCCTCCGCAACACGGCAAAAACCATAGCACGTTCCTGATGTTATCACATCTCAAACTTTCATAAATAGCACCAACATGCTGCACTGTTTTGCAAGAATTACGATATGCACAGAAGGTCACTTCTCTGGCGGAGGCTTTAGGCTATCGCCAGGAGAAGTTGCTTCGACATTATTTCCGTTATTCTTTCTTGAAAACACATAGAACAGTCCGGTGACAGCAAGACAGATGGCGAATGAAGCGAGAGTTGCGAGCCATCGGTGGGTGATGAGTGCAACCGCCGCAACGAAACAGACAACAATAAACACTTTGATCCAAGGTCTTATATCCCAGTCTGATTTGATTCCTGATTCTCCGAAAACCGGCGTTAGTTTCAGTCCGAAGCGCCTGAGGTAGAAACAAAGACCTATGCTCAGCCCCCCGAGTCCACCATAGGCGAGAGGATGCTGGCGATGCAATAGACCAAGTCTCTCGGTGTTATGGGCCAACCCAATTACGGATGCAATTGCGAAGAACGTAAGTGGCCATGCCCAGAGCGCATGCGGCCAATTTGCAGTCTGACGCGATAGCGTTCCGCAGTGTGAGCACTTGATCCATGGTGCGGAGAGAAAGCCATTCCGAACAAGGTTGGGCGAACCCAGCCAGATCGGAAACTTCTCTTCGCACTTCGGACACACAAGTCGTAAGGATAGTTTCATTTTATCCGTATTGTCGAACGTTTAATAGTGGTCATGTCCTGTTTGCTGATATTTTCGTCTCTCCAGAGACGATTGCCGGTAAAATCAGTGACCTCGCCCATTTGTGGAAGGTAGCAAAAACGGATGGCCGGTCAAGGCGATTCACCCCATGTTTTCAGGGTAATTTGAAAGTTCGTGCCCGAAGCGAAAGGGCACAATGTGCGGCACAGAGATTCAAAGGAGAGCGAATAATGGAAGAGATTCAACTAGTTGGTTTTGAAATACAGAAACGTGAGTACAAAAAAAGAAAACACCTGCTGCGCTTGCCGCATCAGATGTTTCACAAATCGACCACCACTCGCCCAAATATTCTTTTGGCGCCGCAGACACATCGTCTGCGGCGAGTATTTCACGCCGCTTTTCTCATGCTTCCGGTTTCAACCGTCAGCCCAAATTCCTTCCAAGCCGCCCAACCACCTTCAAGCTCCATAACCTTGAATCCCTTGCGTGCAAACTTCAGGCACGCTTTTGTGGCCAGATGGCATTGTTGAGTGTAGCAATACATCACGTTGACCTTTGAGAAATCCAGACCTTCCGCTGTGTCCCACTTGTCCTGGGGCAGATTGATTGAGCCGGGTACATGACCTTTATCATAATCCTCTGTCTCCCTCACATCAATCACCCTGACACATTCCGGAGACTTGATCATTTCCTCAAGTTCCATTGGGCCAACTGTGTATTTCAGCTTATCCTCAAAGTATTTAACTTCATTTCTCATTGTCGTAATGCTCATCCTAATCACCTCCTGTCTATCTTTCAGACTTCCTGCATATGATGAATGCATAATCCGTTCCACCCATTGCACTCCTCAAGCCTATTGCCGGCAACTTGCTGCGTAGCAACGTAATGGCCATCCACAACAAGCGCACGCCTTGCCGGCAAGACATGTGCTTATGCGACACTTGGACACACGCATTGAGACTTGGACTTCTTTCGCGGGAACGCATGCCCTGCCGTGTGCGAAGCCGAATGACCCCTAGCCTCATATGCCAGGCGTTTTACGGCACTCGAGTTCGCAATTCATACAAGGTGTAGCGCTCGTTTGTCAGCGCCGACTGGAAGTCGGCTATCTTTGTTGTGCTTTGATTGAAGCTTTTCAGGGCTTGGAGATCGTATTCGAACGTTTTTCCATAATTGAATCGAATTCTGATAGACCTGCCATCAGATGAAAGCCGATGGCCGAGCGCAATTAGCACCGGCCTGCCGGACTTCTGCACCTGCTCCGCCGTCACAAGCAATTCTGTCAGCGAAAGATTCTGCTGATTATTGGTCGTGAGGCTCACAACTTTGCTGAAGCGATGTTCGCGTGGAAAATAGAGCGGATTCTCCAGATAATACGGAAGCGCTTCCATGTAAAAATCCGGTTCGCCCATTATGATCGCATCCCGATACTCATGATGTTGGCCAATGAATTGAGCAACGGCTTCGGATGAGGAATAAGGCAGCAGTATCCCATTCCGCACAGGCACATATGCCGCCCACATCTCCAGACCAAGCAGCAGGTAGATCAACCCTTCCCTGAGCCGGAGTGCCCAAACACGCGCATTACCGGGAGGAGTGCGATCCGACTTATCCATCCACAAGGCAGCTACCATCAAGAGAGGCGCAAATCCCTGATGTCGTGGATAGCCATGATAGACGGCGTGGAAGATCATGCCTATGCCGATTATTCCGCCCATGAGTATGATCACTACAAATGGCTTCCGCACAAAATAGAGAAACATTCCCCATATCAAAATGCTGATCGGCAACGGATTGGAGAGGCCAAACGCCTGCATAAAGTAGAGCCCCGGCTGCGTTATGACGCACCAGCATGCTCTTGCCATGACCATCGGAGTCAATGCCTGCTCCGGATGCGCTACGATCGTGCTCTTGTCGGGACATATCTGCATGACACAGATAAGGATTCCGGCCACCATAATAAGAAAGGCAGTAATAGCGACGTTGCTTTTCACTGAAATCAATCCGCCTTTCCATCGTAGATACAAATATTCCGTCAGCAGGCTTGCGAGAATACAAATAGAGATCTCAAGCGAATACAGGTTGGTTTGAGAGAGAAAGAAGACCGTTACGCTTATGGCGAGCATCCGCCTGAAACGTTCAGCATAGAGCGAGGAGAAGACGAACAACATCAGCATGCTTATTCCGTAATTACGACTGATTGCGGAATACTCATAAATGGGATACAGCCCAAGGAGAAACATGGCTTTCTGGATGTGGGAGAAAGGCGATTTCTCAAGGAACACCGCAGCGGCAAGAATCGCAATAGAGATGGCCGCGATTTTTAAGACGAGATTAGTTCGTAGCAGTGCGTATGAAAAATAGAGAATGAGATGCCACAAGGCGGGATGCCCTTCATTGTGAAGCGCCCTGAAGACATCCGACAGAGAGGCGCAGTCCTTGACAAGGCTTAGGGCCCGCATCTCATCTCCCCAGATTTCGTGGCAGGCGGAGAGCCAGACGATGACGCCGGTGTAGACAGCCAGTGAAGCCAGAGTCCAGACATGGCCCTTGCACCAGGTACGGAAACGATAAATGGTATCGCTGATCCAGTTCGCTTGAGAAGGCATTCTCAATTGTCCCGTCATTGTCTGCCCGTTGAGGGAACACGAGGGAGCCGACCGAACCACAATGTGTCATGCAAATACCGCCATTCGAGTTCAGGCAGTTCTGGCCGCCGCGAAGCGGTAACGACAAGCCGGTCCTCCGGTCTCATTTTCTGTATCCATGGCCTAATCGTATCGGAGTTGTGCCCGGCCTGCCGGATGTTTATGAATGTGGATAAATCCTCACCTCTCATCAGACCGGGCTCAAAGCCCAAAACATACTTCCAATCTGCATGGGGATACCAATAGAAGAGATCGTAGAAAGTCTTCATGTATGCGGAATAAACGATGCCTCCTTCGCCGGGAAACCAGTCGCCAAATGAGCGCACTGCCTCCGCAGGCGGCTCGGATGCCGTTACCCTGCTCCATCGCTCATCCACATCGTTGCTGATAAGGAAGAAAACCGCCATGCACGCGAAGAGTGTCATGGTCAGGCGTCTCAGCGGCTGGCCAGCAAGCCAGGGCGTCAAGGCCGAGTTAAACTCACGCGAGCACCATACCAGCATCGCCGGCAATCCCCAGTCCAACCAGAAACGGGCGACATTGAGACCAAGAAGCCAGCATAGAAGAACAAGCATGAAGGCTGGGTCACGCGCGAACTGCGACGCATCTTTGCTCCTCGCCGTTCGCCAGATCAGCATGCCCGCAATGATCAGCAATGGCGTAAGCGGCTCACGGAACTCCTGGAATTCACTGACGAGCAGGCTCTTCGGGATGCCACGCGCAAATGCGCCAATGGTAAGACTCACAGGCGAAGACAAGAATGTCATGGGATGACCAGTCAGACATGCGCCAACGAAGCAGCCGAGAACAAAGCATCCAGCGAACATCGCTGCCTTCTTGAACTGACCCGCAAACAGCAACGCAGCCACCAACAATAGGAAGAGATACCAGCTGCCATGTATCCAAGTAGATGCTGCAATGAGCGCAATCGTCAGCCCCACGATAGCGCGAAGCCGGAATCGCGGCTTGTCAGCTTGATTGCCCCACAGGAACAGAAGAAATATGACAACGGATGCGGTAAACAGAAAAGGCCGGCCCAAGGTCAACCGATGCGCAACAGACATGGAACTCGATGCGACCAAAGCCAGTGCCAGCATCCATCCTTCAGCCCTCGTCCAGAAAAGCCCGCAGACATTGAGAAGCAGGAAAAGAGCAATAACCGAAAATGTGATGAGCTTTTCCTTCTGCCAGCCAAGAAGCAGATGCAATCCGCGCAGAGCAGTATGCCACCCTGGACTTGGATCCACAAACGGCTCATTCTGAACGATCAGAACATCGTTCAGGGATTTTCCCGATACCGCGAGCGCCGCATGCCGCCTGACATCTGTATCCGGCACATAGCCACAAGCGATCATTCTCAGCGGCGTAACAATGCACGTAACGATTACCATGGCGCAGACTGCTATCGCCACAAACTTATCGCACACATTGGGCTCAGCCCTTGAAACAGGAGTTAGCATCTTTCGGGTGATCCTTTCAGCCTTTCTTCCGTCAGCAGCCGGTCAATCTTGGCAAGCACGCGCGCCAGTCGCCCCTCTTCAAGCGATAGAGGCGCATATTGTATTCCTCGACACGCTCGCCCAAACGTTCCAGAAACGCTCCCGCTCAACGTCTCCCTGAACAGCTGGCTTCGCTCTAAGCGTCGGTCGCCTATCATGCGACATGTAACGTGATATATCGCCCCAGGAAACTCCACTCTGAGATGCCTTGCCATTTCCAAACCACCCCACACCGCTTCTCCACCTGTAAACTCCTATTTCAAGTGACCCCAATGACCACGCTCACCGACCACTTCTCCTTCTTTAACGACAGACCGCCCTTGATACTGCTTTCTCACTGCCATACAACCCGATAGAAACAAACGGGATTCTTTGTCCAGTTGGGATCGCTGAAATTACACGTATCGGCTTGCATATTATTGGTCTGAACAGGTTGCCAAGAAGAAGAAAGCAGATTTGTGCTGCATTCTACTACCGCTACCTTTCCGCTTGCCCAGTTGATGTTGAAGGAAAAGGCGTTGGATTGAATGCAGGACGAGCAGATTTGAGGGAGCCAGAGGGAGGTGGGGCAACCGGCAGAAATATAGAAAGGGTTATCATGATCCTCTCCAAATATCGCCCCCCAACCAGTAGTTCCGGGTAAGTAATAGACGGTGGTAATGCTATCACCGGCGAACGCAGGCTCCGGCTCCTCGAACTTAAAGAGGCTTGGGGCATCGCCTTCGAAATACAATGCTGTCAGATTGGTACAGCAATAGAATGCTCCATCCCCGATGCTTGTTACGCTGGCGGGGATCGTAACGCTGGTAATATAATAGGACTCACAGAACGCACCATCGATACTGGTAACGCCGTTGGGAATCGTGTAACATCTCTTCCTGCCCCCTGGATATTGTATGAGCATTGTCTGGTTCTTGTTGAATAAGACCCCACCTACACTGCTATAGATGGAATTGCTTGGATTAACCGCAATCTCCATCAGATTTGTGCAAGTCCATAACGCTCCAATCCCGATGGTTGTTACGCTGGCTGGGATTGTGACTTTGGACAGACAGGTGCGGTTAAGCGCAAAGCTCCCGATGTTGATCACAGTGTTGGGAATCGTAGCGTTAGTCAGGCTTGAGCAATTCCAGAACGCCGAGAACCCGATATTTGTTACGCCGTTGGGTATAGTGACGCTGGTCAGATACGCAAGTTCATAGAACGCTGCGCCCCCAATGCAAGTTACCGACCTGCCATTTATCTTATTCGCAATATTCAGAACTTTATTACTGCCCGTATATCCCGTAATCGTTATCGTATTATCAGCATTGGTCGTATATTCGTATTGAGCTTGGACATTGGCAGGCATCATCAGAATCACCATCCCCGCAGCAAGCAATCCCAAGCAGCAAAATCGGTTTAATCGTTGAATCAAGCAGGTTTTCATAGCTCTCCCCGAAAATGTCTCGTATTTTCTCCAGCTTCCTTCATTCCTTCACGTCAATCAAGCAAGAATCAGGTCGGCAAAGAGGCGAATACCTCGGCTCCTCGATTTATCTTCGGGGCGTGTTTGGCGGGCTTCGCGTAGCCGTCTTATTCGAGACTTCAGGGTCACTCATCAAAGACTCGTTGTCAGGCTTCGTCTTTCGCGGCAGATTAATGTTCGGTTACGCCTCTGGTTGGTGAAAACAAACAGGCCGCCGTGCCTTGGGTCTTCCTTCAATACCCCTTCTGCCAATCCGTACAGACCATTGAAACTCTTCCGTAGATCTGCCGCATCAATCGAAAGATAAACCTTCAATTTCCCCACGAAGCTCAGCATCCGGCCACCCCCACGCACCAGCACGATCAGTTCTTCCCAAGAACCGGTGCCACGAATGCTGACACGCACACCGCTGAGGAATATCACTTCGACCGATCCCGCTTCCGACATTGCCACCGCAACTTCGGCAAACCCTGGCTCCGCTGCCGCCTTCTTCTCGTAATACCAGCTTTTGAATGTCGTCAGCTTTATCCCGCGTTCATCGCAGAACTCCTGCTGACTCTTCCCGCTGGCTTCAAACTCCCCGAGCAACTGTTTCCGCTCTTCAGCGCTTTTGCGCTTCAGAACCGGTCGACTCCCGATCCCACTGTTTTGTTCATTCATGCTGCCCGTATATCACGGGCCAACATCAGCGTGAAGGGGGTGCGCAGTCGGACGCTTACCTTCAACTTAGGTTTTCGGGATTAATAACGTCGCAGCAAACCAGCTCGCTCCAAATGTCTTAAATGTTTTCATAGCTCCCCTTTACTCCACATCCAGTAGCACTATTGTTGGTTGGAGACTTCAGGGTCAGACCTGAATGACGCGATTGACTTCTTACAAATGACAGGTCAGTCACTCCGGAATCCGCAAATCATCGCGATACTGCAGATTCCGACAACCGGATGGATTCAAGTAGAGTCGCCTGGGGCTGACCTTTGCATTTGCACTCTGATATATGTTGATTTGCATTTTCATTGCAGCATAGTTCCCATCAGACGTGTGAAGATAAATCCCGAATTCCTTCCCACCTGAATCGCCTCCCCCAGCTTTCTCTTCAATCTGCACCTTCGGCTGATATCCACTCTCAGGCGCTTCGTACATCAATGTATCATTTACGTCGGCCAGAGTCACCCCTGCACCCTCGTCAGCATGAATTGTAATAGTGTACCCGGACAGCTGATTCGTGGGATCATTGCGCATAACGCTGACACCTACTTGAGACGACTCTATAACACTCCCTTTCAGGACTTTTAACCATACAACTTTATTATCCACGGTCAAAGCGGATGACATCACCCGAAGCGCATACATAGGATCAGGGTCTCTGAACTTCCATAAATGAAAGATGACAGGATTCGCGCTGTCAGGAAGATAGAAGTCAGATTGAAAGAAAGCGGCAAATTCAAAGTTTCTATTGATATATCCTGGCACCCTTCTGTAGCCTTTCTTATTAATATCAATACTTATGCTCTTGCCGTTGACTCCGACAAGACTGAATAAACCATTCGTGTCGCTTCGCATTTCTTTCTTACAGATACCATTTGCGTGAGAACCATCTATGCTTATTAAAGACATGGTTACGAAAGCATCCGCAACAGGATTATTCGATTGATCTACTACTCTTCCATAGAATTCAATCGGCATTTTTAGTTCAAAGGTGGCATCCGCCTTTTCCATTGCGTTCCACCATCGCCACATGCGAATCCCATCTTCAGTCTTAGGAGGAAAATCCTGGTACTTGTACATCTTTGGTTTCATTTTCCAAATGGCCACTGCGGGCAGACCGGCATATTCTGTAACGGTAGTAACCTGACGTTGCGATGTCTGAATATTAGTAGCCTGCGATTCTGCTGGGATCGCAGTTACGCCCAATTCTGGCGCATTCTTCTTGTGTCTGCACCAAAAACATACTGTCGTGACCAGAATGATCAAGACTACACCAAAATAGATTATTCGTTTCAACATGTTATTGGGGCTCAACAGTAGGTTTGACATCCAAATCCTCCATCAGCTTCCAGTAGAAAGGCATATCGTATTTGGTTACTACACCATTGTTCTCATGCGAATATAGATATTGGATGTCACGTTGGAACTGGCCCGAGTGGTCGTACCGTTCGCTCCCAAAGTCATAATCTGTATTAAGATTTAGAGATGGTTGCGCACTCGGTGGTTTAGGAACGCCATCCGCAGACTCGGCACCAAGTGGATACGTACGCGAACGAGCAACAAAAGAGACGCCTTCATAGCGATCGGCTACTGGACGACTACTGGGTGTTGTACTGAACTGACTACCAGCGGAAGATGAGAACCAATATTCTTCACCTTCTGCAATCGACATCGGTTTCCATGACTTCTGGCATGATACCCAATCACAAGGCCAAAGATTCTGGTTCAATATGTTTATATGCCCTGTCCTTAACCAGAAGTCCTGTGGGTTGTAATAATTGACCCAATTATTATGTATGTTGGATCGAATATCTTTCAAACTTGCGCGGTAACCAAACTCGCCTGTCACATCCGGAGTTGGTTTAGAGGATTCCGCATTCAGCAAATCCTGAACATAATTCCCTGCCAATGGGTCGCGACCATCTAAGGTTTGCGGAAAATAGCAGCTCAGCGACACTGCAGCTTCGAGCATCACATAATTGTCCACTTGCATGCCTCGGGTCAATGCATCGCCAACACACGCGTTGCCAAGACTGTGCCCCGCTATGCTCATTGTTGCGCCCGGCATTTGATCCTTCCCCTTTATATATTCAACGAATTGCTTAAGGCCGAATCCGCTATACCAAGACCGAAATTCCCCACACAAGAATGCATTTCCGCAATTAACCACATTCCACTGATCATCACTTTCTGTCAACGTCGTGCTCCATCGGTAAACAGCCAACCGCCCTCTATAGCCTTCCCACCACAAACGCTTATAGAATGAAGCCGTGTATGATTTGACCTCCGGCACTGTCAGATCGATTCCATGCACAAATACGATGCATTTGTTCTCCTCGTCATCAGCTTTTTCAAACGTCATCTGGGAATCTTCTTGTTCATCAAAACCGGACGCATACCCAAGGTTGCCATCAGGAATTGTTACTCCACCGTTCTGCGCAATGTATGGGAAGTTCGGCATTGCGCTCACGTTTACTTCATAGGGGAACGCGAAATTATTGTTTTTAGGATTTGAATGAGCACGCATATACAGCCGCTCAATATTCCGCAATTCCAAATGCACCGCTGAACCCTCGAAAACACTTGCAGTTCTATCTGAATTGAGCAGGACAGGAACGAGATTCCCTTTTCCTTCATCTACGCCCTCAAATATGAAATGGTTCGTAATATCCCCGCTGCTCCATCCGTTCCAAAATGTGCGATCAAAACAGAAATCAGCAGCCTCCAACCCCGGCAATATCTCCGTCAAGGATGAAACTGAGTCTCGCAAAGCGTTTTTAAAATCACCCGAAAGCTGACTCTGCGCAATGATGGGATCTTTGATATATTCCCAGCCTCCATCTCGTTCAAAGGCCTTGTATATCCGTATCCCTGGAGTATCTGCATTCTTCCACTTAAAACCAAGCACAAGCTCCCCAGATTGTAGTTTCTCCCTCAAGTTCCCACTAACCCTAAGATGCAATCTCGCAAAATCTTCCAAATCCCTCGGACTGTTTATCACTGAATCCGCAGAGTCCTCCATTCCTTGTTGCACCGGCACTGTTTCAGGATCTGAATCCTTCCAATGCCAACTCGTTGTCGCCACATCCTCATCGTCGTTGAGCCAAAATCGAAGTTTCTTATCTTCGAGATTGTCGAAGTCTATAGTGCCATCACGGTTGCCATCCACAGCCAAGTCCACTTTAAGAATGTATACGTCTATATTGGTGTTAACTGACGCGCAGTTCACTAGAACATGTCCGGGGTTCACCCCCGTGAAAACACCCAGCGTGTCAATATACGCAATGTTGGTTGAAACTGGTGCACCATTCGTATCGAACACTGACATTTCCCCAAGTATTCCACGCTTTTCAGTCTCTCCGCCCACTGTCCCGGATGCGGTGAATTGCGCGGACTCACCAACACGCAGATACACAGGATCGGAGCCATTGGGTCCGTTGAAATCGCTTGGCGACACTTGAAATCCCGTAGAATAATAAAAGGATTCGTTCAAAGGTACCACGCCGTTATTCGCAGCCACATAGCCTTGCGCAGAAATCATGTCTCGAATAT
>Ga0181520_10012962_pt1 | contig 10614 bp, 10 predicted proteins | sample PEATcosm2014_Bin_29_FD_132451 | JGI IMG/M metagenome (GOLD analysis project Ga0181520, IMG submission 132451) | Peatland microbial communities from MTU Mesocosm Facility, Houghton, MI, USA - PEATcosm2014_Bin02_30_metaG | ecosystem: Environmental > Terrestrial > Soil > Wetlands > Peat | place...
CGTCCTCACCGTCGAATCGCTCGAACAGGCCGAAGAACGGGCCGATCCCAAGAGCGGCGACAAGGGCGGCGACGCGGCGCGCGCGGCGCTGACGCTCGCCGCGCTCAAGCGCGGCGGCGCGCCGCGATGAGCAAGGCCGACCGCCGCGCCGCCGCTCGGCTCGCCGCCGCTCAGGCGCTCTACGAGATGGAAGTCGCCGACAAGGGACTCGCCGACATTCTGGCCGAGTTCGAAGCGCACTGGATCGGCCGCGAAGTCGAGGGCGATCAGTACAATCCGGCCGAACTCGCCTTCTTCCGCGACATCGTCGCCGGCGTGCAGAAGGATCAGCTGGCGATCGACCGCCGGCTCGACGACGCGCTCGCCAAAGGTTGGCCGCTGAAGCGCGTCGAAGCGTTGATGCGCGCCATTCTGCGCGCCGCCTATTACGAGCTGAAAGGGCGGCCTGACGTGCCGGGGCGGGTGGTGATCGCCGAATACGTCGATCTCGCCAACGCCTTCTACGGTCCGGAAGAGAGCGGCATGATCAACGCCGTGCTCGACGCGCTGGCGCGCGAAGCGCGGCCCGATGAGTTCGCCGCTCGCGCTTGACGCAGCGGCGGCGCGGGCTTGCGGCATTGCGCCGCGGGGCGGCCGAGCTTAACGTCAACTCAGAGTTGAGTCGCGTCGCGTCTGGCCTCGCCGCGATGGGGACTCGTTTGCGAAGCTTGGATTCTGCCGAGGGTCGTCGCGGTCTGCTCGAATGGGCCGAGCCGGTAATCTATGATCGTCTGCGCGACGCCTATCAGCGGCGGCTCGGCGCCAATGCCGACTCGACCCGTCTCGCGCATCTTCACAGTCGTGTCTGGCGGGCGCTGATCGCCGGAGATGAGACGAATTACCAAGGTCTGCGAACGGAGCTGATCGCCGCTGTCGCGCGCAGCGGCGTCGAAGTCGCGTGCCTGAGTCGCGGCGACGCCGAGACGATGGCCGAACTGCTCGACATCGTCGTCGCGCGTTTCCAACGCTCCGGGCGCGCCGCGTCGAGCTATCGTCTGGCGCTGCTCGAACTCGCCGAACGACTGGTCGCGCGCAGCGAAGTCGCGTGAGCGTTTCGCGCAAGGTTCGCGTCGCACGGTATGGTGAAGATTCGGTTTTCGAGTTGCGCTGCATTGGCGCCGCGCCTAGATTGCCGGCCGTCGCCAGAGAGGCGGCGCGTCCCATCCGCGTACGGGGGCGCAAGTCGAGTGCCCTCTCTCAAGAGGAAGAGCGCGTTGCCGAAATCGGACGCTGACGAAGCCCTGGCGGGCCTGCTGGAATGGTCAGAACCCGTCGTCTTCGACTGTCTCCACGAGTGCTATGGATTCCGACTCGAAGAGTCGCGGGCGCGATCGCTTGCGCATCGTCACGTGCGGCAATGGCGGGCGGCGATCGCCGGCGACACGGCGCGCTTCGATGAGCTTCGACGCGACCTCTTCGCCGCGCTCGCCGCGTTCAAACTCGACGCTGGCTGCGCGGTCGAAGCCGACGCCCGCGCGCTCTCCGAACTCTACGAAATCGCCATGGCGCGCTTTGATCGCAGCCCGCGTAGCGCCCAAGCCTATCGCGACGCGTTGACCTCGCTTGCCGGCAAGCTCGCGCCGCCAAATAGCGAACGCGCCGCCGCCTGACTTCACAATTCTCCGCGCCAGTCGCGGCCGCGCCGCTGGCGGTAGAACGGGCGCGGTCGCGCGCGGTCCATGCCCGCCTGCGTCGCCGCGGCGAGGTCGTCGAGTACGGCGCGGGTGATTTGCGGCAAGTCGAGGCGCAGCGCCTCGTCGAGCGGCGTCCAGATCAGCTCGACCAGCTCCGCGTCGTCATGGATGACGCCCTCGGCGCGAAAAGCGATCGACGAGGCGTCGGCGACGAAGAAGCGCGCGTCGTAGCGACGGGATCGGCCCGGCGGCGTGATCGCGCGCGCGACAAGGTCGAGGCGGTCGAGCGCCGGCAAGACGCCAGTCGCCGCGAAGCGCGTCCATGCGCCGGCGGGCGGGCGGCTCGCCGCGCCGTCGGCGACGACGCCGACCGCGAAGCCGGTCTCCTCGAACGTTTCGCGGATCGCCGCCAGCGCCAGCGCGCGCGCCAGGCCAGGCGAGGCGCGGCGGATCTCGGCCATGAGCTTGGCCTCGACCAGAGGGTCGAGCGGCGCGGCGACGCTCATGCGGCGGTCGGCGGCGTCGAGCGCGCCGCCGGGGAAGACATATTTGTTGGGCATGAACGCGTGGCCAGCATGGCGCTTGCCAAGCAGAACGCGAGCCCGGCCGCTCGAACGGTCGACGAGGATCAACGTCGCCGCGTCGCGCGGCCGCGACCGAGCGGGCGCGGCTGGCGCGCTCACGCTCGCTCGTGCGCCGGGTCGGCGAATCCGTGCATGCGCACCGCCCACTGGTAGCCGATCAGCGCGCCCTTGACCCACGGCAGCATCGCCAGGCTCGCCGCCGCCGCGATCGCGGCCCAGACGAACGCGTCGACCAGCACCGGTGAATTGGGCCAGATGTCTTCGGCGGCGATGACGCCGGCGACGACGAAATGACCGACGATCAAGATCGTGATGTAGGCCGGGGCGTCGTCGGCGCGCTGCGGCGTGAAATCCTCGCCGCAGACCGGGCAGGCGTCGTTGACCTTGAGATAGGCGCGAAACAGCCGCCCTTCGCCGCAGCGCGGGCAGCGGCCGGCGAGGCCGCGACGCACCGCCTGCCCGAGCGGGCGCTCCGGCGCGGCGGTCGCGTTCGTCTCGGTCATCGGCGGCGTTCCTTCTTGGGGCGGGCGCCGCGTTTGCCGCCCTCGGACAGCATTTCGAAACGCAGCGCGCCGGCGAAAGGCGCGGCTTCGACCAGACGCACCTCGACCGTGTCGCCGAGGCGGAAGGTCTCGCCGCTGCGCGAGCCAACCAGCGCGCGGCTCGCTTCCTCAAAGCGGTAATAGTCGGCGCCGAGGCTGCCGGCGGGGATGAAGCCGTCGGCGCCGGTGTCGCGAAGGCGCACGAACAGGCCGACGCGCGTCACGCCGGCGATGCGCGCGACGAAGCGCGCGCCAACCTGATCGGCCATATGCGCTGCGATCAGCCGGTCCATCGTCTCGCGCTCGGCCGCCATCGCGCGCCGCTCGGCGGCGGAAATGCGCTCGGCGACGGAAGCAAGCGCCTTGGCGCTCGTCTCTTCGAGACCGCCCGCGCCCAGGCCGAGCGCGCGGATCAGCGCGCGATGGACGATCAGGTCGGCGTAGCGGCGGATCGGCGAGGTGAAATGGGCGTAGCGGCGCAGGTTGAGGCCGAAGTGGCCATAGTTCTCGTGGGTGTATTCGGCCTGCGACTGGGCTCGCAGCACGACCTCGTTGACCAAGGCCTCGGCGGGTTCGCCCTTCATCTTCGACAAGACACGGTTGAAATGGGCGGGCCGCATGCGCTCGCCCTTGGTCAGCTTGACGCCAAGGGTGGCGAGGAAGGCGCTGAGTTCGCCGACCTTCTCCGGGCTCGGCGCGTCATGGGCGCGGTAGATCAGCGGCGAGTGCGCCGCCTCCAGCGTCTCGGCGGCGGCGACGTTGGCGAGGATCATGAATTCCTCGATCAGCCGGTGCGCCTCCAGCCGCTCCGGCCAGCGCACGCCGACGAGCTTGCCTTCGGAATCGAGCACGAGCTTGCGCTCGGGCAGATCGAGGTCGAGCGGGTCGCGTTCGGCGCGTTCGAGCTTGATGGCGCGATGGGCGGCGTAAAGCGGCTCGAGCGCGATTTTCAGCAGCGGCTCGGTCGTCTCGTCGGGCCGGCCGTCGATCGCCGCCTGAGCCTGCTCGTAGGAGAGCTTGGCCGCCGAGCGCATCATCACGCGATGGAACGTATGGCGGCGCTTGCGGCCGTCGGCGCCGAGGATCATGCGCACCGCCAGCGCCGGCCGATCCTCGTCGGCCTTGAGCGAACAGAGGTCGTTGGAGATGCGCTCGGGCAGCATCGGCACGACGCGGTCGGGGAAATAGACCGAATTGCCGCGCGTTTCCGCCTCGCGGTCGAGCGTCGAGCCGGCGCGGACGTAATAGGCGACGTCGGCGATCGCGACGGTGAGAACGAAGCCGCCCGGATTGGCGGGGCCGGAATCGGGCGCGGCGTGGACGGCGTCGTCGTGGTCCTTGGCGTCGGGCGGGTCGATCGTCACCAGCGGCAGCGCGCGCCAGTCCTCGCGATCGGCCATCGTCGCCGGCCGCGCCGCTTCAGCCTCGGCGAGAGCGGCTTGCGGGAAAACATGCGGGATGTTGTGGGCGGCGAGGGCGATCAGGCTCACCGCGCGCTCGGAGGCGACCGAGCCGAGCCGTTCGACGACGCGCGCCGCCGGCGCGCCGAAACGCCCTTCGCGCAGCAACTCGAGCGCGACGAGCTCGCCCTCCTGCGCGCCGTCGCTGAGCCCCTGGGGGATGAAGAGCTCGCGCGCCGCGCCGCGCTTCTCGATCGGCAGCGCGCGGCCGGCGCCGTTCTCCAGCTCGCGATAGACGCCGAGCACGCGCCCGCGCGCCCGCTCGAGCAATTTGACGACGCGGCCGGTGTAAGCGGGATCGCGCGGGCCGGCGTCGAGGTCGAGTTCGACGCGCACCAGCGCGCGCGCGCCGACGCCGGGGGCAGGGGCGGATTCGCGCCGCAGGCGCGGTCGCCTGACCAGAATGCGCGGCGCGTCGCCCGGGCCGTCCCACTCGGCCGGGCGGGCGATCAGCTCGCCGTCGCGGTCGCGTTCGACGATCTCGGCGACGACCATCGCCGGCAGGGCGCCTTGGCGCGCGAGGGCCTTGCGGCCGCGCACGATCGCGCCTTCGGTTTCGAGGCTCTTCAGCAGCGCCTTCAGCGCGCTCTTGTCCTCGCCCTTGACGTCAAAGGCGCGCGCGACGTCGCGCTTGGTGACGCGCGTCGACGCCTTGCCGGTCGCAGCGCCGCCGCTGGCGATAAAGGCGACGACGTCTTCGCGTGAGGGAAGGGCGCCGGCGACGGGCGCCGTTCGCGAGCGAGACTTGGGGCGCGCGGCGGTCTTGGACGGTCTCTTGATTGGCAATTGCTGCTTCTGACGATGGGGGCGGGGAGGGGGCGCCCCTGGGCCTATCTACGATCGGCGGCCCGTCCTTACAAGCGACGCACGTCGGCCCGCGCCGCCGCGGCGCTTCGCCGCGAGCCGCGTCATCGCCGCGTCAAGGCCGCCGGTCTAAGCAGGCCGAGCGCGCCGGATCGTCCGGACGCCTCGGCCGGAATGGGCGCCGGCCTCGGTCTGGAAATCAGACGCGAACGCGGCGAATCGCGCGAGGGGGCGGGAAGAGCCGAGCCGACCAGAGGGGCGAGATCATGACCGAAGTTCAGGCGCCGGTCGGCTACGCCGCCGCCGCGAGCGCTGCGGCGCTCGGCGAGGAGCGCGCCGCGCATCGGCCGCGCGGCGGGCTCGCCGCGCTGGCGATCGGGGCGCTCGGCGTCGTCTACGGCGACATCGGCACCTCGCCGCTTTACGCCGTCGACCAGATCTTCTCTGGTCCCGCCCAGGTCGCGCCGAGCGCGGACCATGTGCTCGGCGCGATCTCGTTGGCGATCTGGTCGATCACGCTGATCGTCGCCGTCAAATACGCGCTGCTGGTGATCAGCGCCGAGAACGAGGGCGAAGGCGGCGTCTTCGCCCTCTACAGCCTCCTTCACCCGTTCAAGCACAAGCAGCGCAGCGCCTTCGTTCTGCTGTGGGGGCTGATGCTGGGGGCCGGCCTGCTGTTCGGCGACGGCATGATCACGCCGGCGATCAGCGTGCTGTCGGCGGTCGAGGGGCTCAACGTCGCCACGCCCGCCTTCGCTCCCTACGTCATACCGATCACGGTGGCGCTGCTGACCGGGCTGTTCGCCATCCAGTTCAAGGGCGCTTCGCGCATCGGGATCGTCTTCGGGCCGGTCCTCGTCGTCTGGTTCGTCGTCATCGCCGTCCTCGGCTTGGCCCAGATCGTCCGCCAGCCGCAGATCCTGTGGGCGTTCGACCCGTGGCTCGGCTTGGCGTTCCTCGGCCAGGCCGGGTTCCACGAGGCGCTGCTGATCCTCGGCGCGCTGATGCTGGTGGTGACCGGGGGCGAAGCGATGTACGCGGACCTCGGCCATTTCGGCGCGCGGCCGATCCGGGTCTCGTGGTTCGCGATCGTCTTTCCCGCCCTCATCGCCAATTATCTCGGGCAGGGCGCCTATCTCCTCGGCGGCGCGCCGGTGGCGAACGGCAACCTGTTCTACAGCATGGTTCCGACGGCGGCGATCTATCCGCTGACCCTGCTCGCCACGGTCGCCACCGTCATCGCGTCGCAGGCGCTGATCTCCGGCGCCTTTTCGCTGTTCTCGCAAGCGATCGGCATCGGCCTGCTGCCGCGCATCGCCGTCCAACACACCGACCGCGCCCATTCCGGCCAGATCTACATCCCGTTCGTCAATTGGGCGCTGTATCTGGGCTGCGTCGCGCTGGTCGTCGCTTTCGGCTCGTCTTCGGCGCTCGCCGCCGCTTACGGCCTCGCGGTCGCCGGCGTCATGCTGATCACCTCGCTGGCGATGTTCGCCGTCGCCCGCAACTGCTGGCGATGGAGCGCGGCGCGCGCGGCGCTGGTGTGGGGGCCGTTCACCGCGATCAACGCCGCTTTCCTCATCGCCAGTTCGCTCAAGTTCCTCGAAGGCGGTTTCGTGCCGCTGACCGTCGGCGGCGCGGTCTTTCTCGTCATGGCGACGTGGCGCTGGGGCCGCAAGGCGACCTTCGCCGCCTATACGGCGAAGTCGACGATGACGATCGCTCAAGTGATCGACATCCATCGCGGCGCGCCCTATCTGCTCGAGCGCAACGCCCTGTTGATGTCGCCCTATCCGCTGCGCCATGCCAGCGATCGCGCGCCCGCCCTGGCGACGCTGCTGTGGGAGCACGGCGGCGCGCTGCCGCGCAACATGATCTTCGTCGAGGTGACCCACCCCAAGATTCCGTTCATCCGCGACAACCGCTGCCAGGTCACCGTCTTCGATCGCGACCAGCAACGCGGCAGCGTCATCGGCGTCGAGCTCAGCTTCGGCTTCATGGAGGAGCCGAACGTCGAGCGCTATCTCGTCGACATGGCGCGCCATAAGGAGATCGACCTACCGGCGCAGAAGAGCCAGTGGATCGTCCACGTCGCCCACGAGAACCTGTTGCCCGACGGGCGGATGGGCCTGTTGCGGCGCCTGCGCTTCCGCCTGTTCGTCTTTCTGCGCCTGGTGTCGCGCCCGTCCTATTACGGCTATGGCCTCGGCGACGAAGTACGGCTCTCGGCCGAAATCATCCCGGTTCGGGTGAGGTAGGTCCGCAGGCGCGAAGCGTCGCCGGTTGAGCTTGCGCCGCAGCCTGCGCCGGCCGTCGCGGTCAGGGCGCCGAGGCGCGCTTGCCGATCACCAGCAAGGTGAAAAGGCGGAGCGGATGCAGCTTGCGCCGCTCGATCAGCTCGGCGTCCGGTTGGGCGGCGATCCAGTCGCCGACCGCCGCATAGGGAAACTTCGGATGCCAGCCGAGCCACCAGGCGACCTTTTCCATCGCCCCCTCGATCGCGGCGCGTGGACCGCCGGTGGCGGCGAAATGGTTCATCACCACCATCCGCCCGCCCGGCCGGACGACGCGCCAGACTTCGCTTAAGACCCTCGTCGGATTGGGAACGACGCTCATCACATAGGGCGCCAGGGCGACGTCGAAATGGCCGTCGGCGAAGTCCATCGCCCCGGCGTCCATCACCTGCAGACTCTTGACCTGCCTGAGGCCTTTGCGCGCGACGCGCTCGCGGGCGACGTCCAGCATCGCGGCGCTGATGTCGACGCCGGTGACGCGCAAGTCGGCGGGCAGCAGTTCGAGTTCGAGACCGGTGCCGACGCCGACGACCAGCATCGCGCCGTCTTTTCCCGCCGCCGCGGCGGCGGCGCGCGACGCCGCCAGCCGCCCGGGATGGAACGGCAGGTCGAAGATGAGGTCGTAGATCGGCGCCCAACGGCTGTAGGCGGCCTCGGTGCGCGTCTGGGCTTGCGCCGAGGCCGCGCTCGATTGCGGCATGTCGCGCTGCTCCCCTTTTGCCTGCTCCTTCCGCGGCTTCGGCCGCGATCCCCTGGCGCCGACCCTACGACAAGCGATCGTCATACGCCAGCCGGGAGCGATTTTTGGCCGCAAGTGCGCGGGGTCTGGCGCGCCGGCCCTTCGACCCGCGTCCTCGCTCGCGCGTCGGCCGGCGTCTGAAACCCTTCACCAGAGCAATCGTTCGCCAACGCCTGCGACAAGGCCGACGCCGCGCCGTCCGGCGACGTCCTCGACAGCGCTTCTAGGCCCGGGAAATCGACGGCAGGAGTTTGCCCAGGAGGCTCGCCGCGAAATATCCGGCGACGAAGCCCAGCCCCATGCTCATGGCGAACTGAATGTTTCCAAGCCATTCCAGCCGTGACTGGGGCAGCGTCGGATCCCCGGTCGCCAGACTTTCTCAAACCGTCATGCCGGCCGCCGCGACCAGCCCGAGCGCGAGCGCAAAACCGCAGGCGGCGCCCGCGCCCCGACCGCTGAACCAGGAAAACGCGGCCCCGAAAATCAACGGCGCGATCACCGAGGCGAGCCGCGGATAGACGACGTTCCAATCGAGCGCGACAACCACCAGGAAGTGCGCCGCCAGCAACAGGATCAGCGGCGTGACGAAATAGCGCGCAGCGTCGACGAGCAGCCTGCGCCGCGCCGCGGCCTCCGACGAAGCGTATATCGAGGCGCCGTTATCGGGCTTGGCGGCGGCCGCGCGGTCGATCGCCGCGATCAGCCGGCCGATCTGGCCGTCGAAATCGCGTCCGGTCGCCACCTCCGCCGCATTCAGGAAGGCGAACGTCCCGAAGCTCTGCGGCGGCGTCCCGGCGTCGGGCATCCTGGCGCCGTCGACCAGCACCGGAATGACGGGCGCGCCGCGCGCCAGCGCGGTCTCGATTTCGACCCGGACCGGGTCGCGCTCCTGGTGGATTCGCGCTTCGCCGCCGTCCTGCCCCCCAGCCAGCCGGCGCCGATGACCGCCAGGACGACGTCGGTGCGTCGCAGCGTTTCGCCGATATGGGCGCGAAAATCGGCCCCGATCGGGATGTTGTCGACGTCCATGAACACGCTGGGCTTGCCGTAATGGGCGGCGAGGCGGTCGAAGATGCGTCCCGACATCGCGGCGGTGTCGGAACGACGGTAGGAAATGGCGATCTTCGGCATCGGCCTATCGGGCGACCTGGAAGCCGAACTCCGCCGCGCCGGCGCGCCCGCTCTTGTCCTTCACTTCGATCCAGAACTGATGTGCGCCGGGAGGCTCGTCGACCTTGTCGATTTCGATGCCCTCAGCGGTGATGAACGGCGTGATCCGCTGAGCGATGTCGATGCTCGGTCGCTTGAGATAGGTGACCACCACCGATTCCGGATCGATCTCGGCGCCGCCGAAGGCGTGAAAGCGCAACTTCAGATCGATCGGCGAATGCACCAATCCGGCTGCGGGGGGGAGGAGAGACGACGAGAATGTTGGGCCGTCGCAACGGACTGCCGCGCATGACGAGCGAGGGCGCTTCCCCGGCGGGCAAAGCCGCTTCGTCCGGCGCAACGAGCTCGAACGCTCGCGCGGCCGGGAGCGGCGCCAGCGCCAAGGCGACGCCGAGAGCCGACAGCCGAAGCAAATCGGTCCGCCTGCAAGTGGCGTTTCGTTTCCGCGGCGTTCCAAACGATATGAGCCGTCGTTTCATGGTCCGCGTTCTCCCCGATGCGGCGCTGGTCAAATCCCCCCGCCGCGCCAATCACCGTGAAGGGCGCCCAGAACAGCGGATGGGCGTAGGCGTAATCCGAGCGGCCTGCAGCGTCGACGAATACCGGACCGTCGATCAACGCCACCATCGATCGGCGCAGCGCTTCGCTGCGCGAAAGACCGGGATCGGCGCTCCGACGTCGGAACAGATCGCTCGTCAGCGCGCGCGCCGACGCGGAGTGAACCGACCAGTTGGTCACCAGCAGCGCGCGCGTCCCGGCGTAGAAGAATGCGCGCCGAGGCCGGAGGCGCCTTCGGCGCCGGCGCCGGCGCCCGCGCCGGTGTTGCAGGCCGACAGGACCACCCAATCGGCGTCGAGCTTGAGCGCCAGAATCTTGTCCGTGGTGAGGAGCCCATCGCCCTCGATCCCCGCCACCTCGGGCGCCGTCAAAGCCAACGCCGGTTGCGTCAGTCCGTCGAGGTCTCCCGGGATCAGCCCGTGCGTCGCGAACGCGACGACGCGGTAGCGCGCGAGATCGAGGGTTTCGACGTTGCGTTCGTTGGCGTCCTTGCCGAGATAGAGCGACTTGACCGGGTCGACGTCGAGCGCGCGCGCCATATCCGTCAGTTCCTGCCGCGTATCGGGAAGGCGCGGCGGCATCGCCAGCTCGGCCTTGTCGGCGGACTCGGTCAGCGGCGCGGCGCGCAATTTCAGCGGCCGGCCGCGCGTCACGTCGGCGTCGCCGGCCGCGGCGGCGTCAGCGGTTTTCGTCGCCTCCGCCTCAGCCTCGGCGGCCTCTTCGGGGCTGAAATAGGGGTCGCCGAATCCGATCAGGCTGTCGCGGCGCGGCGAACCGGCAGGCAGAGACC
>Ga0181520_10012964_pt1 | contig 10613 bp, 7 predicted proteins | sample PEATcosm2014_Bin_29_FD_132451 | JGI IMG/M metagenome (GOLD analysis project Ga0181520, IMG submission 132451) | Peatland microbial communities from MTU Mesocosm Facility, Houghton, MI, USA - PEATcosm2014_Bin02_30_metaG | ecosystem: Environmental > Terrestrial > Soil > Wetlands > Peat | place...
AGTACAACTCCGTAGTCTAACACTACGAATCCCGCCGATGGCAGCTCCGCGGCTGAAGCCACACCATGCGGAAACGACGAGCGTTCACCGGAGGCGACAATGGTCTCGAATGACATTCCGGTCGCGCCGGCTTTTCGGGCCGTGTATTCAAGCCTTGCCGCAACCGCCGACTCGGCCACGCCCTCGCGCATCGAGCGCAGCAGAGGCGGAAACAGTCGCGACGAAAGCTCCACCGCGTTGCGCAACAACTCGATCTCACCGGCATCCTTCAGCGCCCGGAGCTCTTCCACTGCGCCCGCAAGCCTGACAAGCTTGATGCCCTTGCCCAGTGCCTTTTCAAAGACACCCAGCTGAGCCACCGTAAGATGCTCGCTCTCAATCGCAATGCGTTTGAGTCCCAACTTCACGCAGTTCGCGGCCACGCCCGTCAGCGCGCTACCCTTGGTGATGGATACCCGCACGCCGTTCACTTCGGCAGCGGCCTGCGCCGTATATCGTCCATCAGTGAACAAGACCGGACGGCGGCCAACGAGCAACACTCCGGCGCTGCCCGTAAAGCCGCAAAGATAGCGCACGTTCGGCAGATGCGTAACCACCAGGGCATCAACCTTCTGCCGCTCCAGCACTCCGTAAAGCTTCTTCTGCCGAACTTGAAAATTCATTCTCATGATTGTAAATGCTGCAAAGCAATGCGGGCTCCCGAAGAAGCCCGCATTACGCCAGAAAGAACTGCGCCGGTTAGGTCTCGATGATTTTGGGGGTGATGAAGAAGATCAGCTCGTCGGTTTCCGTCTTGACCGAGCGCTGCCGGAACAAGCTGCCAAGCCACGGAATGTCGCCCAGCAGAGGGGTTTGCGAGGTGCTCACCGTATTGGTGGTCTGGATCACTCCGCCGATTACGACCGTACCGCCATCGGTGACCAACACCTGCGTGGTAGCCTGCTGCGTGGTCAGGATGTAGTTGCCATTGGTTTGGCCGCTGGGCTGCGTGTTCTCGACGTCTACGGTCAAGAAGATCGTGTTGTCCGATGTGATCTGCGGAGTTACGGAAAGCCGCAGAACCGCGTCAATGTAGGAAACCGTGGCATTCGCATTGGCGGTGCTGGCCTGGTAAACAGGCAGCTTCACGCCCTGCTTCACTTCCGCCTTCACATTGCTCTGGGTCACCACCCGTGGACGAGACAGGATCTTCGCCAGGTTGTGGCTCTCGGCCGCCGTCAGCACCGCGTCGATTCCATACGACTTTGTGATGTTGCTGATGGTGAAGCCGGTCGTTGGGTTGGTTACAGGAAGGTTGTTGAAAAGAGGCACGGTACCTGGGTTGGTGTTCACCGTAGAGGTTCCGCCGGTGACGGAATTTGTCGTCGTGGTCTGGGTCAACGAGCTTAAGCCGCCAATGGTGCTGACGCCATTGAGCCAGTTGAATCCGAGCTGGACGCCCAAGTCTCTGGAGAAGGATCGCGTGGCCGAAACCACTCGCACCTCGATCTCCACCTCACGGCTCTTCCGGTCCAACTGCGAGATCAGCCGATCCAGGTTGGGAAGCACGCTCGGAATGTCTGAAATGATGAGAGTGTTCGTGCGCTCGTCCGCGATCACATCGCCACGCGCGGTGAGGAACTTCTTGACCGTGGGCACCAGCTCCTTCGCCTTCGCGTAGCTCAAGAAACGCGTAATCGTCTGGCGATCCACCGCCAGCGCAACCGCCTCTGACTGGGCGCGGCGATCGACGGCTTCCCGGCGCAACGTATCTGTGGCCGCAATGCGCAGAACGTTTCCCTGCAGTTCACGATCCAACGCATTGTTCTTCAGCACAATGTCCAAGGCCTGGTCCCACGGTACGTCGTCAAGCACAAGGGTTAGGTTTCCCTTTACGTTCGGATCGAGGACAATGTTCAGGCCGCTGATTTCGTGGATCAGGCGGAAGAAATCCTTCAGGTCCACATCCTTCAGGTTTACGGAAATTGGCTCGCCCGTGTACTTGGGCGCCGGAGCGATTGCCGACGTTGTGGTGGAAGTAACGGGAACCTGCCGCTCCGCTACCGGAGGAGTCGCGCGAGCCATTTCAACCACTGGCTGGCTGCTCTGCGGCGAAACTGCGATCACCTCGGCGGCGCGGCTATCATGCTCCTTGGCATCAGGAACCTGTGGCTCACGCACTGCTGGAGTGCTCTGCGGCGCAGGCGCTGCCGCGGCCTCTACCACCACAGCAGCCTTCACCGGAGCGGGAGGCGCTACGACCGGAGCGGGATGGGCGACGGCTGGAGCAGGCTCTACGACTGGATTAGCGCGCTCTACGACCAGAACGGGCCGGGCTGCGACTGGAGTGACAGCTACGGCCGGTACCACGTGAGCTTCGCGATCACTCTGCATGTTGGAGACGACCGGACTGGCCGGTGCCGCCGACTCGGCGACCTCGGTGGATGCCGGAGCCGGAGCGGGGGCCGATGGCGGCAACGCTGCCGTCTCTTCGGTCTTGATCCGCACAATCACCTGTTTCGCCGAAGGGACAAGATCAAATTCACGGGGACCGCTCAGGTCGATCACAACGCGTGTCACAGGAGGCTCAGCCTGAAAGCGGCCAACCCGGACCTGGAGAACGTCCTTGGAGTTTACAGCGATCTTCTTGATCGCCGTCTTTGCCACTACATTGCTGAAATCCAGCACCAGCCGGTCGGGCTGTTTCAGGAGGAATGGACGGGCCTCGCTTGGGCCATCGATGATGACATCCAGCGTACCGTTTCCGTGCCGTACGCTGACGTTGCGAATGGCCGCGGGAGCTGTCTTGCTAGCCATCACGCGGGGCTGCGACTTGGGCTGTGCCGCCGGAGAATTTACCGCCGGTGCCGCGGCGGGCTTCGCCGCAGGACTCATCGCAGTGACTTTATAGCTATCCTTCACCACCGGTTTTGCATAGGCCGGCAACGCAGGCGACGCCGCGGAACTTCCCGCTACTTTTCCCGTAGAAGAGGTGGCAGAGGGAGCCAGTACCGGCTTCACGCCACTCTTCAGCAGAACCTGCAGACCATCGCTCTGGTCCTGCACATCCACGCTCACATCGTCGCCCAGCTGCAACTCAATGCGGGTCACTTCACTTCCGGACGCACTGGTATAGCTGGAGAGCTTGTAGCCCTTCAGGATGGCCGAGCTCAGCGCGGCTGTGCGCTGCACCGCCGCGTCGGCAGTGACGCCCGCCAGGTCGACCAGCATCAGGTGCTGGTCCGCCCTGTATTCCTTGTGGGCAAACGAACCGGTGGTCCGCAGGTTGACCGTCATCCCATTGGGCGCTGCCTCCACCTGCACCGAGTTCAGTTGTGAAGCCGCCGTCGCCGTGCCGGCGCAAAACAGCGCCATGAGTCCCACCGTCAGCAGTCGCTTGAACCTCATCGTTGCTCTCCCCGCGTTGCCTGTTACCAGGCAGCGCGCGTCTCTCCCAATCACTTGCCTTGCAGTATCGTGGCTCATCTTCGCCATGGCTCCCAGGCCCCTTTGATCTTTCTAAACCGCGGGTACTCCAAGCTTCTTAGTAACTTCGCGAGTCAACGGGCGGCCCAGCGCATCCGACGTTCGTTCACGCAGTATGATTGCGTCCTGGGTGATGCGTTCCACGTCGCCATCCGCCAGTGGATCGTTCTCACGCAGGAAATAGGTATGCTGGCCGTTCACGACCACGGCGATGGAGCCGCCTGGTGACCGGACTATGCCATACAGACTGATCTCGCCTACAGCCAGGCACTTTCTGCCACTACCGGTACAGGTGGCCACATTGTGCAGACGCTCCACCACCGGACTGACAAACGGATCGCGCTTTCCCCTGGGGGCATCGGGCCTTCGTTCGCGGTTCGCGGCCGATGCCGTTCTGGCCGGCGCGGGCCGGTATGCTTTCTTTCCCTTGCGGTGCTTTCCGTAAGGCGCGGCCACTAGCACCTTGGCCGTCTTCGCGGTATGAACGGAGGCGGGGGCCTTCGGCGAGTGGATCAGCACCGTCCTTGCCCCACTGGGTTTTGCTGGCACAGTGGGAGTGACCTGCTGATTCTGCGGCAGGGTTTGTGCCCACGCGCTTGCTCCAAGCCACAACGCCAGGATCACCTTGCTGCTCTTCATGGCCCCTCCTACTTCTTTGCCGCTTTGGCGGCGGCGGGTGATGGTCCACCACCCTTGGAAGTGCTGTAAAACGTTGTCAAAATACAATTGGCGGATACGGTCTCAGTCGGCGACCACTTGTACGATTTTTTCGCGGGCACTTTTCCCCCGCCCTTCAGCGCGCCCATGCTGAGGTGGCTGACATTCACAATTCGCTCCATTTTCTGCAGCCGGTCGTAGAAGTTCAGCACCGAGTAGTACGGACCGTCTACGTCAATCTCAAACGGAACCTCGACGTAGTATTCCTTGGCTGTCGTATCCTTCGGAGTGTAGCGGCGGACTTCCACCCCGGCGGCTCCCGCCTCGGTCGCAATCAGCGTAATAAACGCCGGAACTTCCTTTTCCTCAGGCACGATCTTGCGCTGCGCCTCCATCTGCACCTTCAAAGTCTCGGCCTGCGCATTCAGTTCCGCGAGCCGAGCCCGATACGGGGTCAACTGTGCAATTTCCGCATTCTTGCTCTTCAGCGTCAGCGTATCCGCCTGATTTGCTTTTTTCAGTGGTTCCAGGGAAAACATATAGGCCCCGGCCGCAAGCAGAAGGATCACCAGCGCCACTAGTCCGATTTTTGCCACGTAGGGCATTTCTTTGAAGCTCGCCATGACCTTTAAGCCTTCGTCTTTTCACACACCAGACTGAAACTGAATGTCTGCAGCTTCTGGTTGTCATCCTGAAACGTATCCTTTAATTCGACATTCTTGAAGTATCCGGAGCGCCGCAGATTGGTCATAAGATTCGCAACCTGGTTTGGACCCAGCGCCACTCCATCCATCGCAACGCTCGCTCCATCGTCCCGCATGTTCAACAGCCAGACGCCATCCGTCTTGTTCACGGTTTCACCCAGGTCGGCGAGCAGCGGTACCGGTCCCACCTGCGAAGCGCGTAGCTGGTCGATCACATCGAAGCGCCGTTTGAAAGCGTCGTAGTCGCGCTGCCGCTCGAGGTATGCCTGCTTCACCTTGGTCATCGAGGCAATCGTCTTGTTGGCCTCCACAAGCTGGCTCTGCAGCTTTTCATGCGTGCTTTGCAATTGCATGTAATACAAATAAAGCCCTACTCCAGCCACCACCAGGAGTCCCAGCCCCGCAATTAACGGAGAAGGCCCATCCGTGGTGAGCTGCGGCATTGTGAATAGGCGCCTTGGCTTTTTCCCCTTCTTCGGCTTTGCCGCCCCTAGCAGATTGATCCGGATCATAGTTTTTCAAAGCTCCTCAGGGCCAGCCCAACCGCTACCACCAGTTGCGCCGCGTTTCGCTCCACCAAGTCCGCGCCTTCCCCAATCGGCGGTACGATCTTAAGGAACGGATTCAGCGGATCCACTGGAATGGAAAACTCCTGCCGCAGTGCTTCCACCAAGCCCGGGACCTGCGACGAACCGCCCGCAACGTAAATTCGTTCGATATGCTCGCCGCTCGCGGTGGCACGGAAGAAGTCAAATGTCTTCTGGATTTCCAGGACGATGATCTCGGTGACCTGCTGCAGAATTGGCAGCTTGGCGTCTTCGCTGACCGTTCCAATTTTCTTGCCCAGCTTAAACGCCTCGGCCTCGTCAAAGCTGAGGTCCAGTTCCTTCTGCAACGAATCCGTGTACTGGTTGCCCCCCACGCTGACATCGCGCGTAAACAGTGGAATCGAGCCACGCACAATGTTGATGTTCATCACGCTGGCGCCAATGTTCAGCAAGGCAACCGTCGCGTTCGGGGCCGGGTCGTAGTTGTATTCATAGCAGTTTTGCAGGGCAAACGCGTCAATGTCCACAATCGCCGGTTGCCTTCCGGAGAGTTGCAGCGCATTGGTGTAGTTCAGGATCTTGTCTTTCTTCACCGCTACCAGCAGAACGTCGATGGTCGGTCCGTCCAAAGTCTCGGTTAAAACCTGGTAGTCAACGTTGACGTCGCTCATGTCGAACGGAATGTACTGCGCTGCCTCGCTGCGAACCGCTTCGCCCAGCTCCGGCTCATCCATGGTCTGCATTGAAATCTTCTTTACGATCACAGAGTGGCCACTGACCGAGGTCGCAACCAGCTTGGCCTTGAACGCGTGCTCAGCAAAAATTTTGCTAATCGCACTGGCAACACTGCCGCTATCCACAATCATCGAATCCACAACGATATCGCTTGCCAGTGGCTCCAGGCCCAGATGGCTCACCATGAGCTCTCCGCGGCTGCGTTGCAGCTCCACGGCCTTGATACCGTTCGACCCGATGTCCAGGCCGACAATCGTTTTGTTCTTGCCAAAGCTGAAACCACTGAATCCAAACATAAGCGGACGCCCTCTTTACCTCACCGCAGTGGCACGAATCGTGCGCGGCTTCTTCTTCAGCGCGCCTTCTCCGCCACTGCTCTTGCTTTCCATCCAGCGATCGAGTAACGCCTTCTTGAACTTCCAGCGGTTGCCCAACTTGAACGCTGGAATCTTGTCTTCCGACACATACTTGTACAAGGTGTCCGGGCTTACGCCCAGATACTCGGACGCTTGTCGAACGTTCATCACCTCAGGCGAGTCAGACATATAAAGTTGCCCTTTCAAATGCCAGAGCGCAGCCTGCAGATACCATGATCGACATTACTGCCCGGCGTCTCCGACCGGCGGGCGATCACTGCAACGCCTGCATTCCATTCTGCAACCAGGCGCGCTGATGCCTGCGAGGAGGATTCCTCTGCTTTCTCGGGGGGAGTAGTACGCTCTGGTTATAGCAGAGTTCAGGGCGGCTAAGTCAACCATAACTTCCGGCAAAATCCGGAAGATACCCTGCATGTTCCGCTCATTCCGGTACTTAACCTGTCTTAACCCGCCATACTTTGTAGCTGAAATCAACATACACCACAAGATGCTGGGGCAGTGACGCAAAGGATGCTGCGCATTACGCTGGTGGATTACCAAGGACCGTAACACGTTGGAACCCCGACAATGTCTTTCGGGTACTTTGGCATTGTTTACTTTGTGTGCAGGGTCATCGGCCTTTGGCCTCCACCATATATCTAGGGTGACCAAACCAGACTCGTGTACCGGTGGTGTGTATTCTCCAGGTAACCCCGCGCCCGGACCAGCCTGCATAAACACGGCGGTAGTTGCGCAAGGAAGCGCTTTTTCGGATACAAGGAAATGCCTTTTCGGGTATTATGTGATCGTCTTTATCCTGTGCATTTATATGGCCGGACCGATTGTCCGGCCATTTTTCACGCAGAAGAGAGCCCGCCGCTGTCCCCGGCGGGCTTCTGTTTGCTTGAGATCGCTTCCTAAGCGGCCTAGTAGTTCATGTCGAACTTCTCCTGGTGCAGTTGAGCATCGCTCTTCACCAGCACCGGATGGCCGATCAGCTCTTCCATCTCCTGCAGCCATTTCCCATTGCCGCTCTTCAACTCCTTCGCGACATCCGGATTCACCCGCAGGATGACTTCCTTGCTTTCCACGTGGCGGCGCACCTTGCGCATCTCCACGTAGATCTCGTTGCACACGGTCTGCACCGACTTCACGAAGCCCGTTGCGTCGCAATACGGGCACGGCGTACCCAGCGTCCGCTCCAGCGACTGCTTGACCCGCTTGCGCGTGATGGCCACCAGTCCGAAGTCATTAAACTGCAAAATCTTCGATGGCGCGCGATCCGCCTTCATCGCCTCTTCCAGCGCCTGCATCACCTTCTGGCGATTCTTGCGCTCGTCCATGTCAATGAAGTCGACCACGATGATCCCGCCGAGGTCGCGGAGCCGGATCTGCCGCACAATCTCTTTCACCGCGTCGCAGTTGGTCTTCACAATCGTATCTTCCAGGCGTGCCGTTTTGCCCACGTACTTGCCCGTATTGATATCGATGGCGACCAGCGCCTCGGTCTGGTTGATGACGATGTAGCCTCCGCTCTTCAGCCACACCTTCGACTTAAGGCTCTTGTTGATCTCCTCATTGATGCCGAACTGCTCGTAGAGCGGGGTGTCCTTGGTATACAGCTTGATGCGGCGCACCAGGCTCGGCTGGAAGCGCGAGGCAAAGCGTACCACCCGCTCGTATTCGCCTTCGTTATCCACCCATATCTGCGAGAAATCGCTGGTCACCTGGTCGCGCAGGATGCGCTCTACCAGGTTCAGATCGTGATAGATCAGCGACGGGCTCTTGCTGGATTCGGCGCGGGTGCGGATTTCGGTCCACAGATGCTTCAGAAAACGAATGTCGGCGCGCAGTTCATCTTCCTTGATATTGGACGCCGCGGTCCGCACGATGAAGCCCCCGTGCCCGTTCTCGCGCTCGCTGGAAACGATACGCTTCAGCCGCTGCCGCTCCTCTTCGCTGCTGATCTTGCGCGACACCCCAATGTGATTCACCGTTGGCATGTAGACCAGGAAGCGGCCAGGAAGGGCGATGTGACTAGTGATGCGAGCGCCCTTCTTGCCGATCGGCTCTTTGGCAATCTGTACCAGTATCTCCTGACCTTCCTTCAGCAGCTCGCTGATCAGGGGCAGTGCGCGGGACTGCTGCCGCGGACGCATCCGTCCTCCACCACGCGGAGGCGGCGTGCCACGGCGGCCACGGCGTTCGCGGCGCTCAAAGCGCTCGGGACGCTGCCGTTCGGTCGCCGGTGTAGCCGCAACATCAGACTCCTCCGGCCCTTCGGTTTCGTCCTGCTCTTCGCCTTCGTCCTCACCGCTGGCCTCTTCGGCGAGCATCTCAGACTCTTCAAATTCCTCTCCGCCGAAGTCATATTCTTCATCTTCTAGCTCGTTCTCTTCGCCGCTTTCGCGTACGGCGGCGCCGATCTGCGAGCCGTTTACATCCTCGAGCCCGTCGTCTTCAGCTTCATTTTCTTCATAACGGTCGAAATGCTCGGCCAAGGCCGGCATTTCCGCCTCGTCCTCGTCGAGTTCCTCGTGCTCCACGTGACCACCTTCGATCACGAAGCTGCCCAACTGGCTCCCGTGCGAGGCCGATACATTCTCTGCCGCCTGAATTGTCTCCGGCGCGGCCTTCGCTCCAGGCTCCTCCACCGGAGCTACGGCATGCGTTTCTGTGCCGGCGACCTGCTCCCTCGGTTCATCTTGGGCCGCATGTCCCTCGGATGTACCGCCAAAAATCTTCGAAACCCGATCACGCCAAGAACGGCGGCCGCCGCGCCCCTCGCTCCTCGCCTCGTGTCCCTTGTCGGCCGCTTCGGGTTCAGTCTCGTCCGTCGCGGGTTCGGCATGAACTTCGTCGCCGCGAGCTTCCAGGTATTGCGATGTCTCCGGACGAGCGTCTTCCGCCTGCTCCGTGCGATGTTCCTCAACCGCCGCAGGTTCGGCCACTTCGCTGACAAACACAGTCGGCACTGCGGCCGCAGTCTCTCCCAGCATCGGTTCCTGCATGGCTTCCTGCGTCAGCTCAGCGGGTACCGCCGGTGTCTCCGTGTGGACTTCTTCTTCCGCTTCCACGGCATGGCGCTGGGTCATCGACGGCAGACCGCTCACACCGGAATAACTGGCGCTGGACAAGGGTTCGGTTGGATTTGCCTCAACCTTTGCCGTTGCATCCTGCTCCGCCGGAGCGACGGTTTCGGCAATTTCCGTCGTCACCGTAGTCTCAGGAACTGCAATTGGCTCGACAGGCGCAGCAGATTCCGCAAGCTCTGGAACCGATACCGGCTCAACCCCGCGATACTTTGAAATCGATTCACCGGGAAGAACGATCGGAGTGTAATTCTCCGGCAGTGGCGTGCTCTCAAACTCGCGCGGTTCCCGCGGCTCGCGCTCACGGCCACGATCCCGGTCCCGGTCCCGGTCGCCGCGACGTCCACGGCCGCCACGGTCTCGGTCACGACCGCGTCCATAACCGCCGCGATCGCGATCTGACTCATAGCTCGCGGCACTCTCGGCGGCAGGAGCCGGAGCCGGAACTTCTCCCTCCGCGCGATTGTATTTCGAGATTGACTCGCCCGGCAGCAGCATGGGCGTGTAGCTTGTCGCCGCCGATTCCGCAGGTTGTGCCTCCGCGGCAGGAGCCTTCACGGCTTCCGCCTCCGGCTCATCCTCTGCTGCTTCCTCTGCTATCTCATCGTCGCTAACCGAATGCGCCAGCCCGTGCACGACCAGTCCACGGGGCTCAAATCCGCGCAGTTCGCGCTTCCTCGGCTCACGCGGAGCTTCCGGCTCACGCTCGGCCGCCGTTTCCTCGAACTCGTCGCCGCTCTCCTGCTCACCGGCCTGCGCCTCAGGCTGCGCGGTTCCCGGTTGTGCCTCGGCCGGACGCTCGCCCGGCACCCGGTCACGTCCACCCCGTCTTCCGCGACGGCGGCGGCGGCCACGCCAGCGCGGCGCACCTTCCTCTTTTGCTTCGGCCTGAGCACCCTCACCTTCGATGGCAGCATCCTCTTGCGGCTCTGCGGAATCTTCTTCCTCCACAGGTTGAGGTTCGGCAATAATCAGGCCGTTGGCGTCAGCCAAGGTGGATCCAGTCACTTTCACATCGCCAAATTCGCCGTCTTCGTCTTCGTCCTGGAGTTCCAG
>Ga0181520_10012965_pt1 | contig 10613 bp, 9 predicted proteins | sample PEATcosm2014_Bin_29_FD_132451 | JGI IMG/M metagenome (GOLD analysis project Ga0181520, IMG submission 132451) | Peatland microbial communities from MTU Mesocosm Facility, Houghton, MI, USA - PEATcosm2014_Bin02_30_metaG | ecosystem: Environmental > Terrestrial > Soil > Wetlands > Peat | place...
AGTCCCTTCAGCCGACGCGCGATCAGCGTGCGCGACGCCCACGGGCAGATCAGCGCGGCGTAGAGATGGTAGCGCCCCGCCTCGGCGGCGAAGCCGCCTTCGCCGGTCGGGCCGGGACGGCCGTCCGGCGTCACCCAATTGCGGAATGACGACGTCTGGCGGACGAAGCCGCCCTTGGCGTCCTTCGCCTGCACCGGCTGCCAATCGCCGCTCCACCGTCCGTCGACCAGCATCGGGCTCTCTCCCGCGAATTGCGCCCCGTGCATTTGGGGAGATTGTCGGATCAACGCAATCGGCGGCGACGCAATTCGCCGTGTGCATTATAGAGGGTGCGCCGCGCCGCTTCGGCGCGCAGAGGATCTTGCGGTCATGGCCGGCGCGCCGTTCCTTCCCGCTTCGCGCGATACGATCTTCGCTCCCGCCTCGGGCGCGGGACGCGCGGCGATCGCCGTCATCCGCGTGTCGGGCCCGCGTTGCGCGGCGGCGCTGGCGGCGCTGGCGCCGGGCAAGGCGTTCCCCGACCGCATCGCGACGCTGGCGACCTTGCGCGATCCCGCCAGCGGCGAAACGCTCGACCGGGCGCTGGTCGTCCGCTTCGTCGCGCCGCGCAGCTTCACTGGCGAGGAGATGGCGGAGGTGCAGGCGACCGGCGGCCGCGCGACGATCGCCGGCATCGTCGCCGCGCTGGCGCGTCTGCCTGGCCTGCGCCCCGCTGAAGCGGGCGAATTCGCCTGGCGAGCGTTCGGGAACGGCAAGCTCGATCTGTCCGAAGTCGAGGGTCTCGCCGACCTCGTCGACGCCGAGACCGAGGCGCAGCGGCGGCAGGCGGTGAGAATCGCCGGCGGCGCGCTGAGCCGCGACGCCGAGGCGATCCGCGCGCTGCTCGCCGAAGCGATGGCGCTGATCGAGGCGCAGATCGATTTTTCCGACGTCGAGGATTCCGACTCGCTGTCGCTCGACCGGGCGCGCGCGATCGTCGCCACGGCGCTCGCGCGGACCCGCGCCGCGCTCGCCGGCGCTTCGGCGGGCGAGCGGCTGCGCGAGGGCTTTTCCGTCGTCATCGCCGGCCCGCCCAACGTCGGCAAATCGACGCTGATGAACGCGCTGGCGCGGCGCGACGTGTCGATCGTCTCGTCGATCCCCGGCACGACCCGCGACCTCGTCGAAGCCTCGCTCGATCTGCGCGGCTTTCCCGTCACCCTGGTCGACACAGCGGGCCTGCGCGAATCCGACGATCCGATCGAGCGCGAAGGCGTCGCCCGCGCGCGGCGGCGCGCCGAACGCGCCGACCTGACGTTATGGCTGACCGACTCGACCGCGCCCGCCCCGCCCGCCTACGACGGGCCCGGGCCAATGATCGCGGTGGCGACCAAGGCCGACCTCGGCGCCGCCGCAGCGGCTGGAACGATGCCGATTTCGGCCCTCACCGGCCTGGGAATCGAACAATTGCTTGACGCGATCGCCGATGTCGCGGCAGAGCAGATGACCGGACCGGCGCCGGCGCTGATCACGCTGGAGCGGCATCGGGTCGCTTACGCCGACGCGCTTGCGGCGCTAGAGCGGGCGCTCGACCCGGCGCAAGGCGAACTCGAGCTGGTCGCCGAAGACCTGCGGCTCGCCGCGCGGACGCTGGAGCGGATCGCCGGCCGCATCGACGTCGAGGACGTGCTCGGCGAAATCTTCAAGCGGCTGTGTGTCGGTAAATGAATTCTGTTTCACGTGAAACAAGCGAGTCGGAAATGAGAGAGGGCTCTCCTTACAGCGTCATGGCCGGGCTTGACCTGGTCATCCCGGCTGCGCCGGAATACGCACGGCTCGGTGCTTCGCCGGTCCCGGCCGGCGCTTGGATGAGCGGGTCAAGCCCGGTCACGACGGGCTAGGCTTGATGTCCGATTCCTACGACGTCATCGTCATCGGCGGCGGCCACGCCGGCTGCGAAGCGGCGGCGGCCGCGGCGCGCGTCGGCGCGCGCACGGCGTTGGTCACCCAGCGCTTCGAGACGATCGGCGTCATGAGCTGTAATCCGGCGATCGGCGGGCTCGGCAAGGGCCATCTGGTGCGCGAGATCGACGCGCTCGACGGGCTGATGGGTCGCGCCGCCGATTCCGCTGGCATCCAGTTCCGCGTCCTCAACCGTCGCAAAGGCCCAGCCGTGCAAGGTCCGCGCGCCCAGGCCGACCGCAAGCTCTATCGCCTGGCGATGCAGCGGCTGATCGTCGAGACCGCAAACCTAACGGTGATCGAGGCCGAAGCGAGCCGCTTCGTCATCGTCGACGGCGCGATTCGCGGCCTCGAGCTCGCCGACGGTCGAAGGCTCGACGGCGCGGCGGTGGTCGTCGCGACCGGCACTTTCCTCAACGGCGTGATCCACCTCGGCGAACGGCGCACCCCGGCCGGCCGGGTCGGCGACAAGCCGTCGGTCGAACTCGCCGGCTCGCTCGCCGCGGCCGGCTTCGCGCTCGGCCGACTCAAGACCGGCACGCCGCCGCGGCTTGACGGGACGACGATCGACTGGGCGCGGCTCGAAGTTCAGCCGGGCGACGACCCGCCCGAGCCCTTCTCGGCCCTCACGGAGGCGATCGTCACGCCGCAGGTCTGCTGCCACATCACCCGCACCAACCTCGCCGGCCATGCGATCGTGCGCGCCAACGCCCATCGCACCGGCGTCTATTCCGGCGCGATCTCGGGCCGCGGCCCGCGCTATTGCCCGTCGATCGAGGACAAGGTCGTGCGCTTCGCCGACCGCAACAGCCACCAGATCTTCCTCGAGCCGGAAGGGCTCGACGACCCGACCGTCTATCCCAACGGCATTTCGACCTCGCTGCCGGCCGAGGTTCAGGCGGCGCTGGTGGCGACCATTCCCGGACTGGAGAAGGCGCGCATCGTCCGGCCGGGCTATGCGATCGAATATGACTATGTCGACCCGCGCGAACTCGACGCCAGCCTGGAGACGCGCCGCATCGCCGGCCTATTTTTCGCCGGCCAGATCAACGGCACCACCGGCTACGAGGAGGCGGGGGCGCAGGGACTGGTGGCCGGCCTCAACGCTGCGCGCAAGGCCGGCGGGCTGGCGGCGGCGCGTTTCGACCGCGCCGAATCCTATCTCGGCGTGATGATCGACGATCTCGTCACTCGCGGCGTCAGCGAGCCCTACCGCATCTTCACCTCGCGCGCCGAATACCGGCTGTCGCTGCGCGCCGACAACGCCGCCGAGCGCCTGACCGACAAGGGAATCGCGCTCGGCTGCGTCGGAGCGGCGCGCGCCGCCTTTCACCGCGCCGAGACGGCCAGCCTGGACGCGGGTCGGGCGCTGATGAAGGCGGCCAAGGCCGCGCCGACCGCCCTCGCCGCTGCCGGCGTCGCCATCAACCAGGACGGCGTGCGCCGTTCCGCCTTCGAGCTCGCCGCCCAGCCGCATCTGACCCTCGAGACGCTGGCGCGCGTCTGGCCCGAGCTCGCCGACATCCCGCCGAAGCTCGCCCGCCGGCTCGAAGCTGACGCCAAATATGCAGTCTATCTCGACCGCCAGGAGGCCGACATCGAGCGCCACCGCCGCAGCGAGGCGTTGGCGATTCCCGCCGACCTCGATTACGCCAGCCTCTCCGGCCTCTCCAACGAGCTGAAGGCGAAGTTCCTCGCCGCGCGCCCGGCGAGCCTCGGCCAGGCCGGGCGCATCGAGGGCGCGACGCCGGCCGCCCTGGCGCTGATCGCCGCGCATGCGCGCCGCCGCGGGCGGCAAACCGTCGATGCGTGACCGGCGCTCCCATCGCCCGAACCGCGACGGAACTGTGGGCGCGGCCGTTGGCCGCGACCTGACGCGCCCACCGGGCGCGTCTACAAGACAGCTGGGTCTCCCTGGGTCCGACGCCGCGTTTCACGTGAAACACCCCTCCCCGGACGCCGATCGCGCCCGCGCCTTGGCGCTGGTCCCGGTCTCGCCCGAGGCCGAGGCGCGGCTGGCGATCTACGTCGATCTGCTCGCCCGCTGGCGCAACGTCACCAATCTCATCGCCGCAGCGAGCTTCGCCGAAGTCTGGACGCGACACATCGCCGATTCGGCCCAGCTCCCGCCGCTTGCGCCCGACGCAGCCCGCTGGGTCGATCTCGGCTCCGGCGCCGGCTTTCCCGGCATGGTGATCGCGATCCTGCTCGCCGACGTCCCCGGCGCCCGCGTCCATTGCATCGACAGCGACCGGCGCAAATGCGCGTTCTTGCGCGAAGTCGCGCGCGCGACCGGCGCACCGGCCGAGATTCACGCCGACCGCGTCGAGGCCATCGCCCCGGAAAGCCTGCTGCCTGTGGACGCGGTCGTCGCCCGCGCCTTCGCCCCCTTGCCGCGACTCGTCGAATTGGCCAATGTGTGGATCATGCACGGCGCGGTCGGGGTTTTTCCGCGCGGACGCTCGGCCGAGACGCAACTCGAGGCCCTTCCCGCCGCGCCTGATCTGACGATCGACATTTTCGCCAGCAAGCTCGACCCCGAAGCGGCGATTCTTCGGGCGCGCAGCCGTTTGAAGGCCCGTTCATGAGCGACGTCCTGCCGACCGTCAACGAAGCCGCCGAGGCCAAGCCCGCCGTCCTGCCGCGCATTCTCGTGCTCGCCAACCAAAAGGGCGGCGTCGGCAAGACGACGACGGCGATCAATCTCGGCACCGCCCTCGCCGCGATCGGCGAACGCGCGCTGATCATCGACCTCGATCCGCAGGGCAACGCCTCGACCGGCCTCGGCATCGACCGCAAGTCGCGCATCGCCTCGACCTATGACGTGCTGGTCGGCGAGCGCACCGTCGCCGAAGTCGTCACGCCGACCGCGGTGCCGCGGCTGATGATCGCGCCCTCGACCATGGACCTGCTCGGCGTCGAACTCGAGATCGCCGGCGATTCCGACCGCTCCTACAAGCTCAAGAACGCGCTGAAGACCTTCTTCGCCCGCGACAATGGCGACGAGCCGATCACCTACATCCTCATCGATTGCCCGCCCTCGCTGAACCTGCTGACGATCAACGCGCTCGCCGCCAGCGACGCGGTGCTGGTGCCGCTGCAGTGCGAGTTCTTCGCTCTCGAAGGCCTGTCGCAACTGCTCAAGACGGTCGACCAGGTGCGCCGCTCGCTCAATCCGGCGCTCACCATCCACGGCGTCGTGCTGACGATGTTCGACCCCCGCAATTCGCTCGCCAGTCAGGTCGTCGCCGACGTGCGCGCCTTCATGGGCGACAAAGTCTACGACACGGTCATTCCGCGCAACGTGCGCGTCTCGGAAGCGCCGTCGCACGGCAAGCCGGTGCTGCTCTACGACCTCAAATGCGCCGGCAGCCAGGCCTACCTCAAGCTCGCTTCCGAGGTCATTCAACGCGAAGGCCGCTGGCGCGCCGTCTGAGCCGCGCGCCGCGCTATGGAGAACCCGATGGCCGATGAAGCCGCCCGCCACGCCGACCACCGCCCGCGCCTCGGCCGCGGCCTTGCCGCGCTGATCGGCGACGCCGGCGACGAGCCGGCGGCCGGGCGCGGCGCGCCGCGCAAGGCGCCGATCGAATTCCTGCGGCCCAACCCGCGCAACCCGCGCAAGGCGTTCCGCGAGGACGAACTCGACGAGCTCGCCGCCTCGATCCGCGAGCGCGGCGTCATCCAGCCGGTGATCGTGCGGCCGGTTCCGCGCATCGCCGACGCTTACGAGATCATCGCCGGCGAGCGGCGCTGGCGCGCGGCGCAACGCGCCGGCCTGCATGAGATCCCGATCGTCGTCATCGACGTCGGCGACCGCGAGGCGCTCGAACTGGCGATCGTCGAGAACGTCCAACGCGCCGATCTCAACGCGCTCGAAGAGGCGAACGGCTACGCCCAGCTCGGCGCCGACTACAAATACTCCCACGCCGACATTGCGCGAATCGTCGGCAAGAGCCGCAGCCACGTCGCCAACACGCTGCGGCTGATGGGCCTGCCCGAGCACAGCCGCGCGTTGCTCGCCGACGGCAAGATCACCGCCGGCCACGCCCGCGCCCTGCTCGCGCTCGCCGATCCCGACGCGGTCGCCGACCGCATCGTCGCGCGAGGCCTCAGCGTGCGCGACGTCGAGCGCCTCGCCGAACGCGCCGAGCATTCGCCGCGGCCTCGCGGCGCCAAATCCGCCGCGCCGGTCGACGCCGACACGCGCGCGCTGGAAGAAAAGCTCGGCCTGGCGCTGGGAACGCAGGTGACGATCCGTCATTCCGGCCAGGCCGGCGAGCTCAAGATCGCCTTCCGCGATTTCGACCAGCTCGACGACTTCTGCCGGCGGCTGACCCAGCTCCCGCGCTGAGGGCGTCGTCGCGAAATCTATTCCACGTCTTCTGTGCGTTTTATTTCGCGCTGCGTCCTCAGCCCCGACGCCAACGCCCACAGCGCGCGCAGCGCGACCGCCTCGGCGACCCGGGGATAGCGCCGCACCCGTCCGGCCAGCGCGGCGACCGCCGGCACGCGGCGCCCGGCCATCGCCGCCGACCATCGCTCCGCCTGTTTCCCCAGCGCGGCGCGACCCGCCGGCGACATGCGCACGTTCTGGCCCTGCGCCGCCGCCTCGAAGCTCTTACCGACCTCCATCTCCAACCGCAGACGGCGCAGCAGGATCAACCGCTGCGCCAAGCGCGTGACCAGAAAGCCCGGATCGCCGCCGTCGGCGAAATAGCGCCCGGCGCCCGCCTCGAGCCCCGCCCGATCGCCGATGAGCGCGGCGTCGATCGTCGCGTCGAGCGTCGAGGGCGCAGCGTCGGCGACGATCGCTTCGACGTCCTCGATCTCGATGCGGGACTTGCCGCGCGCATAGAGCATCAGCTTGGCGATCTCGCCACGCGTCGCGCCGCGATCCGAGCCCATCAGCCCGACCAGATAGTCCCGCGCCTCCGCCGCGACCGTCATGCCGGCGGCGCGCGCTTCCGCGTCGATCAGCGGCCCGAGCGTCCGCTTATCGTCGGGATAGCATTCGATCGACGCAGCGACGCCCGCCTTTTCGAACGCGCCGCGCAGCGCCGTTCCGCGCTTCAGCGATCCCGCCTCGACGACGATCGTGCAATCGACCGGCGGCCGCGCGAACAGCGGCGTCAGCGCCGGCAGCAGGTCGCGCGCCTGCGCTTCGATCCACACCGCGCGCGCGCCGCCGAACATCGACACTGCATAGACCTCGTCGGCCAGCGCGCCGGGATCGCGCGCCACCGCGTCGCCGTCGAGACGGGTCAGCAGCAGCGGATCGGCGGCGCCTTGCAGCGCTGCGCCGACCAACGTCTTGACGCGCTCGTGGACGAGCCCTTCGTCGGAGCCGTGAACGAGGAAGAAGCGCATGTCGCGCGGCGGCCGCTTGACGAAGGCGTCGGCCGTCATGTTGCTGATCGTCGTCACCGTTTCGCCCTTGTGCGCCCCAGCTTCGCCGCCGGTCTATCATATTTCCGCGCCGCCCTCGCCGTTCGAGGAGGCCGTCCGCCGCGGGCGATTTTCCTCACGGCGCTTTTCCCCAACGCCGAAATCGTCTAGCAAGCGTCGCATCCTCAACAAGGCGACGGCGCGTCATGGCGACTTACAAGCTCTTCCTTCTCCCCGGCGACGGCATCGGCCCCGAAGTGATGGCCGAAGTCGAGAAGGTCGCGAGCGCCTGCGCGCGGCTTGGTCTGGCGCGGTTTGAAACCGAGAAGGGCCTGGTCGGCGGCTGCGCCTACGACGCGCACGGCGCGGCGATCTCGGAAGCCGACATGGCGCGCGCCCAGGCCGCCGACGCCGTGCTGCTCGCCGCAGTGGGCGGACCGAAATGGGCCGACGTCCCCTACGAAGCGCGGCCGGAGGCGGGCCTGCTGCGCCTGCGCAAGGACCTCGCGCTCTACGCCAATCTCCGTCCGGCGATCTGTTATCCAGCGCTCGCCGACGCGTCGTCGCTGAAGCGCGACGTCGTCGAGGGGCTCGACATCATGATCGTGCGCGAGCTGACCGGCGGCGTCTATTTCGGCGAGCCGAAGCAGATCATCGATCTCGGCGCCGGCCAGAAGCGCGCCATCGACACCCAGGTCTACGATACGTTCGAAATCGAGCGCATCGCCCGCGTCGCCTTCGACCTCGCCCGCAAGCGCCGCAACAAAGTGACGTCCTGCGAGAAGCACAACGTGATGAAGTCGGGCGTGCTGTGGAACGAAGTCGTCGTCGCTCTGCACAAGCGCGAATTCCCCGACGTCGAGCTCGAGCACCAGCTCGCCGACGCGCTCGGCATGCAACTCGTGCGCCGGCCGAAGCAGTTCGACGTCATCGTCACCGACAACCTGTTCGGCGACCTGCTGTCCGACGTCGCTTCGATGCTGACCGGTTCGCTCGGCATGTTGCCGTCCGCCTCGCTCGGCGACCTCGATCCGCAGACCGGCAAGCGTAAGGCGCTCTACGAGCCGGTGCATGGCTCGGCGCCCGACATCGCCGGCAAGGGCCTCGCCAATCCGATCGCGATGATCGGTTCGCTCGGCATGGCGCTGCGCTATTCCTTCGGCCTGGGCGACGTCGCCGACCGGCTCGACGCCGCCATCGCCAGCGTGCTGGCGAGCGGGTTGCGCACCGCCGACATCCGCTCCGAAGGCGGCCGCGTCGCGTCGACCAGCGAGATGGGCGACGCAATCGTCGCCGCTTTCGAGCGCGGCGCGTAAGGGCTCAGTCGAACGGCGTGCGGCACGTCGCGCCGCGCGCCGGTCCGGGCTTCAGCACGTCGCCGAAACCGGCCTCGCGCCCCGCCTTCGTCAGGCTCAGGCGCTCGATCACGCAAGCGAGCGCCGCCTCGTCGACCGAGGCGCCCGACGCGGCGCAGACCACGCCCCGGAGGCCGCCCGCATGCGGCGAGATGCGAAAGGCCGCGCAGCCGCGGCCTCTGTCGCCCGCGAGCGTCAGCCCCGCCCATTCGATTGGCCCCGAAGCGCCGGCGAGCGTCTTCGCCGCGCCGAGCCGTTCGACCGCGGCGCCGCCGGCCGCGGCGGTCTCCGCAGCGGCGACGAACAGGCTGACGGCCGCCCGTCGCCCGCCGTCGCGCCACGCCTCGACCCGCAGCGCCGGGCCGCCGCCTTCGAGATGGCCGATCGCAAGCGCGTCGCTGCGGCCGGGGCCGGCGCGATCGAGACGCGTTTCGTAATGGATCTGGTCCGCCGCGACGCCTTCGAGCGCCAGCGCCGGCGCGGCGGAGACATCGACCGTCTCGCTCGGCGGCGACGCCGCAACGACGCTCGTCCCGGCGCTTTCGACCGACGGCCGCAACGGCGCCAACATCGCGACGCCGACCATCGCCAGCGCCGCCCCGAAGCCGAAGGCGAGACGGCGCGCCCAACCGTAGCCGCGCCGCGGCGGCTTGAGCTCGTCCGTCCAGTAGGGGTCGAACGGCCCAAGGCCGTGCGCCGTTCCGCCACTCATGTCGAGTTCTCGCCCCGCTCGGGCTCTCCCATCCTCGACCCTAACGTTGAGCGCGTCGGCAAACGGTTACGCCGCCCGCCAATCCTTTAGGCAGCGTCAACACTCTGTTAACGCCGCGACTTCGTCGCAGCGTTTCGCGCACAATCGCGCGACGGACCTCGCAACGTCGTTGACAGCGCCGCTAAGTCACGGCCATTTCGAAGACTTCCATTTCGGAGTGCGCCGCTCATGTCCGTCAGCCCCGCCATCGCCGAGCTCGTTCCCGACGCGCAGCGCTGGCGCCGGCATCTTCACGCCCATCCCGAGCTTCTCTACGACGTCGATCACACCGCGGCCTTCGTCGCCGAGCGTTTGCGCGAATTCGGATGCGACGAGGTCCGCACCGGCGTCGGTCGCAGCGGAGTCGTCGGCGTCATCAAGGGTCGCAACGGCGCCGGCGGACGCGCGATCGGCCTGCGCGCCGTCATGGATGCGCTGCCGATCACCGAGACCACCAACCTGCCCTATCGCTCGACCGTTCCCGGCCGAATGCACGCCTGCGGCCACGACGGCCATACCGCAATCCTGCTCGGCGCGGCGCGGTATCTCGCCGCCACCCGCAATTTCGCCGGCTCCGCGGTCGTCATCTTCCAGCCGGCCGAAGAAGGCGGCACCGGCGCCAAGGCGATGGTCGACGACGGACTGATGGACACATTCGCCATCGAGGAAGTTTACGCCTTGCACAACGCGCCGAAACTCGCGGTAGGCGAAATCGCGCTCCGCACCGGCGCGGCGATGGCGTCCGCCGATTTCTTCGTCGCCAGGCTCGAAGGCAAGGGCGGTCACGCCGCCTTTCCTCACAATTGCATCGACGTCATCGTCGCCGGCGCGCAGATCGTCACCGCGCTGCAGACGATCGTTTCGCGCAACGTCGACCCGCTCGATTCTTGCGCCGTCTCGGTGGCGCGCTTCACCGCCGGCAACACCGACAACATCTTGCCGCAGTCCGCCGAGCTCGAAGGCACCGTGCGCACGCTGTCGCCGGCGGTGCGCGACCTCGTCGAGCGGCGCTTTCGCGAGATCGTCGCCGGAATCGCCGCCGCCTCCGGCGTCAACATCACGCTCGACTATCGCCGCAACTATCCGGTGACGATGAATCCGGCGAAGCAGGCCGAATTCGCCGCCGGCGTCGCGCGCGAGGCGCTCGGAGCGGACCATGTGCAAACCGACCAGCCGCC
>Ga0181520_10012966_pt1 | contig 10610 bp, 9 predicted proteins | sample PEATcosm2014_Bin_29_FD_132451 | JGI IMG/M metagenome (GOLD analysis project Ga0181520, IMG submission 132451) | Peatland microbial communities from MTU Mesocosm Facility, Houghton, MI, USA - PEATcosm2014_Bin02_30_metaG | ecosystem: Environmental > Terrestrial > Soil > Wetlands > Peat | place...
GATCGTAGTGTTGTCCTTGTCGATGGTGATGCGCTTGGCCTTGCCCAGGTCCTCGAGCTTCACGCCTTCCAGCTTGATGCCCAGGTCCTCGGTGATGGCCTTGCCGCCGGTCAGGATGGCAATGTCGCCCAGGATGGCCTTGCGGCGATCACCGAAGCCGGGAGCCTTGACGGCCGCGACGTTCAACGTGCCGCGCAGCTTGTTGACCACCAGGGTCGCCAGGGCCTCGCCCTCCACGTCCTCGGCAATGATCAGGAGCGGCTTGCCGCCGCGCGCTACCTGTTCGAGCAGGGGCAGAAGATCCTTCATAGCGCTGATCTTCTTCTCGTAGATCAGGATGTAGGGATCTTCAAGAACCACTTCCAGGCGCTCGGCGTCGGTTACGAAATACGGACTCAGATAGCCGCGGTCGAACTGCATGCCGTCTACGGTCTCGAGGCCGGTGTGCATGGTCTTCGACTCTTCGATGGTGATGACGCCGTCCTTGCCGACGACCTTGACCGCCTCAGCGATGATGGCGCCGATCTCCTCGTCACCATTGGCCGAGATGGAGCCCACCTGAGCTACCGATCCCTCGTTCACCGGCATTGACAGCTTGCCCAGTGCGCCGTCCTGCTGCCACTTTCCATCCTTGTCGCGCGTGCCAATCACGGCCGTCACGGCCTTTTCGATGCCGCGCTTCAGCGCCGTCGGGTTGGCGCCCGCAGCCACCGTCCTCACGCCTTCGCGGAAGATGGACTGCGCCAGAACCGTCGCGGTCGTGGTGCCGTCGCCGGCAACGTCGGAGGTCTTCGAAGCCACTTCACGCACCAGTTGCGCGCCCACGTTCTCCATCGGGTCCTTCAGGTCGATTTCTTTGGCCACCGTCACGCCGTCCTTGGTGATGGTGGGTGAGCCAAACTTTTTTTCGATCACAACGTTCCGGCCCTTGGGCCCGAGCGTCGCCTTCACGGCGTCTGCGAGGATGTTCACTCCGCGCAGAATCGCCTGACGGGAATCTTCACCGTGCAGAATTTGCTTTGCCATTGCTCTCTCCTAGTAGGTTTCAGGTTTCAGGTGTCAGGTGTCAGCTCGGACTGCCCATCAACCTGCATTCAAACTTTCAACTTCGCTCCAGACCGATCTTTAAAGGTTCACGTCTTCCGGGTGTCGCTGCACTTCAGTTCCCTGAAACCTGACACCTGAAACCTGAACCCTGTCTTTGAGCTACTTCTTCAAAATGCCGAGGACTTCTTCCTCGCGCATGATCAGAAAATCTTCGCCATCGATCTTGATCTCGGTGCCGGAGTACTTGCCGAAGAGCACACGGTCGCCCGCCTTCACGTCCAGCGGAAATACCTTGCCTTCGTCGTTCGACTTGCCCTTGCCCACGGAGATCACTTGTCCCTCCTGGGGTTTTTCCTTGGCGCTGTCGGGGATGATGATGCCCCCGCGGACGGTTTCGCCCTCTTCCACCCGGCGCACCAAAAGACGATCATGGAGCGGGGTGAACGTAGTCGTTACGGATGTTGCTGCCATTGCTTCGTTTCTCCTTCCCACGCAGCCGGACGCTGCCTGCCACACGGGTTCTAGTGATGAAAAATAGGACTTTGCGAGATTGCGGAATGCGGTCCGCCTTGACAACCGGCGGCACAGTTCAGCACTTCAACCAACAGGGTGCTAGCACTCTCGCCTTCCAATTGCTAAAGATAGACAGCTTAGGTCTATTTGTCAAGGGGGCAATAATTACAACTTGAGTGACTTTGACTCATATAGTATGCCATCGTCAGCCGCATGCGCGATTTACCGACTCCGCGGCCATTCCACGAGCACAATCACCTCATTCACAAGGAAAAGCGCCGTAAAGATGGTCTTATTGTGCCGGGCCAGCCAATTCGGCATATAAATATCGAAGTTCGGCGACCGGTCGGCGGTGTATTTCGCTGCCAGATCTGTCAGCGGGCATCTCCACCCATTTGCCAGGAGGACAACGCCTTCGACGAAAATCACGACCGAAAAGATCGCTGCCCAGCGAAAAGCGTTTTGTCCGGCAAGAAATGGCAGCGCCACGATGGCTCCCACCAGGAGAGCCCAAATCACGGTGTGCAGCACCTTGATTGCGGTCAGCATCCCGGTTTCGCCCTCACTTGCCTTCCCCATGGCCTGGTGCGCCGCAGGTCTGCACCGATCATCTGCACAGCTCCCGGGGGGCCTGCCCTGCGAAAGTGTAACCGATTCGGGGCTTCCCGCTTCGCCTCACACCTTGGAACGCGATAAAATGTCAGCATGTTCCAACGTTCGCATCTTTGGATTTGCGCTCTCGTGACTGGTATTGGCCTTTCTGCCGGTACGCTCGCTCTCCTCGCCCAGGACGATAACCCGCACGGCCGTAAATACAAGGCGCCGCCGCCCTCTGCGCATATTGAAGTCACTGTGCTGAAGGACTTCAATGGCAAGCCCGTCATCAATGCTCACGTCATCTTCCATCCCACTGAAGGTGACAGGGACAAGGGATCTCTTGAGCTGAAGACGAACGAAGATGGCAAGGCCATCATCGATGTGATTCCGATCGGGGACACGGTAACGCTGCAGGTGATTGCCGACGGCTACCAGACTTACGGCCAGAGCTTCAAGATCGACAAGCCGGAGATGACGATGGAGGTACGCATGAAGCGGCCGGGAGGCCAGTACACCATCTACAAGAACCCCGGCTCCAATTCGGGGAGCGGTTCCGGCGGTTCTTCGAACTCTTCGCCCAACGCGCCTCCGCCTGCCTCCGGAGGCCAATCTTCCGGTTCCGGCGGCCAGTCGAACGCGAATCCGCCACCAGCGCCGCCCAAGTAACCCGCTCTGCCGAATCGCTGACTTGCCGACCTGCCAACTCGCTCCCTCGCTCACTTACGAGACGTCCGTCTAAACTGATCCTGTGATACCCACTGAACCTCTCACCGGCAAAACCGCCTTCGTGACCGGAGGCGCGCGACGCATCGGCCGCGCCATTGCCCTCACGCTGGCGCAGGCCGGAGCCGATGTCGCCATCTCCTACCGCACCTCACATGCAGAAGCTGCGCAAACTGCGGCCGAGATTCGAGCGCATGGCCGGCGCGCCGTCCTCGTCGAGTGCGATGTCCGTTCCGAGCCGTCTGTACGCGCAGCCGTCGCCGCCGTCATTGCGGAATTCGGCGGTCTCGATCTGCTGGTGAACAACGCCGCCGTCTTTGCTTCAGCAGCGCTCGAGAGCCTCACCCTCGAGCAATGGGACGCGGTCTTCGAGACCAACGCCCGCGGCCCGTTTCTGGTTGCCCGCGAGGCACTGCCGCATCTGCGCGCCGCGCGCGGCCGTATCGTCAACATTGGCTCGCTCGGCGGCTTTCATCCCTGGGCCGGCCACGCCCACTATTGTGCTTCGAAGGCCGCCCTGCACATGCTCACGCAAACCATGGCCAAGGCCTTCGCGCCCGAGGTCAGCGTCAATTGTGTCGCTCCCGGATGGATTGCCTTTCCCGAAGCAGACACTGAGTCCGATGCGCCGGAAGCGCAGTTCTCACAGGCTGCCGATCGCGGCCAATCCGCGCGTTTCGCCGCCAAAACCCCCATGGGCCGTAATGGTTCAGCCGCCGATGTCGCTCAGGCCGTGCTTTTTTTCGCAACGGGTCCGCACTTCATCACCGGCCAGACGCTGGCGGTCGACGGCGGCCTTGGGCTCTCCTAAGTGTTGCGGTTCACTTCAATTGTTCACTTGGACCGCCTTATTCGTCTGCGGTGGTCTCAGTCCGCGCACCAGGATCCAAACACTGATAACTACTTCAAAGAAAACCACCGGCAATTCGTACCAATTCACAGAGACGATGGCTCCGAAGTTGCGGTCGATGAGGTAGGCGAACCCGCAGACCCCCTCAAACAGCGCTGCCGCAATACCGAGAACGGCTAGTGCTCGCGGAACATAGCGCGATTTGAAGAACAGATAGCTGAAAAAGGCGGCCCCGATCGCATAAAACGTCAATCCGATGTAATAAGCGTCCCAGCCCGAGGCGAGTTGCAACCCGGCCAGGGCCTGCAGGCGTTCCGATTCGAAAACCTGCAAGTATCCCCCGCCCCCCATGATGCGCAGTGCGCCGAAAAGGTCGATCAACCCGATAAACCACATCACGGCATACAGTAGTCTGGTGAATGCGGCGAAGAGGGCCAAGCCTCTGCTGACCGGTGTGAACACGACGTAGAGTGCAGCCAATACGATGATCATCCCGATGCCATAAACGACCGCTGCGGCAATGTAAAAGTGGAGGAGCTGTTCATGCGCGATGAAGTTACGGGCCGTCGTTGCATCGTCGCCCCAAACCAGAAACGGGCCGTAGAAATGAGAGAAGGCAATCATAATCACCGCAATGATCAGCAGGGTTGTGATGGCAAAAACGCGGGCAGCATGACGTTGCGAGGGTTCGATCATGAATTCTCCTTTGTCGCACAGAAAAACCTGTGCGCGGGTTCACCTGTTTGCCGGAATACCCTGAACGATACGAAGACAGAGAGCCGACGGTTCCGCGCCTGGCGGGGATTTCGAGATAGGGGGTAGCCTTGCTCGGCGCGGCGAGTTCAGGTCGAATGCCAGCTTGCCGATTGCCGGCTCGCTGTCTCTCATTACCTTCCGAACAGCCGGCTCCAGAATCCCCGCGTGCGAGTCTCCGCGACCTCTGCACTTTCTGTGGCGTCATTAGGCGCGCGTCTGCGCCATGGCCGCTCCTTCTCCGGCGCGCCAGAAAACCGCAATGGCTCATGCTCCCACAGCCCTTTGGGCGCCGGTTGCTCAGGCCACGCCGAACCCTCCACGGCCACCTGCGGATTGGTCACGAACAGGCGTCGCGCGGTCTCCTCGCCGGAGAGCTTCGCCACGTGCTCATATGCTTGCTTCAAATGCGGCGGACGCTTGAAGGGATGGTGCGCATCGGTGGCCACAAAATGAATCCAGTTCCGCTCCAGCAACTCGTTGGCTAACGTCTCTTCCCGTTTGCCAAATCGTCCATAGAGCGATCCTGCGGTTACCTGGATCAGGCAACCGGCGCGCATCCACTCGCCCACCAGCTCCGGCTGGCGCATCACCGCTGGATACCGCTCGGGATGCGTGACGACTAGCGTGTACCCGACGGACTGCAGCCGGAAAAGCGCCTCAGACATGCTGGGTGGAATCACGAAGTTGGGGAACTCAATGAGCAGGTACCCTTTTCCGTCGATCGAGTAGCGCAACGGATGCATGGACGCATCCAGAATGTTTTCTGCCATCAGGTGGAAGTCGCAAGCCAGGCTCAGCTCCATGACGCCTGTCAGCCGCGTGCGCAACTCAGCAAAGCGCTCCTCAATGAGAGAAGCATTGTAGGGAAATATGTCGCTCGCGTGCGGCGTGCAAACGATCCGACGCACTCCCTCGTCGGCGGCTTCCTGCGCCATCTGGAGCGAACTCTCCAGGTCCGGCGACCCGTCGTCCACTCCATAAATCAGATGATGATGAATATCGATCATTGCCGAATCAGGTTTCAGGTGTCAGGTTTCAGGATTCAGCTGTTCACTGTCCACCGTGCGCTGCCCTCCATTCCCTGGTCCCGCGGCGCTAGCTCCGCTAACTTCGCCAGCAGCGCTAACTCCGCTGCATTTGCTCCATCATCGAGGCAAAAATTCCCCATCCGTCCGCCGAACCCAGCAGTGCTTCGCTCGATCGGTCGGGATGCGGCATCATGCCCAGCACATTGCGTCCTTCGTTCAGGATGCCTGCAATGTTGCCGAGCGATCCATTGGGATTTGCCTCCGCCGTGATCTCGCCCTTGGGTGTTGCGTAGCGGAACGCAATGCGGTCCTCGCGTTCCAACCGCTTGAGCTCCTCGAGCTCGCAATAGTAATTGCCTTCCATGTGGCCGATGGGAATCTCGAGCACATCACCCTTTTTGAGTTGATTGGTAAATGGGCTGGCCGTGGTTTCGACGCGCAGGTGTACTGGTTTGCAGATGTACCTGAGGCCCGCGTTGCGCATCAATGCGCCCGGCAGCAAACCCGACTCGGTGAGGATCTGGAAGCCATTGCAGATTCCCAGCACCAGGGCGCCGCCCGCGGCAAACCGCTTGACCGCCTGCATGACCGGCGAAAAACGCGCAATGGCGCCGGTGCGCAGGTAATCGCCGTAGGCAAACCCGCCTGGGACCAGCACGGCGTCCACGCCCTCGAGATCCTCGCTGTCGTGCCAAAGGAAGGTGACTGGCTGGTGCGCGATCTCGGCAATCACGTTGTAGGTGTCGTGGTCGCAGTTCGATCCGGGGAAAACCAGCACTCCAAATTTCATGCTTTTAGGTTATCAGCCTGGTGCAGACTTCGAGGCAGCGCCGTGGCCCGGCAGTTCGTCCCACCTAACGCCGGACACTCGACGATGCTCGATGGCTGGGAATTTGCCGGTGCGACGATCCGGCGGGATGCGATCGATCATTCGGTTTCAAGCAGTGCGGTGCGCGGCGGCGCGAAGAGGCCAGGATCATCAGACCAGTTGCGCTTGCGCATGAACGATGCCAGGTTGATGCGGTTGTCGGCTCCAGTCTTGGCCATCAACCGGCCTACATGGGCCGTTACGGTTGGTATGCCGATGCCCAGGTTGCGGGCGATCTCACGATTGGATCGGGCCAGCAAGATCAGTTCGATCACCTGCTTTTCACGAGAGGTAAGTTGTGGGGGAGCGTTCGTGAGGCTGGAATCGCTGACCTTCAGGAGCCGGTCGATGAGTTGGCGGAGCACCCTGCGCGGCGCGCAGATGTTGCCGCTCATTACCACATCAATCGCGAGCCGCACCATATCGATTTCAGAGTTCAGGTCAAGATAGGCTCTGGCCCCGGCAGAGATCACCTCCAAGGCCAGATCCTCGTTTCCTGGCGGCCCGACGACTAGCAGCCGAATGCCAGGACGCACACGGAGAATGGCATGAATGAGATACGAACTACTGCCAGATTCATGCAGATCCAGGATCAGATAGTCCAACGTTGAGCCGGTGAACAATTCCTGCATGCTGCAAACGACTGGAATCAAGGGGATTTTGCCACTCAGGACAGGCTGGTCGAAAACGCTGACAAGCCCAGCAAGCCGCATCGGTGAATCTGACACCAAACCGATTTGTATCTGAAGCGCGATGGCGATCCCTCGCAGCTCAACTTTCGACTATCGCGCATTGTGATCCTTCCTGGGTTCGGTGGACTGTGCAATTGTATACACAAATATGGGCGATATTTTGCGTTTACGGCAGTGAGGCAAATTCAGCCGCGATATGATCACGGCCAAGTTCAGCCCCTCGATGCCATACGGGAAATCCGCTCCAAATCTCCGCGAGGCTCTTCCAACAACAGTTGGAATTCCTCCAAAGGAAGCGGCCTGCTGAACAGGTAACCCTGAAACGAATGGCACCCCAGCCCCGCAAGGAAATCGCGCTGTTCTTCGGTTTCGACACCCTCGGCGATAACCGGCAGACCCATCGCCCTGCCTAAAGAGATGATGGTCTGCGCAATGGCGCCGCTGGTGGCATCGACTAACATATCCCGGACAAATGACCGATCAATCTTCAGTTGGTCGAGGGGTAAGCGTCGCAGGTAGGCCAGGGATGAGTAGCCGGTGCCAAAATCGTCCAGGGAGAACCTCAATCCATGAGACCGGAGCTCTGTCATCGTCGCGATGACTGCCTCGATATTGTCCACCAACATGCTTTCGGTAAGCTCGAGTTTCAGGCGCTGTGGATTGGCCCCGGTAAGGTAGAGCGCCGATAACACCTGCTCTACAAAGTTCGGCTGGCGGAACTCTCGCGCGCTGATATTCACAGCGACCGATAGATTGGCTGTGTCCGTTCGATCTGACCACGCAGCGATTTGCCCGCAGGCGGTTTCCAGCGCCCATTTTCCGAGCGGCAGGATCAGCCCCGTCGCCTCCGCCAGGGGGATGAACCTGTCTGGAGGCACAACACCGTGCGCAGGGTGAATCCAACGGATCAAGGCTTCGGCGCCAACCAGATTGCCGCGTTCGACCTGAGGCTGGTAATAGAGCCGGAACTGTTGGGTTTTGATGGCACGACGGAGGTCGACCTCCATCGAAGCGCGAGCATTTACGGCAGCCTGCAAGGCTGGGGCGAAAAAGCGAATGGTATTGCGTCCAGCGGCCTTGGCTTGGTCCATGGCGATGTCAGCCTGCGGCAACGCCTCATTGACATCGTCCATTTGATTTCCGAAGACATTAATCCCAATGCTGCAGGTGGTGTGCCATTCGCGGCCGGCCAATAGGTGGGGCTTGCTGACGGCAGCGAGAATTTCCCTGCCAACGATTTCTGCCTGGGCAGCGGCCTCCTCGGGAACGCTGCTCAAGTCGCCCAGTATGACAGCGAACTCATCTCCGCCCAATCGGGCAACCGTGTCGGCTTCGCGAACGCACAATAATAGACGCCGAGAGACTTCCTGAAGGAGAAGGTCGCCAGTCGCATGGCCAAGCGAATCGTTGAGCGTCTTGAAGTGATCAAGACCTACCAGCAGCAATGCATCCTTTCGGGATTTTCGCTTTCTGGCAGCCAGTACCTGGCGCAAACGATCCATGAGCAGGCGACGATTGGGAAGGTGGGTCAGATGGTCGTAGAAAGCAAGGCTTCTAATCTCGTCTTCCGCCGCCTTGGCATCGGAAATATTCCGCACCATGCTCAAGAGGCACGCAACACCCTCAATCTCTATGACCGTTGACGAGATCTGTATCCAGAATAATTCTCCGTTCTTTCGTCTATAGCGGACTTTTGCATCCCTCACATAGGACTTCTGGCGCAACTCTTCTACGATATTCTGGCGATCTTTTGTATCTACCCAAATGCCAAGCTCCACTGACGTGCGACCAATGATTTCTTCACGCTCGTAGCCTAAGAGGTCAAGGAATGCGTTATTGACATCGATGTACCTGCCATCGCTCATCTGGCTGATCGCGATGCCGTCGAGGCTGGTCTGGAATATGGTGCGGTAGTGGTTTTCGCTTATTCGCAATGCTTCCTGTGAAGCTTTAAGTGCGCTGATGTCCTCTACCATTGTGATCGAGTGAAGCCCGCGGCCTTCGCTGTCGCGGAGCACCGAGATCGTCAGCTTTGCCCAAATCAAGCTGCCGTCTTTGCGAATGTAGCGCTTCTCCAAAGTGTCATGGGCGGCCGCTCCGGTCCATATTTGCTGGTTCAATCTCTGACATCCGCTAAGCTCCTCAGGCGGCGTTATCTGCTGGAAGGTCAGGCCTCCAACTTCCTCCAACGGGTAGCCAACGATCTCGGCGAACCGTGCATTGCACCTCAGAATCCTGCCTTCAATCGAGGTATGCACAATGCCTACGGCTGCCTGCTCGAAGGTGAAGCGGTATCGTTCTTCGCTGTCGCGGAGTTGCGCCTCTGCCCGCGTGCGCGCGCTTACGTCATGGACGATTGAGAACAGTAACTGCCTGCCGTCAACAACTATGGGCGAGGAATAGACCTCTACATCACGTTCCTCGCCGCAGGCAAGCCGATGACGAAAGTTGAAGTAGTTACGCTCTTCGCGCAACGCCCGCTCCCGCTCCAGGGCCGTCTCTTCGGAAGGAAGGGTGTTGATCTGGCTGATGGGCAGGCCAATCAGCCGATCTCGAGTGTAGCCATAGTATGTCGAGGCGGCCCGATTGGCGTTGACGATCACTCCGTCAGACGGTTCGACCAGCAGCATCACCGAGCCGCTCTCCTCAAAGAGCATGCGGAAGCGAGCGTCGCGTTCAGTCAACGCAACTGAGGCCAGCCTGCAGTCGGAAGCGTCTTCCGCGCTTTCGACCAGGGCCGGGAAAATGGCTTCAACTTCGCGAGGCATCCAGGTCTTTCTCGATCTTGCCTGCCGTCACTTTCCTCACCCAGAAGCCTGTTCTCGGCGAATGGGGATGAGCCAACGGGCAACTACGGAATCGTCTTCAAGCGAACTTGTCCAATCTGCAGTGTCCATCTGGCAATGCACCCCATTCTTATCGGAGAAAAACCGGGCCCCCTTTAAGTAGCAATCGGATTAGCCGGAAAGAATACTCATAAAGTGTTTGCATTGTGGCATTGGGGCAAAAGGGCCTCGTTTTGGGCACATAAAGCCCGCTTTTCGGGCGCGCTGCTGTAAATCTGGTGCAATCGCGCCGGACGAAAATGCAGTGTTTGCCGTGGTTACAGGTGATCAGAATGTGTGTTTCGCCTGGACCTGGAGATGGCGTAGCGCGGACGCTGTGGCATTCTTGCCGCGACCCTTTGGGGGGCTTTCAAATTGGAGCGCCGGGCGGGAATTGAACCCGCGAATACTGGTTTTGCAGACCAGCGCGTTAGCCGCTTCGCCACCGGCGCTTTTCAGGCTGTCGCCGGCAGACTAAATCCGGCGACCAGACTCATCAACGAAAGACCTGTGAACTGTGCGCTAAGCCGAAACCCGACAAGCGCCTTGCAAGGCCTGAGCGGTTTCAGAGCCATTGGTTTCGCTCAGCTCGCGCAGGGCCCAGCCGGCGATGAGGATGCTGGGTGCGGCGGCGGGAGCGATGGACGCGAGCGAGCCTAGCGTGGTGTGCGCCACCTGCTGATCGGGTTGCGCGGCGTGGGAGACGACTGC
>Ga0181520_10012968_pt1 | contig 10607 bp, 8 predicted proteins | sample PEATcosm2014_Bin_29_FD_132451 | JGI IMG/M metagenome (GOLD analysis project Ga0181520, IMG submission 132451) | Peatland microbial communities from MTU Mesocosm Facility, Houghton, MI, USA - PEATcosm2014_Bin02_30_metaG | ecosystem: Environmental > Terrestrial > Soil > Wetlands > Peat | place...
CCGATGAGCAGGTTCTCCTCAACGGTCATGGGCGCGAAAATGCGGCAGCCTTCGGGGACCAGTGAGCAGCCGAGCGAGGCGATGGCGTGGGCGGGCATGCCGCGAAGGTCGGTCCCGCTGAAAATAATTTCACCCGAATGGGGACGAATGATACCGGCGATGGTGTGGAGCAGGGTGGTTTTTCCCGCGCCGTTGGCGCCGATGATGGTGACAATCTCGCCCGCTCCAACGTGGAGCGACACCCCGCCGAGCACCCGGAGCTTGCCGTATCCCGCTTCGCAGTTTCTCACCCGCAGCATTATTCGACTCCCAGGTACACGCGGATGACCTCGGGGTGGGACTGTACTTCGCGCGGGGTTCCCTGGGCGATCCTGCTGCCGAAGCTCAGGGCCGTGATCGTGTCGCAGATCGTCATCATGAGCGACATGTCGTGCTCCACGACGAGCACGGTAATCCCCGAATCGCGGATACGGACGATAAGTTCGCCGATGCGGTCGGTTTCGTGCATGGTGAGCCCGGAGGCTGGTTCATCGAGGAGCAGGAGGCGCGGCCTCAGGGCAAGCGCGCGCGCCAGTTCGACGCTGCGCTGCTGGCCGAAGGAGAGCTGCTGCGCGTCCGCGGCGGCGAGGTCGGCGATTCCCGCTGCGGCAAGATGGTCCATTGCCGCGGCGCGGATCGACCGCTCCGCCTTCCGGGCCTTTGGAAGCGACAGCATGCCGGAAAGGAGGGAACCGCGGCTTTGCGTATGGCACCCGACCATGACGTTTTCGAGCACGGTCATGCGGGAGAAAAGCTTGATGGTCTGGAAGGTGCGGGCGATGCCGCAGGCGGCAACCCGGTGCGGCGGCAGGTGATGGATCGGGCGTCCGTTGAACAGAATGGTCCCGCCGGAGAGCGGCCTGATGCTTCCGGCAATGCAGTTGAAGAGCGTGGTCTTGCCCGCGCCGTTTGGCCCGATGATGCCGTGAATGGTTCCCTCTTCGACGTCAAACGTCACCTCCCTGACGGCACGGAGTCCGCCGAAGGATTTGGAGAGGTTATTTACTTCGAGGAGGGACATTGAGATAACCTTTTTGCGCCTTTGTTCCTGTTGACATAGGGGTGACCACGGGTCGCCCCTACAACTTCCTCTTCCGGACAATGCCGCTTGGCGCGAACAGCATCACGGCGATGAGCACCGCGCCGAATACCGCATCGTCGTACGTTCCGAAAAAGCCGCGCAGCGACAGGAAATTAAGAATTGTCCCGGCGATGAGCGCTCCCCACAGGTCGGCCATGCCGCCGACCGCCACGATGGCCACGTAGCGGATCGATTTCATGACGCTCGTTTCGGCGGGACCGATGCCGCCGGTGTAGTGCGTCATGAAAACACCCGCAACCGCCGCAATGACCGCGCTCAGCGCGAACAGATGGAGCTTGTAGCGGCTGGTATCGATCCCCATTGCGCCTGCCGCCGCCTCGTTGCCGTGAATCGCCCGCAGCGCCCTTCCGGCGCGCGAGCCGATCAGGTTGACCAGGAGAAACATAACCGCCAGGACGGTCGCCCAGGAGAAGTAGTAGCTGAACAGGCGGTGCGCCCGGCTTCCGTCGAGCGCAAGACCGGCAAAGAGCGGAAACGGAGGAGTGTCCGACAATCCGTCGGCACCGCCCAGGAGCGGCGTGCCGAGCGCAAGGCGGTAGACGATGATGCCGAACCCGAGCGTCGCCATGGCCAGGTAGTGGCCCCGCAGCCGCAATACCGGCATGCCGATACCGTAGGCGACCAGCGCGCTCACGGTGACCGCGGCGACAAGCGAGAGCCAGGGCGACAGGCGGAGCACCTCGCTTCCCCAGGCGTCGGTACCGCCCACGGTCAGGCCCACGGCGGCGAGCGCCGTGATGACCGGTGCCGTCTTTACAGGAAGCAGGTTAACCGTTGAGAGCACCGCGGTCGTATAGCCGCCGATGGCGAAAAAGGCGGCATGCCCCAGGGAGATCTGTCCGGCGTAGCCCATGAGCAGGCAGAGCCCGACCACGACCAGGCCGTACCAGGCCGCCATGGTGAGCTGGGTGAGGAGGAAATCCGAACCGGTAAGCCCGGTCGCAACCTGGACGGCAATGATGCCGGCCGCAAAGAGGGCAAAGGAGCGTCGTCGCACGTCAGAACTCCTTCTGTCCCTGCGAAGCGGCGTTTCCGAACAGGCCCGAGGGTTTGAACGAGAGCACGGCGAGAAGGATGGCGATGACCACGACGTCCCGGAAGGCCATGGGCATGACGGCAAGGCAGAGCGCCTCGACGATCCCGAGGAGGAGGCCGGCGGCGACCGCACCGGTACTGTTGCCCAACCCGCCGATAATCGCGACGGTAAATCCCTTGACCGCGAGCGGCATTCCGCAATCGTAGGTCGTGGCGGTGATGGGAGAGACGACGCACCCGGCCAGCGCGCCGATCGCGGCGCTGATCATGAACGACAGGGTGACCATGTTGCGGGCGTTGATGCCGCAGAGCATCGCCCCGATGCGGTCGGCCGAGCAGGCACGCATGGCGCGACCCGCCGGGGTATGGGCGAAGAAGAGGCTCAGCGAGACGACCACGGCGCCGCAGGTGCCGAGCACCCAGAGCACCTGGGGAGAGATGCAGGCGCCGAAAAGCCTGATGGAGGAGATTTCATTGCCCGTGAAATAGGGGAGCGAATGCACCTTCTCGTCCCAGATATGCAGCGCCGCTTCACGGAGAAGAATTGAGAGGCCGATGGTCACGATGATCATCTGGATGACCGTCGGATTTTTCATGCGCCTGATGAAGACGAACTCCAGCACCCCGCCGAGAGCGGCGGTAACGAGTATCGCGCACGCAATGGCGGCGGGGAGCGGCATGAAGGCGGTGAAACTGATCGCAATCATTCCTCCCAGCATCGCGAATTCGCCCTGCGCGAAGTTGATGATGCCGGTGGCGTTATAGATGATGTTGAACCCGATGGCGATGACGGCATAAATGCCGCCGGCGGTGATGCCGGAAAAGAGATATTGCAGGAGGAGAGAGAGGGGCATGGCGTTCAGGGAGATCCGGGCATTGACCTGGTAATCGGAGCGCCGCTCATCCCCCGGACGCGCCGGACGATGAGCGGCGCGTCCGCCTATTTTCCGGTATACGGGACGAACTTCCCGCCCTTGACCGTCAGCATGGCAAAGGCGTTCTCGTCGAGCCCCGCGTGGTCGGTCGGCGACAGGGTGAATATCCCCCCGATGCCGACATAGCCCCCGATGCTTTCGAGGGCGGCGCGCACCTTGTCGCGATCGAGGTCGGGCGCCGCCGTGACCGCAGCCGAGAGCAGCATCAGCGCATCGTAGACATGGCCCCCGAAGGTGCTGGCGTCTTCCCGGTATTCCGTTTCGTACTCCTTTTTATACTCCATGAGCACCGGCTTCTGCCGATTGTTTGCCGGGAGCGCTTCGGCCACGACGAGCCGTCCGGAGGGAAACAGGATGCCTTCGGCCGCGGCGCCGGCCGCCTTCGCATAGCGGATGTTGGCGAAGCCGTGACTCTGGAAGAGCGGAATCGTCAGGCCGATCTGCCGCATGTTTTTGGCGAGGATCGCCTGGGCCGGTTCGATCGACCAGTTGACCACCGCCTGGACGTCCGCCGCTTTTATCTTGGTGAGGAGGCCGGTCAGGTCGGTCGCTTCTTTTTCGTACACCTCGTCCGCCGCGATCCGGATGCCGTATTCGGGCGCGAGCTTTTCGAGTTGCGTCCTGCCGGCCTTGCCGAACCCGGTATTGCTCGATGCAACCGCGATCCGTGTCAATTTGAGCGACCGCATGGTTTCAAAGATTCTGCGCACGGCCAGCGCATCCTTCTGTGCGGTGGTGAAAACCCAGGGGGCCACCGGATTCGTGATATCTTCGGCCGCGGCGCAGGAGATCAGGATGGTCCGTTCGTCGTTGCAGAGCTGTTTGATTTTCATGGTCTCTCCGCTCGTGGAGGGGCCGATGATGGCGAAGACCTTCTCCTCCTCGATGAGCTGCCGGGCAAGGGACAGCGCCTGCTGGGGATCGCTTTTCGAGTCCCGCAGGAGCAGGATTATTTTATGGCCGTCGATCCCGCCCTTTGCGTTCATCCTTTCGACCAGCATGAGCATCGTATTTGCCTCCGGCGAACCGAGGTTCGATGCCGGGCCGGAGGTGGCGAAGATGGCGCCGATTTTAATGGGGGCGCCGCCGGCGGCCGCCGGCGCCTGGAAGGCGGTGCAGAGCGCGATGCCCGCGACGGCGGTTGCGGTGACTAAGGAACGCAAGGTCATGATGCATACTCCTGTAGAGGATGGGTGGGACGGGGTTTGCGGGCGGAGGGACGCTTCAGATCCGCCGCATCTCCTCGTCGGTAAGCAGCGTGTACCCCTTGCCGTGGAAGATCGACGATGCCTTGTCGTTATCTTCGAACCGCAGGAAAAGAATGGCCTTTTTGGAATCCTGCTCGACAAAGGAGTACGTATATTCCACGTTGAGCCCGTTGGCGTCGCAGAGCTGCATGAGCTCCAGGAAGAGGCCCTGGCGGTCGGCGATTTCTATGGCCAGGATGCCGCTTTCCCTGACCGTAAACCCCGCCTTTTTCAGTACCTGGTAGGCCAGGTCCGGGTTGCTGACGATCATGCGGAGAATGCCGAAATCCGAGGTGTCGGCGATGGTGAGTGCGCGGATATTGATGCCGCTGTTCGCAAGCTCCTCCGCAACCTTCGCCAGACGGCCCGCCCGGTTCTCCAGGAATACCGAAATCTGCTTGATAATCATGAATTCTCCTTTGTGCATGCACGAGGTCGCGCGCTACAATTTTCGCTTGTCGATGATCCGTTTCGCCTTGCCCTCGCTGCGCGCAATGCTTTTGGGCTCGACAAGTTTAACCAGCGCATGGATGAGCAGGGCCTCGCGGAGTTCCTTCTCGATCGCCCGCTCCGTTTTCTCGATCGTCTTTATCTCATCCGAAAAGAGGGTTTCGCTTACCTCGACATGCACTTCCAGGGAATCGAGGTTGTCCTTCCGCTCGACGTGGAGCTCGTAGTGCGGTTCGATGCCGTCGTGGCGGAGCAGGACCTCTTCGATCTGCGAGGGGAAAACATTGACGCCCCGGATAATGAGCATGTCGTCGGTCCTGCCGAGCAGGCGGTTCATACGCACCGCGGTGCGACCGCAGGGACAGCCCGACCGGTCGAGGAAGGTGATATCGCGGGTCCGGTACCGGATCACCGGCGTCCCCTCCTTGGTTATGGTCGTGATGACGAGCTCCCCGGCTTCGCCGTCGGCAACCGGTTCGCCGGTCGCGGGATTGATGATCTCCGGGAAAAAGTGGTCCTCGAAGACGTGCAGCCGGTTCTGGCATTCGCACTCCGCCGATACGCCGGGGCCGATTATCTCGGTCAGTCCGTAGATATCGTAGGCCTTGAGGTGGAGCTTTTCCTCAATTTCGAGGCGCATCTGATCGCTCCACGGTTCCGCGCCGAACGTGCCGGCGCGAAGTTTTATCCGCGAGAAATCGATCTTCTCTTCGCGGGCGACCTCGGCCATGTACAGGCTGTAGGAAGGGGTACAGGCGAGGATGGTCGATCCGAAATCCTGCATGACGGTCAGCTGGCGCCGGGTGTTGCCGCCGGAGATCGGGATGACCGTGGCGCCGATGCGGCGAGCGCCGTAGTGGACGCCGAGGCCGCCGGTAAAGAGGCCGTACCCGTAGGCATTATGGACCATATCCTCGGCCGTCGCCCCCGCCATGGACAGCGTCCGCCCCATGGTTTCGGACCAGATGTCGATATCCTTCTGCGTGTAGGCGTCGACCACCGGCTTGCCGGTGGTTCCCGAGGAGGTATGAATCTCCACGATATCGGTCATGTCCGATGCGAGGAGACCGTAGGGATAGACCCCGCGCATTTCATCCTTGGTGGTGAAGGGGAGCTTGATAATATCCCTGATATCGGTGATGGCGGACGGTTGGATCCCGGCCTCCTCGAACTTTCTGCGGTAAAAAGGGACCCGTGCATACACCCGCTCCACCAGGGCCCGCAGGTTCCGGCTCTGCAGGACCGTCAGTTCGGGACGGGACATCGTTTCCGATTGTGGACTTAGGATCATGGTACTCCCCTGAAGCGGCCCCGACTACGGAACCGCGATAAATAAATAGAGAGAAATAAGATACAATCTGGAACTATTCGAAGTAAGAGTTTTGCGCAAAGGGCCGGTTGCCCGCCGCAGCCGCCTGGGGCGAAAACAAACCCATGCGGAAAGTTCGTGTACTGTACCGGGTATTTTGCCGGCGTTCCCTGCACTCCCGGCCCGCTCTTTTGTAATGCCTATGAAAAAAATATATATAAAAATTATACATTAAATGCCATCCCCTTGCTGCGGCTACCGTCGGACTGAATCTGCAATAACAGACATAACTATATAAAATTAAATATATTAAGTAGTGTGATCATGGTAAAATTTTTGTTTTCTTTGGCGACCCATAAATACCAATTGAAAAAAATATATAAAAATTGTATACATATTTAGCGGCAGCGATTATTTTATAGGCATGACAACCCTGCCCGCCATAATCGGTTATATAGACTATAAAGAATTTCTCCGGGACACATTCGCGGCACTGAATTGCGGGAAAGGCAAGGTCAGCCTGCGCTCTTTTGCCCGGATGTGCGGATCCAATTCGCCAAACTTTCTGAAGCTCATTCTTGCCGGTCGACTCCGGATGAGCCCTGATGTTCTGCCACTGCTTGAGAAGCCGCTTGGCCTGACGAAAAAAGAGCTTCGTTATTTCGAGGCGCTGCTCTCGTTCCAATATGCCGGGACATTTGAAGAACGCGACCGGCACTACTGTGAGCTTTTGCGGCTGAAAGCGGCTGCGACCCATACTAGAATCGAAAAGAGCCAGTACCGGTATTACTCGCAGTGGTTTCATGCGGCGGTTCGCGCTCTTCTCGGATATTACCGTTTCTACCCCGGGAAAAGCAGTTATCACGAGCTCGGGAGACAGTTGGAGCCGCGCCTTACCGGGCAGCAGGCGCAGAGCTCGGTCAAATTACTTGAGAAGCTGCGCCTCATCCGACTCAATGCGGAAGGGTTCTACGAACAATCCTCGGCAGTCGTCACCTCTGGTCCTGCGGTGCATTCGCAGGAAGTGATGAAATTCCAAATGGAAATGATGCGCCATGCGCACCTCGCACTGCAGACATGCCCGGCAGACTATCGCGACATTTCCACACTCACCCTTAATATCTCGGGCCGCAGCTTTGACCTGGCGCGCGAAAAGATAATGCAATTGCGCAAAGAGTTAATCGAAATTGCGTGCAGCGATGCCGACGATGATCGCGTCTATCAATTGAATATCCAACTGTTTCCCCTGACCACCATCGATGCACGAGAGGAATAGCATGAAAAATACCGGCGTCCTCCTACTCAGCATGTCACTTGTATTCGGCATTTCTCTGCAGGTAATCCGTTGCGGGAAAACCCAACTTGCCGGCGGGGCATCCGAAACCGAGAACGTGGCGGGAACCATCGTCACTCTATCGGGAGCGCCGGCTCCGGCTGCCAGGGTATTACTGCTGCCGTCGACCTATTCGCCGCTTTCCGGAGTATCGGCCAATGGGGTGTATATCGATACTACCGATGACAGCGGCAGGTACCGGTTTTCCCGTGTCGGCAGGGGTACCTACTCGCTGGAGGGTGTGCAACCGTCCTCGGTGCAACGATGTCTGCGACAGAATATTGCGGTTGCCGGAGGAAGCGATTCGGTTACGCTCGCGGCTGATACCCTTCGGACGCCGGGAACAATCATCGTTACGCTGCCGTCGGGATGGCAGCAGGCCGGGGGGTACCTGTATCTTCCCGGTACGACCATAGGAGTGCGGATCGATTCCGGCGCCGCATTCGCCGGAATAGTCGAACTCGACTCCGTACCTGCAGCCGGCTATGCGGCGGTTTGGTACACTCCTGCCTCCGGATCGGCTTCATCCGGCGGAACCGTCTCCGGAGGCGTAACCGTTGCGTCCGGCGGAACCGATACGGTCGCCGGCTGGCCGCACTCGACTATGGTGACTATCAATACCTCGTTAAGCGGAGCAAACGTTACCGGCGACCTTATTGCGGTCCCGCTGCTCATCAGGCTGACAAGCAGCAATTTTCAGTTTTCACAGGCTCCCGGAGCATCAGTCAAGGGGATTGCCTTCGCCTCGGCTGGAGGCGCCGCCCTGCCCTACCAGATCGAGCGGTGGGATTCGGCTGGCGCGGCGGCGGAAGTGTGGGTGGCCGTCGATACGATTCACGGCAACAGTGCTTCGCAATACATTCGCTTTTTCTGGGGAGCGACCGGGAGTGATTCCAGCAGCGGTGCCGCCGTTTTCCCCGTCTCGCAGGGGTGGGCAGGCGCATGGCATCTCGAAGAGAGCGCCCCGGACACCGCTACGCCGGGGCTCTACCGGAATGCAGTCGAGGCGGCCAACAACGGCGATGATTATGTTCTGTCAAACGGCAAGACCGGTACCATAGGGCTGGGCCAGACCTTCTGGGATGGCGACCGCATCCAGGTCACCAATGCGACCGCCCGGCTGAAGCCTGCCCTGGTAACGCTCTCCGCATGGGTGAGGTTACTCCGTACCGACTCTTTGTCGAGCGATATCGCCAGCATGGGCGATAACTACATGCTGCGAATCGATAAAGTCAACAATAGTCCCAAGTTCGTGCTATACAATATGGCCGATACCCCTCAGATCATCTGCCAGGACTCATCGTTGTCTCTTGCCGATTCGGCCTGGCATTATATGGCCGGAACTTTCGACGGAGCAAACGTGTGTCTCTATGTCGACGGCATCCTCACGCGGACCGTTCCCTATGCGGGAGCCATCGAGTATAACCTGGGACCCGATTTCATGATAGGGGTGCACGGAGATTATAAAAAAGGCTTCAATTTTATCGGATCGCTTGATGAAGTCGAGTGTTCATCGGTTGCCCGTTCCGCAGCATGGATCAAGTTTTCTTATGAGAATCAGGTACCGGGGTCTTCCATAGCCAATATTGTCAACAGTAAATAGGCGTTAACCGTTCACTCCCCGGACGGGGACAAGGAGGCAATATGCATGGACTGGTGCAGTATATCTCGGCTGGCATGGTATTTCTTTTAACAGTTGCAGCGGCGGTACCGGCCGCATTTGTGGCTCCGGCTACCAACCGTGTGGAAATGAACGTCAACATGACCTGGAAGTACCAGCTGGGTACGGTTTCCGGAACGCCGCAGGCGGTTTCGTTTAGCGACGCTGCCTGGCAGACCGTTTCGGTACCGCACCCGCTGCGGATGTTTACGCCCTATCTCGACAGCTCGCAGGACTGCGATTGTACCCAGCCCACCTTCGACCGCACCGTCGGCTGGTTCCGCAAGCACTTTTCGCTGGCGGGCCAGAGCGGGAAGAAAATATTCGTCGACTTCGAGACCATCATGCAGGTAGCCACCGTCTATGTCAACGGCACGCTCGTTGGAACGCATCAGGTCAGCGGGTATGATGAGTTTTTTTACGACATCACCCCCTATGTTAATTTTACCGGCGATAACGTCATGGCGGTCTATGTCGACAACACCGTCAATGCGAATACCCCGCCCGATGACAATTATCACGGCATATGTACCGGGTTTCCCGATGGTATTGATTATATCCTGTTCGGCGGGATCAACGGCGACGTCACCCTGAAATGCACCGACAGCCTGCACATCGGCTTCAATCAAGAGGCCAAAAACGCCGGCATCGTCGTCACTACGCCTACCCTCTCGGCGACGAGCGGGACGGTCCAGATCGTGACGACCGTCAAAAATGAACATCTGACCGCCCAGGCGGCAACCGTCACTGCCACGATACTCGATGCGAACAACAACGTCGTGACGACCATGACATCGAGCCAGAAGGCGATCTCGCCGAACAGTTCTTCGACCTTCACGCTTCTCTCAAGCTCAATTCCGGAGCCCAACCTTTGGTCGCCGTCGAACCCGTACCTGTACCGGGTATTTGTGTCGGTAAGCAACGGTACCGCGACGGTCGATGGCAAATACCAGAAGTTCGGTTTCCGATGGTACGCGTTCAACACCACCACGGGTTTCAGCCTTAACGGTCAACCGCTCAAGCTCATCGGGGAAAACCGGCACTCGGCCTGGCCGTTTGTCGGTGGTGCCATTCCGCACACGGTCCAGGTACGGGATGTGAAGCAGATAAAAGCGGCGGGATTCAATTTCGTCCGCACCTGCCACTATCCGCATGATCCCGGATTTCTTGACGCGCTGGATTCGATAGGACTCCTTGCCACCGAAGAGCCGCCGACCTGGGCGCCCGGAGACAGTACGAATATTCATACGAACGAGGCGACCTGGATGGCCAACCTGGAGACCGCTTTTACCAATGAAATCAGGCGGGATATCAACCACCCCAGCACCATCATCTGGAACTGTATCATCAATCACGGTTCCTGCCTGGCGGCGCTCCAGAATATTGCGACTGTTGAGGATCCCTCCCGTCAGCAGGGTTTCTGCCAGGTTGCCGAAGGTATGTGCTATGATATGGATCCCAATGAAGCGGTTGAGACGGGCGGAGGGTTCTGTAACG
>Ga0181520_10012969_pt1 | contig 10607 bp, 9 predicted proteins | sample PEATcosm2014_Bin_29_FD_132451 | JGI IMG/M metagenome (GOLD analysis project Ga0181520, IMG submission 132451) | Peatland microbial communities from MTU Mesocosm Facility, Houghton, MI, USA - PEATcosm2014_Bin02_30_metaG | ecosystem: Environmental > Terrestrial > Soil > Wetlands > Peat | place...
GCAGGCGAAGCAGCATCAGCGGCACTGGGCGGAATACCTGAGCGTGCCGGTAGAAGAGAACAACTCCCTGCGAATGCCGCTGGTGCTGATCCCGCCCGGCGAGTTCGACATGGGCTCAACGCCCGAGCAAATCGCCCGCGAGATGGAGCTGGCCCAGGGGGATGCCGATGCCCGGATGTTCGCGGACCGGCCGCGGTTCGAAGCCTCGCAGCACCGGGTGAAGATCAGCCGGCCGTTTTACATGGGAATGTGTCCGGTGACGCAGGGAGAGTATGAGAAAATCATGGGCCTGAACCCGAGCGGGTTCTGCGCGCGGCAGATCAGTGCGCTGGCTTTCAAGCCGCCCTTGCCGGACAACGAGGTCAAGGAGCGCAGGCAGATGCGCGTGCCGGTCAGGGACACCAGCCATTTTCCCGTGGAGACCGTCAGTTGGACGGAGGCGATGGCGTTCTGCGTCAAGCTGTCGGAGTTGCCGGCGGAGAAGGCGGCCGGGCGGCGCTATCGACTGCCCACGGAGGCCGAGTGGGAATATGCCTGCCGCGCGGGAACGACCACCCGCTGGTGGAGCGGCGACGAGGCGACCGTGCGGCAGTGCGCGTGGTGCAAGAACAACTCGGGCGGAATGACGCACCCAGGGGGACAGTTGCAGGCGAACCCCTGGGGGCTGTACGAAATGCACGGGAACGTGTGGCAGTGGTGCTCGGATCGCTTCAGCCCGGATTACTACGGCCAGAGCCCTGCCAGCGACCCCAAGGGCCCGTTGTCCGGCTCTCCCGTTTGCCGCGGCGGCTGCTGGAACGACTCCCCGCTGCTGTGCCGCTCGGCCTCGCGTTATTACCGCGGGCCGTCGTACCGCCGGGCGTTGTTCGGTTTTCGGGTGGTGGCGGGGCTTTGAGATCGATTCCGGCTACCGGCGGCTGCCCGTGAGGCTCGCCGCTCAACGATGGCCGTGGCCCCAACCACCGCCAAAGCCGAAGCCCAACGAGATTCCCGGCCCGCCGTAATAGCCGTAGGGATAGCCGTAGCCGTAGTAGGGGTACGGATAGTACGGCTGCACGTACGCGGGGGCCGGCTGCACGTAGGTCGGAGCCGGCTGCACGTAGGTCGGGGCCGGCTGCACGTAGTTCGGGCCCGACTGCACATAGTTCGGGGCCGGCTGCGGGCCGGCAGCATAATCGACCCAGGCACTGCCGTTCCAGTAGACCCAGTGGTTGTCGGGCATCCAATACCACCAACGGTCCCCGCTCCATCGATAGCGCCACTGTTCGCCGCCCGACGGGGCGGGCGCCGCGGCGGCGCCGACGGCCGGGCCGGACTGGACCTGCGCGTGGGCCGAACCGGCCCAGAGCGCCAGCATTGCCATCACCATCCACCCCAGAGCAATACGCCGCATGGTCTCTCTCTCCTTATCACGAAACCGCGTTTCGCCCGTGCCCCAATCGGGTTACCGCACGAAAGACATTCATTCATCTTGATGCCGATGCGCCCCTTGATCGCCGGGCCGCGCCGGTGATCAATGGCAATTCAGGCCCCAATAGTAGAAGAATAGCCCGCATTGGGCGGCGGGCCAATACCACTATTGCCGGGATACCGGGACGAGAACAGCCGCTTGCCGCTACCGGCCGGCGGCCACGGCCCACAGGTATTTCTGCGAGGCCACGTACAACACGCCGTTGGCGGCAGCCGGCGTGGCCCAGACGGGCGAGCCCAGGCGGACCTCGCCCAGGTCCCGATCAAGTTTGCCCGCCGCCAGGATCCGCAGCCCCTTTTTCGTCCCCACGTAGACCTTCCCGTCGGCCACCAGGGGCGAGCCCCAGATCTCCGCCTTGGTGTCGTGGATCCAGTAGCAGCGGCCGGACCGGGCGTCCAGGCAGTATACCCGGCCGGGGCGATCGGCGGCGTACACCAGGCCATCGGCCGCGGCGACCGTGGACAGGCTGCGGTCGAGCCGGTCGTAGGACCAGATCCGGCCGCTGGAAGAGATGTCGCCGCGGCCGTTGGCATCGATGCAATTGAGCATCCCTCGGCCGCGGCCATGGAGCGGGTCCTGGCCGACCGCCACGTACACCCGCCCCTCATAGCACACGGGCGTGGCGATGATCTCGCTGGGCCCCACGTAGCGGCCGTCGTCGTGGTTGCCCCGATTGTTCCGCTTGTCCCCTTCGGCGTAGTCGATGGGCTTGCCCGCGCGAAAGCGATATTCCGCCGGGTTGCACTGGAAGGACCACACCTTCTTCAAGGCGGCCACGGTTTTCGGAGCGGACGCCAGGGGCTCGAAGGCGTAGCACACCCCGTCGCCGCCGCCGAACAGCACCAGCGTCTGCGGGCCGACTTGGGCCAGCGTGGGGGACGACCACTGGCCGTGGAAACAACGCTCGCCGATCTTCTCTTCGTCGCGGGCCACCAGCCGGCCGGTCCGCTTGTCGAGCACGATCAGGCTGGGCGAAAGCGGGAACGGGCATTTCCCGCCGTCGACGCCGTTGCTGGTCCCCACGTAGAGGAAGTCGCCGTGGATCAGGACCCCGCAGTTCGAGGCGTCGTGCGGCCAAACCATGGCCCCCGTGATCATGTCGTAACGCCAGATGATGTCGGCGTCGGTCGGGCCGGGCCGGACCGGCGGGCAGCCCACGCCCACCGAGTAGCGTCCCTCGTCGCGGAACGGCCCGTCGTTGCCGTTGGCCATCCCCTCCAGATCGAGGCACAGCACCTCGCAGCGATTGGTGACCACGTACACCCGGTCGGCTTCGATCGTCGCCGTGGCCACGACCCCCAGGTTCATCTCCTCGAAGCGCGAGCTTTTCTGCTTGGAGATCAAGCGGGGACTGACTAGCCGCCAGAGGACCCGGCCGGTCGCCTCGTCGAGGCACAGCAGCAGGCCCCCCTCGGTCGATTTGTACTTCGGGTCGCCGATGCGGAAATCGTTGGTGCCGATCAGCACCCGGCCCGAGGCGATCGCCGGGCTGGAATAGGTCTCCGAGCCCAACGGAATCACCCACTTCACGTTGCGGGTCGTGGCCGGGTCGATGCCCGAACCGTCGGCCAGCTTTTCGCCGGGGACGAACGACGCGGGGAGGTTTTTCTCGGCGGAGACCATGTTCCGCAACGAACGGCCGCCCCATTGCGGCCAATCGGCGGCGTGGATTGCTGCGGCCGCGCAGCCGGCCAGGGCCAGTAGGCACAACACAAGCCCTCGTGGAAAAAGGCCCCTCGGGCCTGGCGAAACGGTGATGCGGGGCGCGGGGGCCGAAGAACGATGGGGCACGGGGACGAACATCCCTCGCCTTCCGTCAGGGTTTGGGGGCCGCGACGGCCCACAGATACTTGTGCGTGGCCACGTACAGCACGCCGTGGGCGGCCACCGGGGTGCAGTAGACGGGCATCCCCACCCGGACTTCGCCCAGCACGCGATCGGTCTTGCCGGCGGCGAATACCCAGAGGCTCTTCTTCGTGCCCAGGTAGACCTTTCCGTCGGCCACCAGGGTCGAGCCCCAGATCTCCGACTTGGTGTCGTGGACCCAATAGCAGGCGCCGGTCTCGGCGTCCAGGCAGTGCAGCCGGCCGAAGGTCTCGGCCACGTAGAGCAGCCCGTCGGCGATGGAGACCGTGGACAGGCTGCGGTCGATCTTGTCGTAGTTCCAGACGCAGCCGGTGTGGGTGATGTCGCCCGTTTTCGTGGCGTCGATGCAGCTCAGCATGCCCCGGCCGCGGCCATGCGAGGGGTCCTGGCCGGTGGCCACGTAGACCCGGTTCTTATAGAACACGGGCGTGGCGATGATCTCGCTGGGGCCGAGGTACGTGCCGTCCCCCTTGTTGCCGCGTTTGAGGCGGATGTCGCCGGTGCGATACTTGATCGGCTGGCCGTCCTTGCCGAACTTGTACAGCGGCGGGTTGCAGTCGTAGGACCAGGCCATCTTCAGCAGCACCGGCTTTTCCGGCACGCGATCCAGGGTCTCCAGCGCGTAGCAGATCCCGTCGCCGCCGCCGTAGAAGAGCAGGTCTTTGCCGTTCACCCGGCCCAGCGAAGGATTGGACCACAGGCCGTGGAACAGCCGCGTGCCGATCTTCAGGTCGTCCTGGGCGACCAGCCGGCCGGTGTGCTTTTCCAGCACGATCAGGCTGGGGGCCAAGGGATAGGGGACGTGGTCGTGGGTCTTGTCCACGCCGTTGGCCGAACAGACGTAGAGCAGGTCGCCGTGCACCAGGATCGAGCAGCAGGCCGCATCCTGGGGCCAGATGGGAATCCCGTCGAGAATATCGAACCGCCAGAGGATGTCGCCGTCGCCGGGCCGCATCGCCACCGGCCGCTTGCCCGGCCCCACGCTATACTGCCCCTCCTCGCGGAAGGGACCGCGGTTCTGCGCTCCCATGCCGTGCACGTCCAGGCACAACACGTCGCAGCGGTTGCTCACCAGGTACAACCGGTCGCCGTCGACCGTGGGCGAAGAGCAGATGCCGAGGTTGATGTTGTCGAAATTGAAATTCGGACGCTTGACCTCCAGCCGCGGAACGGGCAACTGCCAAAGGAGCTTTCCCGTGGCCTCGTCCAGGCATTTCAGCAGCCCGCCGCGGGTGGGCGGAAAGCGCGGGTCGTTGACGAAGTCGTCGTTGGTCCCCACGAAGATCCGGCCGTTGGCGATCGTCGGGTTCCCGTAGGTCTGCGTGCCCAGCCGGGCCACCCATTTCACGTTGCGGGTCGTTCGCAGATCGATGCCGCTGCCGTCGGACCGTTTTTCGCCGGGCACGAAGCTGTCCGGCAGTCCGCGGACGTCGGAAATCATGTTGCGGCAATCGCAGCCGCCCCATTGGGGCCAATCGCCGTTGGACGTTGCGGTGGCCAGGGACGGGGTGCTTTTCAAAGGCGTGGCAACAGACACCGGTGACGCGGCGGGTAATACGCCGGCACAGAGGATTCCAAGAGTCAGGAGATACATCGAAGTGGCTGCCGAGGATAGAGGGTGGCGGGACGATCGAGGCCGGAGGGAACGCCGAGCGGGGCAACACTCCAGCTTATGCTGACGCTGCCGGGCGAGTCAAGCAGGATCGCACCCTTCACGGCTCCCAGGCGGTTTTTTCCGTGGCCACCAGCTCGACTAGCCCACAGGAGGGGCAACGATGCCCTTCCAACAGGAAGGCGTCGGCGGTCTTGGCGTCCGCCAGCCCTTGTTGGAAGGCCTCGATCAGGTTCGGGGACGTCGGCTCGCCGGGGACCACGAAGACCAGCTTCGCCTGGCCGCAGCCGCTACCCCCCATCAGCCCCAGGGCCGTGGCGTGACCCGGCTGCATGGTGGCGCCACATCGGTAACATCGCGTTTCCATGGATTTGATACTCCTTTCTATATCTTCATTCTTTCGTGTCTTCGTGCTTTCGTGATTCATTGCCGGTTTGTTCCCCTTCTGCTTTGCGTCTTGGCGCCTTCGCGTGAGACATTCCGGCGCGGCGCCAGGCCACCACTTCGCGAATGATCTCGTCCAGGTCGTAACGGGGGCGGAAATCCACCACGCTCCGCAATCGCGCCAGGTCGGGAACCCGGCGGCGGCAATCCTCGAAATCCGGGGAATACGCCTCGGCATAACTCTGGAAGCGGATCGCCAGCCGGGGATCGACCGCCGCGATCACCCGCTGGGCCAGCTCCAGGATCGTGATCGGCTGGTCGCTGCCGACGTTGAACACCCGGCCCACCGCCGCCGGCTGTTGGACCAGGGCCAGGATCGTCCGCACCACGTCGGCCACGTGGGCGAAGCAGCGTTGCTGGCGGCCGTCGTCGTGGACCACCAACGGCCCGCCCGAGAGCGCCGCGTCGACGAAGCGTGGGAGCACCATCCCGTAGGCCCCCGTCTGGCGCGGCCCCACCACGTTGAAGAGCCGGCCCACGACCACCGGCAGCCCGTGCTCCCGCGCGTAGGCCAGCGAAAGGAATTCGTCGACAGCCTTGGAGATGCCGTAGGCCCAGCGGGCGCGGGTGGTCGGGCCGAACAGCAGGTCGTCCTCTTCGGTCCACGCCGGCTGGGGGTTCTTGCCGTAGACTTCGCTGCTGCTGGCCATGAAGAACTTCACCGGCCGGCCTTGGGCGTGAAGGCGCTGGACTTCGGCCAGCAACAGCCCCGTGGGGTAGATGTTGGTCTGGAGGGTGCGGACCGGGCTGGCGGCGACCAGCTGCACGCCCACCGCCGCCGCCAGGTGGTAGACCTCGTCCGCCCCGTCGACCAGCCCGCGGACCAAGGCGGGGTCGGCCACGCTGCCGCGCTGGTACTGGAAGCGAGGATGGTCGAGCACGGCGGCCAGGTTCGCGCGGCTGCCGGTCGATTCATCGTCGACGGCCGACACCCGGTCGCCCCGCGCCAGCAGCGCTTCCACCAGGTGGCTGCCGATAAAACCCGCTCCGCCGGTAACGAGGATCTGTGGCAAGGTAGTTCAATCCGGGCGGTGAACGTGAACGATCGAGGCCAACACCGAAACGCCGATCAGGCCCGCTACGACCAGCAGCGAGACCCACGAGGGCACCAGCGGCCGGGGCCCGCGGGCCAGCCCGTATTCGGCGATCATCTTCACGCCGATAAAGGCCAGCACGGCGCAAATGCCGTAGTTCAGGAAACGAAGCGACCGGACCGCGGCCGCCAGCAGGAAGTACAACGCCCGCAGCCCGAGGATCGCAAATACGTTCGAGGTGAACACAATGAATACGTCCTTGGTCACGCCCAGGATGGCCGGCACGCTGTCGACGGCGAACAGCAGGTCGGTGCTCTCGATCACCAGCAGGACCAGCAGCAGGGGCGTGATCACCAGCCGGCCTTCCTCGCGGGCGAAGAAGCGCGGGCCGTGCTCCTGGCGGGCGACGGGCAGCCACCGCCGGGCCCCGCGGAGCAGGATATTGCGCTCGGGATCGACCGGCGTGTCTCCCTGCAGCGCCAGCCTGACGGCGGCGAAGATCAGCAGGCCGCCGAAGGCGCAGGCCAGCACGTCGAAACGCCGCAGCAAGGCGGCCCCCAGCACGATGAAGGCCAGCCGCATCACGATCGCGCCCAGGATCCCCCAGAAGAGCACGCGGTACTGAAACTGCGGCGGCACCTGGAAGTAGCGGAAGATGACGGCGAACACGAACACGTTGTCCATCGACAACGACCACTCGACCAGGTAGCCGGTGAGGAAATTGATCCCCGGCTCGGGGCCCCGCGAGATCCAGATCACGACGTTGAAAATCGCCGCCAGGGCCACCCAAAAGACAGTCCAGGCCAGCGACTCCCGTAGCGACGCCGCCTGGCGGGCGCGACGAAAAACCATCAGGTCCAGCGTCAGCAGCAGCATCAGCAGCCCGCTAAAGGCGATCCACGGCGTCACCACCCAGAAATAGCCCATCTTACCTATCCTGGCTTAGCCACCCCCGGCCGGACCACGCGTGTGCGGCAATCGGCCATCATAAGCCCTGGCGCCGGTGAGGGCAACGAACGGCTCGCGCGGTATGGGCGTCCCCATCGAGCGCTCGATCGACTGCTCTTGCCGCGTCGCGCCATTCTCGTTATCATCCCCCCGCTTGTCACAGTAGGCCCTTTGCGGAGAGCCCCCCCTGTCGGGGAAGTCAAACCAGGGATCTCCGCCCCCTTTCACAATTCTCACGTCGCTTGTCCGCCGGAGCCTTGCCATGCCACGGTTGACCTGGGCGCGATGGCTCGGGTTGCTCGCACCGGTTTTTTTTGCCGGCTGCGCCGACAATGCGCTCGTACTCCAGGGCCAGGTCCAACGGCTCCAGCAGGAGCACATGGCCCTGGCACGGCAGAATCAGGAGATCCAGGGGCGGGCAGCCTCGATGGATCGTGACAACCAGGAGCTGGGGGCCATGCTGGCCCAGTCGCGGCAGCGGAGCAAGGTGCTCGACGAGCAACTGGCGGCGCTGCGCGAGCAGCTCGGCAGCGTGACCTCGCAATTGGCCCAGGCCCGCGATCAGAAGCAATCCACCGAATCCCGGGTCCAGGCACTCCAGGCCTCGATGCAGCGTCGCGGCGGGGTGACAATTACGCCCAACAACAGCTTCCTGGAAACCCTTCCCGCGGCCAACATTCCCGAGGTCCAGGTCCGCCGCGATGGCGACGTGATCCGCATCGAGCTGCCGGGCAGCCGGTTGTTCGATTTCGCCGGCGCGCGACTGCGGCCGGGCAGCAACCGCCTGATCATGGACGTGGCCGCGGAGATCATGCGGGCCTATCCGGAGCAGATCATCGGCGTGGAAGGGCATACCGACAGCGATGCGCTGCACGGAGGTCCATGGCGCGACAACCACGAGCTTTCCATCGCCCGAGCCACGGCCGTCTACGACGTGCTGGTGAACCAAAGCCAGATCAATCCGGCCCAGTTGTTCCTCGCCGGTCACGGGCCGAACCATCCGGTGGTATCCAACGCCACGCCGGCGGGCAAGGACCGCAACCGCCGGGTGGAGCTGGTGATCTACCCGGAACACGCCACCCGGTAACGATCGGCGTAACCGTTCACGGGGACTGTCCCCCGGCCGTAGGGGGACAGGCACATTTTTCGGCCTCGGGCGTACACGCAAGAGAACACCCGGTGAGCCGAAAAATGTGCCAGTCCCCAGCGGCTTGTGAACGGTAACGATCGGCCGTTGCGGGCGCCGCGCCACCGCTCTTCCTGGGCACTTGTATCCCCAAGATGGTGGTGTTTAACACACGATTCTGTTCCACTGCTGGAATTTTTCTCTCAAGCCCTCTTGCACAATACCCGTCAGATGCTAAACTGTCTATGTGCACTAGCACACTAATGCAGTAATGAGGAAAAGATGAAGATCGACCCCGGCAGCCACATTCCTATTTATCTGCAAATCGCCGCGGCGATCCGCGCGGCGGTGGCGGCCGAGGTCTTTCGGCCGGGGGAGGCACTGCCCTCATTACGCAATATGGCGCTCGAGTTACAGGTCAACCCGAACACCGTCCAGCGAGCCTACGACGAGCTGGTCCGCGACGGCCTGGTCTACTCCCAGCGCGGTAAAGGGCTTTTCGTGTCCGATCAAGCCGCCGTGTCGGCCCAGAGCGGGGCCTTGGAGGCGGTCCGCAAGGCGTTTGAGGAAGGGGTACGGGCCGGCCGCGCGGCGGGCGCGACAGCCGACCAATTGCGGGCCGTCTTCGCCGCCTCGATGGACGGCCCGGCCGAATCGAGGAGCCACCACTCATGACCCACAGCAGCAGCGACGGCCCAGCCATTGAACTGTCGGGCCTGACCAAAATATTCGGCCGCGCGGCGGCGGTCGACAAGCTCTCCTTGGAAGTTGCGCGGGGGAGCACGTTCGGGCTTCTGGGGCCGAACGGGGCGGGCAAGAGCACGACCATCAAGATGCTCATGGGGATGCTTTCGATCACCGCCGGCAACGCCCGCGTGCTCGGCGTCGACGTGGCGCGGAATCGCACGGCCGTCAAGGATCTCGTCGGCTACGTGCCCGAGGCGCATCACATCTATCGCTGGATGCGGGTGGGCGAGGTGATCGGCTTTTGCCGTGCGCTATACACGACGTGGAACGACCAGACGTGCCGGGAGATGCTGGAGCTGTTCGGGCTCGATCCGGGCAAGAAGGTCAAGCACTTGTCGAAGGGGATGCTGGTGAAGCTGGCGCTGCTGCTGGCCGTCGCACACGACCCGCAATTGCTGATCCTCGACGAGCCCCTTTCCGGCCTGGACCCGGTGGCGCGCGAAGAGTTTCTCGACGGCGTGCTGCGGACGATCTGCCAGCGCGGCCAGACGGTGTTGATCTCGTCGCACACGCTGGACGACGTGCAGCGGCTGGCCGACGCGGTGGGCATCCTCTACGTGGGGCGGCTGATCTTGCAGGGGCGGCTCGACGAGCTCCTCTCCACGACCAAGCGGATCCGCGCCACGCTGGCCGACGGCCGCCGGCCGGCGGGCCTGCCTGCCGGCACGATCCACGACCGCCTGCAAGGACGGGAGTGGCTGCTCACCGTGAGCGACTTCCGCGCCGAGAAGCTGGAGCAGGTCCGCGCCCTGGAAGGCGTGGCGCACGTGGAGGTGGTGGAGCTCGGGCTGGAGGATCTTTTCAAGGACGTCGTCAAAGCACAAAGGGCGACAACATGAAATGGCTGGTCTGGAAGGACTACCGGGTGAACCGCCCGGTCTTCATCACGGCCTTGGTGCTGCTGATCGTGCCGCACGTGCTGGCCGCGATTCTGGTCTGGTACGGAGGGGGACTGCGTGAACACCGGGCCCATTTGCACCTCGGACCGCCTGGGGTTATCCCGTTGAGCCTGGCACAGCAGTGTTTTATGATGTCGAGCGTGTGTAGCCTGGCGCTCCTGCAATTGGTTTTCGCGTTGCTGGGGGGCAACTCGATTGCCGGCGAGCGAATCGACCGTTCGGCGGAATTCCTGGCATATCTGCCCGTCTCGCGCGGCCGCATCCTCGCCAGCAAGCTCCTGGTGGCGCTCGCCGCGGTCCCGCTGGTCTGGCTGCCGAACCTCGTGGTGCTGACGATCGTCGGCGCATTTAATGAGCCAGTTCCTGTAGACGCGACCGGCCCGTTGGGTGGTCTTATCAGTCTCGCCGTCATCGGTTTGACTTTCTTCTGCGTCGCCTGGTTCCTCTCGTGCGTGCTTGA
>Ga0181520_10012970_pt1 | contig 10607 bp, 7 predicted proteins | sample PEATcosm2014_Bin_29_FD_132451 | JGI IMG/M metagenome (GOLD analysis project Ga0181520, IMG submission 132451) | Peatland microbial communities from MTU Mesocosm Facility, Houghton, MI, USA - PEATcosm2014_Bin02_30_metaG | ecosystem: Environmental > Terrestrial > Soil > Wetlands > Peat | place...
CGGCTTCGCCGAGCCGGATCGTCCGCAGCACCACGCCTTCGTCGCTGTAGGTGGCCATCGCGCAGTCAGTTCCTCATCCGCGCTCCGACGGAGATCAGGGCGACGACGACGACGAAGGCGACAAGCAAGGTGACCGCCGGCTCGTCGCCCATGATGGCGATGGCCACGACGAAAGCGAAGGCGATGAAGCCTAGGAACAGTCCCGAGATGACCCCGATGTGGTCGCGGATCCGGAACGGCTCGCGTGCTTGGTCATTCAACGCTGCACCCCTCCGTAGCGGCGATCGCGGCGCTGGTATTCCCCGACGGCGTCGAAGAGGTTCTGGCGACGGAAGTCCGGCCAGAGGACGTCGGTGAAGACGAGCTCGGAATAGGGGAGCTCCCAGAGCAGGAAGTTCGAGATGCGGAACTCGCCCGAGGTGCGGATCACGACATCGGGGTCCGGCATGTCAGGCCAGTAGAGCCGGGAGTGGATGGCCTTCTCGTCGATCTTCTCGGCTGGCACCCCGTCGGCCACGAGCTGGCGCACGGCGTCGACGATCTCGGCCCGCCCGCCGTAGTTGAAACAGATCGTGAGCGTCAATCTCCGGTTCGAGGCGGTGAGGCCCATCGACTCGTCCATGTGACGGATCAACCGGCGCGGGACGCGCCAGTCGCGGCGACCGGCGAAGCGGATACGTACTCCCTTCGCGTTGAGGTCGTCGCGGTGGCGGGTGAGGATGCCCTCGTTGAAGTTCATGAGATAACGCACCTCATCGGGCGGGCGGCGCCAATTCTCTGTCGAGAAGGCGAACATCGTCAGCCAGCCGAGTCCTAGGTCGAGCGCTCCCTCGACTGTGTCGAACATGGCCTCTTCACCCGCGGCATGCCCTTCGGTACGGGGCAGCCCGCGCTGACGCGCCCAGCGCCCATTACCGTCCATAACGCACGCGACGTGCTTTGGGACCCGGTTCGGATCGATGTTCGCGACAGCCATCGTGCCGAAGTTACTCCTGGTTTCTTGCCAGAAGGCGGCCCAGCTCGCTGGAAACGCGTTCCTGGGCGCCGATCGTCACTTCCCGGGCACCCTAGCTGTCGTTTCCAGCTGTCCTACTCGAGCGGCCCAATCTCGGCCTCCACCGCCGCCACGAGGTCTCCTGAGCTGACGAGCCCGATCGTGGCGTCGACATCGGGCTTGAGCGCCCGGTCGTGCACGAGCGTGGGCACGACCTTGCGCAGCGACGCGATCGCCGCCTGGGTGGCCGGGCCGGCCAGCAACGGGGCGCGAAGCTCGCACGCCTGGGCGGCCGCAAGCACTTCCATGGCGATGACCGCCTCGGCATTGCGCAGGCAGTCGCGGGCATGGCGAGCAGCGATCATGCCCATGGAGACGTGGTCCTCCTGGCCTGCCGAGGACGTTATGGAGTCGACGGACGCCGGGTGAGCCAGGGTCTTCATCTCCGACACGAGCGAGGCGGCGGTGTACTGGCACACCATGAACCCGGAGTTGACGCCGGCTTCGCCGACGAGGAACGGAGGAAGACCGTTCGAGGTCTTCGGGTCGAGGAGCCGGTACAGCCTTCGCTCGGAGATAGACGCCAGCCCGACTGTCGCAGCGGCCAGGGAATCGCAGGCGAGGGCTACAGGCTGACCGTGGAAATTGCCGCCGGAGAGGATCTCACCGGTCTCTGTCAATACGACAGGGTTGTCGGAGACGGAGGACAGCTCGATCTCGAGGGTCTCGGTGCTCTTGCGGACCACATCGCGAAAAGCGCCGTGGACCTGGGGAGCACAACGTATCGAATAGGCGTCTTGGACTATGTGGTCGCTCTTGCGGTGCGACGAAAGGATCTCGCTGCCGGCCAGGAGTCGCATGAGGTTGCGAGCCGAGGCGAGCTGGCCCGGGTGAGGGCGCAGCCCCACGACGCGGGCATCAAAGGCGCGGTCGGTCCCGAGGATCGCCTCGATGGTAAGTGCGGCCGAGATGTCGGCGATCTTGGCGAGCTGGACGGCTCGCCAAGCAGCCAGAACGCCGATGGCGGTCATGCCCTGCGTGCCGTTGATGAGCGACAGTCCCTCCTTGGCCGCGAGCACGAGCGGTTCGAGGCCGCATCTGCGAAGGGCGGCCATGGCGGGGAGCCGCTCGCCCTCGAAACGGACCTCGCCTTCGCCGATAACAGGGAGGGCGAGATGTGCGAGTGGCGCGAGGTCCCCCGAGGCCCCGAGCGAGCCCTGCTCGGGCACGACGGGCAGGATGCCGTTTTGGAGCATCTCGACAAAGCGCAGCACCACTTCGCGCCGTACTCCCGAGTGGCCGAGGGCGAGGACGTGGGCGCGCAAGGCCAGCATGGCGCGGACCTCCTCGGCCGCCAGCTCGCTTCCGACCGCCACCGCATGTGATCGGAGAAGGCCGTGTTGGAGGGCCGTGGAGTGATCCGGCGTGAGGTGCACGTCGGCCAGGCTGCCGAACCCGGTCGTCACTCCGTAGACGACTAGGCCTTTCTCGAGGGCTGCCACGACGACCTGCCTGGAGGCGTCGACCTTCGCCAGCACGTCCTCGTTCAGCTTGGCGGGGGCACCTCGGGCGATCTCGGCTACGTCCTCGATCCGCAGCGACCCCCCAAGTTCGACTGGTGCGAGCTCGGTCACGAGCCGAGTATTGCAGCGCGCGAAGGCCATGTCGCGCCTGCCGGCAAGCTGGTGCCGCTTGCCGAGCTGTCGTGGGCGCAAAGCGCTGGACGATGGTCGAGGCTCGGGCGGCCTCACTCGACGGCGCGGCCCCTCTGAAGGGAAAGAACGTCGTCACAGCCGTCGACGAGATCGGGGTCGTGAGTCGACAGGATGACAGTGGCCCCATCTTCGGCCGCGTTCCGCAACAGGGCGAAGACGAGGTCCCGACTGGCGGCGTCGAGCTCGGAGGTGGGCTCGTCGGCAATGATCAGCCGTGGCTCGGACACGATGGCCCGGGCGACGGCAGTTCTTTGCTGCTGACCTCCCGACAGATCTCTTGCCAGCTGTCCACCGGCGTTGTCCAGTCCGAGGGTCGCAAGAGCGCTCTCGACGCGGACGGCCACCTCGTGGCGGGGAAGGCGCATCAACTGGAGAGGCAGGGCGACGTTCTCGGCCGCGCTGAGCGCGTCGGCCAGGCCGAATGTCTGGGGAACGAAGCCGAGGCTCGTGAGCGCTCCACGGCCGCGGCCGGCCAGGCTCACACCATTGACCGTCACCTCGCCCTCGCTCGGGCCGATGATGCCGGCCAGGACGTGGAGCAGGGTTGTCTTGCCGGACCCGGCAGGGCCGGTCACGCCCAGCACCCGGCCTGTCTCGGCCTTAAGGTCGACCCCGCTCAGCACTGTCCTCGATCCGATCCGCACTTTGATGTTGCTCGCCCGCAGGAGGATCGGCGCCTGGTCGCTTCGAGCGAGGCTAGGCACGGGCCTCCCCCTGCCCCGGTCCCGCGTCATGGCGCGAAACCCTCGCCGGGCGACTCGGCACCCTCAAGATCGGCGAGGCGCAAGTCGACGCCGTCAGGCTGACGACGGATGCGTACGAGAGCGTTGGGTGGGAGAACCTCGAGCACGTCAGGGGGGAGCTGCACCGAGCCGTCGGCACCTACAACAGCGAACTCCTCGCCGTGGCGGCCTTCAGCTCCCACGCGCCCGTCGCGGATCGTGACCGTCCTCGGCATCGCGGCCGCGACGGCCGGGTCGTGGGTGACCACGACGATTGTGGACCCGAGCTGCTCGTTTATCGCACGCAGAAGGGCGATAGCGCTGTCTCGTTCCTCAGCGTCGAGCTGGCTTGTGGGCTCGTCGACGAGAAGTAGGCTCGGGCTGGCAGCTACCCCGACGGCAAGGGCTACGAGCTGCTGTTCACCACCCGAAAGGCGGCTTACCTGTTGGGCGGCGAGAGGGCCAAGGTTCAACTGCCCGAGTACGTCCGCCGGCTCTTTCACGAGATGGTTCAAACGGCGTGCGCCAAGTTGGGCGAACCAGATGTTCTGCTCGCTCGTGGCATAAGGGAGCAGATTGGTGCCGGCGTCTTGGAGCACTATGCCGACCTCGGTCGCCCGCAGCATGCGCAATTCACCTGACGAGAGCTCCCTCAGCTCCCGGCCGCCCACCACGATCCGTCCTGCGGTGGGCTGCATCAGTCCGCCGAGCAGCTTCAAGAGCGTGGACTTTCCTGTTCCGGAGGGCCCCAACAGAGCCAGCATCTCTCCCGGGTCGATATCGAGGTCGACCCCGCGCAGCGCCACGACCTGGAACCCCTCGCTCGTGTAAAGGTGCACAAGGGCGCGTAGGTGAGCATCGAGTCCGATGTGGCGCCGCGCCGTGTTCACGGGTGCAGTTCTCGCCGGCGATCGCCGGCGAAGTCGGCCGACTGCCCCGCTCATCGTTGGGAGATCCTGAGCTTGTCGGGAGTGGAGGCGGCTCCCACCAAGGCGACCGAGATTGCGCTCACCGCACCCAGAAGGGCCGCGGCACCGGCCACCACGACGAGGAGCCAACCCACGGGCATGTCGAAGCGCAGCGGCGCGCCACCGGAGAGCCCGGTGAACTCAGGTACCGAGGGCAGGCAGAACCGTGCTGCGGCTATGCCGGCCACCGCGCCGGCAACGAGGCCGGTGGCGCAGACGATGCCGAGCTCACAAGCCATCGCCTTGACCAGGGTGCGCCGGGGCAGGCCGACAGCTCGCAGCGCCACTGCCTCGACGGCGCGCCGGCGGGTGGTGGCAGCGATGGCAAAGAGCATCGACCCGGTCGCGAGCAGGGCGCTCTCGACTCCCACGACGAGGAAAAGCTCGAAGGCGAGGGTCGGGCCGTCCTTTTGGAACGCCAGCTCCAGCGTGCTTGCGGTGCGGATGGAGGTGACACGAATGCCTTGTTTCAAAAGACGCCCGATGACAGCCGCGCCGGAGCCGGCTGCGGGCGACAGCCAGACCTGCTTGACCGAATATATGTCGGGCAGTGTTTCGTCTCTCAAGGCGTCGTTGAGGTCCACCATGACGGCGTTCGTCCCGACGGCGGGTAGCGCAGCCACGCGCATGGCGCCATTGACCGTCAGGGGGGTGCCGTCGAGGTCGGAGACCGAGTACTGCGCGGAGCCTGTCGGCCCGTTCGCCGACAACGAGGCGACGACGTCGGTCACGACGGCGGGAAGCAGTTCCGGCACGTCGGCCGGTGCGATCACGGGTGGGGCCTGGCCGGCTACGTAGCTGAACAAAGCGTCGAGCCCGGAGGTTGAGCTAGAGATCGACGAGGCCTGCCCTGGAGGGTCCTGTGTGACACGCCAGGTTCCTCGCCGGGAGAGCCCGGCGGCGACATCTTCGAAGCGCGCACCGTTGCTGACGGCGATCCTTTCGATCTCGATCGGGATCTGGGCGGACTGAGGCTGGGCGTCGGTGGAAGGCCCCGGCCACGAGGCGGTGATGGACTTCAGCTGGCATACGCTCAGGCAGTCACCTTCGAGCCAGGTGAGGTAGTCATGCCTCCCGGGAGACAGCGGTCCGACGGTGACCGACTGGGAGGCGCCGTACTGCTCGTTGTAGACGCCCACAACGAGAGACGGTCTCGGGCTGACAGCTGCGCGCAGGTCGATTGTCATCTCCAAGGTGCCGCCCTGGACGAGGACGTCACTGGCCACGAGGGGGTCGAGGTATCGGGCGACCGCGGCGGGCGAGGCGGCGCCCGGCTGATTGGGCCATGCGGCGACTCGAGCAAAACGAGCAGCGTCAACGGCGAGCAGGGTCCCCTGGGAGTTGGACGTCACTTCGGCGGCCATCGCTTCTCGTCCCGATGGATCCGCCTGCCGGACCGCTCGGACGAAGTCGACCGTCGGCGGCACCGAAACGGTGAGGACCCGGTCGGATCCTGTGAGGAAGGCGGCTTGCATCGACCGGTTGGACCGGTCGACGAAGAACCCGGCGACGGAAAAGCAGACGAGGCTCACCGCGATCGCGATGATCACCGCCTGGCGGATGATCCCCGACTTATGGGCGACGCGTTGAAGACCGAGACAAAGGGCGAGTTTTGCAGAGAACCGAATCGCCGCCGCGAACAAGCGGCAGCCCAAGGGGACCGCCCGGGCTGCGATCACTCCGGCAGCCAGCGCGATCAGCCCCGGGGCAAGGGCGGCGAGCGGTTGTGATCTCGCCTGCGGCCCCACTCCCGAGGCAGACAGCTGTACGACGGCGGCGAGGGCCAGTGCGATGACGAAGGCTTCACCGGCAAGCCCGAGAGCGACACCGAGACGTGAGCGGCCAGCTGGTGAGCGGTCGGTCGAATAGAGCAGGGCGCGGCGAGAGCCTGCTGCGGTGGCAGCTATGGCGGCCAACGAGGCGACGAGTGCCGCGGCGAGCGCCAGGGAGTCGAACGGGACCGGAGTCCCCGCCAGCAGCTCTGCCCTGGCAGTAGCCAGGGCGACGAGCCAGCCCAGCGCGGCCCCTAGCGGGGCCGCCACCACCATGAGGACGAGAGGCTCCCTGAGCGCCACCGCCCATAGGGCGCCCGGCGAAAGACCACGCAGGTTCGCCAAGGCGAGGTCCTGATCGCGTCCGGCGGCGATGCGTCCGGCGACACCGAACAGCACCATGAGCACGAGCAGCAGCAGCTGCAGGTCGATCACGGCGATCGTCGTCGTCATCGCTTGTTGCTGGCTTGCGACATCGGCGAGATAGGCCCCGATACCGCTGCCCGCGAGCAGGCCGAGCCTGCCGAGCCGCAGCTCTTCGGCGGACAGGCCGCGGCGGAAGGCCGGCAGCTGCGAGCTCAAAAGCCCTCTCGTGTTGACGGGAACATCCGCGTTCAACGCCACCAGGTGCGGCGCCAGGGCATCGAAGGCGGACGGGTCCGCGAAGAGGGCGTCGACGCGCGGTGGCGGAGTGAGGGAAGTTCCGAAGGCGAAGAAGTCCTGTCCCCACCAGTACTTGCCCGGGGCCGAGGCGGGCGAGTAGAGCCCGCTCACCCGGTAGGCCCGTTTTGAGCCGCCGATCGACAACGTCACGGTTGCGCCCAACTCGACGTGAAGCAAGGCGGCCGAGCGAGTGCTGATCGAGAGCGAGCCAGGCCCGCTCGGGCACTCGCCGCTGACAAAGCTGAGGTGAAGGCAGTCCCCCGTGCGGGCCACAACGTCAGCGGTCGCGAGCACCTGTCCGGCAGGGGACAGCACCTGTGCCCCGGCGATCTCGCTGTAGATCGGGGCGGCAAAACAAGCCCGGGCCGTCGGTGAACGAGGCAGGCCCGCGAGGGCCTGCCGGAAGGCAGTCTCGAGAATCGACTGGCCGGGCTGCTCGTTCACCACGAGGCCGGTGGCGGCGGGCGGAGGGGGGATGACGACGTGCGCCAGGACCGACTGGTCGGCTGCCGCCAGGTAGATCGGGCCGGCCGTGGCAGCCGCTACTGCCAAGAGGGCGACGATGAAGAACACCGCCGAGGAGCCGGCTCTGAAGCGCAGGGCGTTCAAAAGTAGGCCGAGCCGCAGCCGTTGGAACCGCCGGCGCCCCGGCTCGGCTGGTTTGGGTAGTTGGCCGTCGGTCAAGGTGCCGAAAACCTGCCCATTACGCCAAGGTTACAACTGCTCGGAGGAGCCTCTAGTTGCGATCGGAGGCCGGTCACAGCTCGAATCGGAGCTGTTGGGCTTGTTCCGCCCTGGGCCGATGAGCTCTGCTGTTTTCCCGGGCCAGGTCGTCTATCTCCGGCCACAGCTTCGCCCGCAAGCCCGAGGCTCTCGCCACACGGTTCCCGATCGCCGCCCGCAGCGCGTCCGCGGAGGCCACCAAGGTGACTTGGCTCTTGGCTCTGGTGACCGCCGTATAGAGCAGTTCGCGGGTGAGTATCGGAGAGGGAGCCGGAGGCAGCGAGACGATCACCTTGTCGAACTCGGAGCCCTGGCTCTTGTGGATCGTCGTTGCCCACCAGGTGTCGATTTCGCCGAGCTGGGACAAGGCGAGCTTGCGCTGGCCACCGCTCGGGTCAAGGAAGACTGCGTTCTGTCCGGAAGCAGCTTCCATGACGAGGCCGACGTCACCGTTGAAGACATTGTTGAAGTAGTCGTTGTGGGTGACCATGATCGGCCTTCCCACATAGCGACGCCCACCGAAGCTCGCGTCCGGCAGCGCCTTTTTGGCCCCCACCTCGATGGCGTTGGTCCAGCCGGAGACGCCGAGCGGCCCGAAGCGCGTGGCGCAGAGGACTTTCAGCTCAAACGCGTGTCGAAGGGCTCCTTCGCTGTCGCCGGCCTGCGCCGCACGGACCACCTCTACGGCGTTGGCCGCTGCCTCGTCCCGCAAATGACCGAGACCGGCCTCGCCAGTGTTGGCACCGCCGACCTCGACCCAGTCCAGCTCTCCCGAGCGACGCCCGCCCAAGACGTCGAACGCGCCTTCGACCTCACCGTTTCGGACCGCCTCGGCGAACGCGGCTATCTCGGAGCGGGGGCCGAAGCGGTGGTTGTGCTCGAGCATCACCATGCCGTCCGCGAGGGGTCCGTCTGCCCGCCCGAAGGCCGCCGGACCGACGATCTCGCCCAGCACGGCCCCGGCCTCGACGCTCGCCAGTTGGAACGGGTCGCCGACGAGCACGAGGGTCGCCTCGGGTCGCACCGCCTCGAGAAGACGGGCCATGAGAGGCAGCGACACCATCGAGGTCTCGTCGACCACGACCAGGTCATGGGGCAGCCGGTTGCGGCGGTCGTAGCGGGGGGTGCCCGCCGTGCCGATCCCCAAGAGGCGGTGCAATGTCTTCGCCTCGGTCTTGCCCAACGCCTCGCCCACACCGGCGCGCAGGCCTAGTGCCGTGGCCGCTTCGTGCACCGCCGCTTCCATGCGTGTGGCCGCCTTGCCGGTGGGCGCAGCGAGAGCAACCTCGAGCTGCTTGCCATGGGCAAGGGCAAGGGCATAGGCCGTGGCGAGCAAGCGAGAGACGGTCAGGGTCTTGCCCGTGCCCGGGCCACCTGCGATCACGGCGAGCCGCCTTGAAAGCGCCCTCACGACGGCGTCGCGCTGACGGGGGTCGAGCTCGCCTGTTTCGGCGGCCTCCTCGGGGCCGAAAAGCGCGCTGAGGACGCCCCCTATCTCCTCTGGCGGGGCGGCGAGGGCGCCCTCGCTCCGGCAACGTCCCAGGAGCTCTTCGGCCACGCGTTCTTCAAAGCGCCAGTAGCGCTCGAGGTACAAGCGGTCCCCGTCCCACACGAGGGGGCGCACCACCTCGCCCGCACTGGGCTCGTGGGCCACATTGCGTACCGCAGCACTCTCGGCAATTAAGCGCGCCCAATGTTGAGGGTCCGGCCAGGGCAGCGAGCCCACCGGAGCTCCACCCGTGTCGTCGACGACGACCGTTTCGGCCACGGTCTCGAGCACGACGCACACGTGCCCAAAGCGCGGGGCACGCGCCGCGAGGGCTGCGCCGAGGAGAACCTCGGTTTCAACGCCCCCGACGGTTCGCGCGACCAGGCCCGCGACGTGCACCGAGGACGAGTCGAGCAGCCCGGCTTCGACGAAAGGCGCCAGCGACTCGACGTCGTGACCGAGGAGCGGGGTCAGGCTCCTCACGGACCCACCTGAGCGCCGTCGAGGAGATCGCTGAGCGCCGACACGAGCGGGCTCGGGACCTGCCAGCTGAATACGCCATGCGGGTTCCCGTCTGACACTGGCGTTGTCCGGCCGGTCATTCCCCGCACGAACAGGTAGGCGGCACCACCGAGGTGCCGCGCCGGTTCGTAGTCGGGGACACGCCAGCGAAGGTAGCGATGCAACGCGACCGAGTAGAGGAGGGCCTGCAAAGGGTAGTGGTGCTCCGCCATGGCGGCGGGAAGGCGATCAGGGTTGTAGTCGGAGCTTTGTGGCAAGCGGCCCGGCTCGGCTAGGACATTCGTCTTGTAGTCGACGACGACAAAGCGCGCCGGCGCATCCGGTATGGGGACGCGAAGGACGAGGTCGATCGAGCCCGTCAGGTGCCCGGCGAGCTCGACTGTGAAAAGCCCGGAGGCAAGCCGTCGTGCCCACGGCCGGAGGGGGTCGTCGCCAGGCAGGTGCTCCAAGATGAGATTGCCCAGGTCGCGGTCGGTCGCTGCCCGGCCCTTGTCGGCCAGGTGGAGCTCGAAACTCACTTCGTCGAGGCGGTCGCGGCGGGGAAAGTCGCGAAGCGATCGCCCATGAAAAAGCGGGCCCAGCGGGGACTCGATCGTGGCCCGCAAGCCTGTCACAAGAGTCTTGGAGGTCACGGGCCACGGGTTGAAGCGCAGCCGGTCGTCCACCTGAGTGCGCAATTCAGCGTCTAGATCGGCCGTTGCGAAGTCGACGCGTTCGAGCACCTCGTGCACGAGTGTGCCGAACTGGGTACCTCCGAATACCGTACCGAGCGGCAGGTCGGAGCCGGCCGCGCTGGCGTCAAAGACGGTGTCTGTTGTCTCGGCCTCCTCCGCCTCGTCCCCGGCTCCGAAGTCGCCCAAAGACTCATCCACCGGTTCGAGCCAAACTGCAGCACCCCGGCTCGTTATGGCGCTGAACGACCAGCGCCGGTGGGGCCTTTCCAGGGTCCGGTCGAGCCTCGCAAGCTTGAGATCGCCTGCGAAAGGCGGAGCGTCCCGGTCCACCCCAGGCGAGCCAGCGTCTTCGGCCAGGCCCGTGA
>Ga0181520_10012971_pt1 | contig 10606 bp, 8 predicted proteins | sample PEATcosm2014_Bin_29_FD_132451 | JGI IMG/M metagenome (GOLD analysis project Ga0181520, IMG submission 132451) | Peatland microbial communities from MTU Mesocosm Facility, Houghton, MI, USA - PEATcosm2014_Bin02_30_metaG | ecosystem: Environmental > Terrestrial > Soil > Wetlands > Peat | place...
GCGCCAGCCGCTGGGCAGCAGCGGTTTTGAGGTGGAGCTGATCCAGTTCTTGCCCGACCAATTGGCCGTCAAGCTCTTGATCTATCACGGCACGGACAAGCCGCAGCCGATGGCCCTGTTGGCCGGCGCGCCGGACCTCAACCACCACGATTATCACGACCGGATCTACGGCTGTTTCTGGTACCCGCCGGCCGGCGAGAACAACGTGGTGGGAGAAAAAAAGGGGGCGGAAATGCCGGCCGAGGCCGTGGGACCGCGGATCGATTTCCTCCAGGGAGCCGACCGGCGGCTCTACTGCCGGGGATGGCGGGGCGGAAAGTTGCAGCCGGCCGGCGTCGTGCCCGTCGGTGCCGCGGCGGATGCGGCGCGCGTGGCGTTTTTCGCCGGCAGCAGCGATCGCGTCGGGCTGCGCGTGGAGCAGTTCTTGCCGAGCGACACCCCCGGCAGCCGCGTGCTGTCGCTGCCCCACGTGCGCGACAAGGAGCCGGTGACAAAATCCCGCCAGGCCCGGGTGCGGCTCACGGTGGACGATCGGACCGAGGAATTCTGGCTTCCCGGCATCTTCTCGGACGCGGAGGACAGTCCGCTCCCGCCCGGGCAGCGCCATGCGGTCCGCGGCCGCGGGCGGAGCGTGTCGCTGATCCTGCCCTGGGACCAGATCGACATCGGGTTTCAGGTGTTCCTGCACAAGTTCGAGCGCAAACTCGACCCCGGCACCAGCGCCGCCTCGTACTATGCCAGCCTGGTCGACTTCCGCGATCGCTGGCAGCAGAGCAAGCCGCTCCAGCAGAACGTGCTGGTGACGCTCAACGAGCCGCTGAATTTCACCGATCCCTACAGCCACCGCTCCTTCCGCATCTACCAGGCGAGCTTCGCCACCTACAAGCCGGGCGACGAGATATTCGAGCAGATCGTCGGCGGGGCCGACATGCGCGACCACCTGTTCGAATCAGTGTTGACCGTGAACTACGACCCGGGCCGCGGCCTGAAATACGCGGGCTGCCTGGGAATCGTGGCCGGGATCGTGATCCTTTTCTACATGAAGGCCTATTTCTTCCGATCTGCCAGGACCGGCCCGCACGCGGTCCTTCACCCTTGACGCGAGAGACTTCCATGTTCTGCCGCCGGATGTTGGCGTGGCTGGCGCTGGGGCTGGCCGCCGCCTTGCCCGCTCGGGCCGCTACGCCGGCCGAGTTGGATTGGAGCGCCTGGCAACAGCTGCCGGTGTTTGAGCGCGGGCGGATCATGCCGCTGGACACCTTCGCCCGCGAGGTCGCGGAAAAGATCTGCGGGCGTGCCAATCCGCGGCTGAGTTTGGAAGGGGCGGCGGCGGGCGAGGCCCTGGGCGGGCCCGCGCCGGCCGGCGCGCGGACCATCCTTCCCGGCGGCGCGCCGCGGCAGTTCATCGCCGCCGAGTTGCTGTTGAGCTGGATCGTGGAGCCGGAGAAATGGGAAGACATCCCCTTCCTGGCGGCCGAGCACGAAGAACTTCGCCGCGACCTGCTCGGACTGCCTTTGTTTGGCGGCGACGGGCAGCGGCTCAAATACGTCTCGCCGCGGCAAGTGGAAACGGCCTCCGCGTTTCACGCGAAGTTGGAAGAAATGGGCCAGCGCCAACAGGTCGCGGAAAAGCAGGGCGCGGAGTTCCATCTCCAGGGCGTGGAAGAGAAAGTCAGATCCCTCAACGATGCCTACAACCTGTTCCGGCGGCTGACGTTCAGTCCGTCCGGCCGCTTGGATAACCGCCGCGATGCGCTCGGCGACCTGGGCGACGCGATCCAGATCTGGAGCGGCCTGGACTCGACCCTGCAACAGCTGCAGAGCTTCGATCCGCAGGGGACCCTGGCCGCGCTGTTGCGCCAAGCCAACGACGCCCTGAAGAAGATCCGCAATCTGGCCCGCGACGGCCAGTTCACGCTGGCCAACCTGGAGCCGGCGCTGGTGGCCTTGCAGCGTTCGGCCGCCGGGCTGGCCCAGGAGTGCGTGCGGCTGGGACAGGAGCCTCCCGCCCAGGCCCCGCAGGGTGACGACGCACAGCGTCGCAATTGGCGCTCGATTCTCAACCGCCTGGCGACCGGCGCCGCGGACGTCGCCCGGCTGGCGGGCGCCAGCCACACGGCCTTCTACGACTCGGAGCACGCGCTGCGGCTGGTGCCGTCGCTGGATCCCGACGCCTTGCAGGCCGAGCGAACGCCGGGCGACGCGGCCCAGCCGTGGCTGGGGCTCCACGCGCTGCTGGACGGCTCCGCTTCCATGGTCAACGCGTATCCCCAGGCCGAGCTGGCGGCCGTCCGCGCGGCATATCGGCAGCTCGCCGCCGCTTATACCGGCCGCGGCAACGCCAGCCGCCAGGCGGAATTCGCTGCTGCCATGGATCGTTTTGTGGCCGCCGTGCCAGCGCTGGGCCAGCGCATCGAGCCGCTCCGGGAAAAGCTGGACATTCGCAAACGGGACGCGGCGCTGATCGCCGCCACGGCCTATCCGCCCGCCGGCTCGACCCGCGTCGAGGTCCATTACAACCAGCTCGATCCGTTCGGCTGGTCGTGGCTGTTGAATTTCGCGGCCCTCTGCTGCCTGGCGCTGTCGCTGGGAGTCGCGCGGAAGCCGATGTTCTGGCTGGGACTGGGGATCCTCGTGGGCGGGCAAATCATGACCGCGTATGGTTTCGCCCTGCGAACCTACATTACCACCTGGGCGCCGGTGACGGGGATGTTCGAGACCGTGGTCTTCGTGGGCCTGGTGGTGGCGATGCTGGGGGTGTGGTTTACGCTGTTGCCCTTGGTGCGCCCGGGACTGCGGAGCAGTTGGCGCCTCACGGCCGCCCCCTTCACCTGGGAAGCCGGCCCGGCGCTCGGTGCCGCGACGGCCGGCAATCACGGCCGCCGGCCAACGGGCGGCGCGGCGCTGCTGGCCTGCCGCCTCGGCCTGACGGCGGTGATCTTCTACGTGCTGGCCCTGCGTCCCTACGGGCTGGGCCAGACCAGCGTGATCCATCTCTGGCCGCGGATCAGCGTGGGCTCGTCGTGGCCCTCGCTGATGGAGCTTACGGCATGGCTGGCCGGGCTGTGCGTGCTGGCGCCGGCCGTGTGGTACCTGCCGCGCGTGGCGATCTCGGCCGGGCTTTCATTGGGGATGATTCCCTACTGCCTGGTCCGCGAGGGCCCCGGCCGGCCCTGGGAGCAGGTCCTGGGGCGGAAGCCGTTCGCGGTGGCCGCCGCGCTGGCGGCCTTCCTGGTGGCGATGATCGCCTATTACTCGCCGCTGTGGAACAAGCAGATCGAGCCGCTCACGCCCGCCCTGCGCGATCGCTTCCGGCTCTACATCCACGTGCTCACGATTACCTCCAGGTACGGCGCCGGCGAGCTGGCCTGCGGGCTGGGGCTCGAACCTCAGGCGTCTTACCTCTTCGGCCGCTACCGCGACCCGGTGGTCGATCCGCGCGAGGCGGCCGCCCACGGCGAGGTCTTTCCGGAAAAGGCCCTGGTCCGCCGCGCCCCGACGGCCTGCGCGGGGCTGGGGACCTTCATCTACAAGGCGATCCAGGTGGCCGTGCTGCTGTTGGCGGCGGGCACGATCCTGGGGGCCCTCTGGGCCGACGTGGCTTGGGGCCGTTTCTGGGGCTGGGACCCCGGAAGTCTGGGCCCTGATCTCGCTGTTGGTGTACCTGGCCTTCCTCCACGGCCGCTACGCCGGCTGGATTGGCAACTTCGGCCTGGCCGCCGGCACGGTGGTCGGCGCCACCGCGATCATCATGGCCTGGTACGGCGTGAACTATCTGCTCGGCACGGGCCTGCATTCCTACGGCTTCGGCGCCGGCGGACAACTGGAGGTGGGCATCTTCGTGGCGGCCAACTGGATCTTCATGCTCGCGGCCGCGGTCCGTTATCGCCTGGCGACGCGCGTGCCGGGCGTGCGCAGCGGTGGCACGCCGGAGCGTTAGGGCGAGCTTTCAAGTCAAGCGCCGGAAACGCGCGTTCGCGTATGGAGCATGAACCGTCGCTGACGCTCGTGCGGCTGCACCGTCATTGGTCGTGTTGAGGCCCCCTTGCGGACTCAGCCGCCGTCCATCATACTCAAATTGTCAGGATTTTTGACATAAGCAATCGCCGGCAGGTCGCTGTTCCCATGCCCGCGTTCGAACTTGATCGCCTGGTCTCCTATGATGACGATGCCTTGCTCGCCGAACTGCGCCGAGTGGCGGCCCTTGTCGATTCGCCCTGCTTGACCAAATCGGCGTTTGACAAGCGTTCCAAGGCATATTCTTCGACGATTTCTCGGCGGTTCGGAGGCTGGGAACAAGCCCTGACTCTCGCGGGCTTGGTCGACCGGTACGGCGGACCGGCCCGCCGCATGCCCACGTTCACCGACGAGGAGTTGTTGTCCGAGTTGCGCGCGGTTTCGGAAAGACTCGGCGGCGCGCCCGTGACGATTGAACGCTTCAGTCAATATGCCGCCGTGAACGCTGAAACTGTTCGTCGGCGGTTCGGCTCTTGGTGGTCTGCCCTCAAGGAAGTTGGCCTTGCGATTTCCAACCTTGGCAAGCGCTATTCCGATGACGAATACTTCGAGAATCTTCTCGTGGTTTGGACTCATCATGGACGCCAGCCGAAGTACGGCGAGATGGATCAACCGCCGTCCTCCATCAGCTCAGGCGCGTACGAGGCAAAGTGGGGCACCTGGACAAAAGCCCTCCTTGCCTTCCTTGAGCGGGTGAACTCGGATGCCCAGCAAGAGGCGATAGAAATTGTTCCTGTCGAAAGACAGCAGAAGCCTCGACCGGTGCAACGCCGTCAGTCTGGCGCTCGTCGCGTAAAGGAAGAGGACCAGCGGCAGATCAAGCTGGGATTGCGATATCAGGTCCTAAAGAGGGATCGTTTTCGCTGCGTGTTGTGCGGCGCCAGCCCTGCAACGCATCTGGGATGTGTCCTTCACGTCGACCACGTTGTTCCGTGGTCAAGAGGAGGCAAGACGGTCGAAGAGAACCTCCGTTCCCTGTGCGAAGCGTGCAACCTCGGAAAGGGCGCGATACTCGAAGGGGAGGCCGGCTAGGTGCTGTTAGAACGATGATCCCAGACTTCCGTGATGATGGGTACCTGCCGGAAGGACTTCACGTGGCGACCGAGGCGGAGGTCACATTTCGTTTCGGTTCCGGGACTCCGCGCCGTCGTCGGCTGATCCTGAGGCTTCGGCGTTGGCTCGAACTATCGCGGCTGACGGGCGCGCATCGCTTTTTGGTCGACGGCAGTTTCGTTACCGCCAAGGAAGAGCCGAATGACATCGATGCCGTTGTACTTCTCGCGGACGACTTTCAGCGGCAAATTTCCAATGGATTGGACGCCGCATTGGAGCTCGAAGAAATGCTGCTGACACGTCGCCCCGAAGAGATCTTCGCAGCGGAGGATTCCCGCGACTGGAATGATTGGGTAGAATTCTTCAGCAGGACCCGTGAGGCGGACGGCAGACGCAAAGGACTCTTGGAGATTAAGTTGTGATCACAAACGCGGTCGAATACGAAAAGGCCGAGGAAGAGCTTCGTGACCTGCAAAGGCGTCTGGAACGTCTCCAGCAGTCGAATCCAATTGGGTCGAAAGGATTCACGAAAGCGGGCATTCGTAAGATGATCGCCCGCATTCACGAAGAACTGGCCGTCTATGAGGGAAGTGAAGACGCACGCCGGCCGGAGTCTCGTTGATCACCCAGGCCACCATTGAATGCCGTGTCAATCCACGCCGTTAACATTTGTTTCGGAGCGTCCTTGGCTGCGGCCACGTGAACGTCGAGCAAGGCTCGCATCGATTCATCGACGACCCCGTTCACGGAACCAGTACTCCCAGATGAAGGGCCGCGCGGTGCCCAATCCGCAACGTATGCGTCAGCCGTTCCGGAAATACGTCGATTGCTGCGTTGACGGCCTGGTCAAAGGTGTCTCCGAGAAAATAGCTGCCAGACACTGGCTCGATGCATGCATACTTGCCGGAATGTTTCTGTTCGAGCTCCTCACGTAATCGGGACTCGTAGATCCTCCTCGCAGTCGCGGCCACCGCTTTCGATTCTTCCGATATCACGACTCGTCCTCCGGAAGTTCTGCAAGTTATCGACCAGTCAGATTCAATTATACGGCACCCGGGCTGCAATCGCATAAATCCCCCCGCATCGAGGGATGGGACGAACATCGCGATGCACCGGAACCGCACCAGTGACGCCGTATGGCGCGTTCGGCGCGACCGCGCCCTGACGCTCTGTCCCCGCACATTCGCGCCAACGGGCGAAGAAAGCAGAGCGTGAACCCGGCAAAGCGGCATGAGCTCAGTGGACGTCGCGCCAGCGGGCCGTGACCTTCTGGCTGCGGACGTCCACGGCGGCGATCCCCGCCGTCTGCAATTCCGCTTCCAGCAGCTCGCGGGTCTGCAAGTCGTCGCGCCAGGCCACCACTTTCTTTTCTTCGGGCAGGCTTTCCAGGCGGAAGTTCCGCCGGACCAGCTCGGCCAGCTTTTCCCAGGGTGAGACCACCGCCACCAGCTTTTGTTCCTGATTCATGTCGAGAACCTCATTGCGGAGTGTTCGCGAAACGATTCTCCCAGTATTAGATCACCCCACCACCAGCACCACCAGCCGCTTCGGGCCGTGCACGCCGAGAATCAGGACCTTCTCGATGTCCGCCGTGCGGCTGGGACCGGTGACAAACACGAATTCGCCGCGCAGCTCCGGCGCGGCCGCCCGCTGGGCGATCGCCGGCCAGGCCGCCGGCAGGTGCTCCGCCAACCGGTCGGCCGTGGCAATCGCCACACAGGTCGGCGGCAGGTAACACAACAAGCGATCCTGCGGCGTATAGCAGGCGATCATCGCACTGCCGGTGTCGGCCAACAGGCAATCGGCCTCGATCACCGCGGCCGGCAGCTCGGCCATCTCGGCCGCGGTCCAATCGGGCTGCGGCCAGGCGATCGCGGCGGGCGCGACCGCGGCCGTCAGCTCGCGGCACAACGGCCGGTCCATCACGCCCAGCCGGCTGCATCCCTCCTGGCCCATGATCTCGGCCAGCTTGCGGCGGGCGTCGCCCATAGACGGCACGCGGTAGGCCTCGCCGAAGATCTCGCCGATCTCGGCCAGGAACCGCTGGGCCATCTGGTCCACGCCGCAGCCGGTGTGCGGCCAGACCTGGGCCACCGGCGGCAGCTCCGGCCGCCGCGGGTCGGCGGCCAAGGCGGTACGAATTCGTCCTAAGATCGCGTCGCGAGAGGTCATGGCGAGGCACGCTCCGCGGGTTGTTCAGGGGCGGGAAGCTTGGGTTGCAAATGGTCGCGGTGGTTGCGCCACCAGCGGCGAAATGACGTACGGGGAACCTCGGGCAGCTCACGGCCGCGGGTCCACGCGCCCAGCTTGCCCGGGTGCCAGGCAATCCAGGGGACCAGCCGCACTCCCAGCCGTACGCCCCACATCGTGAGCCGGTACCGCCACGGGCCCCCCATGGCAAAGGCCCACAGCCGCCAGGTGAGCCGCTCCAAGGGCTTGTTCATGGGCGAGGGCTCGCTGACGGCCCGGCTCCGCAGGTGAACCAGCTGGTGCGGGATGTCGATCTTCACCGGGCAGACCTCGCCGCAGGCCCCGCACAGCGACGAGGCGAAGGGGAGTGCCGCCGCCTGCTCCAGGCCGATCAGGTGCGGGGTGAGGATCGAGCCGATCGGCCCGGGATAGACCCAGCCATAGGCCCAGCCGCCCGTGCGGCGATAGACCGGGCAGGCGTTCAGGCAGGCCCCGCAGCGGATGCAGAACAGCGCCATCCGCGCGGCTGGGTCCTTCAGCACGTTGCTCCGTCCGTTGTCGAGGATGATCACGTACAGCTTCCGCCCCGGCGTGGCCCCGTGGATCAGGTGCGTGTAGGTGGTCAGCTTCTGGCCGGTGCCGCTGCGGGCCAGCAGGTTGAGGAACAGCGGCAGGTCGGCGATCCGCGGGATGACCTTCTCGATGCCCATCAGGGCCACGTGGACTTCGGGGGCGGAGGTGGAAAGCCCGGCGTTCCCTTCGTTCTCCACGATCACCAGCGAGCCCGTATCGGCGATGCCGAAATTGACTCCGGAAATGCCCATCTCGGCCCGCACGAAATCCTCGCGGAGATGTTTGCGGGCGATGCGCGTGAGGTTCTGATGCTCGGCGCTGAACGGCTCCCCCAGCTTCTGCTGGAAGAGGTGGCCGACGTCGGCGGCCGACATGTGCATCGCCGGCGTGACGATGTGCACCGGCCGCTGCTCGGCCAGCTGCACGATGTATTCGCCCAGGTCGGTCTCCACCGGCCGGACCCCGATCGCCGCCAGCTTGTGGTTGAGCTCCATCTCCTCGCTGACCATCGACTTCGACTTGACCACCGTCTTGACCTGGTGTTTGCGGGCGATGTCCAGGACCAGCTGGTTGGCCTCGGCGGCATTCTCGGCGTAGAGCACTTCGGCGCCGCGGGCCGTGATGCCGCTCTCGAACTGCGTCAGGAGCTTGTCGAGGTGGGCAATCGCATAGGACTTGATGCCGTTGGCCGCCTCGCGCCACTGCTGCCAATAGGGGATCGCGTCGGTGATTGACCGGGTGTGCTTGCTGGAGCGCTCGGCCGATTCCCCCAGCGACCGGGTCGCGGCCGGCTCATACAGCCCGGCGTTGAGGTCCTTGAGGAATGCGGCGCCTTCGAGGTTCAGATCGTGGGTCGGCATGGTGCGGGTCTGACCTATGGTGTTTGCGGAGGGCGCTGCCCCGGTTCTTGCCCGGTCCTGGCGGCGGTTGTGCCCGCGGTTTCCTCGCGGGCGACCAATAACTCGGCGAGGTGCAGGGTGCGGATGTGCCGCGTGGCGGGGTTGCGCCGCAAGATGCCGCCGATGTGCATCAGGCAGCTGATGTCCAACGAGGCGACGACTTCCGCGCCGCTGCTGACGATGTTCTCCACCTTGGTGCGGCCCATGGCCAGCGACGTGCCGGGCATCTTCACGCTGAAGGTGCCGCCGAAACCGCAGCACTCCTCCGCGTTGGGCAACTCGCAAAAAGTCATCCCGCGGATCTTCTCCAGCAGCTTCAGCGGCGGCTCGACCACGCCCAGCTCGCGGCGCGTATGGCAGCCGTTGTGCAAGGCGACCTTGTACGGGAAGTAAGCCCCCAGGTCGGTCACGCCCAGCACCTCCACCAGGAACTCGCTGAGCTCGATCACGCGGCGGCCCACCGCGACGACGCCCGGATCGGCATCCACGTGCTCGAAAAACACGCGGCACATCGCCGTACACGAGCCCGACGGACTGACGATCCAGCGATAGTCGCGGAAGACCTCGCAAAAATGACGGACGACCTTGCGGGCTTCGTCCCAATAGCCGGAGTTGAACGCCGGCTGCCCGCAGCAGGTCTGCTGTTCGGGAAACACCACCGGCACGCCCTGCTCGGTCAAGATGCGGGCCGTGGCCTCGGCGATCTGCGGATAGAACTGATCGATGTAGCAGGGGATGAACAGGGCCACGGTTTCCCCGGGCTTATAAGTGGGATATTCCCACTGGGGCGGAGAGTGCTGTTTGAGCTTGATCATCGGCGGTGATGCGGTTCGGTGCGGTTGCGCGGCGACGGTCACGGTGCCAGGCCGGGGCCAGGTTCTCATTTATAACTTCCCGGCCGCCGTTTGGCCACCGAGGCGAGGAAAGGGAACTGGGCGCCATGAGATGGCGGTCGGGAGCGGGGCCGAACGGATGATGGCGGTAATGCTACCTATTTCATCTAAATCGCCCGCAATAATGCCAATCATCCTGAATCAACACTCCAGAAGAGCGAAGATGGGTGACATGCGTCAGGGAGGGGCTTTACTGACGGGCTTTCACGGGATGGCGCGTGCCGGCGGCGGAGACGGCAGTGATTTGCAGGCAAGATGCTGCCCACCACAATTACGCGGGGTTCGCCGCGCGCTGTCCGCCGCTATATAATTTGCTCGCGCGAAACGGGGAACCGGCGATTGACGAGCGATTGCGTTTCCCCCCCGCAATCTCGTTACATGTTGTGTATTCTGGAGAATCGTTACAGATCGCCATGGCGTTGTGGAATTGTGAGCAATCTTACGCAATGCCTTGTTTTCAAAACGCTGGTGGGATTTATAGTATATTCATATAATGTTCCTTTACGCGGCGGTTGACTGGCCCGTTCAGTGTTGGCCGGCAGACGCGGCTTGCGAAAAGTGTTTCCATCCGGCGCGCGCAGCGCAGCGGTGTCACGCAACCTTTGGTGCAAAAGGAGTTTTCAGTGGCCGATTCCAAGAAAGCTGAGAAAGAGATTGAGATTCCCGCGTCGCTCGTCGGTGAGCCGGCTGCGGCCGCGCCCCTGGGCCAGCCCCAGATGCAGCGGATGCAAGTGCAGATCGATGATTCGAAGGTGTTGGCGCTCTACGCCAACTTCTGCCGGGTCACGGGAACCCCCGAAGAATTGATCATCGATTTCGGCCTCAACCCGCAGCCGTTCGGCGTGCCCACGGAGCCGATTCCGGTGACCCAGCGGATCATCACCAACTTCTTTACCGCGAAGCGGATGCTGCATGCGCTGCAGTTGACCGTCCAGCGTCACGAAGCCACCTTCGGCGTGCTGGAGACCGACGTCCAGAAGC
>Ga0181520_10012973_pt1 | contig 10604 bp, 8 predicted proteins | sample PEATcosm2014_Bin_29_FD_132451 | JGI IMG/M metagenome (GOLD analysis project Ga0181520, IMG submission 132451) | Peatland microbial communities from MTU Mesocosm Facility, Houghton, MI, USA - PEATcosm2014_Bin02_30_metaG | ecosystem: Environmental > Terrestrial > Soil > Wetlands > Peat | place...
CATCGTGATAAGTGTTTCTCAAAACGGGCAGATAGCCGCGGGATCTCTCCCATTTACTTTGCGCAAATGGATGACCGTCAATCTGCGGCTCGCTATTGACCTTCCAACTTGTGGGAGGGGTAAGAAAAGACTGAAAGGAATAGTAAATCAGATTCTCGTACGTCCAGGCCATTTGCAACTTTCTCGGCAGGGCGTCGTGCAGGGTCTTGTTGCTGCTGTCCGGCAGGGCCACGGTGATGCGGTGCGGTGGAGCAAAGGCGTAATTGAAACTGACGGCAGGAACACTATCCTTGGCAATTCCTGCCGCACAGGCAATAACCAGCGCCAGTAGTAATTGCCGTGGCCGGTAAAAGTCAGTCTTCATTATGAATCCTCCATATTGTGCTGCCGGGGTTATAGCATATGCCAAGCCCGAATTGCGGGGGAATTGAGAGTGTAGCGCCGGCCTTGAGGTCGGCAAGTGCTGACCTCAAGGTCAGCGCTACGAACGGCCCCTGAGAATCAAATGTGCCGGGGAATGAATCCTTTGACCTCACAGGAATTCAGGACGATTATCGCGTATCGGGCTTCAGCTCACCGACGATGAACCAATACGCAAGAAGTCCCGCGACCAGGACGATGGCGGCAAGGGCAAAGCCCGGAAAGTAGCTTCCGGTGTGGTAAATCAGGAAACCCGTGGCCAGGGGCGCGAGGATGCCGCCCACATTCCCCACAAAATTCTCGATGCCGGTCCAGACCCCCATTTCATGAGGCGGCGCGCAGCACTGAAGGATGGCGAACAGGTTTCCCGTGCCCAATCCTACGAACGATGCCCCCATCAGAAAGAAGAGTACCGATGTGGCAGTTTGAGCGCGGGCGACAGGGATCAGCAGGAGTCCGGTCAGGAAGGCGATGGTGAGCATGGTCTTGCGAGTCCGGGTCTCGTTGTAACCGCGGCGAATCAGCCAGTCGGTGATCCACCCCCCGAGCGGTTGACAGATCCCAAAAACGCAATAGGGCAACGCGGCGTAAACTCCGGCTTTCAACACCGTAAGATGGCGGACAGTCACAAGATAGTCCGGCAGCCAGGTGACCAGCAGGTACCAATAGTAATCGAAGCAAAAGAAGCCCAGGCAGATGCCGACCAGGTTCCGGTTAAAGTGGAATCGGCGGGCGGGGAGTCGCGGAGCTGAGAGCGGGGACGACGGATCGCTGCGCACGCCTTGCAGATTTCGGGGAGCGACAAGCAGCCAGGGCACCACCCACACAACTGCCGTGAAGCCCACGAACACGAACATCCGGCGCCACCCATAATACAGGATGAGCATGGCAATAAGTGGCGCGCCCACGGCAAGTCCCGCGCGCGTGCCGCTATCGAAGAGACCGGAGGGAAATCCCCGGTCGGAGGAAGCGAAGAGCACACCGACAATTTTGGTTCCACCGGGAAGGTAAATGGACTCACCGATGCCAAGAAGGCAGCGCATGAAAAGCAGAACGCCCAAGGTGCCGGCGAGGCCGGTAAATCCGCACGCAAGTGACCAGAGCGCAAAGTGAGCCGCATACAGCCATCGGAGGTTCAGGCGGTCCACGCCCCAGCCCACCGGTATTTGCATCAGGGCGTATGACCAGAAGAAGGACGAGAGCACCAACCCCTTCATCTCAGGGCCAAGATGCAGGTCGAGCGAAAGATACGGCAAAGCAACAGAGATGGTGGCGCGGTCGAGGTAGTTAATGAACGAGGCCACGAACAACAAGCCGATAATTCCCCAGCGGCGCGAATTCGAAATCGGTAAGAGGCCCGGCAGACAAGCGGCAGCAACGGAGCCGGGGTTGTTATCCTTGTTCATTGAACCATCCCAATGCCAGAGGTGGCCGCAGCATATCGCAATTTGTGAGCAGGGCAAAGAGGGGAATCTGCAGTCTGTTCCCCTGGTCCCCCACCAGGGTGAAAAATTCTTACTTGGAATAGAGCCCTTCCTTGAGATCCAGGCTGGGCTTAGGCCCAAAACTGCCAGTGGTCACGCCCTCGCCGGAGGCGATGTACTCCTTCATCCTGGCCGACATTTGCCGCGCCACATCGGGATATTTTTCGGCAACATCCGCTAATTCCTTTGGATCGTTTTGAAGATTGTAAAGCTGCGGCTGGTAAGGCATGGAAGCGGCGCCGGGAGACTTGCGATACTTGTCCTGTTTCGCTTCCGGCTTCCAGATTTCACTGTAGCTCCACTCCGCGTTCCTTATCGCTCCCACCCAGCCGTAGGTTTGCACAACATATTCATGGGTGGAAGTGCCGGTTCCCGTGGCGAGCGGCCAGAAGTCGCTGCCCGTTACCCGCGAAGGCGGCTTTAGTCCCAATCGGCCGAGCACCGTGGGCATGACATCCGGAATTTGTATGAATCCCCCCGCCTTCTTCCCGGCATAGGGGTTTCCCGGCACGTGCACGAGCATCGGAACGTGCGTCACCTGGCCGCGTAGCTTGTCCGGCCCTTTCAGGAATTGCTCGTGCTCGCCCAACATCGCGCCATGATCGCCCATAAAGACCACTACGGAATTTTCCAGCAATCCAAATTGCTCAATCGCTTCCAGGATCGACCCCACCCAATGATCCACACAGCTCACCGCACCCGCGTAGTTGGCGCGCATCCGGTTTTTGATGTCGTCAGAGAGCAGGATGGTGTCGTAGGAAGGTTCAATGAAACTTGGGCCGTGGGCATTGGGCATGTGCTTTTCCAAAAACCGCCGCGGCGGATCCCAGGGTTCATGGGGATCGAAAAACTCCACTTGGAGATAAAAGGGCTTTTCCGCGTAGTTCTGGTTTAGCCAGCGGGTGGCGGCCTGCGCCGTGATCTGGCTGACCGACTCGCCCTGCTGCTGCCACCGGTTCTTGTTGGCTTTGTATTGGCTCAGATGATCCCGAAGGCTGGGATACTTGGCAAGAAAGTCGTCGGATGTAAGATCGCTGACATCCAGCAGACGGTGAGGCGAGGTGCCGTAGAAGTCAAACTCAAGGCCGCGAATCCATTCCCACGTTTGAAATCCGCGATGAAAGTTTCGGCCGGGCTTGAACTGGTGGTACACGCTGCTGATCAGCGCGTTGATGTAGCCCGCTTCCAGCAGCGTCTCACTCAGCGTGACGTCTTCATGGTAGAGCGGGTGCCACCCGGGAATCTGAACATTCTCGTGTTGAGGGAAAAAATAGGCAGGTATGCCGCGGCGTCCCGTGTAAAGGGTGCGGCGGATCGCGATGGTCGGCATCAGCTCGGCGTAGGCATCGGCGAAGACTGTGGCACGTTGGGCAAACCGGTCGAGGTTCGGAGTCTCCAGGTGCTCCAGCCATTTCGGGCCATAGCACGCCAGGTTGTCAGCGCGAAAAGTGTCGGCCACGATCACAATCAGGTTCAGGCCATTACCGGTTTGCTGGGGCGGTTTCTGCCACTCGGCCCCGCACGTGCGGTCTTCTGCGCCATGGGTTTGAGCTGCAGCCGGAAGTCCCGCCGCACTCGCCGTTGCTCCCGCCACAGCGCTTTTCAGGAAACCTCGCCGTGAAAAATCCGCGCCGCTCATGCAAACCTCCCCGTGATTGAGCTCAAGTAGGCTGACGAGAAATCGTTGGGCGTGACGTAGCGGCGGGTTTACCCCGCCATTTACCGCATATTTCGAAATACGATGACGGCATAAACCCGCCGCTGCACCCTTTTCATCAGCCTGCCAGGCCGCCTAATGTACCATTTGTGATGCCTGAATCCAGTCCCGACGGGGCGTCCTAGCAACACGGCTGTCCAAATTTGCAAACCCATTTCCGCCCAACTGTAAATTCAATACCAAAACTAACGATTCTTTTTCCCTCGCCCCCTTGGGGGAGAGGGGGGACCGCAAGGCGGAGGGGGCCCCACGTTCTGCTTGTTGTGGGGGTGAGGGGGTTCGTAGCAAGCTAGAAACCACTGGTCAGAGTTGCAAAACCAAGTTAAAGGGCATAACTGAAAAGCCAGAAGTTTCGGCAGCGTCTCTGTAATCCCCATAGTTTTGGACCCCCTCACCCGTCCCGCCCCGACTGATGAAAACGTCGGTTGCGGGCCACCCTCTCCCCCAAAGGGGCGAGGGAAGTAGATTCAAATTACCTCGTCTCTCGTCTTTTTGGAGGAGAGGGGGAACCGCAAGGCGAAGGGGGCCCCGCGTTTTGCAGGTTGTGGGGTTGAGAGGTCCAATTGGCATCAGGCAGCTTAAGTAAACAGCATTGCACTTAGTCCGCATTATTATTCACGACACCTGGAGGCTCGCATAGGGTTGCCGAAAGCGTGGCCCATTCTTCAATCATGCGGTTGCCATGACCTTCGACCGCTCTTTCCGAACCGTCTCCAAAAGCGTGTCCCACCCATGGACAAACATATTGCGGAAATACCGGAGGGGCGCAAAATCGGCGAATTCTTCCACGCTCAGTCCGTCGTCACAATAGGCCTTGCGGAAGTCCGGGAGCTTGTCGCACAGCTCGTCGATCAACGCCTGCGGGTCGTGGGCATCAATGCGCGAGGTGATGGCAGGATTCGCCTTGATGATCTCATCGGCCGTGCTCCAGTTGATGGTCACGTGCGCCGTTCCGCCCACCATCTCTGTAAAGTGATGAGTGCCGCGGGCGCCGCCGCCCATCAGGGTGATGTCATACCCGCGTTTGCGCATCAGGGCGTACTGTTTTCTTGCCAGGATGCACCCGGCCTGGGCAAGTCCCTGGGCGGAGACCTGAATCCCTTCGCGCTCTGCCGTCTTCGCCAGGCACTCGTCAAAGATCCCGGAAATGTGGGTGACGTAGAAGGGCGGATGCTTCCCGCATCTCTGCGAAATCCGCTGATATAGTTCGCAAACCTCGATGGCCTGAGCCATGGCGAACACTTCCGTGGCGATAATCGGCATGTTCTCAGGGATCAGCTTCTCGAACGCTTTCAAACCCGCCGCCGTGCAGGGAATCTTGGTGATGAAATTCCTGGAGATTTCGCGAAACCGCATCGCTTCATCCACGATGTGGCCGGCGTCATCGTCGGCGTGAGGATCACCTTGAATGGATACCAAGCCCTGCCGGCCAGGGGCGCGGTCATAGAGGTCCAGAAATTTCTCCATGATCGTCTTGACGATGGCCTGCTGAGCCCGATCGGCGGCGTGGCGATTGTCGGGGCTTTCCCGGATCACTTGCCGGATGGCTGCCATCGCCCGGTCGGGTTCCATCTTGATGACGCGAGCGGAATAGGTGGGGTTGGTGGTGCAACTGATCGCCCCTGCGGCAATCGCCAGATCAGCCTCTTCCAGCGTGGGATTGTTGATCCAAAGTCGTGTCGGCGTTTCCCGGCTTAGACGCTGAAAATACCCCTCCATATCCTCAACCCTCCGCAACCAGCGTTCGGTTATTTGGAAAAGCGCTCCCCATTTTCTGCAACGACTCCCAGCCTTTCCTCACCACCTCCGCAGGATTCGCCTGCTGGAGTTCGCCATTCCATATTTCCAGCGAAATCGCTCCCTTGTAACGCAAACGGTCAAGTTGTTTGAAAATTGGGGCGAGGTCGATGATGCCATCGCCGGGAAAGGTGCGATTGTCGTGAGGTGTGCGCAACTTTTCCATGGGCAAATTCATGGCGTCGGAGACATGCACCAGGAAGATCTCCTCCGGAGCGACATTCTGAAAATCTTCAATCCTCGACCCGCCGAGAAAGAAGTGGAAGGTGTCAATGACCAGGCCTCCATTGGGGCAAGCAGCGGCGGAAACCAGATCCCGCGCACTGCGGAGGTCTTTGACTTCAGGCGCGATTCCCGGAAACTCCAGGGCGATCCGAACGCCATACTCGGCCGCCACTTGGCACACTTGGCGGAACCGCTCCGGAGCGCCATTAAGCCATCCCGGCTCGCCCGCCGGGATGGTCACAACAATCTCGCACCCCAGGCCGCGCGAAACCTCGCAAATGTGATGAGTTTGCTTGAGAACTTCCTGGAGTTGGGCGCTACCGGCATCCTGCCAGCCTTTGAGGAAACAAAACTCCGCCACCCGCAGGCCGGCAGAGTCCAAGTGCTTTTTGATTTCATCCAAAGACTTGCCCTGCTGCATCGCCGCTTCCACATCTTTCAGCCAAAGGCCAATCTGGCGAAAGCCCGCCTCCCGCGCCAACTCGATCTGTAAATCGAGTGGCGCGTTCTTGATGGTTGCCGTGTTCAGGCAAAAGCGATCGTACATATTGACCCACGCACAAGGGCGGACGCGGACTGCCAGCCCCGCAAAATAAGGCATTGTGTCAGTATATGGCCCTGTAACCAACCCATATCATGTCCGATATCATACATCTTGGTGCCCGCGAAACGCAATTGCAAGTCTGGGATGAGTTCGGGGTCTAAACAGGGCTGCGGAAGAACTCATCAGCACGGGTAACTACCCCGTTCTCTGCGCCTTTTGTCGTACGCAAGACAGGTCGCAGTGATACCATCGGCCGGAACAGCCTGATGTGGAAATTCGGCTGGATTGGCAAGTGGGCCCCAATGTTTGATCCGATCAATGACTCCACAGACCGAAACTGGAAGATATGGTTGGTCTTCACTGCACTCGCGATAACACTGATTGCAAGTCTGATTATGGTCTTGCGGATGACCCAAATGCCGCTGAAGTCATACGCTGGACGGCTTCCGGCGCTGACCAGCGAGCAACGTGAAACTGCCGCGGGAGTACACCAGGTTGTTGAGTCGCTGGCTGCTGAGTAGTAGCTACAAGAATCTGGAGAATAATCCAGCTCGGAGCCGGATCACCGTGCGCTTGCTATGAATCCCAACTACATCTTCGTTCCCGCTTTGGGCTTGGCAGGGGCCTTTTTTTTGCTGGGTTTTCGACTGCGTAAGAATATCGTCCGCCCACATGGGGCTGCTTTGGCGATAATTGCCAGTGCAATTCTCGCGCTCCCAGGCGCCCTCATGGTGGTTTACTACTTTCACCTCTTTGACAATGCGGTGTGGTTCTACGAGTTCCGAGCCCTGCACTATAGTGAATTGTCTATTTCTGGTCTCGGATTTATGGCCGGAGTCTTCCACTCCAATGACCCACGCGATAGCCTTTGTCGCAGGTTTTCAGCGCCAGTAGTTTTATTCCTCGTTCTCATGGTCCCGTTCATAAAGCCCATACTTGCCTCCGTGGATTTCAGCCAGATCAAGAATCGGTGGGCGGGCGATGTCTGCCTCCAAAGCACCCCCTCAACGTGTGGACCTGCCAGTGCGGCTTCCCTGCTCAAATCCTTTGGGCAGGAAGCATCAGAAAGGGAGTTGGCAAGGGAGTGCTTTACCTCCACAGGCGGAACGGAAAATTGGTACCTTGCCCGGGCGTTTCAAAGACGTGGTATTGACGTTCAATTCCTGAACTTGCGGGAGACGCCCGGACATATTCCAGTTCCAGCTATTGCCGGCGTTACCCTAAGGGATGGAGCCGGCCATTTCATTGCCGTTCTGGCAGAAACTCCGACGGAGTATGTTTTCGGGGATCCGCTGACAGGCAGGATTGCCGTTCCCAAGAATCTGGTGAACAAGCAATTTCGTTTCACCGGCTTTTTTATGGCAGTTCATCGGAGGGGCGCGGCCGGTGGGTAGATTCCAGCGGAGCGCCTAGGGATCCGGCGTCGAGCCGCCGCAATCCAAGGCGCTTCGCGCCGCGTTACATTCAGCCGGGGGCAGCGTGGACGGATTGGACACTAGCCTCCATTTTCCTATTGACGGAGCCGCTATAATAGGCTATGTTATGGACTGGTGGTGGCCGGCGGCAGAGCGCCCCGGCGCTTCCACGCAGTGACTTAACGAGGCTGGGGAAAGATGGTACAAACCCTGAACGCAACGCAAGGTGAACCGAGCCATACAGACTTCTTCTTGCCCCTGGCAAGGCGCGAATTGCAGGCTGACTTCATGTCGTACCCAGGCACAAAGAGACATTCCACGCTAAGCTGGCAACATAATGAAAACAAACGGTTGTAAACTGGATTTTTTCTCTCCAGGAGCTGAGAACATGCAGAGAATAAACCCACTTACGGAAATGTCAAAAAACCAGATATCGCTGAGACAAACTGTCCTTGCAAATTAACCCCTGATTGCATGCCGCGGCCTTCCTCCGTCGCCCCTCATGACAGGTCTTATGGGCTATTTAGGCGTGCTTTTCGTGACCCGTGGCGAGATTTACGGCGAAGTCGAGGGCGTAGATGAAGCTGGCGGTGGAGGCTACTCCGCGGCCGGCGATATCGAAAGCCGTCCCGTGGTCAACTGAAGTTCGAATGATGGGAAGGCCCAGGGTGACGTTGATGCCTCCCTCAAAATCCAGGAGCTTTAGCGGCACGTGCCCCTGGTCGTGATACATGCACACAATCGCGTCAAACTTCTTCTTGCGCACGGCCAAATAGAAAAGCGTGTCGGGCGGGAAGGGGCCATCGACCGGCATCCCCTGGCTCTGCGCCCATTCCACCGCAGGCCTGATCTCCTTGATCTCCTCATCACCAAATAAACCGTTCTCGCCGGCGTGGGGATTCAAGCCGGCAACGGCGATGCGGGGATTATCTTTCAGCCGCCGCATGGCCTCGCAGGTCAGGCGGATGATGGTGCAGATGCGCTCCTTCTTGACGCGGGCGATGGCGGTGGCAAGAGAGACGTGCGTGCTGACATGGGTTACCACCAGTTGGTCAGAGACCAGCATGATGGTGACGTCAGGGACGCCGCAAACATCACCAATCAATTCCGTGTGCCCAGTGAATTGCGGATCGGATAGCTGGGTGGCTTCCTTGTTCATGGGAAGCGTGATCATTGCGGCGATTGTCCCTGCAAGCGCCGCGTGCGCTGCCGCCACCACGTATTCCCGTGCCGCCTGTCCGGACTTCGCGTTGAGCTTGCCCGCGGACACATCCTGCCGCGACATGACCCCGGCATCAATAACATTCAACGGGCCCGGCCCGTACTCATCGGGTGTGGCGATTTTTCGGAGGGACACACCACACGCAAGGCGGTCGTTATAGTATTCAAGCGCCGCCAGGTCACCGAACGCCACGATGGGGACCTTCACTTTGCCCTCTGAAAATGCCTTAAGGAGGATCTCGGGTCCGACCCCGCTTGAGTCGCCCATCGTGACTCCAAATAATTTGTCCATGGCTTTTACCTTTTCCCCAGCCCCGATTATTCATGAATGTTTTGCAGCAATGAAGGGCGGTAAAGAATTTCGCACAGAGGTCACGGAGCTAAGACACAAAGGCCGCAGAGAGATCCGGAGATGTTCTCTGTAATACAAGTGTGTAACCTCCTGGTTTCTTGGCAAGAATTTCCGGAAGTGCCACGGGCGTCCAGCCCATGCTGGAGCATGGCCAGCATGGCCATGGCACGCCTCTGGTTGCGGCTCTGCCGCGCTGTGTACCCAGTGGTTAAGCGATCCGATAACTCGTTCGATAAAGAGCGCCGTGGACTCTGGGTGAAACATTCTTAAATCCGCCCTCGGCCGCCCTCTCCCAAGGGATTAGGGTGGCACGTGCCGGGCTAGAGCCCGGCGCTACCTATCGACTTCCGAATGGTCGTAAGAACATCCTCAGGTCCAAAGCCGCCCGCTTTGGTTACCACGTAGAGGTCGCGATCCCGATGGCCAACGTGCGGGCCAATTTGTTTTGCCTCAATTTTGGAAATGGGAATACCTTCCATCACTTCGCCCAATGGATGCAGCGGTGGATTGCCAATCGCTTCCACAATGGCATACGCCGTGTCGCCACCGAATATTACCAGAAGATCGACGGGAAACCGCGCCAGGAGCCGGCAAACAGACAGCGCCAGACATCTCGCGAAATCAAGAGTTGCCCTGTCTGTGGTTCCGCCTTGTTCCAGGACCATCCAAGCGTCATCGCTCAGAGTGGCCGGCATTGCGTGGCCATCGACGGACCCAAAAGCCTCTCGCTTCGCATGCTCCACCTGCTGAAGCGAAACTTTGTGCAGGCTCCCATTAACGATCAGCGCATTTCCAACGCTGGGCAGCGCGGGCGGCGGGCAGCGATGAAGGTCGACAAGACGGGCAAGGTGGGTGGCAAAACCCGCGGGTCCCGCGACGAGTCGAAACATTGGGGAATTGATGAATGCGCGCGCGGCGGCTTCCACGTCGGCATCGGTTTCGCCATCGCAGATTGTTATGCCCCCTGGTTCGCAATCGGAGATATTCGCCACCGTTGTCATCCGGACAGACAGGTTGCTTTGTGCCGCCAACATTGTGGGTATGTGGCTTTCGATCACGGGATTCAGAGGATCACTGGCAAAGGACGTGGCGCCTACTAAAACTCCATCCACGTAGAGCGAGCCATTTCTAACCGTTCGCCCCATCTGAGGATAGGCCGGAACGTAGAGAAGCGGAGAACCTGAACAGGCACGAATCAAGGCCGCAAGCTCCGCCCCAATATTTCCGCGCAGGGTTGAATCGGTTTTCTTGTAGATGCAGGTGAACGCTTCACCGCGCGCAATCTGGGCAAGATCATGCACTCGCCGTGCTGCTTCCGCGGCCGCAGCATGTCGGGTCTCCGTATCCACCACGAAGGCACCCGTAGCATTCTGAAGTTCGGGAAGCAGAAGGCCTGGGCCGGTTTTGACTTGCGAGTTCACCCCCGCCG
>Ga0181520_10012974_pt1 | contig 10604 bp, 11 predicted proteins | sample PEATcosm2014_Bin_29_FD_132451 | JGI IMG/M metagenome (GOLD analysis project Ga0181520, IMG submission 132451) | Peatland microbial communities from MTU Mesocosm Facility, Houghton, MI, USA - PEATcosm2014_Bin02_30_metaG | ecosystem: Environmental > Terrestrial > Soil > Wetlands > Peat | place...
CAGCGTTGATTCTGAGCCAGGATCAAACTCTCGTTTGTAACCTGTTGTTTCGCGACGGAGGTCGCGAAACCGTTTATCGACAGAATCTATCGACAAACCTTATCTTGTGAGATCACTCGAAATAAATCTCAAGTATCTTTCTCACGACTGGCACGTTCAACCTGTTGTCAAAGATCCGATCGCGTGATCCGCACTAGGCGGCGCTCTCGGCGAACGACGACCCGGCATTACGCCGAAATCGCCCGTCCTCGAAACCTTTTTGCAATATCGCTTCTGGAAGCTCCTCGAGAATCGCAGCCGCATGGTCCACTCGGCACTTATCAGTGCCTCGTAGAAGTCTCCGGTTGGCTAAGGATTACTTCGCTCGACGCTTAAGATTACTTGCGGAGCGCGCGATATTACTGACTTTTCCCTTGCCGCGTCTTATCGCGCAACGAAAAAGCCATTCGTTCAAATTAAAGATCGTTTTAGGTGTTCTGCGTTACCGCTGAAACCCGTCGGAAAACTCTGTTCCCGTTTCGCCCGTGGCCGGGCTGTTCGCAACTTCCTTAGACTAGCAGAACCAGTTCGATTCTGTCAACCTTAGTGCCACTTGCTTCTAAAGCAACTCTTCGAATCTACCAGAGCGATACGCTCTTGGCAAGCTCATTCGGCTGCGCGACAATTTTCCGCCATCGCGCTTGACTAGCACTGCTTTACTCTACCAAAGCCGCCTGTTTTCTGCAACTCTCGTCAGCGCACCATCACTTCAGCCAAACTTCGCGCCTACCCAATTCACCGCCAGCAGTTATCGCAGCCACGCTGCCGTCGCTGATCGGTGATCGGTGTTCAAATTTGAGTGAGCTTGTGAGGTGTTCGTCGACTCGGTTTCGCAGGCAATCAGGCCTACAAGATTCTGAGATATCTAAACGCGACCTGCGCCGCGCCAGCGCCTCTAGCGCCGTACCGTGCTTAACTGTTGTAACAAACCGTATCGTGAATGGCAAACGCTTTCCTCGCCAGTTCGCTGCTCAAACGATGAAAAGCCGCATGAATACTGGATGAACGCGTGATTAGATAATTGTTGCGCGACTTTCGGCCACGAGGCTTTTCCAGAGTTTTTTCACAGGCACTCCAGAGCAACCCGGGCTTTGGGGGCCGCTGCGTTACGGGATTCTGGGAAAGCTGCGATTCAAGTCACGCTCGATTCTTTTCTCGTGCCGTAGGCGAAATGGTCTGGAATACGTAATCAGGCCAAAAGCTCCGATCGACAGCAACAGGAGAAAACTGCTCACCCCGAGGAGTACTTTGGATGCCTCTGAGTGAGACAGGCGCAGCAGAATTGCGGCATTTCCCGGCGTGAGTGCGAGCGCCAGGGCCAGGATGAGAATGCCCATCGAGGCCAGCAGCGAAGTCAAATTCCTTGCCCAGCGGCCACGCGCGGAGTAGTCGGCAAATAGCGTGAGGCCATAGATCGCAAGTCCGGCGATCAGCAGAAGATTGACAAAATCCGTAATCGCGTCAGTCATCGCACCCCCATTCCAATTGGAGGCCAGAGCTACCCGCTGAGTTGCGCGGCGAAACCACTTGCCTGCATGCTGCATCAACTCCCTTGCTGGAGACTCCGCCATGAGCATGCCCCTCGGTTTACCCTCAGCCCCGCCTAACCCGGCCGAACGGCCCTTGGACCGCGACCTCGGGTTTGGAAGCCTCGCTTCGAGGACAGACTACCGTCTTCTCAATCGCGACGGATCGTTCAACGTGCGGCGATTGCACGATGGATGGCTCGACAGGCTGTTTGGCTACCATGCCCTGATAAACCTGAGCTGGCCGAAGTTCTTCACCCTTCTCGGAGTCTGGTACATCGCCATCAACGCGGTGTTTGCGCTTGGCTACTTAGCGCTTGGGCCTGGTGCGCTGCAAGGCTGGTTTGACGGCCCTCTGTTCTGGCGCGCATTTTTCTTCAGCATCCACACCTTCGCCACCGTGGGCTATGGAAATATTCTGCCGGTCAGCTTTCTTGCCAACGCTCTGGTGGCAGTACAAACGCTGTTCGGGTTGCTCTCCCTGGCCGTTGCCACTGGATTGGTATTCGCCCGCTTCTCCCGGCCTAACGCGAGGGTGCTCTACAGCCGCTCGGCATTGATTGCGCCATATTGTGATCAGACAAGCTTTCAGTTTCGCATCGTAAACGGGCGGCGCAGCCAGTTGCTCAACGTGCAGGCGTTGCTCATGCACAGCAGGTTTGAGAGAGTTGGCAGCGCGCGGGTGCGCCGCTTCTACAGCATGGAACTGGAGCGGAATTTTGTTGCGGTCTTCCCCGCGAACTGGACCGTTGTCCATCCGATATCGCCTCAAAGTCCGATCTTTGGCTGGACCAAAGAACAATTTCAGGAGGCCGAGGCGGAGTTTCTCGTGCTTATCAATGCAGTGGATGAAACCTACTCGCAAACCGTCTACAGCCGCTCATCCTACTCGGCACAGGAGATAGAATGGGGTCGCAAATTCGCCATGATGTTTTCTGAAGAAGGCACTCAGGCCGTGCTTGATCTCGGGCAGCTCAATACGACGATCGAGGCGCCTCTACCCACGGAAGCTGAACCGTCAGCCGCATAAACAAAGGCTCCTGGGCGAGGTTCTGGCGATGTTCTAATATTCGGGACACTCCACTTTCCAGCGCTCGTAAACTTTGCCCTGCACAAAAAGCTCGTACACCTGCGGGTCAATCTCGCCATCCTGCGCCATCTGCCCAAGTATTTCCAACGCGGTCTCCACGGAGACTGACACTTTGTACGGGCGATCGGCCGCGGCCAGCGCGTCGAAAACATCGGCGATTGTCATCAGCCGTGTCTGTAATGGAATATCGCCGGATGCAAGCTTTCCAGGGTATCCCTTGCCGTTCAGTTTTTCGTGGTGGCCGCGTGCAATCTCCGGAATATTGCGGATCTCCCTCGTCCATGGAATCTGCTTGAGGAAGTTGTAGGTGTGCTCCACGTGAGATTCCACTTCATCGCGCTCGCGGTCATCGAGAGAGCCCTTGCGAATGGAAAGCAGGCGTACCTCTTCAGGAGTCACCAGGGGCTGCATCACCCCATCCCAGCCGCGGAACTTACGCCCCGCAATTTCGCTCAGTGTTCCGAAAGATCCTTCCGGCAGCAGCGATGGCTCATTGGATGCGTGGATAAATGCAAGAAAGCGATCAAGCTCTTTCAGTTGCGCTTCGAGTTCGGAGTCGAATTCCGGAAGCTTACTCAAAAATTCCTCTTGGCCCTTTTGCAGGAGGAATTGAAACTTGTGTTCGGCGTGCTCGGCCTGCAAGGTGCGGCGTGCGAAATCAAAGCGGCTGCAGATCACATCCATCTGCGCGGGATAGAGCTTGCGCGCCTTGATCAGCACCTCCTCGCGTACTCCAACTTTTCCGAAATCATGCAACAAGGAGGCATAGCGAATCTCCTGCAACTCGCTCCGGGTAAAGTTCACGTCGCGAAAGTTGGTGTGATCGCGATCAATCGCCTCGGCCATGGCGACCGTCAGGTTGGCAACCCGGAAGGAGTGCCCGCAAGTGGCGGGATCGCGCTGTTCAATCGCGCTAACCGCGGCCTTCACGAAGCCTTCAAAGAGGCGATGAATGTTCTCGTAAAGGTGGCTGTTCTCGTAGGCAACGGCGGCCTGGCTGGCCAGCGACGAGACAATTTCCATCTGCCTCGTGGAAAAAGACAGAACCTCATTCTCAATATCTTTCGGCGTGTCGAGACGAGCCCGCCAGTTGCGCTTGGCATTGATGAGTTGCACGACGCCTACAATCTCATTCTTCGGATTCATCATCGGCACGGCGAGAATCGACTTGGTGCGATATCCGGAATCAAGATCGAATTGCTTGTTGATCGAGTATGGGACCCAGCTCTCCATATCGTAAGCGTCTTCGATCATCACGACTTTCCCGTGTTGTGCAACGTAGCCGGCGATGGAACTCTCGCTGATCGGCAGCACAACTTCGCGGAAGGGCACATGGACGCTGTCGTTCTGTGCCATCTTGAAGCGCAGAAACTTTTTCGGCCTGTGATGATCGCGAACCGATCGCTGATTTTCTTCCGGCTCTTTTTCCTCCACGAGATAAATGGAACCAGCGTCGGCATGCGTGATTTCGCGGCACTTAGTGAGGATCAACTCCAGCAGTTCGCGCGCCTCGTGTTCGGCGCTGAGCGCGGCACCGATATGGTTCAGTGCGTAGATCTCAGAGTTTGCAAGAGCCAATTTGTCGTTGGCTTCCCGGCGCGTTTGCACCAGGTGCATGTGGTCGATTGCGTTGTCGAACATGCGTTCCAACAAGGCGGGCTGCGTGTTTACCGGAAGGTAGGCGTAGACCGTGCCGTCCAGGCGTGCATCGCGAAAACGGCAATCGGAGAGTGCAATCACGCGCGCGTTGGGAACACGCAGTTCTTTCAGATGTGCGGCAAACAATATTGGATCAGCGAGGACGAAAACAGTTTCTCCGGCAAGGCGAGCGGGGTCCGACGATTCATAGCTGCTGTGTTGAATGCGCGCGCATTGCGTCAGGACCGTGCGCGCCAAGGAATCGTCCGCAAAATAAATTGCGCTCGGCATTCGCCGGCTGCGGGTGGGCAAAGCAGCTTGCTTCAGTGTGGACATCCGGCAGAATCCTCGGCGCGCACAGACCCTCGAAACGTAATGAGCAGATCATAAATTAAGGAAACCGCGCGCACCAGCGAACAATTCGGCACTTGCGGCCGTGGTGGCCTCCGTCCGGAAAGCCGAGACCCGCGCGATTCTCGCCGAAATGCAGTTATGCTTTGCTACTGCCGCCGACGGCTACGATTGACGATTGTGATAATCGTTTCGAGGGCGGAGGTGGCGGAATGGTACATGGTTGCGCGGAATTCAGAAGGATTGCCTTCCATGCTATTGATCCTATTGTGTGCAATAACTCCCTGGTACATGGTTACATTCCGCAGTGAGCGGCAGATTGTTTTCCGAATTCGACGGTCGCTTCCGAGAGACATTTTCCCGCTGACTCCAAGACAGAATTCTGCGTGGCCAACACTTGTGTTGCCGCCCCTCGCGAAAGCCCCAGAGTTGGAACAGAGCCAACTCTGGGCCACCCGCCTCACTCAAGCCAACAGATGGCTTGAATGGCCCACCCGCCGTCAGTCTCTCTCGCTGCCCAGACTTTGGGCACCCGCCCTCCGATTAATGATCTCACCGCATTCACGACACTTTTTCCGGTAAAGCTGAGAACCTCTTAAGCTAGTCCCGCAGTTAGGACAACTGTAGAATGCATACCGCAGCCACGATACCATGAGCGCCACACCATACATTGCTGCGGCGACATATGTTGCAATGTACGTTCCAGATAACAAGGGAAGAACATACCCGATAAGCAACCCGAATGGAACCCAGCCGCATATCAGCGTCAACAAGATCATCTTCAGCCGTCGATATTCTTTCCACCGACTCAAACACTCCGTGTCTGGTTCATTCATCAGTTACACCCCTTGTTAGTTGACGACGCTACCGTATGTGTAACAAGGGAATAACCGTAGGCCTTGAAGCCGACACCACCGGTGATGTTAACCTGCCAGATCGTATGTCCTGCTGCATCCGTTCCAAGGGTGGCCTGGACTCCTCCACCAACACCAGCATCAACACCCACGCCGAAGGTCAGAGCATTTCCTCGCATTTGCCCTGCGCTAGTGGCGTTACCAAAAGTGATGCCAACCCCTGCGGCGGCCCCTCCACCGACCACAGCAAAGTTATTCCCTTGATTAGGTGCTCCCCAAGGTCCAGCTGCAGCACCTCCGCTTGCTGAAGCATAAGCTCCAATCGGAGTACCTCCGCCGAATGTTAGACCAGCAGAACCTCCTCCTAAAGCAGCCGTTCCTATGCCTAGTCCTAAACCGCCGTCGACGCCTCCCGTGACGCCAAAATTGAAACCTGTCGCGAGGCCGAGCGGGTCAATCAGATTAACGGGATTGTTTTGGGCATAGCCGTAGAAGTTCGTACCGCTGCCCACAAATCTGATCGGGTCTTCGCTGATGAACCTACCGATGGTTGGATCGTAGTATCTGGCGCGATAGTAAATCGTGCTGTCGCAGACGTATCCGACCTGAGTCATAGGCAAGATTCTCGCCCCAGCCACCGAGAAAAACCTGCCTCAACTACAACCAGAGTTGGAACTAAACTAAGCCAACTCTGGGCCACCGGCCACAAGTTTCTCATTCCTCATTCCTTGTACGAATCCATTTTTCTCCAATCAACACGAGTAGGGGAATTCCTACAAACATGTTCAGTAAACCAACCACTCCAACCTGTCTAGGAGAAAATTTGTCCGAACAAAGAACAATCCAGATAAACGCCGGCAAATTCATCAACACTGCAATCGACCCGATCAATACCTTTTGCCTGAAGCTGAAAGGTTGCTTCCTCATCACCCCTCCTAACCCGTTGGTCACGTATTCAGCGACGCCGAAGGCGACCATTAATGAGCCGGTCCACTTTCGTTACCTGTTATCAAACCAAAAGCAGCTGGGCCGTTATCAATTGCGCTCACTGCATTGTCCGCTGCAGTCTGAGGAATCGCCAAGCCTCCCGTCACACCAACCATAAAAACACCTTCAATATCGGAAACAGTCGCCCCAGTATTTGCATTACCTGTCGCGACTAGAGTTACAGTCCCAGTCACGGTTGAAATAGAAGATGCATAATTAGAAACCTGCTGTCCCCCCGGCGTATTGCCTGTTACTGCGCCATATACTTGCGAAGCTCCGGCAATTATGTTCATACCGCCGCTCCATGCCGAGTAATACCCTAGTCCTACAGCAAGTCCTCCCGACTCTGCAGTTACCCCAAGGCCAAGACCGATCTTCGCGCCTCCGAGCGCCATTTTTCCGAGGCCACCGAGTCCTACAGCTAGCCTATTCCAACCATCTGGTTTACACGAAGCTAGCCCAAATGGATCAGTGAAATTGAGCGGGCCATTACGTACATACGCATACCGATTAATCCCTCCGCGAAACCCGCTTGGGTCTTCGGAGATAAACCTTCCGATGTTGGGATCGTAATATCTGGCGCGGTAGTAGTAGATACCGGTTCGCTGATCCTGTTCGCGTCCGGTGTAGCGGAAGGGATTGTAGATACCTTCGGTCGCGGTTGTGTTGCCGAAGCTGTCGTACACATACGTAGCGACGGTCGCACCACTGCTGCTAGTCAGTGATGTGATGGAGCCGAGGGCGTCGGCCTGGTAGTAGACGACGTTTCCACCACGACGCATGGCCAAGGGATCGTCGATGCCGGGGCCCTGCGCGTAGCTGGCCACCACCGCGCCCGAGGCGCTTAACTCGGCGGTCATCTTCGATCCATCGTAGATGTAATTCATCGTCGTGGCGGAGGTGTTTGTCGCGTTGGGCCAGGTCTTCTGGATGCGGCGTCCGAAGGGATCGTAGCGGAAGCTGACAGCGCCACCGTTGTTGGGCAGGGTGACCGACGTGAGACGGTTCTCGAAGTCCCAGGCGTAGGTGGTCGTGTTTGTGCCGCTCGTTTTGGTCAGCATGTTGCCATTGGAGTCGTAGGTATAGCTGTTGGGCACTAGCTTTTGATTTTTCACACGACGGATGCGACGGCGGAGATGGATGCAATGGCGACGACGATGAGCCAGGGAGGAAGTTTATAGCGCAGGAGAAGCGCAAAGGAAATTGCGGCCAGGAGGAGATCGAAGACGGAATGGACCGCACTGCTCCACACCGGGCGGATGAACGCAGCGAGCAGAATGCCTACGACGGCGGCGTTGACGCCGCGCAGTGAGGATTGAATCCGGGAACTCTGACGCAATCGGTTCCAGAAGGGCAGCACGGCAACGATGATGAGCAGTCCAGGCAGAAAGATGGCGACGAGTGCGAGGGCAGAGAACGCGATCGGGTTGGGAGTGGGCCGGATGGCTGCACCCAGATAGGCAGCGAAGGTGAAGAGTGGACCGGGAATCGCTTGGGCCGCGCCGTATCCAGAGAGGAAGCTTTGTTGATCGACCCAGCCGCGGTCAACGACTGCGTGTTCGAGAAGTGGAAGGACAACGTGGCCTCCGCCAAAGACCAGGGCCCCAGTGCGATAGAAGGCGTCAAAGACGGTAACGGTTTGCGGCGGAGCAGCGTGCACAGCGCCTTGGCGGGCACCGTGCGAAGGTGCGATGAAAGGCAGCAGGAGCAGGGCAAGGAAGATGACGCCGGCGGCCAGGCCCGCCATTCTGGAGACTCCGAAGTTGAAGGCGCGAGGCGGCACAGCTTGCGGCGGACGGGGCAGCAGAATGCCGAGGAGCGCTCCGGTGGCGATTGCAAGCAAGGTGCTGGCACCGAAATAAACGATGGCCGCCGCAACCAGCGCGAGCATGATGCGCGGCACGTCGGGGGCGAGCGATTTGCGCATTGAGAGAATAGCCTGGGCAACGACGGCGACGGCGACGAGTTGCAGACCGTGGATGACACCGAGTCCGGCTTTGCCGGTGAAGAGTGTGTGGCCGAAGGCAAAGGCCAGCATGAGAAGCGCCGAAGGCATGGTGAATGCGAACCAGGCAGCGGCACTGCCCAGCCATCCGGCGCGGAGGAGTCCGAGAACAAAGCAAACCTGGCTGCTGGCTGGACCGGGCATGGACTGGGCGAGCGCTACGATCTCGGCGAAGGTTTGCTCGTCGCACCACTGGCGGCGCTCGACGAATTCGGTGTGGTAATAGCCGAGATGCGCGATGGGTCCGCCGAAGCTAATACTTCCTTGACGGAGAAACGCGTAGAAGACTTCGCGGACTGTGCCGCGCGGAACAGATTGCGAAGGCGATGAGTCGCTCATGGCTCCCTGTGGCGTGGCCGTCGGCATGCGCGAATACTATAATGCGCGAGCTGGAGTTGAACAAGCATGGAATTGCAGATGCGCGCGGAGCAGGCCGCGTCTCTGCGCAGAGACGCGCTGCGCATTGGGTGCTGGCTGGACTTGGCTGAGGGCGCAGGGCAGGATACGATGTTTGCATTCGTGGCGTGGGATAGGGGCTCCCAGCGTTGGGGGGAGAGCCGGGGGAAACACTGAATGAAAAATAGAAGCTCAAAGCAAACGGCTGGCTGGACGAACGTACAGGTGTATACAGCAATTGTGGTGGTGCTGATACTGGGCGGACTGGGAGGGTATCTGCTGCGTGGCTCGGGGACTCCGGCAGAGAGTTCGACGGCGGCCTCGACGCCGAGCGCCAGCCTGCCACCTCCGGCGTTCACCGGTTCGTCGCAGCCGATGCAGGATGCCGGAGTCACGGAGCTACAGCAGCGGGTGAATGCAAATCCGAAGGACGTTGCGGCGCTGACGGAGCTGGGGAACATTTCCTTTGACGCTTCACGCTGGCCCGAGGCCATTGGGTACTACACACGAGTGCTGAATGAAACACCGGGGAATCCGGATGTGCGCACCGACATGGGCATTGCTTACTATTACTCGGGCGATCCGGATCGCGCATTGAAAGAGTTTGACCGGGCACTCAGGGACGACCCGCGGCACGCACAGACGCTGTTTAATGTGGGCGTGGTGAAGATGGACGGAAAGAATGACGCGAAGGGGGCGATTGCGGCATGGGAGTCTCTGCTGAAGATTGACCCGACTTATAAGGACCGGGCGAAGGTGGAGAGCCTGCTGAGCGACGCAAGAGCAAAGGCGCGGTAGTTCGGCAGATGTATTTCTCCGGCGATATTTCCCCGGAGTGTTCTAGTACTTTTTGGCTGAATCTCCCAGAATCACGTTGGCATTCTGCGGTGCCTCGGGATCGATCGCGAAGTCGAAGATGTTTGCTCCAAGCATGGTTGCTTGTTTGGGCAGCCTCACGAATGCATATTCTCCGGGCAGTAACGGTTGCTGGGGGAGGATCTTGTACCAGCCGCGATTTCCCACCTTCTGAATTACGGCTTCGACCTGTTCTTCGGAGCGTTTTGCCTTGGCCGTGTACTGGGTAAAGGCGGTTGTGCTGACGACCCGCTTACCGTCGCTCACGCGCAGCCTGACTAGTGCGAAGTTGCCCCACTTTGCTGCCGCCGTCGGGTCGGCGGCGTCTTCGCTTCCATAAACAGTCACGAAGAAGATTGCTGGTGTGGCATCGTGAAGCCGAACCAGCGCGGCTGGCCCCTGTATTTCCCATGTGGCTTTGGGCTTGTAAAGGAAAGGCGCAAGGCTGGCCTTCACTGTGTTCGAAGCAAGGTGGTTGTTGGCCTCTACCATCGTGTATTTCAATGGAACCAGTTGAGGCTGACCGGCAAACGTGTCTAAGGCCCATACGTGCCCTGCACTTGGCAATGCCAGACCCGGCGCTACCTCGGTCTGTGAGGATTCAACTTGGTGTACATAAAGGTCGGTCTGAGTATCGGGGACACCATAGGTCTGCATCGGTGCGCCTTGGTGCTTCAATATTGGCCTACTGTCCTCCTCCTGCGGGACGCTTGATTGCGAATATAAAAGGACAGGAAGACAGACTAGAGCGGTTTCATGGTAGCTGTATCCGATAACCGCAATGGTGGAACCAAGCTGCCGAGTTCTCCGCAGTCACGGAAGCGATGGCTGCTGTGATGGCTTGCTCAAGGGCATCAAGCAGA
>Ga0181520_10012975_pt1 | contig 10604 bp, 7 predicted proteins | sample PEATcosm2014_Bin_29_FD_132451 | JGI IMG/M metagenome (GOLD analysis project Ga0181520, IMG submission 132451) | Peatland microbial communities from MTU Mesocosm Facility, Houghton, MI, USA - PEATcosm2014_Bin02_30_metaG | ecosystem: Environmental > Terrestrial > Soil > Wetlands > Peat | place...
ATTCGTGGGGCGGCTTTGTGACGATCATTGACATCGTGATCGGCTTCTTTGCCACCGCCGGGGCCGCGGGGGCGGATCTTGGAACAAACAGCCGAAACGGTAAGGATGTTGCGCTAGGAGGTTTGACCGGCGTCGCCCTGGCGATCCTGCTCGCAGGCGGGCTGCCCGTTCTGTCCGTGGCGGGACATATCGCCGGCACCCCGGGACCCGCGAACTATGATTACGCCGCCGCGATCTCGAGTGTAGGGACTCTGGCCCCTGCCATGTTTTTCCTCTTCGCAGCCGCCTCCGTCGCGCCCACGTGCTTCTGTACCCTCATTGCATCAAACAGCTTTGCCACCATGTTGCCCCGGATCCCGCGCAGCGTCTCCACCCTGACCGGCGTCACGATTGGAGCGATTCTGGCGCTGACCGGCCTGGCGCAGAATCTGATTGGGTTCTTTGTGATCGTGGGCGCGTCCTTCGGCCCCATCTGCGGCGCGATTGCTGCCGACTATCTGCTATCGGGAAAGAAATGGCCAGGGCCTCGCGCGGGCATCAACTGGGCAGGCTATATCTCTTGGGCGGTGGGTTTTGTGGTGGGCATCCTGGACCGCGTTCCCGGTGTCCCGGCACAACTTATCAAGTTCGACCGCCCTGCCGCATTGGTCTCTTTCATCGTGGCGTTCATTGTGTACTGGGGATTGGCCCAAGTGGGGATGCTTCCTCCCGCCCTCCGTCTGGAGGAATCGGCGGCGAGTGCGGCGGTGAACTGAGGGATGAGCTGCACCGGAAGCTGCGCAGGTGGTCTTCAAAGCCCGCGTAGCTGGCGTCGTCATTTTAGCCCACGGCGCCAGCCGTGGGATGCGATAAGGAAAGAGAGTCCGTGCGCCCCGGCAGGGGCGGCATCCGGGTTTTCTTTAGCCAGAGGGCTGCCGCCGATCGGACTCGATTCGAGGCGAGCGGTGCCGGATGTCGCCCCTACGGGGCTTACCCGCGGCACCGCTCGCGCCCTGTCCCACGGCTGGCTCGCCGTGGGCTAAAATGACGACGCCCGCTTCGCGGGCTGTGACCTCTGGGACTGCCTGATGGCAGATTAGGCCAGCAATTCCCCCCGAACATTTTTCAACACGTAGAAGGCGCGTTCGACTCCTACCTCGCCGGTGAGGATGGGGTCTTCGTTCTCAATGCTCATGATTCCCTTATAGTCCACGTCCATGTACGCCTTCACGATTTCCTTCCAAAGATTGGCGCCATGGCCATACCCCACCGCGCGGAAATAGACCGAACCGTCAGTGGGCTTCTCCTCGGGCTCTTCGGGGAAGTTCAGCACTCCAAAGCGCGCCGTGACGTCCTTGAGAATCACCGTGTCTTTCATGTGGGCGTGATAAAGGGCGCCCTCGTGGCCAAGATAATGGACGACCTCCACCGGATCGCAGCCTTGCCAGAACAAGTGGCTGAGGTCGCAGTTGGCCCCGATTTCCTCGCCCGCGGCGTTGCGGAGTTTCATGAGCGACTTGGGATTGAACACGCTCATGTTGGGGTGCATCTCCAGGCCGATTTTGTGGATGCCGTGGTCCCGCGCGAATTTCGCCGCCCCCGTCCAATAGGGAATCAACTTCTCCTTCCATTGATACCTCAGCGTCTCATCCCACTCCGGAGGCCAGCGGTAAGTGGCCCAGTTGGGCATCTTATCCGTCGCGCATCCGGCCGGGCAGCCCGAAAACCCCACGATCACCGGCACTTCCAGTCGCTCGGCGAGCATGACGGAGTTGCGGAAGTATTGATCGTCACGCGCCGCGATCTTCGCATCGGGGTGAACCGGGTTGCCATGGCAGCTCAGCGTGCCCACCAGGATGTTGCGGTCCTCAAATTTCTTTTTCCAGGCTTTGGCCTTGGCAGGGTCGGCGAGGAGTTCCGCGATCGGGCAATGCTTCGTGCCAGGATAGCCGGCCGTGCCGATCTCGACCGCCTCAATTCCCAGCGCGGAAATCTTGTCGAGCATTTCGTCGAGCGAATAATCGTTGTACACAGGATCAAACACGCCAATGCGGATCTTTCGCGACGAAACAGGCGCGGGAGGACTAGCCGGTTGCGCCCGCGGCGCTTCACCCGCCGCCGGAGTTGCACTCGCACCGGCCGCGGGCGCAGTCGCGATCAAACTTCCGGTGGTGGCGAGGAATTCTCTTCGGCTCACAGACGGTACTTCAATTCCTTTGGTCATTTCATCCCCCTTTAACGTCGAGTGCGGAAGTATATGCCAAAAGGCGTCACATGTTGCACGGTAAAAGTGCGAGTGGGCGTTCGAAGCTAGGCCGTGTGGAATGAATACAAGAAGGGATTCACCACAGAGGCACAGAGGCCACGGAGACGTACTCCCGTTTGCAGGAGTGGGGATTACCGCTCAATGGATTATTGGCCGGATGTCTTCCTTCGGGTCTTCTCTCCGTGACCTCTGTGCCTCTGTGGTGAATCTCTTTTCGCGGTACGATTCAGATACTTGTGCTTATGGGCGGGGACGCCCGCGCTACATCCTCTCAATCCTGTTCCAGCCGCTCCACATTCCTCAGCGTTGGGAACAATCTCATCCAGAGGAGCGCCACGACGATCGTTCCCACTCCCCCCAGCACGGCCGCAGGCATGGCGCCAAACAAAGCCGCGGTGACGCCGCTCTCGAATTGGCCCAGTTCGTTGGACGCGTTGACGAACAGGTAATTCACCGCGCTCACCCGGCCGCGCATTTCGTCGGGTGTACCGAGTTGCACCAGGGAGACGCGGATCACCACGCTCACCATATCCGCAGCACCCAAAATGACGAGCGCCAGAAGCGAAAGCCAAAGCAGGGGGAACAGCGCAAACACCACCGTTCCCAGCCCAAAGATGATTACGGCCTGGAACATTCGCATCCCGGCGCGGCGGTTGATCGTGTGGCGAGCCAGCACGGCCGTCATCAGCAATGCGCCTACGGCCGGCGCGGCGCGTAAGATCCCCAGGCCCCAGGGCCCCGTGTGGAGAATGTCGCGAGCATAGATCGGCATGAGCGCCGTGGCCCCTCCTAGCAGCACCGCGAAGAGATCAAGCGAAATGGTCCCCAGGATCGCCGGGTTGTGGCGCACGAACCCGACTCCGGCATAAACATCGCCGACCGTGGGCGGCTCTTTGGTGGAAACCGGCCGGTCCAGCCGGATCGCGCCATTCAGCAGTCCTGCGAGGAACCAGAAAACCGCCATCACCGCGTACGGCACGCCCGGCGAAACTGCGTAGGCCAGGCCGCCCAGCGCGGGACCGGTGATCACCGCCACCTGAAACCCGGCGGAAGAAATTGCGGTGGCCTTTTGCAGGATTCCCTCCGGCGCCACGCCGGGCAGCAAGGCCGCTGCCGCCGGACTCTCGAACGCCGTGGCGGTGCCGAAGACCACCAGGGCGGCGAAAATCTCGGGCGCCTTCAGCCATCCGGCAAAGTTTCCCCAAGCCAGAAACGCCGCCGCTAGCCCTTCGACAATTTGGCAGATCTGCACCACCCGCTTGCGGTCGTAGCGATCCGCGGCGTGTCCCGCAACAAAGACCAAAAGCGCCGAGGGGAGGAACTGCACCAACCCCACCACGCCGAGGGCCAAGGCGCTATTGGTCAGCGCATAGACCTGCCACCCGATGGCCACGGTGGCAATCTCAATGGAGAATTCGGAGAAACTTCGCGCCCAGAAGTAGAGCAGGAACGGCTGGTGCTTGAATAGGCTTAGAGAGCTGACAGGGGAGGCAGAAGCCATCGGACAAATATACCATGCCGGGCTGAACGGCCTGCGCGACGCCGAGATTTCCAAGCGCGGAAGTGCCGAAACACGCTGCGCTTGACGCCCCTCCCTCACGGGGCCTCACGGCGTCTCCCTCGGGGGCAATCGCCCCGAGAATGGTCGCCAGCGTGCTCGGCTACATGGGAGGAGTGTTACGCCGGGTGGAATCGCTCACCTCCGCGCAGGAAGCCAGTGTGGCGAACATCCTCAAGCTCTTTCGGCAGATCGGACATTATGCGTGCGGATCGCTTGCTCGGGAGTAGGACCGAATCGTCGAGTCAGTCTGCCAACTCGACCAAATGGAAGCTCAGAATCGAGCCGTTCGGAGGTTTGACAAGGGCATTTTGTCCGCAAGAAACGCGATGAATACCCAAATGAAAAAACATCAAAAATGAAGGATGATCCGGATAAGTTATTGAAAGCAAATGACGAAAAAACAGACATTTTGCTGTATCCGAATGAGTTCATGAAAATAAAGGACTTATACAAGAATGCCTATTCGTTATTGAAAATACAATAGGAAACGTTTTCGACTCTGAAAACCACCTGAATCGCCCCGAACCCCATCGTTCCGTATAAATTACAGAAAACAAGTAACTTGCTTTATATCGTTTTGTCAACGCGGGTATGCTATTGAAACAAAATGAGTTACAAGAGGACCTAAACACCGATGCCAGGAGGCACTCAAGCTCGAGGATTTCTGTGGGCTGTCGACTGTCAGCTATCGACTTTGAGCTACCTCCAGACTTCCGGGTTCACCAGATTCGGTGGGCGCTGGCCCGCCAAAGCCGCGAGCAGGTTCTCCGCCGTCAACATCGCCATCGCCATCCGCGTTTCCCGGGTGGCAGTGCCCATGTGCGGGCTTACGACCACATTGGGCATGGCGAGAAGGGCGGGATGGATCTTCGGTTCGAACTCGAAGACGTCGAGGCCGGCGCCCGCGATGCGTTTCGACTGGAGCGCCTCAATCAGGGCGGCTTCCTCGACCACTTTCCCGCGGGAGGTGTTGAGGAGGAAAGCGGTCGGTTTCATGATGGCAAATTCGGCCGCTCCGATCAGGTGATGGGTATCAGGGGCGAAAGGAACGTGGAGTGTCAGGAAATCGGCTTCGCGCAAAAGGGTCTCGCGATCCACGTATTGCGCGCCAAGCTCCTTTTCCCGCTCGGGCGTGGGGCGGTCTTGGGAATGGTAGAGAATGCGCATGGAAAAGCCACTCGCGCGGCGAGCCACGGCTTGGCCGATGCGTCCAAAGCCGTAGATGCCGAGCGTCTTGCCGGAGGGGTTGGTGCCCCACATGTTCCCCCACTGCCAGGATTGCCACTGCCCCGAGTGAACGTAGCGGTCGGCTTCCACCAACCGGCGGGCCACGGCCATGAGGAGGGCGAAACAGAGGTCCGCGGTGGCCTCCGTGACTACACCGGGAGTGTTAGTCACAAGGATGCCGCGGCTCGTGCAGGCAGGAACATCGACATTGTCGTAACCGACCCCGACGGTGCAGACCACGCGCAGGTGCGGGGCCTGCTCCAGCAACTCTGCGGTGACCTGCGCGCCGGAGGCCACAAGGGCGTCCACCTCCCGGCATGCCGCCGCGAGTTCAGAGGGAGGCATTCGCACGTCTTCCGGGTGGACTGTGACCTCACATTGCGCCGCGATCCGTTCGACTGCCTCCCGCGGCAAAGGACGGGTGATGTAAACTTTTGGTCGGCTCACGCAATTCTCCTGACAAAAACTGAAATAAGGGTGATACCATAAGAGTGGGGGCAGGTCAATTCCACGACCAACGGCCTAGGGCTGACGCCACCGCAGCGAGTGTCAAAGAAGATCTACAGGCTTTGACACTGCCCCCGACCAGACGCTGGAAGCACCCTGCAATAACAATAGTAAGAAAGTACCGTTGTGTACGGGCGCGGTCCGTTGTATATTACCGCCCGGCAAGTCAATACTGAAGTTCGTGCGCCGGCACTCAGCAACCCTACCGCGGCCGGACAAGAATGCCACAAACCAAATCTGGAGGAGTTCCTGGATGAATGGGGAGATTACGGAGACAGTAGAGGAAGGGTTAGAAACAACAGTCAGTGCAAGAGTGGAAACAGCAACATTCCGCCCGTTGATCACTATGCGGATGATCGGGGTCGCTTTTGGTTTTTGTTGCTACATGAGTTTTGCCGCCCTCTACTTCTTTAGACCCACCAACCCGGTTATCTCCATTGGCCAAGCACGCTTCACTGTCGATGCCTTGCTGGAAATAGCCTTTACCCTTCTGGCACTGCCCGCCTTCGGCTTGGCCTACTTTTATGGAGTCAGACACTACGATCAGAGCCCGGATTTCCCGGTCCCCGAAGTTATCATCGACGCGCTGTTTATCGCCGCGCTCGCGTGGGTTGCCGTCGGAAACGGCATCCATCTGACCGCCAAACTTAACGAACAAATCGTCTCCTCCCTCAACGACGTGCAAGTCCTGGGAGTCAAATCAAACTTCCACTGGATTCGACAAGTGGCAGGTCATGTCGTTCCCCACATTGGCTGGCAATTATTGTTCGCGGCATTGATACTGGGCAATCTCAGGAGACCCCACCTAGGCTGCAAGCCCCGCTCCTTTGTTTCGTTTTTTGGAACTCTTTTTGGTTTGTTATTTGCCCACGGCGCCATCGCCGGCAGTTGCACTCATATCGGGTTTGCCTTGACGGCTATCTCGTGCGTCGGCTTTTCTTATTTGGCTTATCGAGCCAAGCTGGAACCGGGAGAGCTCCCGATCTTGAACTTCTTCTTTTCCGGTCAAGTCACGTTTATGCTGACCATGGTCGTCTACTGGGTGGTCTTTCACAGTCCGGCGATATGACGGCTGGAGGATGACAACAAGGTGCTCTCCTGTGCTCAGGGTACCGGTGCCGCAGATGGCCCCGCGCCCTGACGGACCTTGAAGGGGGACCCGAGCATTCCACGGTAATCTTCTTTCCGCGGATGACCACCCCATGCGGATCGCCCTCTTTTCCGAAGCCTACGCGCCCCAAGTGAACGGCGTGGTAAGAACCCAATTCGAGCTCGTCCGCTACCTCCGCAAACAGGGGCATCAGGTTCTGCAAGCGGTTCCCTACTACAAGGCAAACCCCCGAGACGAGAATGTTGTCGAGTTCAGGGGCATCCCTTTTCCACTTTATCCGGAAATGCCCATCATCTTCCCTCATTGGAGATTCCACCGTCGGGCATTCGCGCGGGTGGAAGCCTTCAAACCTGACCTGGTCCACCTGATGAGCCCGGGCGTCCTGGCTTATTTCGGGCAGCTCTGGGCAAGACGGCACGGATGCACCGTTGTCGCGTCTTACGAGACCGATATCATCCGCTATATGCACTACTACGGTTTCGCCCGATTCGAACCGTTGCTCTGGCGCTATCTGCGATGGCTTTTCAACAATTGTCAGCACACCTACGTCCCCTCCCGGGTGACGATGGATCACCTGATCAAGGCCGGCATTCACGACGTTCGGGTTTTCGAACGCGGAGTCGACTGCACCCAATTCCACCACGACAAGCGAAGCGAATCGGTTCGAGCAGCATGGGGGATAGATTCTGGCGGGGTGCTGGTGCTCTACGCCGGCAGGATATCAAAGGAAAAGAATCTGGACGTTTTATTAAGAGCATTCCTCCGGTTGGTGGGGGAGCATCCCAACGCACGGATAGTCGTTGCCGGAGAGGGGCCGCACCGCCGTGCCCTCGAAAGGTCATTCAGGAATCCGAGCATAGCTTTTACAAGCTGGAAGAAAGGTGAAGAGCTGGCGGCGCTGTTTGCTTCGGCGGATGTCTTTGCTTTGCCTTCGACTACCGAAACGCTGAGTTTGGTTTCGCTGGAGTCGATGGCCTCGGGGGTACCCGTTCTGGCCATGAATGCTGGAGGTGTCCGCGATATCGTTGAACATGAGCGGACAGGTCTTCTGGCGAATTCGCCGCAGGAGTTTGAGGCCGGATTGCGCCGCCTCTTCGAGGATATTCCGTTGCGCAACACCCTCGGATCGAATGGCCGTAGATACGCGGAAGGAAAGACATGGGCACACGCCTGTGAACTTCTCGAACGGAATTATCTGGAGGCGCAGGCGGGAAAGCAGCAGAGGGCGAATCAACACTTCTAAGGTAAGATAGTTTCCGTAGCACCCTTCGCCGCGCTGGAAAAATCGCGGGGGCCTTGATGAGGAGGAGGTTGGATGGGGTTCGGATTACTTTTCATTTTGGCCTTGCATTCGGTTGCAGGGGCGGCTTATCTGATCCTCGCTCTTCGCGATGGCCTGGGTTTCTTGGAGTCGCTGCGATGGGGGGGAATCGGCTTTATTTCCGGGATCGTAGGCCTCATCGCCCGCGCACGGATGGACCGCCGCCATGTGCACTACATGCATATCGTTCAAGATTCCTGCCTTAATATCGGTTTGGAAATCGTGGCCGTTTACGGCGTCCCTCACCTCCTGACGTAGGGCCCAGGCGAGCACGCCGAAATACTGAAACGCCACAGTCGAGCGCAGCCCCTTACTTAACCCGTGAAGCTGCCACGGTTCGATGTGATCATCAGGAGGGGGAATGCTTGTGCAGAAAGTCCTCGAGTTGCGCCGCGGTGGGAGCGGAATCAGCAGCGCCCAAACCGAGCGTGGCGAAAGCTCCCGTGGCATTGGCGTAACGAGCAGCTTCGGGTAGAGATTGGTGGCGGCAGATTGCGGCGAGGAATCCCGCGGCAAAGCAATCCCCGGCGCCGGTGGTGTCCACGGGCTGCACCGCTATACCCGGGGATGTGAAGGCGCCCTCGGGTGATTCCACGTAACACCCCCCCGCTCCTAGCTTGACGATAACGGACTTCACTCCGAATTCGCGCAGGCGGTGCGCGATGGCCGCAGGCTCAGATTCACCCGTGAGCTGCCTCCCCTCCTCCCGATTGGGGAAAATGAAGTCGGTGTAAGCCAAGGCAGGCTGAAGCGTCTTGAGCCACCGCCCACGAACATCCCAGCAAATGTTGATCGAGGTCGCGCACCCCAACGTGTGAGCTCGCTTGAATGCAGGGCCGAGGGATGCTTCGTCAAAGGCAGGCATGGCCAGCGCGCTGGCGTAATGGAAAATCCGGGATGCCTCCGCCGATCCCCAATCGAGGTTGTTACCGGAGAAGAGAGCGCTGACACCGCGCAGGTGGAGGAATCGACGCTCGCCAGTGCTCTCGACCAGGACAATGGACGTGGAAGTCTTCGCGCCGGGGAGTGTTGCCAGGCCCGCATCGTCAATGCCTTCGGCACGGACCCGGTCGCGCAGGAACTGGCCAAAGCGGTCATTGCCGACGGCACTGGCGATGCGGACCGATACTCCCAGGCGCGCCAGGGCGATCGCCGTGTTAATGCTGTTGCCCCCGGGGGCAAGCGCAACGTCCTCAAGCGGCTGACTTGTCCCCGAAGGCGCGAGTTCATTTACCGGCCGCGCCAGGACGTCGGCCACGGCGTTCCCCACGCAGTAGACTTCACAAGGCCCCTTCATAAGTGTTGCCTTGCCCGCACTGATAGCCGCGCTGAGCTGGGCCAAGCGCAGGAGGTCCTTTCCCCGGTCCAAGCATCCCCAGAGTCCGGCGGCTGATTATACGCGCCATCGCCAATCCGGCAAGACATCAATTTTCATATGGGTCGGAGATCGAATTGCTAGGACTATCTGCTCGCGCTTACCCGTCTCTAATGGAATCAGCTCGATAGGAGCGAGGGAGGTGGGCGATTTTTCGGCTGACTGGACTAGAAGTCCCTGATTTTCGAAGTCTTTAGCCGGTTCTTTGCTTGACGTCAAATTTTTCTGCGTGCTATGATGCAACGCCTTTATAATTTATCCTCATGCTGTCCTAGGTTGTTCTTCCCGAGATCGGAGTTCGGAAAGGTCAAAAGTACCCACCTTGGGGGCGCGAAGAGGAAGGTTCTGTCGGAGGAAACCCAATGCACGTTTTTACGATTGTCAGTCTAAGTGTGCTCACATTAATCCTGTCTTCTAGTTTTGCTCAAAAAGCACTACGAATGTTTCTCTCGGGCGCTTGGCAACTGCGCGGCGCTATCGGCAAAACGTTCGCAGCGGCCGTAGCGCTCCTGGCCGCGAGCCCTGCGGCGTTTGCAGCAGGCGGCGACGAGGCCGCCGCCGGAGAAGCCAATCTCAAGCTCCCCGATCTTTCTTCGGTGCAGTTTCTGGGCATCGACGGGCACAAGCTGTTGATGCTCGGCATCCTCTTTTGCATCTTCGGACTGCTCTTTGGATTGGTCATTTATACTGGTTTGAAGAACTTGCCGGTTCATCGCGCGATGGCAGAAATCTCCCAGTTGATCTGGGAAACCTGCAAAACCTACCTGATTACGCAGGGGAAATTCCTGCTATTGCTCTGGGTCTTCATTGCCGCCATCATCCTGGTCTATTTTAAGGTGCTGCTCGGATATCCAGCCCTCCGGGTGGGGATTATCCTCTTCTTTAGTCTCGTAGGAATCGCCGGCAGTTACGGGGTGGCGTGGTTCGGCATTCGCGTAAACACGTTCGCCAATTCCCGCACGGCATTTGCCAGCCTGCGCGGCAAGGCCTTTCCCATTTTTCAGATTCCCCTTCGGTCCGGCATGAGCATCGGGATGATGCTGATCAGCGTCGAACTCCTGATGATGCTCATCATCCTTCTCTTTATCCCCGGCGAATATGCCGGGCCCTGCTTCATCGGGTTCGCCATCGGCGAGTCTCTTGGCGCGGCGGCCCTCCGCATCGCCGGCGGCATCTTCACCAAGATCGCTGACATCGGTTCCGATCTTATGAAGATTGTGTTCAAAATCAAAGAGGACGACGCGCGCAACCCTGGCG
>Ga0181520_10012976_pt1 | contig 10604 bp, 10 predicted proteins | sample PEATcosm2014_Bin_29_FD_132451 | JGI IMG/M metagenome (GOLD analysis project Ga0181520, IMG submission 132451) | Peatland microbial communities from MTU Mesocosm Facility, Houghton, MI, USA - PEATcosm2014_Bin02_30_metaG | ecosystem: Environmental > Terrestrial > Soil > Wetlands > Peat | place...
AAAACTAAAAACTGACAACTGACAACTGACAACTGAAAACTGACGCTAAACCGGCGGCAGCGCATCGACAATGGGCACTCCAGGCGGCGGAGTGAAGCGGAAGGTTTCAGCGGGAATCGGCGCGTTGGGCTGCTCGGCGGTAAAGCTGAAGCGGGTCAGCGCGCCGTCGGCTTCTTCGATCTCGATGGCGGTGATGGTTCCGTCTGCCTTGATAGTCAGCGTGAGCTGTGCGACGCGCTTCTCCTGGCCTTTCGGCTGGCCGGTTAGGGTGAACTGGCCGTTTGAAGCCGTCGCCAGTTTCAGGCCGGTCAACTCCTTTTCCAGCTCGGTGTGGCCAAGCAGAAAGCGCAGCGGCGAGCGCAGATCGTCAAGCTCTTTGGCCGGGATGCGCTGCACTTGAGAGTCGCCGCGCGCATAGAACCAGGCGTAGCGGCCATCGAGCAGGAAGAGCTTGCCGGCGGGCTGAGTGTACTCCCAGCGCATCCGGCCTGGTTTGACGAGCAGCAGCGTACCGCTCTCCGCGCGGCGCATTCCCATGCCTTCGTAGCTTTCCGTGAAGCCTGTTTTGAGCGAGCGCAACTGGTTGTAGTGGCGATCGACGCGCTGGGCGATTTCATACACGTTCGGCACCTGCGCGGACGGCGAACGTTGTTGAGCAGAAAGCCCGGTAGATAGCAGAAATAGAACTGCGAGGAGAATCAGGAAAGAGTGTGCGATTTGGCAAGAAGATGGGTGAAATTGGCTATTTTGGGAGCATTTTTGGCCAGAAACGGGCCAAAAATCGGGGTTTGCCGCTACTGATTTGTCAACAGTTAAAAAATGTAACCTGCTGAAATCATGATAGTTAGAGAAAACCATCGGGCGAAATTTGGCGTCCAGTGGGTGGGGGGGGGGGGGGGTACGAAAGAAAAATGGCATTGGAGGAAGGATTTTTGGCGGGCGAGATGGGAGGTTTTGCTCCATCCTTCTATTGTGCTCGCGGAGATGGAAAAAGAGTGCATTGTGAACGAAACTCATGAAAAACATTCTAAAGTGAAGGGCCTGGATTAATTCGCTGGCATTTGCAGCCGACAGGAGTTGTTCCTGAGGACGGAACAAAAATGATATTTGAGGGGGACGGAGCGGGTTGTGGGAATCAATTTAGCGAGTTGGCGGCTGCTGCGCGGACATTGCAAGTTGGCGAGTTGGCGGCTGCTGTGCTGCTTGACAAGTTAGTGAGTTGGCGTTGACTGCGCGGCGGAGAGAAACCAGCCGCCGCGCTGCCAAGCCCTGCTCAAGCTTATTGAACCAGTTGAGTGCAGTTCGTTCCGCCGGTGGGGTCGGACTTGATGCCCGCGTCGTCGGCGCAGAAGCCTATATCGCCGGTTCTACCCAATGTCTGCGGCACAGCGGTAATGGTATAGCTAGTGACGCGGTCAGTGCCTCCTGCCGTCACCTTGGTGCAATTGCCGATGGAAAAGACATAGCCATCCTTGTAGCCGGAGGCCAGATCGCTCTTGAGCAGTTGCGCCGCGGCGGGCGTCGGCGCACCGGCGCTCGGCTCACCGCCCAAAGCCGCTAGCGAGCAGGTGTACCCGAGCGACCCGTAGTTCTGCATATACAAACTCTCGGCCATCTGGATGGCCTGAATCGACTTCATCGCTGAAATCCGGTTACCATTTTTGCGGATGGAGCCGACGGTTGGGATGGCCAGCAGAGTAAGGATCACGATGATCGACATAACGATGAGCAATTCCATCAGGGTAAAGCCGTTTGGTTCGACGGCGCGGCGGCGGCGAGAGATCCATTTCTTGCAATTCATCATGATTTCCATTCCTCTGCGGGCGGCTTGCACGCACCACCCCATCCGAGAAAATCCTACAACGTATGGACGCGAAAGGGAAATGAAATGCTCGAAGAGCAGGTGGAGAGGTTGACAAGTAACGAAGTTTACAGGGGATGAACCTTGATTCACTTGCCCACCTGTTAACCACCTTTAAGGAATCTCTGAACAAATGGAAACGAATCGGAAACTTCTTTGCCTACGCCTTGTTTTTCAGCGCGCGATGGCCGATATCGCGGCGAAAGTACATTCCTTCGAAGTGCACCCGTTGGATGGCCTCATAGGCGCGGTCGAGCGCCTGTTTGAGCGACGGCGCAACGGCGGTGACGCCTAATACGCGACCTCCGGCGGTGACGACCTGGCCATCTTTGAGCGATGATCCGGCGTGGAATACCTGGACATCGGTGAGTTCGGCCGCCTTGGCCAAGCCGGTGATCGGCAGGCCGGTTTTGTAGCTGCCGGGATAGCCAGAGGAACTGGCCACAACGCAGGCTGATGCGCCCGGAGTCCAGCGCAACTCTTGCTCGGCCAGTTTGCCATCGACGCAGGCTTCCAGCACGCCGACCAGATCGCTCTCCAGACGCATCAAAATGGCTTGCGTCTCTGGATCGCCAAAGCGGGCGTTGAACTCCAGGACCTGTGGTCCTCGCGGGGTCATCATCAACCCGCAATACAGCACGCCTACAAACGGCGTACCCTCCTCAGCCATGCCGCGCACTGTCGGCTCGGCAATGTGGCGCAGAATCCATTCAGTCATTGCTGGGTCGAGCAGGTCGTCGGTCGAGTAGACACCCATGCCGCCGGTGTTGGGTCCGGTGTCGCCCTCGCCGATGCGTTTGTGGTCCTGCGCCGGCGCGAGCGGAATCACGTTTTTTCCGTCGCTGAGGCAGAGGAAGCTGATCTCGTCGCCCTCCAGAAACTCCTCGAAGAGAACGTGCGGCTCTTTTTTGCCGAGCAGACGGCCGCTCAGCAACTCCTGTGCGGTCTCGATGGCCGCGTGGCGCGAATTGCAGATGATGACGCCCTTGCCGGCGTGCAGTCCGTCGGCCTTGACCACGATCGGCGGATGAAAGAAGTCGATGGCCTTTTCGATTTCAGCCGCGCTGGTGCACACCGCGTAATTGGCGGTTGGGATATTGTGCCGCTGCAGAAAGCGCTTGGCAAATCCCTTGCTTGACTCAAGCATGGCCGCGGCTCGCGTGGGACCAAAGACTCGCAGGCCGCGCTGTTCGAGCGCATCCACCACGCCCAGCGAGAGCGGCAGCTCCGGCCCAACGATGGTCAGCGCGGGCCGCTCGGTCTCGACCAGCCGTACCGTAGCATCCACATCGGCCAGATCGACCGGCACGCAGCGAGCCAACTCCGCCATGCCGCCGTTGCCGGGAGCGCAAACCACTTCGGCAACCCGTGGACTGCGCTTGACCGCCCAGGCCAGCGCATGCTCTCGGCCACCCGAACCTAAAATCAAAATTTTCATCTTCGTTCCTTTTCTTTCTTCGATCTGGAGCAGAGGTTCCGGAAGTTCGCGCCCGATCAACCGCGCATTGATGGATAGGAAGGCAATCCTGCAAAGCAGCTTGCTCCGGTCAGCCCATCTTCAAAAAAGCCATGCGGAGGCTACGTAACTCACTCGGTTGGAGCCGGCGGCTTGCGGACCATGGCGGCGGGAAACTGGGAGTTCAACAGATTGTCGATCCAGCAGTAACCGGCTTTCCAGACGCGCTGGCGCGCATCCGCGCTCCACTCCAGCGTGCGCACGCAGATGCCGTCTTCAAAGCGGTATCGTGTGCCCCAAAAGAGAATATGTTTGGTCCGCTGCATCTCCACATTCTTCCATTCTTCGGGAATGATCCACGGAAAACCATCCACATGATCGATCAAATAATCCAGGGCATTGGCGTTCACCATTGTCCCATCGAATTCCTTCAGTGCTTCCAGCACCTTTTCGCCCTGCATAACGCCCTTGCGCTGCCCCTCGGGCAGATAGAGTTCAATCTGCGGCTTGTGCGGAGTCCAGCCGAGGAAGCCGCCTCTGATGTGCTCGATGACTTCAAAGCCGCCCGGCACATGGACCGGGTCGGCATCGAGATCAATGCCGTAGGATTTGACGGTATCCCTGAAGCGCATGAATATCTTTCCTTCCTAAACAGACAGAATACAACAACGCATGGCTATTCCGTACCGGCCGGTAATTCTCAAAATGTTCTCACCTCGATCGCCCTGGCTGTTATCCTTGAAGGGTGATTTTGCCCTCGATACATACGCGGATTGCAGTTGCGGGACTGGCGATGTCAGTTTGCCTCGCCGCCTGCCACAAGGAAGAACAGGCTGTGGTTGGTGTTGCCCAGACCGCGGTCAGCGCCGAGCAGAAGGCGCAAGCCGCGTCCCAGGCCGCCGCCGCTGAGCGCGACCGGCAGCGCGCCGCGCTGGCCCTGATTCCGCTGCCCACCAAGAGCATGTATGTGGATGTGCATGAGCCGGGCGCATGGGCCAATCCATTTCTTTCGGTGGACGCCGAGAACTTTACGCTGCGCATTACCCTCAGCGACGCCAACCCCAGCACGGTCGGCCAAGGCACGATGCTGCGCCCCGAGGCCGCCCGCCGCCAGGAGATTCAGCTTCGCCCTGCTGACCTGGCCAATGCGGTTGTCGCGCTGCCGTCTGGCGCCTGGCGCTATGGGCGCGTGATCGCCGTCGCCGAGTCGCCGCTGGCCGCAGCCAAAGACCGGCCCAAACTGCGCCGCAACATGGAAGCCGCCATCCAGCAACTGAACGACCTCGGTCTGGTTGTTGAGGAGTGGCCCACGCGCTAGGCAATGATCAACCCCCAGGATACGAAGCAGTAACGTCAGCCAACAGTGGCGCCGGCCATACCTTGAATGGCCAGAAGCAGATATGTCTTTTAAAGGCTGGGGTGATTGTTGTAGAGTGGACGGCGATGACCATGAACCCATCCGAGAGTCTTGAAGTGCAGGTGAGTGAGCTTGGTGCGCGGTTGCGCCGGCTGGAAGAGGCGCTGAGCCGGCAGGGCATCCTCTCTAAAGATTTTGTACAGCAACCCGTTACGGAAGACGCGAGCGCAGTGCAGGCTCGCGCGCCGGCGGCGCCTTGGACGGCAGCGCTTGAGGGCAGGAAAGAGAGCGACAAAGCTGGCCCTGCTGCTTCGCTTCAGCCGCCGTCCCGGCCTGTTGCGCTACCCAGCTTTGGTTACGCGGCGCCGGTCGCGGACAAGGATGAGCGATCGCTTGAGAACCGGATCGGCTCGCAGTGGTTTAACCGCATCGGCGTTCTGGCGGTATTGATCGCCATGGCGTGGTTTCTCAAGCTGGCTTATGACAACGGTTGGATTGGACATTGGATTGGCCCGTCAGGGCGGGTATTGATTGGTCTGGTTGCCGGCGGAGCGTTGATCGCCTGGTCAGAGCGCTTCCGCGACCGCGGCTACGCGATCTTTTCTTATTCATTGAAGGCGGTGGGGAGCGGCACGCTCTATCTCTCGCTGTGGGCGGCGTTCTCGTTGTACCAATTGATTCCGCCGGGTGCGGCGTTTGTGGCGATGATCGCGGTGACCGGGCTGATCGGATTCATGGCCTGGGCGCAGGATGCGGAGCTGCTCGGCCTATATGCCATCGCCGGCGCGCTCAGCACGCCGCTGCTGGTTTCAACCGGCGAGAACCATGAAGTTACGCTCTTCAGCTATTTGCTGGTGCTGAATGTGGCCATGCTGGTGCTGGTTGCGCTGCGTCCCTGGTCGCGGCTGCTCTTTGCGGCCTTTGCGGGCACGGTCATTTTCGTTTTGGGTTGGTGGTCGGAGTTCTATAGCGACGCTCAGTTTGCGCGCACCACATTTTTTGTAGCGATCTTCTTCCTGATCTTCGCCATTGCGCCGCGCTTGGTGCGGGTGGATTTGGAGGACGATGCGCCCCACTCCGCATGGGACAATCTGGCGCTGGTGGCGCTGCCGGTCCTGAACGCAGCTTTCGGATTCATTGCCTTCTACAATCTGCTTGATGTATTGAAGAGCGATTGGGCGGAGGCTTTTTTGGCGGTGGGCTTTGCCGCCTTTTATCTTTTCATGCTGCAGTTGCCCGCGCAGAGAGGCTTGCGCAAGAGCCCTCGACTGCTGACGGATTTGCACCTGACGGCGGCGGTGGTCTTTTTGACCATTGCAATTCCACTCAAGGCGCAGGGCCGTTGGTTGACGATTGGCTGGCTGGCCGAGGGCGCGGCGCTATTGTGGATGGCCAGCCGGGCGCGCTTGCGGCTACTGCTGGCGCTGGCGCTGCTGTGCCTTTCGCTGGGCGTGGGGGCATTGCTGCTGGTGAATCCGCCGGCATCGACCATGCCTATTTTCAACGAGCGCTTTGGCAGTTATCTGGCGGGGATTGTGGCGTTGGCATTTACGGCTTGGGTTGCGCTGAAAGCCAGCAACGAACGAGATCAGAATGACTCAGGAAACTGGACAGCGATTGCCGCGGGAGCTGTGCTTGGGGTGAATGCTCTGATCCTGGTGGCCTTTGGCTGGGAGATTCATAGCTACTGGTGGGTGCTGCGCTGGACGGGCGACGGGAACCAATGGGATGCGTACCAGATGAGCGCGCAGTTCACTTACTCGCTTTGGTTCATGATCTATGGCGCGATTTTGCTGGGAGTGGGCTTTTGGCGGCGCTCGGCCTTTCTGCGCTGGCAGGCGCTGGTGCTTTTGGCCGGGACGGTGGTCAAAGTGTTTCTCTATGATATGAGCGCACTCAGTCAGGGTTACCGAATCCTGAGCTTCCTCGGCCTCGGCGTGCTGCTGTTTGCGGTCAGCTTTGTCTATCAGCGCGACTGGCTTAAACTGCGCGCCGCGAAGGGGGAGAACGATGAAGCTTAGCGCTGGACTTGCCTTGCTTGCAGTGGTTGCTACCTCGCCTGAGATCCGGTATTTCCAATACCAAAGGCCTCTGCCGGAAGCGGGGCAACGCGCAGGGCAGAGCTGTCTGATTCTTGATCCAGGCATTCTTCAGCACGCCGCGCCTGAGCTGGCCGATCTTCGCTTGTATCGCGATGGGGTTGAAACGCCATTCGTGCTGCGTACGGCTGCCGTTGCCGAAGGCGGAGAGAAGAGCATTCCCCCGCTGAATCTGGGGCGTCGCGATGGGCAGACCGTCTTTGACGCGAGCCTGCCCGAGGGGCAGTACAGCGATCTCAAACTCGACGTAACTGGCCAGAATTTCATTGCGACAGTCAAGGTGACCGGCAGCCAAACGGAAGCCGGGAGCGCCGAAACAACCGTTGGGTCGTATACCATCTTCGACTTGACCAGCCAGAAGCTGGGGCGCAGCACGGTTCTTCATCTGCCGGTTTCGGACTTTCGCTTTCTACACTTCCACATTCGCGGCCCACTTGAGCCGCAGAGCATCACTGGAGTTTCGGTGGAGCGGCTGCCGGCCACGCAACCCAGTTACCAAGCCATCGCAGAGAGCGCGCACTTCCAGCAGAAGGGCCATGCAACCGTTGTGGAATTCTCCGTGCCCGCGCATCTCGCCGTGGACCGGATTGTCTTCAAGGTAGGCGCTTCGCCGGTTCAGTTCAATCGCCAAGTGAGCCTCTCGGTTGAATCCATACCTGCAACGAAAGAGGGTGAGGCGATTCAGAGTCAGCGGCCAGTCGTCGCCAGCGGAAATCTGTTGCGCGTGCACGGAATGCAAAACGGCCAGCGCATCGACGAGGAGCATTTGGCCATCGACGCTCCGTGGGTAGACTCTAGTTTGTCGCAGAGATGGACGATCACCGTCGAAAACGGAGACGATGCTCCTTTGACCCTTGACTCAGCGCGTCTGGAGATGCTGGAACGGAGCCTTTGCTTTGAGGGCGCGGGCAGTGGAAGCTATACGCTTTACTATGGCGATCCGGCGCTCACCGCTCCGCGCTACGATTACGCGGCGTTCTTCACGCCTCAGGCCAATGCGGCAAAATTTGCAGCAGGCCCGGAGCAAGCGAACCCCGCTTACCAACCGCGCCCCGACGCGCGCCCATTTACGGAGAGGCATCCGGTTCTGCTGTGGGCGACATTGCTGCTGGTGATCGCATTGTTAGCTCTGGTTGCTCTACGCACGGCGAAGGGAATCAAGGCAGAGTGACGAAAAAAGCCGCCCAATGGCAATCGCTTCGGCTTCGGCAAATGGAGAACCGTTATAATCTCAGAGTATTCCCTCCGCGATGACCAACGCCGCCGCCCAAGCCCGTTACCCGCTTACTCAGGGCGTGAACCCGTGGCTGGTTACCGTCTCGGTGATGCTGCCGACCTTCATGGAGGTTCTGGATACGGCCATCGCGTCGGTGGCGCTGCCGTACATTGCCGGCAGCCTGTCGGCCTCGAACTCCGAGGCGACGTGGGTGCTGACATCGTATCTGGTGGCTAACGCGGTGATACTGCCCGCCTCGAACTGGTTTGCGCGGCGCTTTGGGCGCAAGCGCTTTCTGCTCAGTTGCGTGATCCTGTTCACCATCGCCTCGTTCTTTTGCGGCGCGGCGCCTTCGCTCGGGGTGATTCTGCTGGCGCGGGTGCTGCAAGGAGCAGGCGGCGGCGCGCTGCAACCACTTTCGCAATCGATTCTGCTGGAGAGCTTTCCGATCCAAAAGCGCTCGATGTCAATGGCCGCCTATGGCCTGGGAATCGTGATGGCGCCGGTTTTGGGGCCGACACTGGGCGGCTGGCTCACGGATACATTCAGCTGGCGATACGCCTTTTACATCAATATCCCGGTGGGCATTCTGGCGGTGATTCTGATCAGCCGCTTTGTGCATGACCCGCCGTACATCAAGAACGCCAAAGTCGGTCCCTTCGACAACATCGGCTTTGGCCTGCTGATGGTTTGGACCGGCGCGCTGCAGATTGTGCTGGATAAAGGCCAGGAGGATGATTGGTTTGGCGCGCTTTGGGTGCGCTGGGCGGTGGCTGCGCTGGTGACCGCGCTGGCGTTGTGGATCTGGCACTCGTGGACGCATCGCGACGGCCTGCTCGACCTGCATGTTCTGCGCGATCGAAACTTTCGGACGGGCTGCTTTCTGATTGCCATGCTGGGCATTTGCATTTACATCACCATCGCCATCCTTCCACTCTATTATCAGGAGGTTATGGGATACACGGCCTTTACCGCCGGGCTGGTGGTCTTTCCGCGCGGCGTCGGTTCGTTCGTCGGTTCGCCGGTGATCGGGATTCTCGGCTCGCGCATCGATCAGCGCAAACTGCTTTGCGCCGGCTTTCTGGGCTTTGGCGTCTGCTCGATGATCTTCGGCATGATCAATCTGGATATTGGCCCCTACACGCTGCTGATTCCCATCACCCTGACTGGCTTTGCACTGAGCTTTGTTTTTGTGCCGCTGGCCACGTTGAGCACTTCCACCATACCCCGCGAAGAGATGGGCAACGCCACCGGCCTCTTCAATATGCTGCGCAACATCGGCGGGTCCATCGGGATTTCGATGGCCACCACCGCGCTGATTCGCCGCGCCGCGCTGCACCAGAATGAGCTGGGCGCGCATCTGGGCGCGTCGAATATCGTCTTGCAGGAGAAGTCAAAATTGATTGCAGGTTATCTCGGCCATCGCATCGGCCCTGCCGCAGGAACGCACGGCTCAATGGGCATGATCTACGGCTTGATGGAGCAGCAATCGGCGCTGATGGCTTATGTGGATGTCTTCCGCTGGACGGCGCTGCTGGCGTTTTTTTGCGCCGCATCGGCGTGGTTGTTCAAGAAGCCCGCCCCACACGCCGCCCCGCCGCCTGGGGTGCATTAGAACGAAGTCAGCTCCAACTATCTACCGTTACGAAGCGATGAGTGGGCTTGTAGTGCGCCATCAGCATGCCGGCGGCTGCGACAGAAGGGCCGCGGTTGGCCGCGGGATCCAGATGGCCGCCGTCGTGCAATACGATGTTGGCTGCCAGGCCTTTACGGGTGAGCGCGTCGATCTTGCGCGTGAGCTGGCCGGCGATCGCGTCCGCCGAAGGGTTCACCCAGTCGGAGGTCATCACATTCCACAGCACTGAAGCCAAGCCCAGGCGTTTTGCCGTGCGCAGCACCGCTGGCCGGCGCGCGCCAAAGGGCGGGCGAAAGTGGCGAACAGGCGCGCCAGTGATCTGTTCCAACGTTTGATTGGCGCGCGTCAGTTCCTCTTCGATTCGGCTGGCCGAAGCCCATGCCAGATTCAGATGGCTCCAGGAGTGATTGCCGATGAGATGTCCCGCGGCGGCAATGCTGCGCACCAAGGCGGGCTCAGCCTGGGCGCGGCTACCCACAATGAAGAAGCTCGCGCGAATCTCATGGCTCGCCAATAGCTCCAGCAGGCGCGGCGTCCAGGTGGCGTTGGGACCGTCGTCAAAGGTGAGGGCCAACTCGCCGGGACGCGACGGCGCGATCAACGTAGAGCCGAAGAGTTGCGAACCAGGCCAATAAGCCGCATAGGCGCAGCCACCCGCTGCCAAGCCGAGACCGGCCGCCGCGCTGACTCCGGCTAGGATTCCATCCGTTAAAAGGGAAAACATTCTGCTTTCAGTTTGGCGCGTGGAGGGGTTGAAGAGCAAGTCGGGCTCAGGCGTATACTCGAATTGATCGGGCTGCATCCTGAGTTCCCGGAGCGGCACTGGAGGATCAATGAGCATCACCAACTTTCCTGGCGAAGGCGCTTCAGCCTCGACCAACCCATCCAATCCAAAAGTTACCATGCCCGCGCTCAGTGAGATGAAGCGGCAGGGCAAGGCCATCAGCGCGCTTACGGCCTATGATTACGCCACCTCCCG
>Ga0181520_10012977_pt1 | contig 10603 bp, 9 predicted proteins | sample PEATcosm2014_Bin_29_FD_132451 | JGI IMG/M metagenome (GOLD analysis project Ga0181520, IMG submission 132451) | Peatland microbial communities from MTU Mesocosm Facility, Houghton, MI, USA - PEATcosm2014_Bin02_30_metaG | ecosystem: Environmental > Terrestrial > Soil > Wetlands > Peat | place...
GCGTTCAAGCATCCGGAGATGGTGCGGCGAGTCATCGTGTCTGGCGTCGGATTCGGCCCCGTCAGCGTAGAAGAACAGAAGGCGATGTTGGCTCTGTCCGCCGACCGCCTTCCGAAGGTGTTCCGCAGCGACTACGATCGCGTGTCCCCCGACGGGGCCGAGCATTGGCTCACAATCTTCGAGAAGGTCAAGGCGATGTGGGCAAAGCCTGGATGGGGCATCTCGAAGCCGGAGTTGGCGACGATCCAGGCCCCGGTGCTCCTGTTTTTTGGAGATCGCGACTTTACGAGTATCGAAGAGGCGGCCACGATTTTTCACAGCATTCCGGGTGCGCAACTCTGCATCGTGCCAGGCGCCGGGCACGGCGCATTGCGGGAACGGGCGGAATGGCTGAATCCGGTCATTCTCGATTTTCTGGACAGGGAGTGAAACGGCAGGTCTCATAACCATGACTCACTCACTGCCCCAATCGCCGCTGTCCCTCTGGCTGGCGGAATACGGACCGTACGAACCCAGTCCGCCGCTCCAAGGCGATGCCACCGTCGATGTGGCCATCGTGGGCGGCGGTTTTACCGGCATCGCCACCGCCCACACCCTATTGAAAGAAGATCCGGCCCTGCGCGTGGCCGTCCTGGAGCACGAATACGTGGGCTATGGCGCGAGCGGCCGCAACGGCTCCTTCTCCATGACCGTGGTGGGCCTGGGCATCGGGCCGACCGCCATGCTGAAGGGCAAGCCGTTCGTGCGCGCAGCCCACGCCTACATGGAGCGCGCCGTCGACGGACTCGAATCCCTGATCCGCGACAACCAGCTTCAATGCGATTACATCCGCCCCGGCTTTCTGCGCATGGCCACCACGCCGGGCTACGTCAAACGCATCCGGCACGATATCGATCTGGTGAATGAGTTGGGCATTCCAGGCATCCAGTGGCTGGATCGCGACGCCGCGCGCGCCAAGGTCGATTCCGAGTTGTACCTGGGCGCCTGGTGGGAACCGCGGCTGGGCCTGCTCAACCCGGCCAAGCTGGTGCGCGAGGAGAAGCGCCTGGCCATGGCGCGCGGCGCGCAGGTCTACGAACACACACCCGTCCTCGAAATCCAGCGCGGCGCGAAGTTCATTCTGCGCACGCCCGGTGGCACTGTCGCCGCCGAAAAAATGGTCCTCGCCACCAACGCCTACTCGCATCTTCTTCCCGAGTTGAAGAACCGGCAGGCGCCCGCGTGGACTTACATGATTGTCACAGAGCCCCTCAGCGACCGGCACTTTGCGCAGATCCGCTGGCAGGAGCGCAACGGCGTGGAGGACGCCCGCAACCTGATTCACTATTACCGCATCACGCCGGACAATCGCCTGGTCATGGGCGGCGGGCCGGTGGGCCTCAGCTCCGGCGCGAACATGGATGTGGATTCGAGCGAACCCATCTGGCGCCATTTGGAAGAGCACACTCGCCTGCTCTTCCCCGCCCTGAAGGATGTGGAGATCACGCATCGCTGGGGCGGCCCGTTTTCCGTGACCCTGGATCTCACGCCGGCGGTCGGCTATCTGGGCGACCGGCGCGCCGTTTATAGCCTCGGTTGCATCGGCCACGGCGTCTCCACCACGCACCAGAATGCCATTACGCTGACGGATCTGCTGATGGAGCGCCAGACGGAGAACACGGCGTGCCCATTCGTGAACCGGCGCGTCATTCCCTGGCCGCCGGAGCCCCTGCGCAGCGCCGCCGCGCACGCCATCCGGGCCTATCTGCGGATCGAAGATTGGGCGTATGAGCGGAAGATGGCGAAGTTCCCCGCCGCCTGAACGCCCGTTTCATGTACAATTAAAATAATCTTATGATCACCCGATCCATCTCCGAAGCGCGCCGGCAGCTCGGCAAGTTGATTGAGATGGCCCGCCAAGGCCAGGATGTCGTTATCATCAAGGACTCGAGGCCCGTGGCAGCGCTGCGGCCGATCGACGATACCGACCTGGATCTGGCGCTGGAACTGACCGACGCGCAGGTAGAGCGCCTCTGGAAATGGTCCGAGGCGCAGCCCTCAAAAACATTCAATTCCCCGGAAGCGGCCGTGAAGTATCTCAAGAAAGAGTTCAAGAAAGTCGATGAAGATCGTCTTAGAGGAGGAATTCCTCCGACGCAGCCGCGGCGTCAGCGCGGAGGAACGCTCCGCCGTCCTTGACGTCCTCGCGAATCTGCGAGCGGTCCTATCCAATCCGCGGCAGCATACTGGCTTGGGCGTCAGAAAGCTGCATCCGTCCGAGCTGTGGGAAGTGCGCGTCGGCCTGAAGTTGCGCGCCCTTTTCTTTCACAAGAACAATTCAGCCCTCTTCGTTTTCCTGGGCACCCACGACGAAGTGCAAGCCTTCCTTCGCCACTACAAGCGCCCGCCGCTGCACTGACCGGACACAATCCTACGGCGCCGCCATCCCCATAAACTTCGCCAGGTCCGCCTTGAGCTTCTCCAGCGCTGGCTTGTACGTGTACATCATGTGGCCGGCCTCGAAGAAGCCCATGCTCACGTGATTGCGCAGCGTCGGATCGAGCCCCAGGTGGTCGAACGTATATTCGGTGGCGAAGAACGGCGTGGCCAGATCGTAATGCCCGTTGGCCACGAAAACCTTCAGGTCGCGGTTCTGCGTCATGGCCTCCCGCAGGCTATCCGACACGTTGACATAGCGATTCTCGTAGTCTCCCCAAGTCCACGGATGCACGCGCCCCGTCAGGATCTCGTATTGCAAGTCGCTCTCCCACTTCAACTCCGCGCGCACGTATTGGTTCCATGCCGCGGTAAACGGCGCATACACGCTGGCGTAACTGGGATCGTAGTCCGGGGAGGCGCCGGTCGGGTCCAGGTCGATGCCCTCCAGACGGCTGTCGTAACGGCCCACGGTGCGGCGCTCGTCGCGCAGCAATTCCTTGGTGAAGCGGAAGATCGGCACGCGCAGATTGCTATCGTCGATGAACTTGGCGGAAAGTCCCGTCAGGCGCGCCAGCTTCTGCGCGGTCTGGGCGCGCTCTTCGCTCGAGATGGCATCGCCTTTCATCAACGCCAGGCTGTAATCGTGCGCGGCGTACTGCTCGCTCTCCTCCAGCGCCTTGCTCTGGCTGGCCATCAGGTCCGGCGGCAGTTTCTTGTGATACCACGCGGTGGCCGTGTAAGTGGGCAGGAACAGAATGTAAGGCAGGTCGTTGCCCCGGTCGAAACTGATGGTTCCGAAGTTCAACACCGCCGAGATCAAAATGACGCCGTTCAGCGCGTAGCCCATGCGCTGCTGCAGATAGCCGGAAAGGTTCGCCGCGCGCGTGGTGCCGTAGCTTTCGCCGGCCAGGAATTTGGGCGACGTCCACCGGCTGTTGCGCGTGGTGTACAGCCGGATGAAGTCGGCTACCGACTCCAGGTCGCCATTGATCCCGTGGAAGTTCTTGGCATCCTGTTCCGGAATCGCGCGGCTGAATCCGGTCGACACCGGGTCGATGAAAACCAGGTCGGTAAGGTCCAGGATGGAATACTCGTTGTCCACCAGTTTGTAGGGCGGCGGCAGCGCGTTACCCTCGGGGTCCATCGCCACGCGCTTGGGTCCCAGCGCGCCCAACTGCAGCCACACCGACGACGATCCTGGTCCGCCGTTGAAGGCGAACGTCAGCGGCCGCTTGGTGGTGTCCGGCATGTCGTCCTTGATATAAGCGATGTAGAAGATGCTGGCGGTGGCCGTGCCGTCTTCCTTCTTGAGCAGCATGGTTCCGGCGGTGGCCGTGTATTTCACGTCTTTGCCGCCGATCTGAATGGTGTGCTTGGTCTGCGAGACCTTTTCTTCAGGCGGCTTCTTGTCTTCCTTGCCCTTCTCCTCCTGCTTCGCCGGGGCTGGCGGACCCGAAGCTTGTGGTGGCTGCGCGCAGGCCGCCGCGCAAACCAGTATCGCCGCTCCCGACAACATGTATCGATGCATAAGCCACGATTGTAATGCACGAATCGAGCGGTGTGGTGACTCCACTCACAGACCACCGAAGAAAGAAGCGTTGGTGAAATCACAGACGAGACGCGGGCCGAGAGTCGACGCAGCGGGTCCGGCGACGGGCCGCACGGTCGAAAACCCAGCGTAGGTTATTAAAAACTGGAGGGCTGCCAGCGGGGCTAAAGCCCCGCGCGGACTAAAGTCCGCCCTCCAATTCTCGTGACCAGATGGTATCCTCGGAAGAGTGGGTCTTCACGGAAATCAACCTTGAAAATCGGTTTTGTCAGTTTGGGCTGTCCCAAAAACCTGGTGGATAGCGAAGTCATGATGGGCCAGCTTGTGTCGCGCGGACACGAGCTGACGCCGCATCCGGACCAGGCCGAGGTGTTGGTGGTGAACACCTGCAGCTTCATCGATCCCGCCAAGCAAGAGTCGGTGGACACCATCCTGGAGATGGCGGAATACAAGAAGATCGGCCGCGCCAGGAAGCTGATCGTGGCCGGATGCCTGGTGGAGCGCTATCGCGGCGACATCCGCCGGGACATGCCGGAGGTGGATGCGCTCATCGGGACCAACGAACTGGAACGCATCGTGGGCCTCTGCGAAGGCTGGGCCCATGGCTGTGGCGACGACGGCGGCGCGGACCCGGCACCCGCGTATCTCTACCACGACCTGACGCCGCGCGTGCTGGCCACGCCGGGCCACTACGCTTACATCAAGATCGCGGAGGGCTGCGATCATCCCTGCACGTTTTGTGTGATCCCGCAGTATCGCGGCGAGTTCCGCAGCCGGCGCTTCGAATCGGTGATTGCGGAAGCCACGCGGCTTTTCCGGCAGGGCGTGCGGGAAATCAACCTGATCGGGCAGGACACTACTTGCTTTGGCGAAGACCTGGGCATCCAGGACGGGCTGGCGCTGCTGCTGGCGCGCCTGGCGCAGATCGAAACGGCGCGCGAGAAGTGGATCCGGTTTCTGTACGCGTATCCCAACAAGGTGACGCAGAGGCTGCTGGACACCATGGCGGCGCACGATGCGTTGGTGAAATACATCGACATGCCGCTGCAGCACTCGAGCGCGGCGGTGTTGAAGCGGATGAAGCGCGGCGCATCCGGCGACATTTTTCTGAAGCTGATCGAGCGCATCCGCCGCACCATTCCGGGCGTGGCCATCCGGACCAGCTTTATCGTGGGCTTTCCCGGCGAGACGGATGGCGATTTCGAGGAGTTGTGCGGGTTCGTGAAGGCGGCGGACTTCGACCGGCTGGGCGTGTTCTCGTATTCCGACGAAGACTCGAGCGGCAGCTATGGGCTGGATGGGAAGGTGGACGCGCGCACCATCTACAATCGCAAGCGGCATTTGATGGCGGTGCAGCGCAAGATCGCGCGGGCGCGCAATCGGAGGCTGGTGGGATCGGAAGCGACGGTGCTGGTGTCGGGCGTATCGGCGGAGACCGATTTGTTGTGGGAAGGGCGCATGGCTACGCAGGCGCCGGAGATCGACGGCGTGACGTTGATCAACGATTTTGAGGGTGGAGAGCCGCGTCCGGGGCAGATGCGGCGGCTGCGGATTACCGAGGCGAACGATTACGATTTGGTAGGGACGCTGCTGGGGGGTGGTGAGGAGCGCGGGGGCGATTCGCACGCTACTCTGGTACAGATTGGGGCGGCTATATGAGGTGCCCTATTTGCAAGAAGGAAGTCAAGGTGGGCGACCCTGAAGCTCCGTTTTGTTCGGAGCGCTGCCGCATTATCGATCTGGGGAATTGGGCTTCGGAGAAATATGTGATCTCGAGTCCGGCGCGGCCGGAGGAGTTGCGCGGCGGGGATGACGATGAGGGGGGGTAGCGAAGGGGGCGGCCTGAGAGGCCGCCGCAGGCCGTGGGCCTGCCCCACTATCGTCTCCACATGGTTTGGGTGCGGGTACGCGCCAAAGGCTCCGGGGACGGTTGGCTCGGCTGCGGCGATCGGGATCGCGATTCTGATCGAATGGTACGCGGGTTGGAGACCGGTGGAGTTTGGCGCGCTCGCTCTGGTGGTGTCGGCTCCCGCCATCTGGGCGGCGGGTGAAACGGCCCGGCAGGCTGGCGTGAAGGACCCGCAGTTTGTGGTGGTGGATGAAGTCGTCGGGCAGTGGCTGGCGCTGGCCGGCGTGCGCGCGCTGAATTGGAAGGCTTGGCTGGCGGCCTTTGTGCTGTTCCGTTTGTTCGATATCTGGAAGCCGTTTCCCGTGCGCCAACTGGAATCGTTGCCTGGCGGCTGGGGTATTGTGGCCGACGATCTGATGGCGGGCGTGTATGCCGCACTTGTCTTATTTCTGGCAGGATGGTTCAATCTTTATTAAATATGGCTATTCGGAGATCGGCTGACGGCCGTCCGCAAATCGCGCAGGTCAAGCCCGCGGCCGCCATTGCGGGTGGGGAGTTGTACATTCAGGGGAAGGGTTTTGCCAAGACGGACCGGCCGCGCGTGACCATAGGAGACGTGGCGGCGCCGGTGGTGATCGGCTCGCATACGCTGGTGATCGCGCGGGTGCCGGAGGGCGCCGCCGCGGGAGAGTTGGTGGTCGCCAGCGGAAACCAGTCGAGCGAAGCGTGGACCTGCGACATCGGCTTCCCCATCGCCGACAATTTGCACCCAGTGGCCAATCCGGCCGTGGATGCGTTCGGCAACATCTACACCACCTTCAGCGGGTCGCGCGGGCAAAAGGCCGACGTGGCTGTGTTCAAGATCGATTTGAATTACAATCTGAAGCCGTTCATCAAAGACATGATGAACGCCACCGGCCTGGCGTTCGACCGCAACGGGCTGCTTTATGTTTCCAGCCGGCACGATGGCGCGGTGTACCAGGTAACGCCCAACGGCAATGCCAGCACGTTCGTGGAGGGCATGGGGGTGGCCACCGGCTTGGCCTTCGACCCGGACGGCAGCCTGTACGTCGGCGACCGCCAGGGAACCATTTTCAAGATCAGCCCCGGCCGCCAGATTTTCGTATTCGCCACGCTGGAGCCTTCCATCGCGGCCTATCATTTTGCGCACGGCCCGGATGGATATCTTTACGTCGCCGGCCCCACCACCTCCAGCTTCGATTGCGTGTATCGCGTTTCGCAGAAGGGCGAGGTGGAAATCTACTATCGCGGCTTAGGGCGTCCCCAGGGCCTGGCGTTCGACGATGAAGGCCGCCTGTACGTAGCGGCTTCGCTGGCCGGCCGGAAGGGCGTGGTGCGCATCGGTACGAACCGCGAAGCCGAGTTGTTCGCATCCGGACCGGGCATCGTGGGGATAGCTTTCACGCCTTCGCGCTCGCTGGTGCTGGCCACCACCAACGCGCTGTATCGCGCGGATGTGGGCATCAAGGGCAGGCCGCTCTCCTAACCCGCGATGACCGCCGAAATCATCGCAGTCGGCTCCGAACTGTTGACGCCGCAGCGCGTCGATACCAACTCGCTGTTTCTCACCGATCAGCTTAACGGGCTGGGGGTAGAGGTGGTCACCAAGTCCGTCATCGGCGACGATTTGAATCGCCTGGCGGACGCCGTGCGCCGCGCGGTGTCGCGTTCGGAAATCGTGATCCTTTGTGGGGGCTTGGGGCCCACGGAGGACGATCTGACGCGCGATGCGGTGGCTGCCGCGCTCGACCGCAAGTTGATCTACCACCCTGAAATAACCGAGGTGCTGGAGCAGCGCTTCGCGCAACTCAAGCGCAAGATGGTGGAGGTCAACAAGCGGCAGGCGTTCCTTATCGAAGGCGCCGAGATGCTGCCCAACGAGCGCGGCACCGCTCCGGGCCAATGGATCGCGGAGTCGGACGCGCACGTGATGCTGCTGCCCGGTCCGCCGCACGAGATGAAGGCCATGTTCACGCGGCATTGCCTGCCGCGCCTGGCGCGCATCGTGCCGCGGCAGGTTATCCGCACGCTGGTGCTGCGCGTGGCGGGGATGCCGGAGTCGGATCTGGATCAACTGATTGCGCCGGTTTACAAGAAATACGACAACCCCACGACGACCATCCTGGCGGCGGCTGGCGACATTCAGATTCACCTGCGTGCGCGGTGCTCGACGGAGGGAGAGGCGGCGGCGTTGCTGGTGGAAGTGGGCGGGCCGATCGAGTTGCTGCTGGGCGAGCGCATCTACTCGCGCAACGGCCAGTCACTCGAAGAGGTGGTGGGAGAGATGCTGCGCGAGCGGCATAATACGCTGTCGGTGGCGGAAAGCTGCACGGGCGGCTTGCTAGGCGAGCGCATCACGTCGGTGGCCGGCAGTTCGGCGTACTTCCTGGGCGGCTTCATCACTTACGCCAGCCGCATGAAGGTGGAGTGGCTGGGGGTGCCGGAGGACATCATCGCCCGATGCGGCGCGGTCAGCAAGGAGACCGCCGAGGCCATGGCGCTGGGCGCGCGGCGGCGCACCGGGTCGACTTATGCGCTAGCTATAACTGGCGTGGCGGGGCCGGATGCAGGCGGCGAGAAGGCGCCCGTTGGGACGGTCTACGTGGGGCTGGCGGATGCGGCCGGGTGTTCGGTGCTGCACCGGCAGTTCATTGGCGACCGCACGCGGATTCGGCAGTTCGCGACGCAGATGGCGCTGGATATGCTGCGGCGAAGGATTGGGCTGTAGGGGTGGCAGACTTGGCGGCAGGTCAACTAGCAATTTGATCATTAGTTTGATCCTCCTTTCCGCCTCGAACGGAAGGCCCGGCCCCGAGCCGGGCTTTTCCGATCGAAGCTCCGGTGCTTCTTTCGAGAACCCGTTCTTCCGATCTCCAGACGGCGCTGGTTTCTCTATATTCCGGTGGCAACACAGGCTGAAGCCTGTGCTACCTGCACGAACGCGCGGATCAGCGGATGCGGCTTACCCGCTTCCGACGACAACTGCGGCTGAAACAACGTGGCGATGAAGAAGGGATGCTCGGGCAGCTCAGCTACCCGGATGTCTCCGTTTTCCGAAAAGCCCGTGAGTGCCAGTCCGGCGGCCTCCAGCGCCTCGCGGTACGCAGGGTTCACTTCGTAATTGCAGAAGTATCGCTCGGAGACTTCGTCGCGCCCGTAGATCTCCCAGATGCGCGTGCCGCGGCGCAGGCGGATGGTCGCCGCGCCGTGCAAGTTGGGAGCGCCTGCCGACCTGTCGGGCATGGGACACGCCACCGCGGTAATCAGCAGGTTCGAGGAGTGCACGCCGTGCTCGGCCGAGTCGGCGTCCGCAAGTCCCATCACGTTCCGGGCATACTCTAACAGAGTATGTTGGAACCCGCCTCAAGTGCCGATCAGCGGCCAGCGCTGGGTGCGCGCGAAACGGATGGCCGCGAAGGCGCCTTCCATGCTGCGGTATGGGCTGCCCGACGCGATGAACAGTCCGTCGTAATTGCGCAGGATCTTGTCCGCGTCACGCGCCGCGCAGGCGGTAGCGACCCATTTCGAATCCATTTGGATGGCCAGCGACGCGGCCGCGTGCTGTAGCGAGCGGTTGATGGCGTGATGCGTTTCGTATTCCGGATTGAAATCGCCGATAATGGCGATGCGAGCGGTGCGTACTGCGTCGTTCATGGGGCCTGCCGTCATGTTATCGGCTCGGCAGGGCGATTTGCAACCTTCGAAGAAGCACCGCAGGGCGGGCCTGAGAGGCCGCCGATCGGGTAGGAGGGGCCTCGCGGCCCCGTCCTCCCACACCACCGTACATACTTGGCGTATACGGCGGTTTCGTTTAATGTTGGAACGGGTCATATTTGGTGACCAAGGACACGAGTCCCTGAGTGTGGAACCACCGGGTCGACAAAGCGCGGTGAACCGGGGGACAACTGGCCAAACGCCACGGCCCTTTGCCCGAACTGCCCACTTTGCTTGCCGAGGCCGCCGAGACGCCCAGCGACCGCAGTAGCGCGGCGATGGAGGCGCCTCGTTTGCGCTGCTTGAGGCGGTAACAACGCAGTTTGCGCCGAATCCACTCGTCCAGGCATTGGAGTTCAAACCGACAGGCCGCATGGCGGTAGTAGGTTAGCCATCCCTCCAGGAACGAGTTGAGTTCGACGATGACCTGCGCCAGACTCACACCCCGAGCCCGGCGAGTGATCTGCCGGATCTTCTCCTTGGCGCGATTTACGCTTTTGGGAGAGATCCCGAGTTTGCCGTTCAAAAGCAGCCGATGACCGAGGAACTTACGTTCCCCGACCGGAGCGACGGCGCTCTTTTCGCGGTTCACCCGCAACTGGAGTTTCTCTTCCAGAAACCGGGTCACCGATTGCATCACGCGCTGCCCCGCCGCCAACGACCGCACGTAGATATTGCGGTCGTCGGCATAACGGCAGAAGCGATGTCCCCGGCTTGCCAGCAATTGGTCGAGATCGTCCAGCAGGAGATTGGCCAATAAAGGGGAGAGCGGTCCTCCTTGTGGCGTTCCCTCCTGGCGGGCGACGCACACCCCATCTTGCATCAGTCCAGCCTGTAAAAAGCGCCGGATCATGCCGAGCAGGCGTTTGTCCCCGATCCTGCGCGCGAGTCGGGACATGAGGATATCGTGACTCACCCGGTCGAAGAACTTCTCGAGGTCCAGGTCCACGACAAACTCGCGCCCCTCCTGGGCCACGTATTTCCGGGCCTGTTCCCAAGCCATATGTGCGCTTCGGTTGGGCCGGAACCCGTAGCTGGAGTTGGAAAAGGTA
>Ga0181520_10012979_pt1 | contig 10598 bp, 9 predicted proteins | sample PEATcosm2014_Bin_29_FD_132451 | JGI IMG/M metagenome (GOLD analysis project Ga0181520, IMG submission 132451) | Peatland microbial communities from MTU Mesocosm Facility, Houghton, MI, USA - PEATcosm2014_Bin02_30_metaG | ecosystem: Environmental > Terrestrial > Soil > Wetlands > Peat | place...
AAAACTGTTCGCCTTCCCACCGGAATGGTGTTCACTTTCAGACCGGAATACTGTTCGGATTCACAACGGAATGGTGTTCGGCTTCAGACCGGAATCGCGTTCGCCTTCGACCGGATTCCCCAACAAGCTGCCGCCACACAACTTCTTTCTCTTTCCGGGACGCTACTCCATTGGCGGGTGGCTCGGTGGAGCGCTACAGTGGCACTTCACATTTATGTGGCTGTTCATGGGCACCGGGGTACTATATGTCCTCTACCAGTTCATCACCGGTACATGGCGCCAAGTGCTCTTTGTACCACGCGACATTCGCGGCGTCTGGCCAATGTTTCGTCACTATTTTCTGTTTGGCCAGAAACCTGAACAGGTAGAGAGCTACAACTCACTGCAAAAACTCGCGTATACCTGCACAATTTTCTTGGGCGTACTCTCCACCGTTACCGGCCTTATCTTGTACAAGTCGGCTCAACTCTCATTTCTCATTCCTCTGTTGGGCGGCTACCGGTCAGTACGCATCCTTCATGCTTTGTCACTCATCGGCTTTCTTGCTTTTGTGCCCGGACATCTTGTGATGGTCGTTGTGCACGGCTGGAACAATTTCCAATCTATGTTGACGGGATGGAACTTCAAGCCGGAGTACGCGAGAAGTCCACAAAAGACGAGCGACTATGATGAATGATAAACGGAATGCCACTGCTTGGATGCGAGCATATCGCCCGAATGGACTCTTGCAGTCGTCACAAGGGTTCCAATCTTGTCGAGGAAGGATATCGATTTCGCTGGGTTTCTATCTTGGAATGGGACTGCTCTTGCTGCTCTTGGTTGGCGTGGCTTTTGTCACGCCTTCCGCGAAGCCGCTTATCGACCATCATGCAAATCCCAAGCCAGCAACCCGCCTGCCCGCCCAAGTGCTTACTTCGCCCAACAGCAATCTATATCATGTGAGTTCATGCCCGTACGCGCACCGGGATTCAAAGCCCCTCTCGACGTCGGAAGCGTTGCGGCAAGGTCTTGTGCCTTGTCCATTCTGCATAGGGAACTCCTCCGCCCGGCTCGCCCCCACAGTGAGTTCGCTGAGTGCTCATTAGAGACGCAAGGAAAAGTGGCTCCGGACGCCTGTTGGCGCAGGACAATTATTTTGCCGGAATTTGGTGCCCGAGCCTAGCTGAGTTGGCCAGATACCTGCGCCTCCGCAGGCAGTTCGCTAAGTGAGGCTTGACTGGCGGTCCTATCTTCTGCCGTAAACAGCATTTTGAGAAATGGCGGCGGAAGCACGGTGGTCACAGCGGTCATGATGATTACGAGTGCGTATGCGCGCTGCGAGATCACGTTCATTTGCAAGCCGATAAGCGCCACGATCAGTGCAACTTCTCCGCGCGGCGTCATCCCGACGCCAACTTTCAACATGTTGCGCCAGCCCTCGCGGTAGAGGGGTAGACCGCAAGCTACAATCTTTGAAACCACCGCAATCGCAGAAAGCCCGAGTGCCAGCACGACGATTGAGCGGGAAAAGACTGAGAGATCCAGGCGTGATCCCATCGTGAAGAAGAAGAACGGAGATAGGAACTGGTTAATAGCTTGCGCGCGGGGCTCCAAATTCCACTCCGGTGAATAATCCGCGAATGCAAGTCCGGCGAAGAAGGCACCGATGATTGCGGCCATTCCGACCCTGGTGGCGGCGACCGAGAGTCCGAGACACAGCGCCAACGCAAGGACGAGAGGGGCATCCTGAGTCTGCATCTGCTTGATCCCGGGTCCAAGGCGTTTCACAAGCTTCGGTGCCACGAAGATCATGAACATTGCAAACCCAACCGCCTCTACGGTCACCAGGCCAAGATGCAGCCACAGAATGCCTCCTTTACGAATGGTGCTGACTAGCACGCCTAACAACAACATGCCAAGGATGTCATCGAAAACCGCCGCTCCCAGAATGATCTGCGCCGAGCGCGATTTGAGCACATTAAGGTCGCGCAGCACGCGTGCCGTAATGCCAACGCTTGTAGCTACCATTGCTGCGGCGACAAAGGCCGCTTCCTGCCGGGGTTCTTTGTTCAGTCGGAGGAAAAGGAGGCCCGTGGCGAAAGGCAGAAGGACACCGGCAAAGGCGACTCCCAGGCTCAGGCGTCCTACACGGATCAAATCGCTGGGCGAAGTTTCCAAGCCGACGGTGAAAAGCAGGAACACAGCGCCAATTTCAGCAACGGAGTAGATTGTGTCACCTGGAATGATGAATCTGGTCGCGTAGGGGCCAAGAATCACGCCTGCTAAGATTTCGCCGAGAACCGCCGGCATATACATCCGCTCGAACAACTCACCGAATACCTTCGCCCACACGAAGATGGTAAACAGCTGCAACAGAAGTGAGTCGGTTCCATGGGGCATTGAGTGGCTGTCCGTGTGCGGTGCGAGCGTCTCGACCCGGCGGGGTCAACACGATCATTCTGGGGTATTGCCTACATGTTCAGCGAGACAGTTCGAAGGCTGCAGCTCAATTTTTAGCGTTTGTTTAGACAATTCCCCCCCAACCCTGATTCATAGGTGCTATATCGCATCACGATAAAAACAGGAATACACCAGAAGTAAATGTCCTCCGAGTTAGCTACAGCGTCCTTCTCGGTTTCAGCGTTCTCTTCCGGCCACGAGTGCCATCACTTCGAATTCTAGGGAGATTTTTCGTGGACTCACTCTCATCCAAGATCGCGGCGATGGCGGCAACGAATGCGTGCCCACTATCTCGGAGCTCGTCCAAGCGCTGACGCACAATATCCTCCAGAACACGCTTTCCTTGAGGGAGCAGGCTCACGCGGACCCGCCTCAGGTCAGTTCTGCTGCGGGTGCGGCGGACAAAACCCTGTGACTCGAGACGATCAATCAGACCTACAGCACTGTGATGACGGAGAAGCATGCGCTCCGCCAAGCGTCCGATACTGGCCTCGTCTTGATTTGAGAGTCCGCGTATGACAAGCAGCATCTGGTATTGTTGCGGTTCGATGCCGACAGACAGGGCAGCCTGATCGCTTCCTTGGACAAACTGGCGAATGCAATAGCGCAACTCGGCCAGTGCGGCGTATTCGGAGTCGCGAACCCTTCGTTTCATGCTGAAACTATATCGTCTTACGATACAGGTAGAAACCAATATATGGCCAGTCTCAATGAGATATGGAGCTTTTGCGGACTCGGTAGACCTTTGGTGTCGAATTCAGGTGAAATTCCCAAAACTCTGATTCCAATTCAGGGTTAGTATGAAGAAGGGAGTAGACGATGAGTATGTTTTCCCGAGTTAGCGTGTTGACGCTGTTGGCGATGCTCGGAATTCTTCTTGTCTTTTTCTGCCCTGCTAGTTCCGGACCGTTTAGCGTCACGAATGGACCCGCTACCGCGTTTCGCGCTCTGGCCGCTGCACAAGCGCTGTTTGCTGCGATAAGTGCGGCCTTGCTGATAGCTGTTTTGCGATGCGTTCTCCGTGTGGAATCCCTTGCGAGCGCCATCGTCCCAGTGAGCTACGATCCTGAACTGTTTGCCCTTCGCTGTTAGACCTTCCTGTCTCTCCGTTTCCCCGAAATCTGATGTAAATTTCCAGCTTCCCTCAAGGAGGAGTGTATGAATGCACGTTTCCTGCGGTTCGTAGGTCTATCTTTCGTCCTGTCCGCGATCCTATTGCTTGGTGCCTGCCACAAGAAATCAGTCCCTGCTCCGCCAACGCCACCTCCGCCATCACCGGCGAAACCATCCGCGACGTTGAGCGTTACGCCAACGAATGTGCAACAGGGCCAGTCGGTGCAATTAGCTTGGAGTACGCAAAACGCCACAGACGTGAGCATCGAGCCTCTTGGAGCAGTCGCTCTCACAGGAACTCGAAGCTTTGTCCCCTCGGAATCGAAGACCTACACGCTGACGGCTAAAGGTCCGGGAGGTACTGTCCAGGATACTGCGCGGGTGACCGTCACAGTACCCCCGCCGCCACCGGCGGCAGCAGCAGCTCCCTCCGACCAGGAGCTGTTCCAAAGGAACATGAAGGATATCTATTTCAACTATGACCGTTACGATGTCAGAGCAGAGGATGCCGCAGCACTTAAAGCTGATGCGGACTTCCTGACGGCACACCCGAGCTACAAAATCCTAATTTCCGGGCACTGCGATGAACGCGGTTCTGGGGATTACAATATGGCTCTCGGATCAAATCGTGCCGATGGAGTTCGCGACCAGCTCGTAAAGCTCGGAATCGCCAGTAACCGTATCAAAACCATCAGCTACGGCAAGGAGAAACCCTTCTGCGACGAGCCTAGCGAGAAGTGCTGGCAGCAGAATCGCCGTGCACACTTCTCCCGAGGCCAACAATAGGAGGGATCGGCGCGGGCGGTCCTATCCCCCGGGACCGCCCGGATATTTCCCTTGTAGGTGACTCAACGAGAGCGCTGCGGATCCGCCAGAACGCAGTTGCCGGCAAGCCAATCAAACGTTGTCCGTGTGTATCCGTTCTGGCCGCGTACTCACACAGGAGTTCGGGATTGTTTTCGCGCATTCGTTGCCTAATGCTCTGTTTTCTTCTCGCAACAGGTTCTGCAGCATACGCCGACACTTCATTCGATCTTTCGGGACCGCGGATTGAGGTAACGGTGACCCGAGCGGGAAAGACTCTGCCAATTTCCGAAGTGCCAAATTTGCAAACTGGCGACAGGCTGTGGATCCATCCGGCGTTTCCCGCTAATGAGACCGTGCATTACATGCTGGCGGTTGTATTTCTTCAAGGTGCCACGAATCCTCCCCCAGACAAGTGGTTTACAAAAGCTGAAACATGGACGCGGCAAGTACGTAAAGAGGGCATCGTTGTCACAGTGCCTGAAGATGCGCAGCAGGCTCTTTTCTTTCTCGCCCCCCAAACAGCGGGCGACTTCAGCACCTTGCGCTCGGCAGTACAGGGAAAGCCGGGAGCATTTGTGCGCGCTGCACAGGACCTGAATCTCGCAAGCCAGAGCCGATTGCGTGTAGAGAAATTTCTGAATGCAATGGGTGAGGTTCCAGCCAACGACCCCAAAGCGCTTCATGAGCGCTCCACGCTGCTCGCGCGAAGTTTGAAAATTAAGATTGATCAAGAATGTTTCAATAAGCCGAGCGAGTTGCAAGCAGCCTGTCTAATGCAGAACTCCGATCAAATGGTTATGGACGACGGGCATGGACAATCCATGTTGGCGGCGCTGGCCGCAGGACCGGAGGTCGATCTCATAGGAGCTGTCAGCGCCACCAGGCAGGGTGGCGGAGGAGCCTATAGTCCCTATGTCGGTGTGGTTGTAGACATGGCAAGAGTAATGGAGAGCCTCCATACGGCCCAGTACCAGTACATTCCTGCACTCGCGTTGCCACAAAAAGAACAACTGAATCTGAAGCTTAACAATCCCCCATCGTTTCACAAGCCGCAGTCCGTCTTAGTCGTCGCCTTGCCTCCCGTGAAACCGGCAGCGCTGCCGGTTCTCAGTCCAGTTGATGAGAAACAGGTGTACTGCGCACAGAATCCCTCCCTTTCCCTGGCGGCAGATGGTGCTCCGCTCGTCTATGCCACTGAGATTGCACACGGGTTTACCCTCCACGTTCAGAACAAAGAGGGGAAGAGTGTGGACCTTTCCGTGAAGCCAGACCCAGCGCGTGGTGGATTTGTGGTGACTGGTACGCTGCCGAAGTTGGGTGACCTTGGCACGGACGCGAGTGCCACTCTGCGCGGAAGCTGGGGATACGACAACTTTGAAGGTCCGACGTTCCATCTGAGAAATGCTTCAGAGACCGGACACTGGGGACTTTCTCCGGAAGACGAGAGCGCGCTGGTGGTAGGCAGAGAAGATACTTTCCACTTACATTCGGAGGCTGCAGCCTGCGTTCAGGAAATCAGCATCAAGAATCAACATGACAAGCTGGCCAAGTCAAGCTGGAAGATGGTTGCGCCCGACGATATTGAGGTCAAGGTCTCTTTAGCGAATCTCGAGCCCGGCACCGCGATGTTAGTCATTAAGCAATTCGCATCGATGAAACCGATTGAAGTGCCGCTGCACACTTATGCCGAAGAGGGCCATCTTGACCAGTTCACAATTCATGCCGGCGACCAACAAGGTGTGCTGAAGGGCGCCCGACTCGACTTGGTCGCAAGCCTTGAAGTGAATGGCGCTCACTTTCTGCCGGCGAGTCTGACCAGAGTTGGAAAGCTGGATGAGCTGAGTCTTTTGGCCAAGAGTGTGCCCACGGCGGGTTTTCAAGAAGAACAAAAGCTCACCACTCAAGTGAATCTAAAAGACGGACGCGTGTTGAAACTTCAGGCGACGGTGGAACCACAGCGGCCCAAGCTAACTCTTATCAACAAACGTATTCAGGCCGCTCAGTCTGTAATTCGTCTCGGAAGTCCGGACGACCTACCGTTGGACGGTCGAATCTCTTTCTTTGTGAAGTCTCAGATACCCGCGACATTTCCGCACGATGAAAAGATAGAAGTCGCCAGCGCAGATGGTTACTTTCACACCGTGTTGAGTCTGGCGGATAAGAATCTTTCCTTGCAGGACTCGCAGACAGCTGTAGCTCTGCTTGATCCGCTAAAGAGCTTCGGCGATTCTGCCTTCGGCCCCCTACAGTTCAGGCCGGTTGCCGCCGATGGCACGGCCGGGGACTGGTAACCCCTCGCACATCTTGTACGTACTCCACATCTCAAAGAGGTACGCTGTCCGGATGACCCGGAAAAGCAATGCACTCTAAGCGGAGACCTGTTCTATTTGATCGACTCGATTGCTTCGGATCGGAACTTCACGAACGCGGTCTCAGTACCTTCTGGCTTTTCAGAGACGAGCCTCACGGTGCCTCGCCCGATTGGAACGCTTCTGTACATCAAGCTTCGAGACGATCCAACCGCTGTCAATACGGCTGCTCTTCCAGTTCTGCCGAATCAGCAATAGCATTGGAATGCAGAATAGTCTTTCGAGTGACCAACTACATGACGCCTAAGCCCGACCGTGAGACCCAACCCGGCATAAGATCGCATACACCTCTGTGGTCCCGTGTGCAATCGCTCATCCAGAATCGCGAGGAACAGGTCTTTCTCGTCCTATCGCTGCTGATTGGTGCTCTGGCCGGACTCACCGTCGTTGCGTTCATTGTGTTGACTGAGCGCCTGGGAATGCGGCTATATCCAGTCGGCAGTCCTGCCTGGAGGCGCATCGCAATGCCGGTGGGCGGTTCCCTCGTTATGGGCTACCTGCTCTATCGTTACTTTCCGGACGCCCGGGGCAGTGGCGTACCGCAGACCAAAGCTGCTCTCTACGCGCGCGATGGAAACATCTCGTTACGCACTGTGCTAGGAAAGTTCGTCTGCACAGCGGCCACTCTGGCGAGCGGAATTCCACTGGGTCGCGAGGGACCATCTGTTCAAGTGGGAGCTGGCATCGCCTCCGTCCTCGGCCGCTGGCTGGGCTTGCGTCCGGAAAAGGTGAAGGCACTTATACCTGTGGGCGCGGCCGCTGCCATCGCTGCGGCGTTCAACACTCCGATGGCGGCCGTGCTGTTTGCGCTAGAGGAGGTGGTCGGGGATCTTCACGCGCCTGTGCTTGGATCTGTGGTGCTGGCCTCCGCCACTTCCTGGGCGGTACTGCGACTACTCCTCGGCAACAACCCGTTGTTTCACGTACCGCAGTACGAACTGGTACATCCTCTGGAGTTCGGCATTTACGCGGTGTTAGGCGTCGCTGGTGGCTTTCTTTCGGTAGCGTTCACCAAGCTCTTGTTGGGAATGCGCAAGCGCTTCCTGCTGCTGCCCAGAAGCACTCGCTGGTGGCATCCGGTCGTCGGTGGCCTGATGGTCGGCCTGATGGGTTGGTTTGTGCCTCAGGTTCTTGGCGTGGGATACAGCTACGTCGGCAGTGCTCTTGGCGGAACGATGGCATTGAAATTGATGGTTCTGCTGATCGTGCTCAAGCTCTTTGCCATTACCACCAGCTATGCCTCTGGCAACGCTGGCGGAATCTTCGGTCCGGCCCTGTTCCTAGGTGCGATGTTGGGAGGTGCCATCGGCACGGTGGCCCATCACTGGTTGCCCACCTACACTGCAGCGCCGGGCGCATACGCGCTAGTGGGCATGGGAGCGCTCTTCGCCGGAATCGTCCGCGCGCCCATGACCTCTGTGCTGATGATCTTTGAGATGACCCGCGATTATGCAGTCATCGTGCCGCTGATGATCGCTAATCTGGCGAGTCTTTTCATCTCTACGCGGTTCCAGAAAGAGCCTATTTATGAGGCCCTCGCTCAGCAGGACGGCATTCATCTGCCGAGCCACAAAACACGTGAAGAACTCGGTCGCCGCACGGTGAAGCAGGTCATGCGGGGCGCTCCGGAGATTTTGCCGTCGCAGCTGAGCGTCCAGTACGCGTCGGAACGAATGCGCTCGAGCGAGTTCCGCTCCTGGATTGTGGAAGATGAAGGGAGCGTCGTCGGTGTTCTGGATAGAGCCAGCCTGGAAAGCGCTCTCGCCGATGGGAAGGCGGAAGAGAATCTGATGAGTCTCTTTGATACGCTTGATTTTCCCCATGTGCACGCAGACCATCCTTTGCAACTGGCGCTGGAGCGCATGAGCAAATCCCATATTGACATTTTGCCGGTTGTTAATAGAGCGGATATTCATAGGCTTGAAGGGATCGTTACTCTGAGGGACGTGTTGGATTCATACGGTGTGGACTCCACTGGATCAGCTTAGCCATCCTTCTGATCAGAACGGCAATTTAAGAAGGCTCCTATCTTCACGAATTCAAGCACCTCTTTCGAGCGTGCTTTGGCGCAAGGAATTGTACCTGCCGGGAGGAGACTGAGTGGGCGTATCCCTGAGAACTCGTGGCGCCGGTATTGATAGCGCTGCTGTTTCCGCTGAGCGTAAGCGTCGTCTGATGGCCTATAGACGGAACCGATCCCGATGGGCATTCTTCTCTTGTGACGGCGCGGAGTCTATCGGAACCCAGAACCAAACGGCACTACCGAAACGCCGACAGCTGGTTCCGATTGCGGCGGAGAACGCGCGGCTGTGTGCTACAGCCTCCTTGGCTCAGCGAAGCTCAATGGACTGAACCCCGAAGCGTATCTCGATGTCCCGGAGCGCATTGCGGATCACCCCCTTGAACCGCATCGAAGAACTGCTGCCATGGAATATCAACCTGAACACCGCCCCCGCAACGCAATAGTCCCGCCATCCACTCAACCAGATTGTGTCCATATAAAGAATGTGGACACAACCTCACCCAAGCAACACTCATCAGCCGTCAAGACACTGTTTCTTTTTTGTTTGCCTTCCTAGGTTTCACGTTCTTGTTCCTCTCGAGCGAGCGTGCCCCGCTTCAACGCGCGTTGTTTCATCAGCACAAAAAAGACGGGAACAAGGATGAGCACGTGAATCGTGGACGTAATCATGCCACCCACGATAGGCGCCGCAATGGGTTTCATCACATCAGAGCCCACTCCGCTCTCCCACAGAATCGGGACAAGACTTCCAAGAACCGCCGTGACCGTCATTAGCTTGGGACGCAGTCGTTGCACTGCTCCCTCGATAGCAGCTGATTCGATGTCCTGATCGGTCAGCTTCTGTCCACTGGAAAGCCGCCGCTCCAGTGCCTCGTGCAGATATACCACCATGACCACGCCGGTCTCGACAGCTATGCCGAACAAAGCGATGTATCCAACCCTGACGGCAACACTGAAGTTGTAGCCCAGCGCCCATTGCAGCAGCAGGCCGCCGCTGACGGCGTAAACGGTGGGGAAAAGTAGCACGAGTGCTTCGGTGACAGAGCGAAATATCATGTACAGCAGCAGGAAGATGACAAAGAACACGACCGGCAGGATGACCTTCAGCGGCTTCGAACCTGCTGGCGGCATCGGAGTGCTGCTTTCTGACCTTCTCGGTACAGCGGTTGTTTCAACGCCGGTCGGCCGGAGTGTTCGTTCTCCAATGTCAGTCCATTGGACTGGGTGGCACGATTCCATTGGAAACAGGTGGCTTCAAACAGCTAGATTGGTTGCGTCAAGACGGCAATAAGGCTTTCATTAACTGGTGCGCACGTTCGATCTCCTGTGCTACTTGTTGCCGTGCATCTCGCTCAAGGGGGCTGTCTGCCACGAGGAATTCTTCGTAGACCAACATTCCGGGCGAGATGTTTTTTCTAAAATATTCGTCAAGAACCTGCAACACGTGCCGGCCAAGCGGCCGATCAGCCTCGAACTGGCGCTCAAACCCTTCCTTGAAATGTGAGAGATTTGTTTGCGCTGAGACTATGGCCACAATATCAGCCGCATGAGTACGCGCCTATTCCCGATCATGCCGGGACTCTGCAGGGCCTCGGACGTTGCGGTATCGGTCGTCGAGCGCCAACAGCTTCAACATGACCAAAGCGTGTGGCTTGGTGACCCGGAGCTGAGCGGTGAAATCTGAGCCGTCTGGCAGTCTGCCTGTGAGTTTATGGATTTTCGACTCGGCCACCGCGATGGTACCGCCGGTGCACGCGCGCGCATGGACACCCTTCTGAATATCCACTCGGAAATCCCGCTCTGCGCGCTTGAATTCCTCTGGTGCCATGAATTCGATTCGCATGGTT
>Ga0181520_10012981_pt1 | contig 10597 bp, 9 predicted proteins | sample PEATcosm2014_Bin_29_FD_132451 | JGI IMG/M metagenome (GOLD analysis project Ga0181520, IMG submission 132451) | Peatland microbial communities from MTU Mesocosm Facility, Houghton, MI, USA - PEATcosm2014_Bin02_30_metaG | ecosystem: Environmental > Terrestrial > Soil > Wetlands > Peat | place...
AAGCCCGGTCTATATTGGCAACCGGCTGCTGGGCTCGCTCTCCTACCGTATCGGGCAGTTCAGCAAAGACCCGATCGCCGGCATCACGCCTATCGAGCAGATGCTTGAGGTGCGGGACCTGCCGATGGAGGAACCAGGGAACAGGGACAAGGGACTAGGGACTAGGGAACAGGGCCAGGAAACCATACAGGCGATGGAGACGCCGCTGGTTATGAGCGGCTTTCATCCCGAGGCGGTCCGGCTCTGGCAGCAGAAGATGGCGGGGACTGGCCTGGAGATGGTTTCGGCAGGAGGAGGGAGCGGCTCCTCTGAGGAGATCGCTGACTCCGTGCCTTCGGCTGCGGCCATTGCCGGCATCGTGCCGGGCTCGGCGGTGAGCGCGCAACTGGTGCGCGGCGATGTAGAGATAGCGGCCACCTGCACGGTAACCTACATCGACCCGAAGCAGTTGCTGGCCTGCGGGCACCCCATTTTGCAGGCCGGACCGGTTTCTTTGCCGATGACTACGGCCGAGGTTGTAGCGACTTTGGCTTCGCCTCTGAATGCCTTCAAGATCATCAATACCGGCGAGACGATCGGCGCTTTCAGCGAAGACCGCGACGCTGCCATTCGCGGCATCTTTGGGGCTCGCGCGCAGATGATTCCGGTGCATATCCGGGTGCATGAAGAGGGTAAAGTCCACAAGCTGAACGTGGAGATTCTTGACCTGCCCTCGCTCACTCCGCAGGCCTTGCTAGTGACCTTGTTCGAGTCGCTGCTGCAGTCGAACGACAACACAGCGGAGACAAGCTACCACCTGACAGGCAGCGTCGACCTGGTTGGTTACCCGCCTTCGCCGATCGACCTGTGGGCTCCGGCAGGGGACTCGATGCCCGCGCCCATGGCGACCGCGCTGCTAGCCGGGGAACAGTTTGCCCGGCTTTACTCGAACGGAACGCGAGCTGGGGCTGTACGATCAATCGATTTCGATGTAGAGGCTCTTCCGCGGCATGTGGATGTGGAGTTGGAGAGCGCGCGGCTGGTTTCAAGCAGCATGGTTCATGCCGGCGACACCGTTGCCATCGAAGCGACAATTAGACCGTGGCGGCAGGCGGCGCGTAATCTTCGGATCGAAGTGAAACTGCCGGTGAGGCTCGGAGCGGGGAACCTGCGGCTTCTCGTCTCGGATGCCGGGACTCTCGACCGGACCCTGGACCAGCCGAGGCAACAAAGCCACGCCCCGGATTTAGAGACTGCTTTGGCTCATGCGCAACATCAACACCCGGCAGACCGGATCTATGTGAGCCTTCTGGTGCCGGAGACGCAGGCAGGTATGGAGGGCCAAACCCTCTCAAGTCTTCCACTTTCAATGGCAAATGCGCTGGAACCGTTGCGCGCCGCGCAGGACGCGAGCCTCAATGGGGAGTCGGCTGAGGTGGAAGCCGATGCGCCCGCCGGCGGAGTCCTGAGCGGTTTTCAGGTGCTCAACCTGCGCATTGAAGCGGGTGGCGGGTTAGACTAGGTGAGGCGGGGAGCGTTTCAAGCCAACATTCAGGACGGATGCCTCCGCGTTCGACCCGGCCTGATCGACCCACTTCAGCGAGGATTCGGGAATAATGAGCTTAATTCAAGGACTTGCAGCGCATGCGGCAGGGGCTGAACTGTTGCCTTTCAAGTATGACCCAGGCGAATTGGGCCTGCATGATGTAGAGATTGCTATCTCCCACTGCGGGGTCTGCCACAGCGACCTTCACCTCATCTCAAACGACTGGGGCATTAGCCAGTATCCGTTCATCCCGGGCCACGAAATTGTGGGCAAGGTGACGGCCGTGGGAACGGAGGTCCGGTCGCTGGAAGTCGGCCAGCGTGTCGGTCTTGGCTGGCAATCAAACTCCTGCGGGATCTGCGAGTGGTGCACGCGAGGCATGGAGAACCTTTGCCCCGCCGCCGAGGGGACCTGCGTTCACCGGCACGGCGGTTATGCTGACCTTGTTCGCGCCAATGCACGTTTTGTGATTCCGATTCCCGAGTCGCTCTCGAGCGAGACCACTGCGCCGCTGCTCTGCGGCGGCATCACGGTCTACAACCCGCTGCGCACGCATGGCGTGAACCCGTCTTCGCGTGTGGGAGTGGTGGGAATCGGCGGACTGGGGCACATGGCCATCCAGTTTGCCAAGGTCTTCGGCGCGGAGGTAACGGCGTTTTCAACCTCGGCCGCGAAGGAAGAGGAAGCACGTGAGCTGGGAGCGCAGCACTTCGTAAATACAAGAGAATCAAAGGCCATGAAAGAAGTGGCCGGGACCATGGACTTTGTCTTGAGCACAATCAACGCCGACCAGGACTGGGGTGTCTATGTGCAGACGCTGCGACCCACCGGCACGCTGTGCTTCGTGGGAGTTCCGCCGTCGCCGGTGAGCGTTCATGCCTTTCCGCTGATCTCCGGCCTGCGCTCGATTAGCGGGAACCCGACCGGAAGCCCTTACCGGCTGAAGGAGATGCTGGATGTTGCCGCTCGGCACGGAATCGGCGCGAAGATCGAGTCCTTTCCCATGGCCCAGGCGAATGCGGCCATCGAAAAAGTGAAGAAGAACAAGGTGCGCTACAGGGCAGTGCTGGCGAATTAGGGTTGTAACGTCTTTTTAGCTTGCAATGGCCGTTTTGCCGGGCACGATGGGCCGGTGGAGCGGCCTTTGTTGTTGGGCAACGGATCTTTCTTGCTATTGACCGCAACTATTTCGCTGAAATGCTGTCTGAGAATACAGAAGCCGGATGGGAAATATAGCCCAGGTACCGGCGGTGCTGAGTACGGAGTTGGTCTCCGGAATCCCGTTTCAAGTGAGTAGAGCGGGGCAGCACGAGGAGGATTCTATGCGGTCCATTCGGCTGGTTCTCTTTGCAACTCTGCTGGCGGTTCCGTTGGCGGCTACGGCAGTGGCCCAGGACGTCCAATACTCGGACGATGTGGGAGTCGGTCCGGCGGTGGTTCCGCCCCCTGAGGTCTACGCTCCCCCGGCTTGTCCGTGGGGTTATTATGCCTACTACCCTTATGCGTGCGCTCCTTATGGCTACTACGGGCCTAACTGGTTCTACGGTGGCGTTTTCATCGGCGTCGGACCATGGTACGGCTGGGGCTATAGGCATGGCTGGGGATATGGCGGATATGGCTATCGTGGTGGATATGGCGGGCGCGGAGTCTATGCCGGCCGGCCGGGATACAGTGGTTATCGCGGTGGAGTCGCAGGCGGTGCAGCTCGGGGCTATGCGGCTTCGAGAGGCGGCGGTGCTGCTCCCCGTGGCGGGTTTAGCGGTGGCAGCGGATTCCATGGTGGAGGCGGCGGGGGATTCCACGGCGGTGGTGGCGGAGGCCATGGCGGTGGAGGACACCGGTAAGAGAAGCTGCTGATTTTGATGAATGAGGGCCCGTCCTGCTTCGGCAGGCGGGCCTTTTTTATGCTCGGGGATAGCGATTACAGATGCCGGTTGAGGTTCATGGCTTCCCACCCTTGCGCCAGAAAAAAGGCGCAAGGATGGGGCACCCGCGGACTTTTTGTTGCTTGCAAATCCAGTTGGCTACTGCTGCGCCAGCTCCACCAGGCTGTTGGCGATGCGTTCAGCGGCGTCGTGGTGGGCCTGGGTGCGGGCTGCGGCGCCCATGGAGGCCAGGCGGTCAGGCGAGGTCAGCAGGCTTGTCAGGGCAGCGAAGAGCTTGCCGGGAACATCCAGACCTTTTTCGTCGAGGAGAAGGGCTGCGCCGGCTTTGACCATCTCCTCGGCGTTGCGACGCTGGTGGTCGTCTGCGGCGGCGGCAAAGGGAACCAGCAGGGCTGGCTTACCAGCGGCGGCAAGTTCGGCCACCGTTGATGCTCCGCTGCGGGCCATGACCAGCGTGGCCTGGGCGAAGCGGGCTGGCATGTCGTCGAGGAATGGACGGACCTGCCAGCGGCTGAGGTCGGCTCCGCTGGCGGCGTAGGCAGCTTGGGTGGTCTCGGCGTGGCGCGCTCCGCTCTGGTGGAGAATAGTAAGGCCAGGGATGGCATCGAGCAGATTTTTGACTATTAGCGGTAGATGAATGTTGAAGAGGCGCGCGCCTTGTGAGCCGCCGAAGACGAGCAGATGGGGCGGAGCATCGACGGGCGGCGGGGCGAGCTTGAAGAACTCGGGGCGGACAGGGATGCCTGTTACCTCGGCGTTCTGAAACCACTTTGTCGCCGAAGCGAAGTTGACGGCGGCGGCCTGGACACGCTTGCCCACGAGGCGGTTGGCGAGGCCGGGCATGGCATTGGGCTCGAAGGCCATGGCGGGAACTTTGAGTTGGAGGGCTGCGGCCATCGCCGGGCCGGAGGCGTAACCGCCGACGCCGAAGACGACGTTGGGCTGAAATTCGCGGATCAGTTTGCGACAAGCAAATACGCTGCGGGGCAGGTTCATCATGGTGCGCAGGCGCGTGACCAGTGAGACATTTTTGAGCTGGCCGACATCGACGAGTTTCAGATTGAAGCCGGCCTCGGGGACAAGGCGGCTCTCCATGCCGCGCGCGGTGCCGACGAAGAGCAGTTCGGCTGAGTGGTGGGCGGCGAGTTCGCGGGCGACAGCAAGCGCCGGGATGATGTGGCCTCCGGTGCCGCCGCCGGCGATGAGTACACGCAGGTTGGACAATTCACTTCTTTTCATTTATGGGGGACCAAAGAATTCGTAACGAACCTTGAACAAAATGATTTGAGTTCTTCTTCTTCGATTATGTTCGGATAGTAGGAAAGGCCTTTGACCTTTTCTGGACTGCAAACCAGTCTTCTAAATCGATCTTCACTGCCAAAGGCCTGTATTCCCCGTTGCAACGCGTCTTTGACAAGACTTCTCAGTACGAATTCTTCGTGCGCTGAGCGAAGGACATAGTGATAATTTCCTTGTAAGCCGGATTCTCCAGGATTGCGAATATCGGGAGCATTCTTCCCCGGCACTCGTTCAACGATGCTGGTTTCTTTATACCCGTTCTCTGGCGGAATGCCGCTGTATGCGTTACCCAAATCAGATGTATCGCATCGGCTTTCACCGACTAACGCAATGTACCCTAATGAATCACCATCTTGATCTGAGCTATAGCCTGAGATGATGTAATAATCGGAGTTCCCCGATTTTATGTGAGCATAAACGAATTCATGCTCATAACCATTACGGCAAATGTGCTGAAGGTTGGATGGAACGGGTTGATAGTGAACAACTAACGGATCATAACTGATGTCAAAAAGCGGTTCATCCAAGACTTTAGGAAGATGCTCCTTTGTGAGGTGAGCTTTGACCTGGCAATAAGAATTCAACCCTATACTTGCACATAACAGAAAGAAAAGTGCTTTTCTCATTTGCTTTTTCGTCCTTTCGTCGAACAAGTCGTAGCCTGTCATTCAAAGACACTGCCTGATATAGTTCTTGGAAACTCAATCCACTTTCCTGCTGATGTTCAGCAGGACGCCTATGCTGGCCAGCGTTACGAAGAGCGAGGTTCCTCCCATGGAGATGAGCGGCAGCGGAATCCCTTTGGTGGGCAGCAGAGCCAGCACTACGCTCATGTTGAAGAAGGCTTGCAGGACCAGCGCTGTTGTGATGCCAAAGGCTGTGAGGCGGGCAAAGGGGTCTTGGGAGCGGAAGACCGTGCGCAAGCCGCGAAAGGCGAAGACAGTGAAGAGCAACAAGATGATGACCGAGCCGATGAAGCCCCACTCCTCGGCGATGTTGGCAAAGATGAAGTCGGTATGGGCCTCGGGCAGGAAGAAGAGCTTCTGCACGCCCTCCATATAACCTCGACCCGTCACGCCGCCGGTGCCGACGGCGATCAGCGATTGACAGACGTGATAGGCAGCGCCGCCTGCGTCTTTGGCGTCGCAGTTGGGATGAAGGAAGACCAGTACGCGCTTCAATCTCCAGGGGACGAAGATGAGCATGCCGACCAGAACGGGCAATGCCACACAGAGCAAACCTGCAAGGTACTTCCAGTTCAGCCCGGCGAGAAAGAGCATCATGGCGGTGACACCGGCGAGGACGAGCGCGGTGCCGAGATCGGGCTGCACAAGGATCAAGGCGATAAAAAACGCGGGAATGACGAGAGCGCGGATGAGGGTGCTCTTCCAGTCGTTGATCTTGTCGAGGCGTGTGGAGAGGAACCAGGCCAGAAAGACGACGAGTACGGGCTTGGCGATCTCAGAGGGCTGGATGGTGAAGAAACCACCGAAGCGAATCCAGCGGTGGGTGTTGTGCGAGCCGGGCATGAAAAAGACCAGCATCAGCAGAAATGTGGTGACGCAGAGCGCTGGATAGATGAAGCGCGGAGACTTGTAGAGGTTGTAGTCGATGCGCGAGAGCAAGAGCAGGACGGCCACACCAAGCACGGCCCAGATGGCCTGCTTGACGACGAAGGTGTAGGGAGAGTGATAGCGCTCCTGCGCCACGATGGCCGAGGCGGAGAAAACCATCGCCAGCCCGACCAGGATCAGGAGCAGGGTGACGAAGAAGAGCCACTTGTCTCCACCGACGCGCTTTGCCATTCATTTTCCTCAGGGGCTAAAGCCCCTGTCATATTTTGGCTGCATACGGCACGACTAAAGTCGTGCCCTGTTACAAAGCCTTCACCCAAATTGAATCGTTTTAGAACTGGTCAATATACAGCCTACCGTGTTCAAGGTTCTTGAGTTCCTAATCAGACAGATCTTTTACGAGTTGCTTGAAGACGCGACCGCGTTGCTCGTAGTTTTCAAACTGATCGAAACTGGCACAGGCAGGAGCCAGCAGAACTACCTCGCCGGGGTGCGCGGCGGCGGCGGCGATGTGGACGGCCTTTTCCAGGGTTTCGCAGGAGTGGATGGAGACCACGCCGCGAAGATGCGACTCGATCTTTTCCGCTGCCGCGCCGATGGTGTAGACCGCGCTGACCCGTTCGCGGAGCAACTCGGCGAGCAGAGTGTAGTCGGAGTTCTTGTCTTTGCCGCCGAGGATGAGATGAATACCGCCAGAGAATGCCTCGATGGCCTTGGCGGTAGCGTCGACGTTGGTGGCTTTGGAGTCGTTGTAGAACTCGACGCCGTTGCGAGTGGCGACGTATTCGAGGCGATGCTCGACGGCGCGGAAGTTCTCAATGGCCCGGCGAATCACGCCAGCCTCGACGCCAGCCAGCCGGGCGGCGCAGACGGCAGCCAGCACGTTTTCGACGTTGTGCGTGCCTTTGAGAGGGATTGCTCTGGCGGGGACCACCTTCTCAGAGGCCGCCCCCTCAGCCGCGCGAAAGACAACAAAACCCTGCTCCAGAAATGCTCCCTGCGTCACCGGGTTCTCAATGGAAAACCAATAGACTTTGGCGATCGAGCGATGGGCGGCATCGGCGGCTCGCGTATTGTCGGCGTTCAGCACCAGGTAATCCTCGGCGGTCTGCCGGGCAAAGATGCGCTCCTTGGCTCGGGCATAGTTTTCAAAGCTGCCGTGCCGGTCGAGGTGATCGGGCGTTATGTTGAGGATGACGGCGATCCTGGGATGGAACTCGACTGTTGTTTCAAGCTGGAAGCTGGAGACCTCGAGGACCGACCAGCTATTGTCGGTGCTTTGTTCGATGAGGGAGATGACCGGAACGCCAATGTTACCGCCGACAAGGGTGGGCAGTCCGGAGGCATCGAGGATCTCGCCGAGCAGCGTGGTGGTGGTGGTCTTGCCGTTGGAGCCGGTGACGGCCAACGTTTGGCCCTTGAGGAAGCGCGCTGCCAGTTCCAGCTCGCCGATGACCGGCAGGCCGAGTTGCCTCGCCTGCACCAGTTCTGGAGTGTCGATCGGCACGCCGGGGCTGACGACGATCAGGTCCTGGCGGCGGAAGGTGAGCAGGCCGTGGCCGCCGGCCTCGACCATGATGCCAGCTTCAATCAGGGCAGGGATCTCCTTGGCCAATTGGTCGGCCGAGCGAACGTCGGAGACGGTGACCAGCGCGCCCTGCCGGCGCAGAAACAACGCTGCGGCGAGGCCGGATTTACCTAATCCGACGACCAGAACTTTTTTGCCTTTGAGTTCCAACATTCTAACCAATCCTCGAGACCGATCTCATTCCCCAGGGGCTAAAGCCCCGCACTTATTTTGTTGCGCTAGCGGCACGACTAAAGTTGTGCCCTGACACAAAGCCTACCTTCATCGAGTTTCTCTGCGGCCTGTGGAGTAGAGCCCTGACACAAAACCTACCTATAACGTGTTCTTCCTCAGGCTGAAGCCGTGCCCTTTCAAAGCAACCAACTCGCCGAATTGACTCGTGACTCCCTATATTGTGCACTGTAACGCATGCGTGACGCGGATTGTCTAACGCAATTTCAGCGTGGTGAGTGCAAACAATGCAAACACGAGCGCGCCGATCCAGAAACGAGCGATGACCTTGGATTCTTGCCAGCCAAGCTGCTCGAAGTGGTGATGCAGGGGAGCCATCTTGAAGATGCGCTTTTTGTTGCGAAACTTGTAACTGCCCACCTGAAGAATGACAGAACCCGCCTCAATGATGAAGATGCCTCCGATGAAGGGCAGCAACAGCTCCTGGCGGATGATGATGGCAACCGTGCCGATGGCTCCGCCCAACGCCAGCGACCCCACATCGCCCATGAAGATCTCGGCGGGATGGGCGTTGTACCAGAGGAATCCAATGGAAGCGCCGAGCATGGAGCCGCAGAAGACGGTGAGTTCGCCGACCATGGGCATGCGCTGGAGTTCGAGATAGTCGGCAAAGACCACATGACCGCTCACGTAAGTGAGCACGGCCAACGCGCCGGCGGCGATGATGGTGCAGCCGATTGCCAGGCCGTCGAGCCCGTCGGTCAGGTTGACGGCGTTGGACGAGCCCATCAGGACAATGATGATGAATACAACAAAGGGCAAAAAGGCGAGCAGGCCGAGATGAGGAATGGAGCCAAGCCAGTGCCATTCAAGATCGGGGCGCCAGCTCTTGACGAATGGAACCGTCAACTGCGTGGAGTAGAGCTTGAACTGATCAAGAACGACGAGTGAAACGGCGACCGCTGCGCCCGCCAGCCCCTGATAGAAAAGCTTGGCGCGCGCCGTGAGGCCCATGCTGCGCTTCTGGACGACCTTGACGTAGTCGTCGGCAAAACCGATTGCCCCAAAAGCGAGCGTTGCGCCGACCGTGATCCAGACAAAGGGATTGGCGGGGTCGGACCAGAGGACTGTGGGCAGCAGAATCGCAATCCCGATAAGGACGCCGCCCATGGTGGGGGTGCCGGTCTTCTTCAGATGAGTCTGCGGACCGTCGTCGCGGACGTACTGGCCGATCTGGAATTCGCGCAGCTTCTGGATGACCCAGGGGCCGATGAAGAGCGCGATGAGCAGAGCGGTTAGAGTGGCGAACGCAGTCCGGAACGTGAGGTAGCGGAAGATGCGAAATGGGTGAAAGAACGGAAAGAGCTTTTCGTAGAGCAGCCAGTAAAGCAAGTGGCCTCCAGAGCCGGCGTGAGGCAGGTTTAAGGTTGATTTTACTAAGCCGGGGTACGGGCTGCTCTGCGAGACAAGGTACTCAATTGGGTTCCGGCAGCGTTATCCAAACCCTAGCCTGACATCAACGGAACATCCGCCCATCGAAGCGGAAGGGCTTGGGCTTGATGAACTCAATCTTGCTGAACTCTGTGTGCCTTGGATTGAGCAACAAATTCCAGTCGCCGTCAACGACCGCCGAAGGAACGCGGAGCGCCACGGAACGGCCGCTTGCCGCCCAGCCGGAGCCGAGATCGCGGCACGCGATACTGTCCAACTGACGCCAGTCGGCAGGCAACAGACCCAGGTCCAGTTGCTCGACCAGTGCGTCGGGAATCTCAGCCGCCGCCATGAGAAGATCGTCTGGCGCCTCATTGGGCTCCAGGTTAACGAAGAGCTCGAGAGCCGCCAGCGCAGGCGAAGTTGCGGTATAGACCATCACCGCGCCCAGATGGTTCCAACGCCTGGCGGCGTAAAGTCCACCAATGCCTGTGAAGGCCGACTCGCGGAAACGATCCGGGAAGAGACGCCAAACCCGCATCAGCTATACATCCCGTAGGCAATAGCGTAGAGAACTCCCTCGACCGACCGCACGCCCAATTCCGTATCGAGCTGGTCGAAGGGCTTCTTCCCGCCCAATGCGCGGTTCGGCGCCACCATCCAGCGAGAGGCTTTGTCTTCTGCTCCCAGGACTTCATTTGCCAAAGCGACCACTCTTGCCATGCGCAGCGTCCGGTCCGACTCATCCTGCGTGAGGCGCGATTTCGTCGCCAGTCTGCGGCTAAGGGTGCGGGCAGGAATATTGAGGAGCTTGGCCACCTGTCCGCGCTGCATCGACAGCGTCTCCGCAAGCAGGTTCACGGTCGAGGCCGGCAACCCCACGCGCACCTGCGCCACCAGATCGTCCGCCTTCCGAACCGGCTGCTTGAAGGTTCTCTTGCCGCCCAGAACTTCCACAATCTCAGCAATGCTCATCTCGGCCACCTGGCATCATTATCGCGCCATTTGGCGAAAAGCGCAAGGAGAACTCTCTTCCAACACAAGATGAGCCTGAAGGAGGGCTTTGATTCCAACACAAGATGAGCCTGAAGGGGCGGTCATGCTGGGTAGTGAACATCCGCAT